>JACCDG010930719.1_pt1 | contig 81438 bp, 80 predicted proteins | sample 7442471 | NCBI WGS metagenome assembly JACCDG01 (sample SAMN15323444, study PRJNA562643) | freshwater metagenome | isolation source: river surface water | place: USA:Blue River Watershed | collected 2017-08-17 | reverse complement strand
TAAAATTGCCCGTCTACGATAAGCTCGATTTGCAAGCTGCTCCTGAGCCGGCACAAGCCGCCGAGTCAAATGCAGATCTAGCACCACTTACATTGAATAGCCCGCTTGAGAAAAAAGCAGATGCAACTGCTACTGAAGACGGCAGTGAGACTTTGAACGTTACGGTCACAAAAGATCAGTTCGTTCCCAAAGGTCCGATGGAAAGTGAAAATGACACGCTCAAATCAACATTCAGCGTCAAAAATTCTAAAATCACTGGTGATGGTTCAGGCAAAGGCAGCCTGGTAGACCAAGCCACAATGATTAATGCAAGCCCGCTTACGCTGCAGCCCACTACAGATGAGCAAGCAAGCAAATTAACAGAAGAGCAGCAAATAGAAAAAGAACAAATGACTGCTTTGTGGGAAGCCGCTCTGCAAAATTCACCAGACATCAATTTCGTTCTATCAAAATTGATGCCGTCTGCTGATCCTTCTAAAACTGTCACTATTTTGATGAAAACACTAAGCACCGTCATCTACACCGGTATCGGCGGCATAGGCGTGATGGCTCCCGGTCAGGGCACATATATGATGCAGAACCTTTCATATAACGTGTTCTCACAACTGCTTGGAGCGGCTGAAGGTGCGCGTGCTAAGAAAGCAAATATTTCGCAAGCAGAGCAAATCATGCTCTATAACATGATTCGAAACACTGCCAAACAAGTAGTCGGTGATTATCGCGATTACAAGCTTCAACACAAAAAACTGATGAGCGCAAATAGCGATTTTGAAGAACTGAAAAAAATGGTGAGCGAAGCATCAGCCGGTAACGCTTCTCAGCAAATTGAGATGCAGTATACATTGAAAAAAGCTCAGCGTGAAATCAGCGACATCGGTGCTCAGTTAGGCAAATATCGCCAACATTTGATCGACCTTTCTGGACAAGATGCAATTGAAAAACTTGATGCAAGCATCGACAAAGAATTTCAGGGTCAAACCCAACTTGCAGGAAGCCCAGAAGAAAAAAAGATAGATGATCAGCAGTCGGAGATAAAACCGAAAGTAGCTGATGATGCCAAAACTCAACAACAGCTCTAGTAGCGGAAATAATAATGACTGAAAAATCAAACAAGAAGTGGATTGCCATCGTCCTCATAGGCCTGTGCGTCCTGGCAGTTCCAGTTGGTCTCGTTATCAAATCCGGTAAGACCGATTCAGACACATCCGATTCATCTGGTGGCGGTTTGATGAAATTGAAAGATCGTATTGAAGTAATAAATTTAAACGGTCCCATAGTTGATAAAGACGAAGAAGGCTTGTTTTCAATTAGCCGTTCGCCATATTCTTCCGTCAAAAAATTGAAAAAGATTTTGAAGAACGACAAAGTAAAAGGAGTTTTGATTCGCATCAATTCACCTGGTGGAACTGTTGGAACATCGCAAGAAATTTGCCAGGCAGTCTCGCAAGTTGCAGCCGAAAAACCTGTTGTTACCTCGATGGGCGATATCTGCGCATCAGGCGGTTATTACATTGCTTGTGCATCAAACAAAATTGTAGCTAACCCAGGAACTCTCACCGGATCTATTGGTGTCATCTTCAACATGATGAACGTCAAAGGTCTTGCCGACAAAGTTGGTATCGAACCAAAAGTAATTAAGTCTGGACCATACAAAGACATCGCTTCAATGTTCAGACCAATGACTGAAGACGAGCGCAAAATTCTACAAGATCTGATTGACGATTCTTATGACCAGTTTGTGACTGCTGTATCGCAAGGTCGCAAAATGAAAATAGAAGTAGTAAAAAAACTAGCAGACGGCAGAATTTATTCTGGACGTCAGGCTTTAAAGAACGGACTGGTAGACAAGCTTGGCTCTTACAATGACGCCCTAGACGAACTGCAAACAATGTGTCGAGCAAAATACAATTTGAAAAAAGATTTGCCAGTAAACGACGACACACCAAACAACATTTTTGAAGCGTTGCTCGATTCATCATCTTCTGATGCTGGTTTCTTGCCAATGAACTTGCTCAATTTGTTGAATGGTCAAAGACATACAAGTTTGGAAGCATCGATGCAAGACAAATTGTTGCCCATTCACATGCAATCTCAATTTGCAGGTCAGCCACTCTGGATCATGGCACCGTAGTCGATGACAGAATCTGCTGCCCTGCCTGGCGATAATAACGAACCCATCTCTCCTGATAGCGAGTTGCATTCGCTCTTGAATTATTTTCATGCCGCTTTGTTCGAGCCAATTTCTACTCTCAAAAAACTGACAGCCGAAACTGCCACTCATACAAAAGAATTGTGGTTTGAAGCATTTCTCTTAGTCGTAATTACAGGCGCCATCATGGGCGGTGTAAAATCACACAGCCCGTCGCAACTTTTGTTCTTTGTTTCATCAAGAATTTTAGACCTGCTCATTTTCTGGTATATTGCCTCGTCCATATTGCTTAGTTTGTCTAAAGTTGTTGGCCCGCGCAAATACATAATGAAAGAGTGTGCGGCTATCACAGGTATCGCTTTTGCACCTTTAGTTTTGACTGGACTGCTTGGTTGTCTTGCCGCCCTTCCACAAGCTGCATATATGGCAATTTTGAGCCTTCCGTTCTTATGGACAATGGCATTGCTTGTAATGTCTTACAGGATTTCTCTGGGCATCTCTTATTTCAAAATCATGCTCATGGTCGCGGTGCTACCTCCGCTTTTATTTTTAGTTGAAACATTCTGGATCGGCTCAGCTCTAATAATGGCTTTGAGTTTGCCATTTCGCTCTTAAATAGATGCAAAAAAAAGGCACAGTCCTTGCTATAGTCGGACCCACTTGTTCGTCTAAAACAGATTTGAGCATAAGTTTGGCTCAAAAGTTGAATTGCGAAATCATCGCTTGCGATTCTAGAACAGTCTATAAATATATGGATATCGGAACAGCCAAACCGACACCTGAGCAAAGAGCCGCTGCACCTCACCACTTGCTCGACATTATCGAGCCTAATCAGATTTATACTGCGGCACAATTCAAAAATGATGCCGGTCTAATTTTAGAAAATCAATTCAACGACAAACAAAAAGAATTTGCAATTGTATGTGGTGGTACAGGATTTTACGCCAAAGCACTTTTGTCTGGACTGGCCATTCCCGAAGTTCCGCCCCAGGAGCAATTTCGCGAAGAACTAAAAGAGCGTGCCCAAAAATTTGGAATGGATACTTTGTATGGCGAATTGGAAAAGATTGATCCAGATGCTGCTTTGAAAATTGGACGCAATGATTTATTTCGTATAGTGAGAGCGCTTGAAGTAAGTCAGTATCTGGGCATTCCCTTCTCCAAGGCGGCAGTAAAAAAAGAAGTGCCTTTCAATGTAATTTGGATCGGACTTACATTTGAAGATAGATCTATTTTGAAAAATCGAATAATTGAACGGTTAGACGAGCAATCACATGGTGGACTGGAAGCTGAAGTCCGCAGCCTGTATGAAAAATATGGTCCCTGTCAGACACTAATGAATGCAGTGGGCTACAAAGAAATAATCGAATATATAGATGGGAAAACGACTTTTGAAGCTGGAATTGAAAATTGTGTTAAACATACTTATCAACTTGCGCGAAAACAGCTCATATTCTTCCGCGCAATCCCTGACATAGTCTGGTTTTGTGTTGACAAAGAAAAAAACTTACTTGAAGCTGTGCAAAAACATATCTCATTTGACTAGACGCAAGCACTTTTAGGGCTATACTAGAATAATGACGAACCAGGCAGAGAGCGCTTCGATAAAGCAAGTTGACCTACCATTCTCGAATGGATTGATGTCGGCTAGAACTTGGAAGACAAACGACCGACACGTAGCTGCCGTACCCGAACTTGGTTTACACTGCTACGGCGAAACAGAACAAGCCGTATGCTTCAAACTTTTCACAGTCTTGCTCAAATACTACAAACAGTTGAAAGCAAACGAATCAAGCATCACAGACAACGGTCGCCAACATCTTGAACTTTTGTGCAAATGGGTTGAAGGTATCGAGCGTCGTATGATGACACCACGAATCGAGCGTGAGAACGTTATACCGTTAGGGCGTCGTCACTAACTCTTAGAGCTAAGATTTCAAACCGCGCTGTTGCAAAATTATCTCAGTCTTAAGTTCGTGCAATGATTTTTCCAGACCCACCGGATATTGGTGCGGGTTCAATAATCGCTTAATACCAGGGTGCAAGCTAGCTAATTGATCGCTTACATAATTGCGTGTTTGCAAAAGACTGACATTTGTATTTTGCTCTATCAACTTTCCATTGCGCATAATTGGCAGCAGTAAATCAATATATTGAGTATTGGAGCTGATTTTTTTGCGTCTGGTGAAATCTACCGGGTCAACAATAATTCTAGTCTCCGGCTCACCGTGAGCGCAGTCATAAACCATGTCTGCGATAAATTGACCATCGCTTTTAAAGCGTCTTGTTTGCAGAATACCTGGATTTGAAATTTTGGCTTGCTGCTCGGATAACTTGACGCAATAACGCCAGTTCTCTTCGCCTTCTTTATTTGAACTCTCGCTCAGTGCCGACAGTTTGTAAACTATTCCAAGAGCCGGCTGGTCATAACAGGTAGCAAGTTTAGTTCCTACTGCCCATCCATCGATTGCAGCCCCCTGATAAATAAGCGAATCAATAATACCTTCGTCAAGGTCGTTACTTGCCACAATTTTTGTGTCTTGCATACCTGCAGCATTCAATAACTTTCTTGCTTCCACACTCAAATATGCAAGGTCGCCGGAATCAAGGCGAACTCCCATTAGCTTTTTGCCTTGCTCTTTTAGTTTCTGTCCTACTTTTATTGCTAGCTTGACACCATTTATAGTGTCATAAGTGTCGACCAGCAAAAGACAGTTCTCAGGAAAAACTTGTGCATAAGTTTCGAACGCTTCAAGCTCGTCTGAAAAAGACATCACCCAACTGTGAGCGTGCGTACCGATAACGGGAATGCCATGCAATTTTCCGGCAAGCACATTAGAGGTCCCGTCGCAGCCGCCTATGTATGACGCCAGACTGGCACTGAGAGCACCGTCTGGTCCTTGTGCCCGACGCAATCCAAATTCATATACCGGCATCTGTCTTGCTGCCAATTTAAGCCTTGCTGCCTTAGTAGAAACAAGTGTGGAAAAACCCAGCATGTTTAAAAGAGCTGTTTCTAAAATCTGGGTTTTGACGATGTCGCCCTTTACTCGCAAAATTGGTTCGTGTGCAAAAACCACAGTTCCCTCAGGACAGGCATCTACATCAACGTCGAAGCTCATATCTTGAAGATAATCTAGGAACTCACGCCCGAAAAGGGGCTTGCCATCTGGTCCCGGAACCTTTCTTAGATATTCGATGTCGTCTTTTTGAAAGCGTAAATTCTCCAGATACTCGCACACACGCGACAGCCCCGAGGCAATGGCAAAGCCACCACCAAACGGATTGTGACGAAAGGACATGGTAAATACAGATTGATTTAGAGCCTTGCCCGACTTCCAGTAACCGTAAGCCATAGTTATTTGATACAAGTCAGTGAGCAATGCTTGCGCAGAATCAAGCCCTTGCCTGTTTGACTTGTTTTGTACGGATATTTTTTCCTTGGACATCGACCAGACAACCGTAATTGCTTAGGATTTAAGCAGCTTACTCTAGCATGGAAGCAAACAAAATGACCGTCTTGCGTGCTTCGGCCTTTGTTCTTTTGATATTTTCACAAGTCATGATGGCACTATTGCCCATCAGTCCTTGTTTTGGCGAAGAAAAATCAGAAAAAAAGATAGAAGTGTCTGAATGTGCCTCCACTAATGCCACTAACCAATCGGAATCCGAAGGTAAAAATAAGGAGGCGATTTTATCGGAAACTCAGCCCATATATTTAGGAAATAAATTTTCCCAAAAATACCATCTAAAAGGATGCCATTTTGCCAAAATAGCCGACCCCGCCAACATTTTCGTTTTCGCCTCCTGTAAAGAAGCAATAAAATCTAACTATCGTCCTTGCAACTGGTGCCTTCCAAAGTGGCAAAAGTTTGTTAAGGGTCAAATTATAGGATTGCCAAAAAATAGAGAAGCCGATGCTAAGAAGTCGTCCAGCCAGTGAAGGCGCCTCAATTTATGGTATAACCACTTTGGGAGAGGCTGTTATAACAGTGGGCTTTTTTAGTACATGCAACAACTAGAACAAGAATTTGCAAATGCCATAGGCTTTGTCATGGACAACGCTATCGACCCACCCAAACAACTGGGCATGGCGTTTCTGGTATCCAAATCGCGCGTTGTCACATGCGCATCAGAAGTTTTCCATTACGTTGATGCGCCTTGGGCAATCAGCATTTATTTTCCTTTTACCGACGTTAGAGTGGCTGTTAAATCCATTAACTTGCACGCTGACTTCGACAAGGTTGACGCTCGTACCCGCTATCTTGGACAGATAGGCTCGCCGCAGCAAGAAATGCACAGCTATATGAACGACATAGCTCTGCTCATGCTCGATCCAGCACCGCCTGAGCCAATGACCGAGCGCTTAGCCGAGCTAAACCGCGCCTTGTGTTTACCTTTTTCTTCAGAAAAGGTAGAAGCATCAGGTAACTTGCACGGAACCGAGTTTGTGCAGTTAATTCAAACCATTATCGAATCGGGCAGACAAGGTCTTTTGACTCTGTACGATCACAGAAATATTCCTGTAGCCAACATTCTCATTGCACGTGGCGGCATTCTAAAGGTATTTTTCCGCCAGGTCATGTCTTCTGAAATGGCTTTCTGCGAATTGGTTCATCGCGCACCCGCTGTGGCTTTTGCATTTAGACCAGAGGGAAATATTAACTGGGGCGAAGTGCCAGACGTTCAAACTCCACCAGACAGACTGGTTTACGAAGCCATGCGTCGCGCAGGAGAAATCCCCAAATTGTTCCAACAATTGGGTGGACTGAACGCACGCTATAAACACGTTATCCAAACTTTCGACCCGACCAATGCGTCTGAAGAAATCCAGTGGATGGTACAGCCACTCTGGAATTCACTTGATGGATATATCACTCTAGATAAGCTACCCAAGCGCATTGGCGTAGACACTTACACTACTCTTATTGCCATTCGCGAATTGGTAAACAGAGGCGTCATATCTCCAATCAGCCAGGCATCGCCTTTTCCTTGCTCAGGAATTATGGGCAATCCTCTGGTTTCGCACACAGATTTCGAGGTACACCCCTGGGATCCGTTGCAAGCTTTCTATCTCGATCCGCTTTCATACGGACCTCAATGGCTTAAGGGCAATTTCTTTGGTGTGGCAAACTCACTTCAACCAAAGAACATGCTGCACACAGTAGCTGTTCCCAACGACGTGGTTGGTGGTCTTATTTTAAAAGACTACAAACTTATCGGTATTCACAGTGGACCGCAAATTTTGAAACCTGGTCAACCCGCACCACCCGTGAAATGTTATCAATTCATGTGGATGGGCGCGCTGCTTGAGCTGTCTTCGCGCAAATACAAAGCAAACGAATCAGAAGACGGAAGCACAGTGGGTTCACTGCGCAGCTTGGAGCACGACGTGCAGGAACAAGGTGTTGCCCCTGTTGGTTCAGAGCAAAAAATACAATGTCCTAACTGCTTTGCCTCGAACTCAGACTACGGTGAATGCGCCACTTGCCATACACTTATAGAGCCTCCGGTCGAAGATGAAACAACTAACGCCAAAGGCGCTAAAGGTAAGCTCAAAAAGTTCCAAAAGAAACACGGCATCTCCAACCGTTATGTGGCAATACTTGCCGGTTTGATTTTATTGCCTGTAATTTCTTTTGGTGTGTCTCAGTTAGGCAAGGTGTCTGCTCCACCTCCGCCCCCACCTCAAATAGACCACGAAAAGCCTTCTGACAAAAAGGCTGTTGATTACGCAACCGAATTTGCTGGCTTTTCAGCTACTCCTCCTCCACGTTATAGATATGCTGACACTTCAGAAAAGACAGCACCATCTAAATCTTTTGGAGTCGAGTCAACTCAAGCAAATCAAAAAATTCTGTTCGTCATTTACGACGATATGACTCCTGTAGATTCGCTAAGCAATTTTGCTGGTAAACCACCATTCACTGATGTAGACAGAACCGAAGCCGACATTAACGGTTTCGATTCAGGTGATCAAATCTTAGGTAACGGCAAGCTCAAATGGATCCTGGGTAAATACACTCAACCTGGAAAAACAAAACCTCTACATTTATTGCTTGCAGCATTTCCCGCAGCAAAAGAAGGCAAATCAATTCTAGTGATTGGACAAGGTCTGGCTGATTCAGACCAGAGACAATACAATCACAAAACTACTTTGTTCTTGCTTGACGAGTTGGCCAGTGAATACACCGCATATGGCCATAAGAAAGAATTACAAGAGTTGAACAAAGATCAATCAACCAAGAAGCTCGAAGACGAGTTAGGTGATGATGATGAAGAAGACTCCGGCAAAACCTTAGTCAAAGAATCAACACCTGAAGAAATCGATAAATTCGTAGTCGAAGCTCAGAAACTAATTCAAGAAAAATTCGAAATGCCTGAAGATGCAGCCGAACATGCCGATGAATACGAAAAAGAAAACGGTAAGCCGAAATCTTGGAAAATGGCAGGTTGGGTCATAGGAATCGACCGCGATGGTAATATCAAACGCCTTGAAAAGAAAGGTATTGACGAAAATACCAAATACGAAAAACTGAGCAAGGCAATGGAAAAAGCTGTAACTGACGTAGGCAAGTTCGAGAATCCGCCAGTAACAAAGGCGCAGGAGTTCAAATTCCGCATGCGCTTGAAAGGCAAGGAAATCGAAATTAAACCAGGCGACTAATCCTCGCCTGGGCTTAGCGCTCAGTCTAGTTTGATATTGGCTCTAGGACGTTTACGACGTGGTTGTCCGTCGTCGCCTGTAGATGTCTCAACAGGTCTTACTACAATTGGTTTTCTACCTGTAAGAATGTAGTCTGCTTCGTCTTTCTTGTAGAGCTTAACCAAGACGGCTGCCAATTCTTTTTTGGTTTTGACAAAATCTTTGTTATTAGGAGAAAGATGCTTCTTCTGGACATCATAAGCCCGTCTAAAGCTCTTTTCTGCTTCATTGTAGTGCCCTTGCTTTTCTTGCAATTCTCCAAGTTCAGAAGCGGCAGTGGCGATACGAATATCATCCGGTCCAAATTCAGCATCGGTCATTGAAATCGCTTCTGCATACAATGATTCGGCGCGCTCGATCTTTCCAGCCCCAGCTTTTTCGCGAGCAAATTCCATGTATTCAGTGAAAGTTTCGGGATGTTTTTCATACCAGCTTTCCACTTCTTCCATGGTCCATTGCTTGAAACAACCACTCAACAGCACGACACTCGAAAGCATCACACTTGATACCATGCATATTCTTCTAAGCGAAGACTTTTTCAAAGGAGACTTTCTCAAATCGACCTTCCTATTTTGATTTTGAAGCGTCTGCCTCAGCCTTTTCACCAGCCTTAGTGGCATCGGCAACCGGATCTTTTTCTTCCAATCCGTATTCTTTTACTTTCGATTTTACTAGTTTATAGTTCTTACGCAAAACAGATAGATCGCGCTGTGGATCGACCTTTTGCACAATTTTAATATCTTCTTTGTAAGCTTTAAACGCTTTGCGCCAGTCTTGAGTTTCACGATAAAAATCAGCTAACTCTTCGATGCACATTGCAGTCTCGACGCTTTCATCGCCATTTTTCTTTTTGCACTCTTCAATTGCCTGAGTGTATAACTTTTCGATATCAGCAGCGGTACCGGCTTTACGTGCGGTTCTTGCCGAAGCCAAAGTATTGACCCAATTGGTCGCAGCCTTTTGATCTCCACCAAAACTTGGACCTTTTACGTCTCCGCATCCAGCAATAAACAAGCTTACTAATAAAGTTGCTAAAGCAGTTTTCGATTTGCTTTTCATTCAATTAATCCCGACGGCTTAACGTCTAAAAATCGTACACAGACTCCCAGTATTCTTATCATAAATCGGACATAAAGGCTATCTCACACCTTGTCAATAGCAACCTGGGAGTAGTAAAGCTTGAGTATGGACTGATAATCAAGACCTGCCTTGGCAAAGCCACTAGCGCCCGATTGCTGCATTCCTACTCCATGTCCCCAACCTGTGCCGCTAATGGTGAGATTGGCTAAAAGTCCAAGTTTGTCTTTACTTTGGTCAAAGAAAACACGCGCGCTCTTAAGACGCTTAAGCCCAGCCGAAGGCACGGCAAAAAAGTCGCGAATGACAAGCTCCTTCTTTATTGTCCAATCTCCTCTTGAGGTCGAAACACCAAGTTCAATTATGGTGCCTGCCACCCCTCGCTTAAGAGCACGAAATGAGTTGATGTGCCCAAACTCACCACTCTTTGGCGCCACTATATATGGTGCACTATCTGGATTTTTCAATAACTTAATCACATTATTATGCAAATGCGACTCCAACTGATTAGCACTCAAGTGCACTTTCCATCTATAGTGGGCGCTTGCTCTATCTTCGGTAAATGGAGCTGCTGCATAAAATGCACGCAAGTCATCTTCGTTACTCAAATCAAAAGCTCTTGGAGCCTTTGCATCTTTTGTTTCCCACACGCCCTTCAAATAGGGCAATGCAGGCGGAGGAAACTCTTTTGTGTCTGGGTCAGAAAAACAATTGTCAAAGCTTTCAGTGTGACCACCGGCATTCGAGCTAAACAAGGCAAGAATAGGTTGTGAATCATAAGTGAGCACTTGTCCTGCAGTCTGTTCAATTGCTTTTAGATGATTCTCACCAGGTGCAGATTTAGTCCCGCCAAAGTATTGACAGCACAGATAAGAATCACAAACGTTTATAGAATCATGTTTCATATGACTGATGCGCGGTCTAAGTGCATAAGTTCGCGCTGCCACAGCCTGGGCCTTGATTGCTTCAAGTGGATAAGAGGCGGGAATTTCTGATTGCAAAACGCCCTTGAGATACTGGTCTAAGTCGATACGCAATCCAATGCGCAATTTGCCATTTTGCACAAAGGCTTCTAAACCGCCTTTATAAACCGGGTTGGAGCGACCCTTGGCATATTCTCGGGTAATGGATGTAAAAACAAAACTGGAGCCCTTCTGAGGCTCAATCAGAAGCTTTTGTGAGGTGAGATAACTGAGCTTTTTTCCTTCATAGCGAAATTTCACGCAATCTCGACCATCGGTATTTTTATCCAGAGTGATGTGTAAAGTCTGACCGCCAGAAACGGGTGAGCCTAAGACACCTTCACAGCGCACAGTGAAGCCACCAGTAGACGTTATTGCAAGCGCGCTATGGTCTAGTGCGGTCAAATCGCTTGTGGTAATGCCGACTAATACTTTCATGACATTTAAAATGGCGGAGCAGGAGGGACTCGAACCCCCAACCCTTTCGGGCAGCCGCTTTCAAGGCGGTGTCTTCATCCAGCCAGGTCTGCTCCATAGCTTTCTAAAAATAAATACTGGCACAAATTAGAAGATTTAGGATCAATCGACGTGAAACAATTAATAAGTATTGCTCAAAATCGCCCAGAGAAGTCAAGCGCTACGAAATCATTATGACCGATATAACCGAGCAAAAATTAGACCACAAACAGAAATCTCGCCTGGATGCTGCTCTGCTCGAGCGCGGTTTGTGCGCTAGTCGGCAAGAGGCTCAGGCTGTCATTATGGCTGGTGGAGTTTTGGTCAATGACGAGAAAGTCACCAAATCTGGTACCACAGTGCGGGGCGATGACAATATACGACTACTCGATAAGTATGTTGCATCAAAGTATGTCAGTCGCGGTGGACTGAAACTAGAAAAAGCTCTACAAGCTTTCAATGTAGATGTGACCAATCTTATTTGTCTCGATATTGGAGCATCGACTGGTGGATTTACAGATTGCTTATTACAACACGGCGCTAAATTCGTTTATGCAATCGATGTTGGCTTTGGTCAAATAGTGGGCAAATTGCGTCAAGACCCGCGCGTCATGGTACTTGAGCGCACGAATGCGCGTCATTTAGAATCGCAAGAACTCTATATAGATAAAAAAACAGATTTCGCTAGTCTTGCCGTTATCGATTGTTCTTTTATTTCGCTCGACAAAATATTGCCAGCCACAAAAAATTTACTTTGCTCAAATTTTCAAATAATTGCACTGATCAAACCACAGTTTGAAGCAGGAAAAGACAAAATAAAAAAAGGTGTGGTCAAAGACAAGAAGACTCAAATAGAAGTGCTTGAGCATATTGCAAGAACGGCTCAAAATCTTGATTTGCGCTTAGTTTCTTGTTCTCATTCACCGCTCAAAGGTCCAAAAGGCAATATCGAATATCTTGCACTTTTGAAAAATAAAGACGATGTCAATGAGACAACGCTAATAGATAACATTCTGGATTTCAGACAAATTGTCGAGGATGCATTTAGCGAACTGAACCAAGAATAAGTTTGTGCTCTTCGAGCTTGGGCAAAATATCGAGTAGTTCAAGTACAACTTCGTCTGCTTTTCGTTTGCCAAATGCAGGAATAGTCAATGCCAGTAATTCCTGGTACGTGGGTATATTTGGCTGTTTAACCCTGATTTGCTCGATCGCAAATCTAGTAATCTCACCCAATTGCAAAAATTTCACTTCGTGAGTTTTTGGTTCGCGGAAAATGGCAAGCGTCACTGCTTTTTTCTTGGTCGTACTTACAATTTTTTGCTCGACAGATTTCTCTTTTAAATCTGAATCAGAGCTTGAGTCTATTAATTGGTCGACAATGTCCGAAATTGGATATTTGTAATTTCGCAATTGCATGGTGGGATTAAGCACTGGACGATAAACTGCAAACAAAGCTGGATCGTTCAAAACTATCGCTTCGTGAGCAGGCCAGTCTACATCTGCCTCCATCACTTCAAGTTCAAGCCACTCATAGTCTGCAAGCTCTGGCAAAAATGGAAGTTGCTTCACAAGATCGGGACATTTCTTTTTCAGAAAGAACGAAAAACCCTTTGCGGCTTGATTCAAATTGAAATGTGTAGGTGGACACTCTTCCATATATTTGTAGACCAACGCCTCAAAATCAGAAATGAAACGCTGACAAGCAGGATAAATAGACTCCATTAGATTTATTTGCCCAATTGAAATCAAATCGGCATAAAGTGCGATTGCCTTAGGATCGGGTTCCTGGCTATTTTTAAACAGTTTCAGATTACCATCAAGAAAATCTTTCAGGGATTTCTTACTAGTCCAAAGAGTCTGCAAATTAGCTTCGACTTCGCTAAGCGTCATCTATGCCACCATATTTAGTGCAGGCTGGGCAGATTCGGCAATAGCGCGAATTCTTGCCAGTTCAGAAAGCAGTTCTTCAAAATCAGGATAATTTTGATCACGCTCAAGCATCACCGCTTTTACATTGGAGCGCTTAAGCACATATTCAAGCAGCGCAAAGACCGGCTCTATAACAGCGCTTCCGTGGGTATCGATAATGACGTCATCGCGCATACCATGACCGGCAACATGAATCTGTATGACACGCTCAAGAGGAATATTATCTATAAATAAGTAAGGGTCAAATTTGTGATTGACCGAATTCACATAAATATTATTCACATCAAGCAAAATTCCGCAGTCAGCCTTCTCGACTACTTCGGAAAGAAACTGCCATTCGCTCATCGCAGTTTCAGGCACATTCATATAGTAAGAAATATTTTCCAGTAGAAACGGGCGTCCAACAATGGATTGCGCTTGTTTGATACGTTTAGCTAAATGCTCAACGGCTTCTTTGCTGTGCGGTAGCGGAAGTAAATCGTGCATGTAGCTTTGATTCACCGATGAAAAACACAAATGATCGCTCCACCACGGAGCATCTATAAGATCTAAAAACCGCTTCATGCCCCCGACGTATTCGCAAGAAAGCTCATCGGTACTACCTAGCGATAAGCTGACGCCATGGGTCACAAGCGGAAATTTTTCTCGCGCCACATCGAGTCGTTCTCGAATTGCGCCGCCTAAATTCATGTAGTTTTCAGGGACAATCTCTAGCCAATCAATTTTGTTTTGATTAGCAAACGTCTCGTCTGCAAGCTCACGCCGCAATCCAAGACCCACACCCAGGATGGGCAGAGCCTTTGCATCTTGGATGAAGCTGTTCGACATCTTTGACTTCAGACTGCCCCCTGAAACTACTTGAGTAACTAAGCTTACTCTTTGCCTTTGCAGGATTTTTCTTCGCCTTTGCAGGATTTTTCTTTGCCTTTGCAAGATCCTTCCTTGCCTTTGCAAGATCCTTCTTTGCCTTTCTCAGATTTCTTTTCAGATTTCTTTGTAACTTTGGTTTTCTTCTCTTTCTTTGTTCCAGAAGGGGAAGATTTTTCGGTTACTTCGGTTTTGGACTCTGTAGAGCTGCTGCTTTCATCAGCGGCCATAACAGGGGCGATTGCCAAACCAAGAACGGCTACAAGAGCAGCTGCCAATTGAGTCTTTTGCATGTGGACCTCCTACATATATAAGGAATACTTTCCTTATCTCTTTTTGGAACGGACATCTAGTAAAGCAATCTGCACCGACGGTTGTCAATGCAAAGCACTATACTAGTAACGTCATCGTACATATTTCTAGTTTAAGAGAACTGCAAGCGCGTGTAAGAGCTGTGTAAAATCTACACCTTTCCAGTTCTAATAGAATAGATATTGTATTATTGAGCCGGAATTACACATGAATCAAATCACTTCAAGTTTTCAAGAACTACTAAATAACTGGGCTCACGGCGGCGCAATGCCTGAGCAGGTTATTGAAGTGTCGCATCCTCATTTTTGCGAAAAGTTAGGCGTAGATCCTGAGCAGTTCAGTTTTCTGGCATACGCACAAGTGGGCGATCCTAATGAATGGAATCAGTCCGGTATCGAATTTCCAGAAGTGCTTGAAGGCACTATGTATATGTATGTTCCTTCGCGCTGGAAAATAGATTTGAAGCAGAGCAATTTGGCACAAGTACAAGAAGGCGAGAAAGTTCGCATGACCATGATTCTCACAAGCAGAGATGAGTGGAGAATGACTTTGCCTGAGTTCTTCAAAGTGGGCGAAGTATCAGCGTATGCGTACTATCCGGTGCAATCTCCACACTACGATAAATGGATTGCATGCATAGACCGCGATAAGCGTATGTGGATTTATACTTTCTATCGCGCAGGCGATTGGATTTTAATTACCAAAGGCGATGCAGGCGGAAGAAACACTTTGGTGTTGCACGTATCGACTGCAGTACACTCAAGTCCTTGGTATAGCTGGATGTCGGTAGAACAAGCCACATAACGTGGTATCACATTTAGTGCCACTTATTTTGGCGCTAATTGCGATATAGTTTGGCGCCAATCGTTCTTAGTTTTCTATATATATGAATACAAATCGAAAGCCCCGGTTTTAGAAACCGGGGCTTTGCAATTCGTATGTAACCTAGTTACTGAGGATTAACCTTCAGTGCCCATGGATACTGGAGCTGCTGTAGCTTTGCTAGAACGCTTAGCGCCTTTTTTCTTAGGAGCTTTTTTAGCGGCTGGCTTTTTGGCTGCAGCTTTTTTAGGAGCAGCTTTTTTAGCAGCGGCTTTTTTAGGAGCGGCTTTTTTAGCGGCTGGCTTTTTAGCGGCGGCTTTCTTAGGAGCAGCTTTTTTAGCGGCTGGCTTTTTAGCAGCGGCTTTTTTAGGAGCGGCTTTCTTAGCAGCAGCTTTTTTAGGAGCAGCTTTCTTAGCAGCAGCTTTTTTAGGAGCAGCTTTCTTAGCAGCAGGCTTCTTAGCAGCAGCTTTTTTAGGAGCAGCTTTCTTAGCAGCAGGCTTTTTAGCAGCGGCTTTCTTAGCAGCAGGCTTTTTGGCCGCTGGTTTTTTAGCAGCAGCTTTTTTGGCTTTTGGTTTTGCTTTAGTAGCTTTACCAGCCTTAGCTGTTTCTTTTTCAGAAACGCTGCTAGGAGCAGGAAGAACCTTAGAATTTGGTTCTTTCTCTGCCGATGTTTTACTTTGCATTATTTATCCTCCGGATCATGCTAATTGTTCTGCTAAAACTTTGATGAAGACTCGGTTTTGCTGTTAATTCAGTTGTGCCACCATCTTTTAGCTAGAACGTTTTTCAATTTGGATTCGATTTGAATTTCAAATTGAGTTATCACACCACACGCAGATAGGTTACTTTTATTTTCTAAAAAATGCAATAGATAAAATACAAAATCTATATTTTTGATCTTATAGCGGACTCTCGAAATTACTATTTCGATATTCGATCGAGTTAGTCAGATACCGAGGTTGGTGCCCAGCAAAAATGATAGAGATTGGCTTTTAATGCCGTTCTCCACGGACAAATCCAAACGCAGATCTGAATGCTTCTTGTTGGATATGTTTGAGATCCGCAAAGTCGATCACATCGTGATCGATCAATCGTTCATATTCGCCTGGTAATGTACAAGGTGCCGGATTGCGTCCAGGATTATCAGTGCAAACTGCAATTGCAACTCCATGTTCCTTACACCGTTTAAATACTTCTTTGAGACTGGACAGATCTTTCATCGTGCCCGTCTGGCGGTAGCTTGTGGGGCAGACCTCGAGCGTGATTTGCTTACGTGCAAGGTCTTTTAAAAGCTCAGGTCTTGCAAGTGGAATATGAATTCCATGTCCGATTCGATCGAGCACAGAAAAAAGTTGAGGGTGGATATTATCTGCTGTTGTCTCACCCAAGTGACATGTTGTTTTCAATCCCGCCGCTCGCGCTTTGGAAAAAAGTGTGACCCATTCTTCTGAGACTTCTGGATTGATTTCAGGTCCCGCTAAATCCACTCCCACAACGGGTCCTATGTTTTCTACTGCTGCTTTGAGAATTTCTTCATTCAACTTCAATGGCAGTCGTCGATCAAAGCAAAGAATTTGTTTGACCACAATTGGATAATCGGCTGGTCTGAAATTTGTTGTAATGACACCGATGATCTCTCTCATTTGACCCAGACGTTTATCGATGCCTAAATTTTTGTCGGTACGAAAATAAGGGTTATAGCGTATTTCAAGATATTGAAGATTCTCGAAGGTATATGCACCTCGACACAATCTCAGACAAAAATAAGGCAAATGCTGAATGCTTTGTAATTCTTCAACAAGCGAGTGAATTTTGACGAATTCCTCAAGCGTGTTGCATGGCCTCGTGAACCAGTTATAAAACCCATCGTAGTCAGGGAAAAAATTCAGGACCTCATGATCCTGTCTCTGCAAAAATTTGTAGATAATGCGGGGATGTAGGGCTCCACCAAGGTGTCGGTGCAAGTCTGCGTAAAGCGCCATCAATTAACTTCCGTGTGATTAGATACCGATTCGATACAAACTTTTTGCCCGTTGAAATAAGTTTTTGAACATCGCCGTTTGGGTGCATATTTATAAGAGACTCGTGGCAGGATAAGCGTAATGAATGTTCATGGTTTTAGTTCTCGTTTCAAATTCAGAGCCGCGCAAATTCTACCTGCGGCTATGGTTTGGGCGATTCTTCTCAATCTTGCAATAGCGCCCACAGCTAATTGTCAGACCGCTGACGATCCTGTGGTTGAACTCGTTACCACAAGAGGCAAGATTTATATCCAAGTTTTCTACAACATCGTGCCGCGCACAGGTGCCAATTTTTTAGATCTGGTTGAACGTGGCGCATATGACGGGACTATTTTTCATCGCATCGAAAAATGGTGTATTCAGGGTGGAGACCCAACTGGATCTGGACGCGGAAATTTTATCGATCCCGAAACAGGTAAACCTAGATTTGTTCCTTTAGAGATTCATCGCATGCTGAGACATAACAGACCTGGCGTTGTCGCGATGGCTCGATCTAATCATCCAGATTCAGCAAGCTGTCAGTTTTACATAACTAAACAAGCAATCAATCAACTCGATAACCGTTATGCCATTTTCGGTAGGGTGCTTGGAAATCTTGGACCAGTAATGAATATGCAGCGAGGCGATCAAATAGTTTCGGCACGCATTGTGCAAGGTCCTGGCGGTCGAAAACAATCACAAGATAACTCAGGGGTATCTAATTCGAATTCAGGATCAAATTCAAATTCTGGTTCGAGTTCGAATCAAGGTTCGTCTTCTGGCAGTAGCATGCCGCAGTCAGGCGGAAGGGGCTCGGGTTATCAGCCCATCAAAGAGATACCAGACTCTGGTTTTTAGATTCTAAACAAATTTGCAGGGCAAATGGAGTGCGCGCTCAAGGCGAGCTAAATATTCGTTGCGCGGAATTTGAATGGCATTGAAGGTTTGAAGATGGCTCGTCATGTATTGCGAATCTAGTAAAACAAAATGACGCTCGCGCAATCTCTCGACTAAATATGCAAGACAAATTTTGGATGCATCGCGCTCAAGATGAAACATCGACTCACCCATGAAAGCTCCACCCAGGCTGATACCGTAGAGCCCGCCCGCCAAATTGCCATCTTTGTATGCTTCTACCGAGTGCGCAAATCCACGTTTATGCAATTCGGTGTACACCCTGACAATGTCGTCTGTGATCCAAATTCCTTCCGCCTCGCTTCGAGCACAAATTCTGATTACTTGATCCCAGGCGCTATTTACTTTTAGTTCGAATTTGTTTTGTCTGTAAGTGCGAGCCAGTCGTTTAGAAATATGAAAATTCTGCAAGTCGATAATGCATCTGGGATCAGGAGAATACCAGGCAATTTTTCCACCCGCTTGCCCCATAGGAAAAACTCCTTGGCTGTATGCAGCAAGAACTATTTCTGGAGTGAAGGTGGGATTCAAGAAATTATTTGGATTTTTTTGAAGAAGAAGAATTCGAAAAATTTCGGATATAAGCAACTAAATCTTTCATGTCTGCATCACTAATTTCATCGACGCCAAAAGCTCTCATGCTTGATCCAGGAACGCCTTTTCGAATGGCTTGTATGAGCTTGGCATCATCTTTGTATTTTTTGTCGAAAGCAGAACCTTTGATTGGCTTGCTTGGCTTGAGCAAATTGCCGCCATCTTTATGACAGTCGGCACATGTGCGTCCTTCAAAAATTGTTTTGCCTTTATCGGCATTTCCACTTTCGCCTGCTTGCGAGCTGCTTGCATTGACCAAAACTACAAGCAGTGCTGCCCCGAATATGAATGAATAAATTTGTCCGTTTAATTTCATCAAAGTCATTATATCCCAATTTCAAATCTAAGGAATAAAGGGCAGGTACTCTTTAAAGACGTATTCAATGCCGTTTTCCACCATGATTTCGGATGCCGATTTAAGAGTAAACATTTCTTTGTACTCAGGAAAGAAAGTATCGCAATCAAATTGACTTCTTACTTCGGTCAAATAAAGCGTTCCCATCTTTTCATGAAAAATTGCCTGGTTGTAAATCTCAGCTCCGCCTATTACAAAGACTTGATCGATTGGTCCCTCGCTCAATTTCAAAAGTGCATCATCAAGCGATCCAAAAACAAAAACACCCTGGGGTACAGGTCCATCCAGAGCCGCTTTGCGCGTTAGCACAATGTTATAGCGATCTGGCAATGGTCTGTGTTTCTCAGGAATAGATTCCCAGGTTTTTCGTCCCATAATGCAAGCATTGTGCAAATTGGGGTCGTCTGTTTTAGTGGTTATATCCTTGAAGAATTTCAAATCGCCCGGAATTCTCCAGGGCAATGTATTATTCTTGCCGATACCACGGTTGAGATCACATGCCACAACCATTGAAAAACGCTCACGCATAAATATTTGCTCTAATTAGACTGAGACGGGGAATTTGATAAAACCCTGATGAACATAATTTTGCAATTGAAAATCTTCGAACTCTAATTCGAAAATAGGTTTCTTTGCAATTGTCACCGTGGGAAGTTCTGTGGGATGGCGTAGCAATTGTTTTTTAACACCCTCTAAGTGATCTAGATAAATATGAGCATCACCTATGGTGTGGATAAAAAATCCAGGTTTCAAATCACATTCTTGTGCCACCATCATCAAAAGCAGTGCATAGCTCGCTATATTGAAAGGCACTCCCAGAGCCATATCTGCTGAGCGTTGATAAAGTTGTAGATCGAGTCTTCGCTGAGTTTCGTTGACATAAAATTGAAAAAGCAAATGACATGGAGGCAACGCCATTTTTTTCAAATCAGCCACATTCCATGCTGAAACTATAAGTCTGCGCGAATGTGGTTCTGTTTTTATAGAATGAATGACTTGCTTGATTTGGTCGATATGATGTTCTTCAAATACGCCGTTCTCATCGTGTTCGTACGAATTCCATTTACGCCACTGATATCCATAGACCGGACCTAAGTCTCCATTTTCATCCGCCCATGCATTCCATATAGGAGTGTATTGCTTGAGATCTTCGTTTATATTGGTCGAGCCTTTCAAAAACCAGAGAAGTTCGCGCAATACTCCATCGAACAAAACTTTTTTGGTTGTGAGTAAGGGGAACCCCTTTGCAAGATTGTATCTGGCCTGCAAACCGAAAACACCAATGGTTCCCGTGCCTGTGCGGTCTTTGCGCTCCTCACCATGTTCCAATATATACGTGAGCAGATCCAGGTACTCTTTCATCCGGGCGCGTCCTCCTATTCCTTATTTAAAGATATGGCAAATAGCTCAAAGAGAAAAGAGAAAAAATGGTCAGATAAGCGCATGTCAAGCGAAGAGGACTAAATCTACCTAAATATATGAGCAAATTGTCCAAGCTCGTTTTATAAAAGAAGCTTGGATAATCGCCAGGGAGTACTTAAATGATCACCGAATTTCAAAATGAGCCATTCACAGACTTTTCAGTGAAAGCAAACGAAGATGCCATGAACGCGGCATTGAAATTAGTGCGATCTAAACTGGGTCAAAATTATCCTCTACATATAGATGGCAAAGCTGTGGAGACAGAAAAAAAATTGTCTTCCACCAATCCAAGTAACCCAAGTGAAATTGTAGGCAACTTTTCGCAAGCATCTGTTAAGGAAGCAGACGATGCTATGAATGCTGCAGTTACAGCGTTTGAAACATGGAAAACCGTCTGTCCTCAAAAACGTGCTCGTCACTTATTTAAAGCAGCAGCAATTATGCGCAGACGCAAATTTGAATTTGCTGCCTGGCTTGTAGTCGAAATCGGCAAGAACTGGGCTGAAGCCGACGGTGACGTAGCTGAAGCAATTGATTTTTGCGAGTTCTATGCAAGAGAAATGATCCGCTTAAGCGGACCTCAACCTCTAACACCTTCTTTGGGTGAAGAAAACGAATTGCAATACATTCCACTTGGCGTTGGTCTTGTAGTGCCTCCATGGAATTTCCCGCTTGCCATTCTAGTTGGCATGACCACCGCTGCAATTGTGTCCGGCAACACTGTCATTCTAAAACCGTCTAGCGAAACTCCCGCAATTGCATACCAGTTCTACAAAGTAATGGAAGAAACTGGCTTACCCAAAGGCGTTTTAAACTTTTTGCCTGGACCAGGATCAAGCGTTGGTGATCATCTGGTCGCACATGCCAAAACAAGATTTATTGCTTTCACAGGATCAAAAGAAGTTGGTCTGCGCATAAACGAGCTTGCTGCCAAACCACAAAAAGGTCAATTGTGGATTAAGCGTGTAATTGCTGAAATGGGTGGAAAAGATTCTATCGTGGTAGATGATTCTGCCGATATCGAAAGCGCCGTTGATGGTATCGTATCTAGTGCGTTTGGTTTTCAAGGTCAAAAATGTAGCGCTTGCTCTAGAGCCATTATTCATGCCAAAGTCTATGACGAAGTATTGAAGAAAGTGGTTGAAAAAACCAAGAAATTACAACTTGGCTCACCCGAGAAAAAAGAAACAAATATGGGACCAGTTGCATCTAAATCGCAGTACGCAAGCGTAAAAGAATATATTGAAATCGGCTCCAAAGAAGGCAAACTTGAAACGGGTGGAGGAGCAGGCAGTTTTGCTGCAGATGGAAAAGATGGCTTCTATATCGAGCCTACAATTATTTCGGGCATCGACCCAATGGCTCGCATTTCGCAAGAAGAAATATTTGGACCAGTGCTTGCATTTATCAAAGCAAAAGACTGGAGTGATGCACTAAATATTGCAAACAACACCGAATTTGGTTTGACCGGTGCAGTTTATTCTGGCAATCGCGCTAATTTAGAACAAGCAAGACGCGAATTTCATGTAGGTAACCTATATATAAATCGCAAATGTACAGGCGCGCTCGTAGGCGTCCATCCTTTTGGCGGATTCAATATGTCTGGAACTGACTCTAAAGCTGGCGGCAGGGATTACTTGCTACTATTTACTCAGGCTAAATCAATTGCCGAAAAATATTAAGGGGATTCTTTAGCATGGCCAATTCCAATTCCATAAGACTAATTCGGATGATTCCGGTGCGAGCAATCGTAACCGAGAACTTCAAGAATCAGGTAGGTGGAGAAATTCAACGCAATTTGCAACAGATTGAAGCCGAGATTCAACAACTCGATTTTAAGGGCAAACGTGCCATTGCAGATTTGGAGCGCCAAACTATGGGTGCACTATCTACAGACGCTCGAATTCAAATTGAATCGATTCGCCAGCAAGTAGACATGGAAAAATTGCGCTTATTGCAAATGCAAGAAGAAATGCTTGCTCAAAGTCAGGCTTTGTCAGATTTGCCTTTAGGAAGCGTAGTGACCCAATTCACTGTGGAAAATCCAGTAGAAGTGAGACTGGGAGAAAATATTTTTCAACGTCTTGAAGGCGGTGAGATATTAGTAAAAGACGGCATCATCCAGGAAATCCGGGACTGATACCGTCTTTATTTTTCTTGCAATCTTAAGAAGAAAGATAATCTTTCAATTCTTCGCCTTCTTTAGATTGTTTGAGAAAACGTAGAGCTTTAATTTCGATTTGTCTGGTCCGCTCACGAGTGATGCCGACCATTTTACCGACTTGCTCCAGCGTTCTTGGCTTGTCGTCGTTGAGACCAAAGCGCAATACAAGCACTTCGCGCTCACGAGGAGTGAGAACTGCAAGCACCCTGCGTACATCTTCTGCCAACAATCTTGTGGCGGTCGATATTTCAGGTGTGCGCGATCTTTCATCTTCGACAAGCTCAGCCAGGGTGTTGTCTTCATCTTCGCCGTATTGAGTATCGAGAGATAACAATGAACGGTTAGCTTGAAGAATCATCCTGATCTTTTTAAGCGACAGACCAACCTCGCGCGCCAGCTCTTCTAAAGTGGGCTTGCGATCAAGCTTTAGCGAAAGCTTTGACGTTGCTCTGCGCAAATTGTTTATGTTTTCGACCATGTGCACAGGCACACGAATGGTACGTGATTTATCTGCTAGAGCTCGTGTGATGCCCTGGCGAATCCACCAAGTCGCATAAGTAGAAAACTTGTATCCACGCTCAGGGTCGAACTTTTCGACCGCTTTTATGAGCCCCACGTTACCTTCTTGAATCAAGTCGAGCAAAGGCATTCCTTTGTTTTGGTAACGTTTGGCGACGCTCACAACTAGACGCAAGTTGGCTTGAATCAAGCGTTTGCGAGCAAATTCATCACCTTTAAGCGCTCGGCGAGCCAACTCGATTTCTTCTGCAGAACCAAGCAGTTTCACTCTGCCAATGGAGCGCAAGTAGAGTTGAATAGGGTCTTCTTTTGGCGCAGTCGGACGTCCGACAGAACGTACTTCGTCTGCACCGAATTCTGCTTCAATTGCTTCAGTGGGATTGAAATTGAACTCGCCGCTTGTGTAAGGACTTGTGTAAGGTCCTGTGTAAGGTCCTGTGTGAGGTCCTGTATAGGACTCCTCCACGTCTGAATAAGCAAAATTAGTGTTCACTTTTCTCATAGTATTTTTGTTGCCTTAGCGAAGTAAAAACGCCGCCTTGTGGGCGTTGAATTTGTAGTGTCTGGTTATGTCGTGCCTTCTTTGAATTGAGACGACTCTAACTATTAAAAGTTCCAAAGGTAATGTTAATAACGGGATAAACCCTAGTCTTTAGACCCGCATATACCTATATATAACTTACCAGATCGATATCGAAGCGCTATTTAAGCTGCCCGTAACTGTGTAGCCCACCAAAACCTAAAGTATTAAATCCCAAGTAAGTGAGTAGAGTTAGCAACAAACCGATACAAGACACAACCGCTAATTTGTCTTGAGCAATTTCTTTGTGGATGCGCAAATGTATGTAAGCAGCGTAACTGAGCCAGGTCACAAGCGCCATTGACTCTTTTGGATCCCAGGACCAATAACTACCCCAAGCATGATTGGCCCACAGACCGCCAGTAATTATCCCGATAGTTAACAGCGGAAACCCAATTGAGATACATCTATATGAAATGTCGTCGTATAACCCTTCACGCTCGGCATTTATAGATTGTGTTTTCACTTTCTTGAGATTGAGCCAACTGAAAATGACCCCCAAAATGCTTCCGCCTACAAATAAAGCCTGCAGATAGTAGACAGCAATTTCGCTGAAAGTACCAAGGGCAATGGCAGAACAGGCTAAAACAATGGTGACGATAAGCCCGTAGACAGACACTCTACGACCGGCCCACCATAACTGCACAAGCCCACTTAAGCCCGACAAGAAAAACATTGCGTACGAAACTATTAGCGGCGGAACGTGAATCTGGCGCCAGTAACTGACGAGGGCAGGCACTAGCGGTTGAATATCGTGCTGACTTTGAGGCAACCAGCTTCCATATAAGAAGAAGGATGCTGCAGTCAAACTGGCAAGCCAGCCCAAATGCCACACCCCTGCATGATTTAGCGTTGCAGCCAGCCACAAATAAGCGCCCATAATTGCCCAGGCAAACCAGAGTAGGCTTTCATACAAATTTGAAAGTGGAAATCTTTGTGCTTCAATACCGCGTGCAACTATGGCGCATGTAAGAGCAATAAATCCGATAAGCAGAACAAAGAAAGCAGAGCTAAGTATTTTTGGCTTCCAATTTTTGAATGCGTTAGACGCAACAAAAATCCAAAATGAAATGATGGACGTTATGCCCGCTGTATTGGTTAGTGCTACTTGGAGGTCTGACATACTTCTTCTCTTATTTGATCATCTTTTTCTAGGTCGAAAACTTTTTCAGTTTCTCGCTTTGCTTGTAATTTAGTTTGCTGCACTTCGTATGGTTCTAATATTTTTTGTATCATCCGCTCGAATGCAATTTTTGCTTTTGGGGACCGTCCGCCAATAGCTAGATATTTGCGCTCGCCATCGGTCTCTTCACAGACCCAAACATGTCTGTGCGGAATAAATGCAAGCATGACACCAAGCATGATAAAACCAAAGGCGGTATAGACTACAAAAATGCCGGGGTCTCTTTTATATTGCAAACCGGTACGCGGAACAATGCCTTCATAAGTAAGCGTGACACCACCTAAAGAGGCTTGGTGACCAGGTTTTATTTCAGTCAAAATTTTTGGTGCTTCCCAATTACTGCGCTTGGCAAAAATTCTCAAATCCGATTTCTGATCTAGCACTGAAAAAATCATGACCGAATCTTGATCCAGTGGAAGAAAAGCAGCAAAGCGCTTGCCCATTGGATTTACTGGTATTTGTTGTTTTTGTCCATTGAATTTAAGTGCAATTGAATCAATCCCCCAGCTCGACTGATAAATATCTACATTGTCGTACGTGAGCGGATTATTGACGGACAATTCGCCCGTTTTTATAACCTTGCCAAACTTATCTTCAATATTAAGAGTGGTATACCACTGCTTAGGCTCGCCTGTGGGATGATTCTCGCGACGCGTTTCAACCACACGCGCTTGCCATTTGGGCAAACTTCCCATCCACAATTGAGAATGTTTTGAATCCTCAAAACTCAAACACTCGCCCAACTTCACTGGCTGAAATCCGTTGAATCCAGTCCACGAAGTAATAGAAACTCCCACTAACAAAGAAAGCAATCCAACGTGTGTAACACTTGGTGCAAGACGTCCAATCAAGCCCTGCTCGCCTGTGAATTTGTTTGCTTGGCGGATGATAGTGAAACCTTTTTTCTTCAATTTGGCTTCGATATCATCTATGGCACCAGTTGCAGTGCCACCAGATTCGGTGCTCGAATTAGGATCAGATTCTATTTCGACTTTTTGATTAAAAGGTAATTTTGCTATTTCACTCAAGCCAAGCAGAGGCATCTTATTCTTCAAAGTCATAAGGCGCGGAAAGACTCGCTCAAAGCTTGCAGCAAGCATAGACAAGGAGAGCATCGCAATTAAAAACAAAAACCAGGGCGAATGAAATGTGTCGGCCAGTCCAAGATTGATAACTAGCTGCCCGTTGTCTTTTCCTAAAGTCTCAAATACTTTTTCTTTGCCCACTTGTCCTTCTTGGGGACACCAGGCGCCAACAAGAATTGTAGCTGCAGTCAAAGCAATCAGAGTCACAGACATTTTGACAGACGACCAGATTCCAAATGATAGCTTTTTTGACATTCTTAATTTAGCTCAGCTCGATTTGGCACGGGACATAATAAATTCGCTCAAGGCGTAAAGTCCGTCCTTGTAAGGCGAATCAGGCAAAATGGAAATATCCAAGCAAGCGTCGTTTGCATACTTTTGAGCCAACTCGGCCGTTTTTTCAATGGCACAAGACCTAGAGATGATCGAAAGACCCTCTTGGTTCCCGGCATCTTCTACGACTAAACGGTCTTCAATTAGTTTGCGCAATCTATCTGAATCTTTTCCGCCTTCAGCTAGTGCGTATAAAACAGGTGCAGTCAAAACTCCATTGCGCAAATCGCCGCCTAAAGGCTTCAATACTCCGCCTGCTTTGTTTTTCGAATCAAAGTCACCAGTGATATCGAGCATGTCATCTACTATTTGAAAGCAGATGCCCAGGTTCAGTCCATAACTCTTAAGTGCAAGCACAGTGTCATTGTCTTGTCCGTTCAAGATAGCTGCGCTGTGACTACCGGCTGAAAAGAGCGATGCCGTTTTGCCGATTGATTTTTGAATATAAGTGTCCCAGTCGGCTTCAATATTAAATTGGTGGCGCATTTGCTTGATTTCGCCAGCACAAAGGTCGCCCAACACCTGACCGTAAATGCCCACGATAGGAGGATTCATCAAACGAGCCAAGCAAATGGACGCCTGTGCAAAGAGCAAATCGCCCATGAGCACCGCCACACGCTCGTTCCATTTTTTATTTATAGTCTCTTTGCCGCGACGCAAATCAGAGCTATCAATAACGTCGTCGTGAACCAGGCTGGCTGTATGAATTAACTCAGTTAAAACAGCCAAAATTATGTGCAGTCTGCCAATTTCATTATTTTTGCCAGTGGCTCTGCCAGATAGTAAAACAATTAGCGGACGCAATCTCTTTCCGCCTGCCTGAAAAATTTGTTTGAGCAATTCGCCAACGAATGGATTGTCGTCAATCAAATTAGTTGCAAGCCAATCTTCGACCATCTGCATTTCATCTTGCACAAGCTCTATTAATGGCGTCAGGTCTTGCGACTTGCTCTTAGTTCCGGGACTTATCACGCAATTATCCGAATGGGGTCGAAACGGGTTGTCAACTAATTGGATAAGCTTTTCACATAGGCATTTTGCAGTCAATCGATCTTTGGTGAATGTGACTATCTACGGTATTTTTTCTCACTAATATTATTTGTATTAAAGGGTGGTATATAGAGCTAACAACCTGGGGGGCGTCGTGTTTCAAAAGCTCAAGCAAGATTTATTGTCAGGCGGAACAACTTTTAGCAAAGCATTGCCTGAAGCTCTGCCGCTTTTGCGTGGCAAAGCACCAGACGAAGCTTTAATCTGGCTGTCAAATGAGCTTCAGGGTTATCAAAATGCGCTTGATTTTTATCGCGCCCAAAAACATGACCTGCCAGCCTACAGAGTAGTGCGTGGAGCCATATATTTGATGATGCCAGACGGCTCGATGCAAACGCTCAATCACCCTTACGCTCAGCGTCCTGACTTCTTTTTGAGCGCGCCAATTAACTGGATCGAAGATTTTTCTAAGTTTGACGGTAACGAATCTATCGTCGAAATGTCCGAATTTGCATCGTTCTTCGGGCAACTTGGTGGCGCAGGCGTTGTCTGTGTCTGCAATCGCACTGAACTGGTTAGAATCATTGCCACTTTCCGCAATGAGTTTATTCGCTTGCTCGACTATGTAATGGCTCAGCAAGCCCCAAAAGAGCAAGGTGCTCCCACACAAAGTTAGTATAAAAGCCGTGCAAGAGCTTCGCATCATCTCGCTTATAGCAAGCTCCACTGAGACTTTGTATCGACTTGGTTTGTTGGATAAAATTGTCGGGCGATCGCACGAATGCGATTATCCCGCATCAATTCTAGATTTACCTGTATGTACCAGCCCCAAATTCGAAGTTGATGGTACCAGTTACGAAATAGACCAAAAAGTAAAAGCCCTTGTTCAAGAGGGTCTAAGTGTCTATCGTGTCGACTCAGAAAAAATAAAGTCTCTTAATCCTACACACATAGTTACGCAAATACAGTGCGAAGTCTGCGCGGTTAGTGAGAAAGATGTTGTTGAGGCTTGCTCTTTAACTCTGGGCGAAGAGGTCAAAATCATTTCGCTAAAGCCCGATTGCTTCACCGATATTTTGAGTGATATAGACACACTTGCTATCGAACTAAACATAGAACAGCGCGGTATCGACTTGATAAGCGAGGTCACCCAGAAAATCGAAAGTTTGCACAGTCAATGCGAAACTTTCAAATTAACTAGCAAGAAAACTCCCAGTATCGCTTGCATCGAATGGATCGAGCCCTTAATGGCAGCCGGCAATTGGGTGCCTGAATTAATTGAATTTGCCTGTGGCGAAAATCTTTTCGGTGAAGCTGGTAAGCACTCGCCCTGGATGAGTATGGACGATTTGGTCAAATCAAATCCCGATGTGATACTTGTGACACCATGTGGATTTGATATAAATCGCACCATGAGCGAAATGCATTTGTTACTCGACAATACGCAGTTTGCTGGGCTTTCTTGTGTCAAAAACAAACGTGTTTATGTTGCAGATGGAAATCAGTATTTCAATAGACCAGGACCACGTGTGGTCGAATCAATGCAAATGATAGCTGAAATGCTTTACCCAGATCACTACAGCTCCGGGCTCAAAGGCACTGGTTTTATTCAAATTTAAGGTCCAAAGCCTCTCCCTTTGCTATCCTTGCAACCATGACCACTCAAACAGAGTCAAAGGCTATGGCGCCTGAAGATGCCACCAAAGGCACCAAGAAATTTGCGCCCGCCAAAAGTTTCACATGCTGGCTACTTGCTTTGATGTTTGTCTCTGCTTTTACCTCCGGCAATATCAATTATCTAAAAAATGTCCCGCAAGAAAAAATAAGCCCTGCTTTATTAACCAAAGCAGCAGTGGCATTCAAACTTGATCAGTTCAATAAAGTTCCTGGCAAAACAGATGTAGTGGTAGTCGGCTCGTCGCTTCCCATGTGCTGTTTGTATTACGCAGACGATCCAAAAGATCAAAATGTAATTCAATTGATGAAAGACAAGAATCTAAATCCACTGCAAGCTTATACATCGGCACAGTATTTTTCCAAACTTTCTAAGAGTACTGTTTTCAACCTAACTGTAGCTGCAAGCATGATTTCTGATGTTCATTTATTAGTAAGCAAAATAATTGACAAAGCTCCAGGCAAAATAATTCTTTGTGTGGGACTGCGTGATTTTGCCGACAACATAAACTGCTCCTTTGCAGGTACATCTACGTTTCAAGCTCTATTCGATTTGCCATATGCTTTTTATGGTGACAATTTACCCTTCACTTTTTCACACGCAACCAAACCTGTACAGCAAGAATTGAGTCTTTATGCCATTCTTCCTATGTATAGAAACCATTCTGAACTTGGACTGGCAATGACATATGAAAGCGAAAAATTATTCAAAAAAACAGGTCCTAAAACAGCTCCTAAAACAGAATCAAAACCTGATACCAAAGCAGTGACAGTTAAGCTTCCAACTCAAATAGAGGCTACCCAAAAGGCGACTACTAGCATCGAGGAAAAGCCCGTACTTGATACGCTTGGATATGAAAAGCGTTATATGCCGCCTAATTACAAACAAATGAATTTGGAGGCGCAAGCGTTAGCTCGTATATGTCAATTGTGCAAAGACAAAAAAGTGGAATTGATTCTGATTAATATGCCAGTCTCAAGCGGTCACAAGGATCTATCCAGCAAAGAGATGCGTGCAAAATATTTAGAAATACTGCAAAGCACCAGCACTAAATACGATATCAAATATCTCAACTTCGAAAAAAATGACTTAATTCCAGATAAAGATTATCTAGACACTGTGCACATGGGACCAGCCGGTGCCACCAAGTTTTTAGACTATTTAATGAGCCAAAGTGGAGTTTTCAATCTGGGCTCCAGCCGCTAATTGGCGCGCGCTCAAATCCATACGAGCATGACAAATTGCAATAGCTAAAGCGTCAGAAGCATCATCGGGCTTAATTATCGCTGGAAGATGCAATAGCGCTTGCACCGCAATCTGGATATCTTTTTTGTCGGCACGTCCAAAACCGGTAAGGCACTGCTTCACTTGCATAGGCGTATATTCTTTAGAATCTAGACCAACCGAACTTGCAGCTTCGATTAATACACCGCGCGCCTGAGATACCGGAATGACTGTTTTGGCATTCTTGAAAAAGAATATAGACTCTACCGCCACCACGTTCGGAGCATATTCATTGATAAGCTCAATGATATCCATTCGGATAGTACTCAACCTCTTGGGAAATGGCATATCTTTTGAAGTATGGACAACGCCAGAAGCGACATAACTTAGGCGGCTAGCGCCCTCTAGGTCTATTACCCCATAACCAGTAGTTTGTGTTCCGGGGTCTATGCCGAAGATTCTCATGCTTATATAATAAGTCTCTTGCAAGACAAATGTAAGTGTTTTTGGTGATTATTCGTGATTTTTCAGACGCATTCCGTCTTTGATCAACCAACCTGGCTTGAGCGCGTGTCCTTTCTCTACAAAGGTCCGGTTATTTTCCTATTGGGCATCGTGCTTGGATTGAGCTGCCCAGCTTTTGATGTGGGCAATATCAATTTTTCGTGGCTCGCCTGGATTGGGCTTGCACCACTTTTAGTGCTCATACGCGGAGCATCGGGCAAATGGGAAGCGGCAATAAGCGGGCTTATTTTTGGTCTTGGATACAACAGCGTCGCCCTTAGTTTTTATCTAGGTCTGGCGCCAATGACTGCCCTTGGTCTTCCCCACTGGCTTGGTACCGCCTTTAGTGGTCTTATATGGATGCTTGAATGTTTGCACCAGTCTCTTTTATACGCAGCCTTTGCCCTAATTGTTTTTTGTCTTCCGCTTCGAGCAGGATTCATACCTAATTTAGAGCGACCATTTTTTCCCTATATTGTTTCGGTCCCGCTCATTTGGGTCTTTTTGCAGTGGTTTGTAGCGCCGTCTGAATTTTTTATCGGATTGCCTATTAACCAGTTGGTTTATTCGCAGTATCGCAATCTGCCCCTAGTACAAATGTCCGCCTTTCTTGGCAGCGGCTGCCTCGATTACTTAATTGTGATGTCTAACGCAGTCATTGCCTGTAGTGTCATTCAATGCTTTAAATTGGCAAAAAAAATGGGACGCAGAACAGATCAGCTCACCACCGGATTTGGTGCATTTCTAGATCTAGCTTTTGTTGCTTTACTTATATTCTGCCTCAATACTTGGGGCGAAAGCCGAATCGCTCGCATTCAGGACTATATTGATGTAGCAACCGTTCGCCTCCAAGATCCACAAACACCACCAGTCACAGTGGGAGTAGTACAAGGCAATGTCTCTGCTGAAGAAGAGCGACTTCAAGTCACCAAACCCGAACACATAGCCAAACGCTACAACGCACTCAGTCGTAATCTGGGAGTGCTCATGCTGGTCTTGCCCGAAGGCGTTATAAACAATGCTCAAATGCTTCAAGGCAATTTACTCAGCATCGTCAAAAGTTTGTGCAAATATCAAAACAAAGAAGCAATAGTAGGCACCATCGAAAATCTGCAAGGAGGCGAATTAGTCAATGCCGCGCGCATCATAAGTCCGCTCAATGCCAAAGATAATTTGTATGTTAAACAAAGATTGGTGCCACTGGGTGAATCTGCACCAATACAGGCTCTCAACGAGCGCATCCCAAGCTCACTTCGCGAACACATTCCAGCCAGTCGCGAAAGTTTCCTCTCCAGTCATCAGGTTAATCTGGTCTCAAGCATGTGGGGCAAAGTGGGACTGTCAATTTTTATCGAGATGGCTTATCCCAGGCTGATTGCAAACGAAGTAAGACACGGTGCTCATTTGCTTGTAAATCTTTCCAACTTGAGCTGGTTCCACGAATCTTCTTTGAACAAGCAACTACTTGCCGCTTCAGTCTTTCGCGCAGTGGAGAACGGGCGCTATATTGTCATGTCTACCAATACCGGAATTTCTGCCATAATAGATCCCTCCGGCGTAATATCGAGCAAGTCGTTACCCGGAAAACGGGGTGTCCTCATCGACACGGTCGAATTTTTCTACTGGAAAACGCCTTATAACAGGATGTGGTGGCTATGATAATCAAGAAGTTGGTTCTCTCTGCAATTATTGCCCTTAGCTTGCTTTCAGGACTAGTCACTTTTAATATCGATTCAGAGTCGTGTTTGGCTGACACAAAGGTGCAGACCACAACAAAAATGCCCACGGTCAAAATAAACAATCAAGAAATCAAACTAGAAATTGCCCAAACCCCGCAAGAAATCGAGCGCGGCTTGATGATGCGGACTTCTTTGGCACCAGATTCGGGCATGGTCTTTTTGTTCAACCCGCCAAAACCAGTCAATTTCTGGATGTATAACTGTTATATTTCGCTTGATATGATATTTGTTCGCGATGGAAAAATCATCAAAATCTGCGAAAACGTCCCACCTGAGCGCACCAAAGATTACAGAAAATGTCCAACCTACCCGCCAGGCGAAGGCATTGTGGTCAATCAGGTAATTGAAGTAGCCGGTGGCTACTGTCAGAAAAAGGGTATCAAAGAAGGCGACGCGGTTGAATTTTCACTAAAATAATGTCAATCGCAAATCACTATTTAAGTACACATTTAGAAGACGCACCCGGTCCAGACGGAGAAGGTGCTATTGGCAGACTGACTATTAGCCGCGAAGAACGTCGCAATGCCATTTCCACTTCAATGTGGTCTTGCATTCCTGAATGTTTGGCTGAGCTAAAAGAAAAAGGTGCTCGTGTCATGGTGCTCACTGGAAGCAATTCTTGCTTCGCTTCTGGTGCAGACATCGAAGACTTAAAAGTGATCGCCGATCTTAAAGGCGCCACCAAATTCTGGCACGCCATACGCGACTGTCTGCAATTTATTTATACTTTTCCTCTTCCAGTAATTGCCATGATTGATGGTCCCTGTATTGGAGGTGGCTGCTTACTGGCTACAGCTTGCGATTTTCGTATAGCCTCTAATACTTCAGTGTTCGGCATTCCCGTAGCCAAGCTCGGCATAGTATTAGATGATGCAAGCGTTTTGCGCCTTGTTCATTTAATCGGTCCAGCCCAAGCGTCCTTAATGCTCTACACAGGCAATGTGGTTGATGCCGCGCGCGCTCTGCAGCTAGGTTTGATTAACGACGTTTTGCCCGAAGACAAACTTGAATCGGGCGTCAAAGAAATATGCAACACCATCGCCTCTAATGCATATGGCTCTATTTTTGAATCGAAGCGATCTATAAGAAGAGCCTGCACAGCCGGTTACGAAAACTTGAGCGATTTATTGCCCCAACACGAATCTGTTGTTCTTGCAAGCTATCTCACTTCTGATTTTAAGCAGCGCGTCGGAATCCGCTAAATCTTTGAATTAGACCTGGACTACGCGTTTTATTTGGGGAAGCTCTTCTTTGATTGCGCGCTCGACACCCATTTTCAAGGTCATGGTGGAACTGGGGCACATGCCACAAGCGCCCATCAAATGAACGAATACTTCGTCGTCCTTGACGTCTACAAGTTCGATGTTGCCGCCGTCCATCATGAGCATTGGACGTAATTTTTCAAGAATCTGTTCTACATGTACTTTGATGTCTGTACCGGCGCTTTGTACGCCTTCTTCAGCTTTGTTAGTCATTTGGTTTGCGCCTCTTTGCCGTATACGGGTTCAAAATTCGAATATAACAAGGATAACTCACCCTTGACTACAGTCGCCACAATCTAAATAGAATACTCATTTTTTAAAAGATGCCCAGTTTTCGTATTACTCTGTTCCTATTCGCACTAGAGGGCGGCTTTCGAGCTTGGTAGCTGGCCTTATTGAATATAGAAAAGGAAATGTAAAGATGACTAGAGTAGCAATCAATGGATTCGGCAGAATCGGACGCAATGTGTTCCGTGCTTATTTGGACAGCAAGCCGACTGAATTCGAAATCGTCGCCATCAACGACCCCTTCCAAACCTTAGAGCAATCAGTCCACCTGCTCAAATATGACTCAGTTCTTGGCGAACTCAAAGGTCATACAATTGCTCACAAAGACGGCGCACTTGTAATCGACGGCAAAGAAATCAAATTCTCCGCCGAGAAAAATCCCGCTGCTCTTCCTTGGAAAGAACACAAAATCGACATGGTTCTTGAGTGCTCCGGTGCTTTCACCGACGCGACCAAGGCCAAAGGTCACATCGAAGCTGGCGCCAAAAAAGTACTTATCTCAGCTCCTGCTAAAAACGAAGATATAACCATCGTGCTTGGCGTGAACGACAAAGAGTACAACCCAGAAAAACACAACATCATCTCCAACGCTAGCTGCACCACCAACTGCTTGGCTCCAATGGCTAAAGCAATTGACGATGAATTCGGCATTGTCGAAGGCATGATGACCACTATTCACAGCTACACACTCGACCAAAAATTGCTCGACGCTGCTCACGATGATTTGCGCAGAGCTCGCGCTGCCGGACAATCGATGATCCCTTCATCGACTGGTGCTGCAAAGGCAATTGGTCTTGTAATGCCTCACTTGAAAGGCAAATTGAATGGCTTTGCCATGAGAGTGCCTACACCAAACGTATCTATCGTAGACCTGGTCTGCACAACCAAAAAACCAGTAACCAAAGAGTCAGTCAATGCTTGCTTGAAAAAAGCAGCAGAGGGTGGAATGAAAGGTTATCTTGGTTACACCGAAGAGCCACTGGTATCGCGCGACTTCGCTGGTAACAAAACCAGTTCTATCGTTGATGCCGACCTAACAATGGTGATGGGCGAAAACATGGTCAAAGTACTTTCGTGGTACGACAACGAGTGGGGTTACAGCAACCGCCTTGTAGAATTGGCCTCAATGGTGGCAAAAAAAATTGCCGTCAAAGTCTAAATTCACACCTTAAACAGGATAGAAAAATAATGAGATCAATAGAGCAGCTGGATAAATCGCAACTGGAAGGCAAACGCGTTCTTGTGCGTGTCGATTTCAATGTGCCCCTGAACAAAGGTGGCACAGTAGCAGAAGACAGCCGAATTACGGCTGCTATGCCTACCATTGAAAAATTGATGAAAGCAGACGCCAAAGTCGTCCTGGTTTCACACCTGGGCAGACCCGACGGTAAGCCGAATGAAAAATATTCGCTCAAGCCTGTGGCTATGCACCTAGCTGCTCTATGTGATTCTTTCAAAGACAAAGTCCATTTCATCGAAGAAACTATCGGTGATAAGGTCAATAAAGCAGTGCATGATCTAAAAAACGGTCATGTGCTTTTACTTGAAAATGTTCGCTTCCACGAAGGTGAAGAAAAGAACGACAAAGAATTCAGCAAGCAATTGGCTGAACTTGCAGACGTTTATGTCAACGACGCGTTTGGAACAGCTCACAGAGCGCATGCAAGCACTGCAGGCGTATCTGAGTTCGTTGCAGCCTCGTATGCAGGATTCTTGCTTGAGAAAGAAGTAAAAATGCTTTCTTCAGCGCTAGATAATCCCAAGCGTCCTGTTGCCACCATTATTGGTGGCGCTAAAGTTTCGTCCAAAATCGGCGTGTTAGATAACCTAATCGATAAAGTAGACACCATCATAATAGGCGGCGCAATGGCTTTCACATTCTTGAAAGCCCAGGGCAAACAAGTCGGCAAGTCGCTTGTCGAAGCAGATCGCATGGACTATTGCAAAGAATTGATGGAAAAAGCCACCAAACACAACGTCAAAATTATTCTTCCCAAAGACGTCGTTTGCGCCAAAGCAATTGAAGAAAGCGCTGAAACTAAGATAGTTTCAATAGACAACATACCCGAAGATCAAATGGGTCTTGATGTTGGTCCTGAATCCATTAAAGAAATAGAAGCGGCTCTTGAATCTTCTAAAACAGTTTTGTGGAACGGTCCACTTGGCGTCTTTGAAACCAAAGGCTTCGAGAAAGGCACATTTTCTGTGGTCAAGAAATTAGTTGAATTAACCAAAAAAGGCTGCATCACCGTTGTAGGCGGCGGCGATTCGGTAGCTGCGCTTGCGGCATGCGGCGTGGAACCAGAATCCCTCACACACGTCTCAACTGGTGGAGGTGCATCGCTTGAGTTTTTGGAAGGCAAAGAATTACCCGGTATCGCCTGTCTGGCAAAAAAGACCGCAACGGCTAAATAAGCTAGTGACAGCAAAAAACAAAGCGAAAATACTTTTGCTTGGCGCAAGCCTCTTGTCGCTGACACTGTCTCTATTTTTTGCAGCACCTTCATTTGCCGAAGGCGAGCAGTACTTTTTAAACAACAAACCAGTTTCAAAAGAACAGTATCAAGCTGCAATCCTTTTGCAAGAAGGCGTCAAATTTCTGCACGCAAATAATAATCGAGACGCCGTAATCAAGCTCAAACAAGCAGCCGACCTTTCACCTGGATTTGCAGAAGTACACCACAATCTTGGCATAGCCCTTGCTAAAACAGGTCAGGTCAAAGAAGCTATTAGCGAACTTGAATTAGCCCGCAATCTAAATCCCAATCTCGATTCTACCTGGATGAGTCTTGGAGGTTTATATCAAACAGAAGGTCGAATTCAAGACGCCATCATCACTTATAGCGAGTTTGTAAAACGATTTCCGGCGCACAAAGATGCCAAAAAAGTTTCTGACTTAATTATGGGTTTGCAAAAAGAAGCTTCTAGAGAAAGTCGCGTGCAAAGCGGTGGCAGCCTGCAAGATTATTATGCCGAAGTGACAGCGCACGGAAGAGCGCGCTGGCCTCAAAGCAAAATGCCACTAAAAGTATTTATTGCTCCAGGCAAGAATACGCCCAATTTCAAAGCAGGCTCTGAAGACTTGCTTAAGCAGTCATTCACGGACTGGCAAAACGCATCGAAAGGTGCGGTCTCTTTTGTATTTGTCGACTCTGAAAAAAACTCAGACATTCAATGCACCTGGACTAACGATTCAAGCAAATTTAAAAACGCAGCCGAAGCTGGCGAAACTCAATTATTCTCCGGCAAAAACGGTCTGGTCAAAGGTAGCATCGCCTTTTTAACCGTCCCGCTGATGCCAGACATGCCGCTTACACAAAACAGACTGAGACTAATTTTCTTGCACGAAATTGGACACGTCATCGGCATGGCAGGTCACACTAATAATCCCAAAGACGCGATGTTCTTTTCTATAGATGTGGCTGATTCCTGGCGCGACCTGACTGAGCGTGATGCCACCACTGCGATAAGACTTTATTCTGAGCCTTAGTAGTCTAAACTTTTTTCTCGCTTCCCGGGCCCCGGGAAACGGACACTTTTTCAAAGTGGCTATGCGATATTTGAAAGTTCCGGCTCGTTCATTTCAAGTGGACGCTTCGCCAATACTTTGCTTAACACAAAATCGCATGCCAGATAAGTAATTAACGAGCAAAAAGTCGATGTAAGTGTGAGAGGCAAATCGAGCTTATCGAAAGGCGAAATGGGCTCAAGAAAATATTGCCATCCAAGCAGGTACTGACTCATCCAAGTTAGAATTCCAACCAACATTGAGCAGACTGCTGGGATTTCGCTCTTAGTTTTAGAATACAAACCAAAAGCAAGCGGCACAAACAGCCCAACAAGAGGAATGCTGTAAGCACTTTCTAACAAACCGTATGCGCGCTCGCCCGAAAAGACAGTGATCAAACTGCACAAAGCCATGAAGACCACGCAAAGACGGTTGAGTTTGAGCGGGTCGATGCGCTTTTGAATAAACTTATTCTTGTACAAAATATTTTGTGCAAGTACAGTGGCTGGTGACAAAATGGCACTATTAATGGTCGACATCACTGCTGCTACTATCACTACCACAAATACAACTGCAAGCCAGGGCGGCAAGAATCCTTTGGCAAGAGCCGGCAGCACAGACACCTCTGGACCAAGATTGAATCCTGTATTTTGCGCCATATAGATTGAAACAAAGCCCAGAATCACAGGCAGCGCACCAAAAAGAATATAGGCAATCCCGGCTATATAACAGGCATTCTGTGCAACCTTTTCGCTTTTGGCAGAGAACATGCGCTGCATCAAATCCTGACTGGGAATATTTCCAAGCGCACCGGCTGCAAACAAAGACATCCAGGTCCAGAGTTCGCCATGGTTATGAGTTGGTATCATTTGCAATTTTTGCGGTGCTGTTGACTGTACGCAGTGAATGACATTGGCAAAACCAATCATCACATCACCGTGCCCAAGTCCAGCAAGAGCGCTACAAGTGAGAATGACAAGACCAACGAGTACAAGCCATATTTGAGTGGCATCACAAAGCGTCACTGCCCACATGCCACCAAGAATGGTGTAGCCAGTTCCAACGATTGTGACAAGAACTGCACCCACGTTAAGCGGCAAGCCAAAAAACAAGTGTAAGATTTGAGCAAGAGCCACAAATTGGGCGGCGATCCAGCCAAAGAAGCTCGGTATCATGATAAAAGCAGAAACGAATTCGGCAGTAGCACCAAATTTGATTCTGAAAAAATCAGACAAAGTAGTGATGCCCATCTTCCAGAGCGGCTTGGCGAAAAAAGCACCAGCTATAAGCAAACAAACGCCAGATCCAAATGGGTCAAGACTTACTTGTTTGAGACCGTTGTTTGCCACTTCGCTTGAAACGGTCAAAATCGTTCCGGCACCAAACCAAATTGCAAGCAAGGCGGGCCACGAAAGTCCTATTCCAAGGCGTCTTCCCGCCACAACATAATCGTCTACATTTTTGACTCTGCGCTCCGCATAATAGCTTATTGCGTAGACTCCGATGATGTAGAGAATAATTACGGCGCCAAGCATCAGCTTGAAGTCGTTCGATATGAAATTAGACCCCTCCACCTACTTACTTTCCAGTGTAAGCGGGTGTACGTTTTTCAACGAAGGCTTTGACACCTTCTTGAAAATCGTCCGAGCGTCCGGCAATTTCTTGCAAGCTTGCTTCGTATTCAAGCAACTCTTCCAAATCTGGAAACACGGCTTTGTTGAATGCACGCTTAGTGAGCGCATAAGCCTTAGTCGGTCCTTTTGCCAATTTAAGCGCAAGCTCCATTGCCGTGTTAAGCACTTCTGAGTCTGCCACCACCTGATTAACAAGTCCATAGGCAAGTGCATCTTTAGCCGATAATTTTTCGGCACTGAGCATTAGCTCAAATGCTTTAGTGGGGTTGAGCAAACGAGGCAAAAAGAAGGTAGAGCCAGAATCTGGCACCAGACCCACTTTGGTGAAAGACTGAATAAAGCTTGTACTTTCTGCCACGATTCTATAATCGCAAGCATAAGCAAGACTGGCACCAGCACCCGCTGCAACACCATTGACTGCTGCCACAATTGGTTTTTCCATGCGGCGCAATTTTGTTATAAGAGGATTGTAGCGTCTGCGAATTGAATCGCCCAAAGAAGGACGTTCGCCCATCTCTTGCGAGATGCTGCGACTTTGCAAATCTTGTCCCGCACAGAATCCGCGTCCAGAGCCGGTTAAGACAATCGCTTTGACGTCTTTGTTTTTTTCCATTTCTTTGAGCGCGTCTTGCAACTGAAAAGTTAGCTCGTCATTAAATGAATTGAGCTTATCTGGACGATTGAGCGTAACTACGCCAACTCCGTCTTTAATCTCGGTGAGGAGAACTTTTTCCGATTCATTTTCTTTAGACACTTTGAGGGTCTCCTTTAAACTATGTGCTTTAGCGTCCCGAGAATGTGGGCTGACGTTTTTCCAAAAATGCTTTCATGCCTTCCTTCTGGTCTTCTGATGAAAAGAGCATGTAGAAGTTTTTGCGCTCGAACAAAAGACCTTCAGAAAGATTGGCATCATAAGATTTGAGCACCGCTTCTTTTGCAAGTCTTACTGCTACTGGCGACTTTTTAGCAATTTCGCGAGCCATTGCTTTGGCTTCTTCCAAATACAATTCAACTGGAACAACTTTGTTCACTAGCCCCAATTCAAGCGCTTCGTGTGCTGTTATTGATTTTCCAGTCAAAATCATTTCCATTGCTTTGTGTTTGCCCACCACGCGTGTTAGTCGTTGAGTGCCACCAGCACCAGGAATAACCCCTATATTGATTTCGGGCTGTCCAAGCTGAGTTGTTTCTGATGCAACGATAATGTCGCAATTCATCATAAGCTCGCAACCACCGCCGAGAACAAAACCGCTGACGGCACAAACAATGGGCTTCTTAACATTTCTAATGCGGTCCCAGGTAGAGAATTTATCTCTAAGCATGATGCTTATTGTAGTTTCGTCCGACATTTCTTTGATGTCGGCGCCTGCTGCAAATGCACGCTCGCTGCCGGTCAAAACGATGGCGCGAATGGCATCTTTATGATCGAAGGCATCAAGCGCTTCGACAAGCTCAGCCATCAGTTCATGATTGAGCGCGTTAAGTACTTGTGGACGATTGAGAGCGATAACCCCTACGGCTCCCTCTTCTTCGACAATAATGTTTTTGTAAGTCATGACTCTTTCCTTTCTTGCAATTCGAATTAGAGCGATTTACCGCAGTTACCACAAAATTTGTTGGTCTGAAGATTCTGAGTATGGCAAGCCTGGCAATTTTTCTCGGCTTTGCCAGCGCGCTCACGCAGACCTTTATAGTCGATATGAGTTTTGTCTTTGAAGGCTCTTATGCCTTCAAAAGTTTCAGGTGCGGCTGAGTGCAGTGTGAGCCAGTCGCGCGCATGACCTATTGTCATAGACCAAGAAAAGTCGCGCCAGAAGTTTATTTGTTGCTTGGTATAACGCGTACACTCGGGCAATTTGTTATAAAGCTTCTCGGCTAATTCAGCCACAGCCTGGTCGAGCATTGAAGCTGGCACCACCTGATTTACAAGACCCCAATCAAGTGCCATGTATGCATCAATTGGCTCGCACAACAACAACATTTCGCGTGCTCTGCGATCGCCAATAATTAAGGGCAACCACTGTGTGGCACCACCAGCGGCGACACTACCACGAGCGGCCCCAACTTGTCTGATAGTAACGTGACTGGCAGCAATTGCCAGGTCACAAGCCATATTAAGCTCGTTGCCACCACCGACTACCATGCCGTTCAGTCTTGCAATTGTGGGTTTGCCGATATTGCGCAGACGGTCGTGCATTTCGACGAAGGCATACATCCATTTGTAATAATCATTTGGTTTGGTCAGAACATATTCATCTTGTTCTTTCAAATCAGCACCAGTACAAAATGCTTTGTCACCAGCACCTGTAATTACCACCACGGCGATAGAGTCGTCGTGTGCGCAATCTACATATGCGTCGCCCAGTTCTTTGAGCGTGACCAAATCGAAACAGTTAAGACTATCTGGACGATTGATTGTAATCGTCGCGGTGTAACCGTTCTTCTCGTAAATGATTCTTTTGAAATCGAACGATTCTGGCTTTGCGCCTGAAACCGCTTTACGTAGACCAGTATTAGTGGATGCCTGTGCCATCTGATTCTTAATTCCTTTAATTAGACGCTAGCAGCTACTTTTTCTTCTTTGCACTCAGCAAATGACATGGTGACCACGTCTGCTGCAAAGCTCATCAAATCTTTGGCGGAAGCTTTACCTTCTTCCGAACCCATGCCGGCTTTCAGCGCGTCCATGTTTTCAAAATACAATTCAGCCATCATGTAATATTCTGCTTCACCACGAGGAGCGCCTACAAATTTGGACACTTCGCATTTTTTCAAACCGGGGATTTTTGCTGCAAGCGGAAGATGAGTGTTGTTATAGTGCTCTTCAAATTTTTCCACGTCGGCTGGTTTTTTGTAGAGTGCAACTAACTTGATCATTGGTTCTTTTCGCTCCTTGGTGTGTTCTAAACTCAATACTATATTTGGTGCCTTATTTGTTTCGCTTCAAACTATTTTGTCGCTTGCGAGCGGTTGTCTACTACACGTACCGCCTTGCCCTCAGAACGAGGGACCGTGCGAGGCTTCATGAGTTTAACATCTGCTGTCAACCCCATGTTCTCTTTAAGAGCTTTCTGTATCTTTTGCGTCAAACTTTCAAACTCAACTTGCCCTTTGTCGAATTCGCCCCAGCGCGCCACAATCTCTTCCGAGATTTCGACCTGGACTTCAAGCACGTCAAGCGCTTTCTCACGATTTACCACAAGCTGATAGTGCGGCGCAAGCTCATCAATACTCAATAATGCCTGCTCAATCTCAGACGGATAGACATTGACGCCACGTATAATCAGCATGTCATCAAGTCTTGCTTTCACGCGCTCCATGCGCGCCATCGTGCGCCCACAAACACAAGGCTCATAATACAGACGCGAAATGTCGCCAGTTCGGTATCTAATAACAGGAATTGCTTCTTTTTGAAGATTAGTGAAAACTAGCTCACCTTCTTCACCTTCAGGCAAGACTTCACCAGATTTAGGATCGATTATCTCTGGCAAGAAATAGTCTTCCCACACGTGCAAGCCTTTTCGACCTTCGACACATTCCATCGAAACGCCCGGTCCCATAATTTCGGACAGACCATAAATATCCAGCGCTTTGATATTTAGTTTGTTCTCTATCTGCTTGCGCAATTCTTCAGTCCAAGGCTCAGCACCAAAAATTCCAATTTCTATTTTGATAGACGAAAGGTCGATGCCATGCTCTTCCATGTGATAGCCAATGTTCAAAGCATATGACGGCGTTGAGAGCAGAATGCGCGAGCCAAAATCTTGCATGAGCATGATTTGCTGCTGCGTGCGCCCGCCAGATGCAGGAATTACAGTGGCGCCAAAATGCTCAATGCCATAGTGCATCCCCAAGCCGCCAGTGAAAAGTCCATAACCATAAGCGTTATGAATAATATCTTTAGGTCTTGCTCCAGCACAGGCTAGTGAGCGTGCGCATACCTCTTTCCAGATTTCTATATCTTGATCTGTGTAGCCGACAACAGTTGGTTTGCCCTTGGTGCCTGAGGATGCGTGAATGCGACGCACGTTAGACAACGGTTCACAAAACAGTCCAAACGGATAGTTGTTGCGCAAGTCATACTTGTAAGTAAACGGCAGCGATTTAAGATCGCTCAAGTTTTTGAAATTCTCTACCAGATTGCTTATGCCGGCTTCAGCAAAACGCTTTTTGTAAAACTCGTTCTGGCTTACCCGCTTGAGCACGTCGTGCAATCTTTTAGCTTGCAAAGCCTGCAGTTCGCCACGCGACATGCACTCAACACTTTTATTCCAAATGAACGGTTCGGATTTAGTCTTGGCTACCACAACAAGTACCACGCCCTACAGCTATGAAGGTCATAACTATACAAACAATAAATAGATATGTTGATCTATCTGGGGGTGCTTAAGATCTTCTTACTTTGTCCAGCTTTTGCGCATGGGCGACAAGTAATTTTTAAAAGCAAGCTCATCACCCGAAGCGGTCTTGAACACAGGATCTAAGATGGCAAAATGGTAGACAGTCCACTTATTTAATTGCCCACGACGCACCACATGCAGCCGCAAGGTGCAACGCATTAGCCTGGGTAGAGAATCTTCCACTTTTTGAAAATCGAGCGAGCCTCCGTTGTCATCCACCACACCGGCTGCGTCTTTTGGATGCAAATATAATTTTTCTTCAGGGGTCAAAAGCTCATCGAGCGTGTCTTCAACCCGCGCGTAAACAAAGCTATCATCAGAATCTTCACCAGAAATCTTTTCTTTTACCGCTTTCAAACGGCCCGAAGCATCCTTATTTTCCTTACTTGGCGAAAGTTCCTTGGGATGATATTCAATTCCCATACTTGTAGGTGGTCTATCCACCACGCCTTTGCCCAAACCAGGCCTTAGCCTCAGGCTAAAAGCTTGCCAGGAGTCTTTGTCTGGGTCGGCTATGAACTGGTCAAACTCACCTTTTTTCATGATGATGCCGTAAGCCATTTTGAGCGGTAAGAATTTTGGCTCGTATCCTTTGTCGAATTTAATGGGAACGTCGACACTAAAATCTTCAGGCACTTCCCACGGAATTGGCGTCTTAGATTTGACCGTGGCAGGAATTGCCTTTGAAACAAATTCGCCGGTCGAAAAGGGATGCTTCATCATAAAAGCCAAATTGGGCTCTTGTGACGACAGATAGACCAAATACGAAACCCAGCCACCCTTGGCCGGGCACTGACACGCATTGCCGCCAAATTGTTTGACCGCCTTGCGATAGTTGCCAGCCTCTACAGCCTGCAAAAACGACTGACTGACATCGGTCGTATCTGCCGCTGAATTGGTCCAGAAAAGCGCGGTACCTACGATACCGATTACAAGTAGAAGGAGTAGAGGATAAAGAATTCTCATAAAGCTGCTTGCGAGTTGAACGCTGAATCATTACCGGCTAATTTAGCTTAACAGGTAAGTAGTTTTAGTAAGCTTTCCTAGTAAAAATCGATTCCAATTATCAGGTGCACATGGCTACCTTATCCAACGAATTTTCAATTCTGTTTTTCCTCGTCGCCGTCGGATTTTTTGCCTGGCGCTTCGTGCGCGACAAGTCCATGGCTGCCATTAATTCGAAAGGATTTACCCCGCGTATCAAGCCTGTGGCAATAGGAATTGCAGGCACAATTGCCATACTCTTTCTTTCAAGCTTCCTTGGAGTCGACACCTCTTCGAGCCGCATGTTTATTGCCGGCGGATTCATCCTTCCCTTTATTTTGACCTCACTAGGTTTGCACTCGTGGCTTCGCGCTTTGATTTTGCTTATTGGCTCGGTCGCAGCCACTATGGCGATTCCAAATTCTCAACCCATAGCACTACCGGCGATGGCACTAGCTTTAGTGTTGTCTTCTTTTATTGAAACCTTTGCAGTAAACGACGAACAACGAGCCGATCGTAGCTTCACTGATATTCTGCCTGCGCTCGTCTGGCTCATCGGCCTATTTGTAATGAATAAAATAGACAACGCAACCTGGTATGTGACTCACCAGAAATTATTCTTAGTTAGTATCACATCGGCACTAGTCTTGCGCTGGCTCCAAGGTCCATTCATCAAAGAAGACAAGCTCTACGTCAAGCGTTTGACCCTTGCTGCAACGGGCGGTCTGCTACTTCTTATATTAGTCACCAAAATGATGGTGGCTTTGGATTTATCTAAACTAGCCATAGTTGGCGGCGCCGGATTCATGATGACTTATTTGCTCGACTCGCTCGACAAAAAGAATTCACTAAACGCACCCTCTTCGCTCAAATCTTTCAAAGCACTGCTTTTCATCGGTATTTTTACACTTCTGGTCACCAGATTGTTTGGAACCGCAGGCTTAATTGTGCTTGCATCAACCACCATAATTTCTGTTGGGTACAAACACAAGTACGCAGCCATTGCCGGATTCTTCTGGTTGGCTAAAGCAATGCTCGAAGCATTTGTATTTACCTATAACAGCAATATGACCGGTATCAACTTGATGCACGTCTATGTAAGCGCTGGTCTTTATGCCGGTTTCTTGATGGCAGTGACAATTGCATACCTTGTCAAAAATACAGCTACACCCGGCTGGGTAAAAGCACTATTGATTTCGAGCGCTGGCTTGATGGCCCCTATGGCTTGCAACTATTTCTTGCACGCAGAAGCCGCCTCAAGCTTCATGCTAGCCTCTGTAGTGGCGTCGCTCATGGTATCAATCTTTTTAGTGCCAAACTCACTCTGGGAGTCTGAAGGCAACGAGTTGATTATGGCTTTTCCTTTAGCCGTTTTGACCTGTGCTCAAATCACAGGCGACCTGATTGAAAAGGGCAACGCATGCGACGCAAATCAACGTCTGACCACTCTTGGTGTGCTTGCTGCCATATCTGCTGTAATTGTCTTCATCTCGACCTGGAGACCAGGACAAGGCGGACCCAAAGTTGATGCAACACCTGCACCACCGCCACCTCCAACAAGCGAGAGTATCGTCTAAAGCAGACTTGTGAGAAAGTCTGAAACAACGCCAGGCTCTTTGATAGCGAATCGCTACAAAGTCTTAGCAGTTATGGGTCAAGGTGGAATGGGCGTCATTCTCAAAGCGACCGACACCTTGCTCAATTTAGATGTGGCCATGAAAATCATGGCAATAGACAACACTGGCATGAACGCGGCAAGATTGCAACGCGAAGCAATGGCATGCGGCAGTCTCAAACACTCGGGAATAGCTCGAATCTACGAATTTGGACAAACACCCGAAGGGTCACCATATATGGTGATGGAACTTTTATCCGGACTAAACCTCGCTCAATACATAGAAAAGCATGACTTGCTGACCTATCAAGCCGCCCTACCTATTTTTCGCCAGATTGCAACTGTGCTTGAATTCGCTCACAAAAACGGCGTGGTACACAGGGATTTAAAGCCGTCCAACATAATGCTTCTAGAACAAATGAACGGCGATTTTCAGGTTAAATTACTCGATTTCGGCGTCGCTCAAACCGAGCAGCAAAGCAAAACACTTACAGCCACTGGCATCATGGTCGGCAGCCCGCTTTATGCAAGCCCAGAACAAGCTCACTCTGAAGACTTAGACCATCGAACAGATATCTATAGTTTTGGATGTTTGATGTATGAATGCTTGTCTGGAAAGCCGCCTTTCATAGCAAAATCGGCACTCGAAACCCTCGCTCTACACAAGAAAACTAAACCAGCATTACTCTCAAATGTATTGCCTGCCAAATCGATTCCAATGCCTCTAGTCGACCTGATTGATAAATGCTTGCAAAAGGACAGAGAAAAACGACCACAATCGATGCAAGAAATCAAAGACCAACTAGCAAGCATCAAAAATGCAAGCCAAGAAGATGTGGTGCTAAATTCAGACATCATAAAGTCCAAAAAGAAATGGGCGTTAATTACGCTTGCAGGCTGCGTCCTGACTGCCATCTGTTGGATAATCTACACTCAGCCATTTGTAAAACCAGTGGTGGTCAAAGCAGTCAAGCAAAGTAAAAACGATAAGTTAATCGCAAGCAACTGGGAGACATTCAAAAATTATCGTCGCGGAAAAGATGACAAATCATTTCGAATTATCGAAGGCGAGGGTTACAAAGTTGCCCAGAATGCAGCAGATGACATAACAGATGAAGACTTTAAGCAGTTGCAAAATACAAAAATTCAGGGACTTCACTTGGTTGGCTGTTCAATAAGGGGGACAGGCTTTAAGTATTTACCGACCGATCAAATAAGATATTTAGAATTACAAAATTCGCCAATCAATGATGAATGCTTGAAAAACTTAGGTAATTTGAAAAATCTGAAAATTCTGAAAATTGATTCTTCAAATGTCACAGACCAAGGGCTCTCTCACTTAAATCTACTGCAGTCACTTGAAACGCTCAGTTTAAGTTGTCCAGCGTTAACGGACACTGGCCTTGCATCACTCAATTTGCCCCGCCTGAAAAGATTCGCGTTGCTGTCTCCAAATATCACAGGTACTGGATTAAGCTCGCTAAAGCGATCTCCAGACTTAAATCATATCGATTTCTGTTGCAGCGCATTCAAAGATGACATTGGGCTTGTATTCACTCAGTTTCCAAAATTGCAGGTCATTGAACTTTCAGGCATAAAATTATCCAAAGACAGTTTACTTGCAATCGTGCACTTGAAGCCATTGTTACTCAAACTGAAAGACACCAAAATTAGTTCTGATGAGTTCGATGCCATTTGCAATATCAGTTCGCTTACACAGCTTGATTTTACGGACACGCCAGTTGCAGATTCTGATATTGCAAAACTGTCACGCCTGAAGAAGCTTTACAATTTGGATTTTTCAGGAGATCGAATAGTTTCAGACGAGTTGATAAATCACATTTGTTCCATGAAAATAACTCTCCTTGATCTCAGTCGTACTTCAGTCTCAGACCGCCAATTGAGATTTTTAATCAAGGCGAAAACATTGCAGAATTTACGGATTAGAGATTGCGAAAAATTATCGACTGACGCAATTGCTGATTTTGAAAGGGACTTCAAAAACATAAACAACAAAACTGTTGTGGTAGAAGCTGCTGGCTTTTTTGAGCGAGGCTTTCAATCTCGATAACCAGGATTTCCCCTGTGTTTTAATAAATTTTGCTGCGCTACTGTTTAATCATGCGATACACGCACATATTGCTTGCCCTGTTTTTGCTTGTAATTTTTTCTACAAGCGCCTTCGCCGTCGAAGATCCTGACAAATACAAACTCTACAAATTCACCTACATGGAGAAAGACGATTGTGGATGCTTTATTGAGCCAGACATCTGCGGAGGCGGTCCATACATGGCGAGCCTACAAAGGCGAGTTTTTTATGCATGGCATCCTCCGGATACGACCACCGACAAAGAAGCTGTGGTTACATTTCGAATTCATAGAAACGGCAAACTATCTGACTTGAAGTTAGTCTCAAAGAGCAATTCTCCATTTGCTCAATCTGCGCTACAAGCTATTCAAGATGCTGCTCCCTTCTATCCTCTTCCACCGGGAGCACCAGAAGATGTCGAAATTCAGTTCACCTTTCCGATTGAATTTAAAATTATGACGGGGTTTAAACCGTCTGAATATAAAATAGTTCCGTATTCTAAGCGTCAGATTGCAAACTTTGATTATCTGAGATTTAGGTTGGCACCCTATTTGGACAATCTGCAAAGTAGTGTTCGAAAGAAATGGAATCAAAGTTATGGTAATCGATCTAAAGTCGTTATCGATTTCACGATGAACGCTGAAGGCATGCTCTATAACTTTGCGCCAACTCAATCAGACGAACTTTCTACTCGGGAGATGCTTGACTTAATCAAACAATCGAGTCCAATTGATCTTCCGCCAGGATTGCCTGGTGAAGTCAGAATCAAATTTGCATTCGACCCAACGATTCGTCACCCTTATATTTTAGAAGCGCAACTCATTAAGCATTGAAGCTATTTGATGCTCAGAACACCATTCAAAAACTTAATGCTCGCATCTTTTGCCTTGAGCCAATCATCCGTTGCGAAGCCATGCCCAGCACCATCTAAAGTCAACATTTCTGTGCGGATTTTGTGCTCTACTAAAGCATCGTGCATCTTTTTAGAGTGACGAATGGAGACGACATCATCTTTGGTACCATGAATAAAAAGCGTTGGTACAGCAGACTTTGCATAAGTAATTGGCGCGGCGTCTGTGTACCCAGATGAATCGCTTTTGGCAAGCATCTCGTCCACCATGCCGCTTCGCCCTTTGACAAAATCGCATGGTCCATACCAACTGACCACCGCAACTGGTCTTGCTTTAGAATTTGGATAATGCTCAGCTTTAAATTTCGAATTATTGCAATAGCCCAAAAGCATTGCCAAATGCGCACCAGCCGAGCCGCCCATGACCGCAATTTTAGCTTTGTCGATGCGCCATTCGTCTGACTTGCTAGCTAAAAATGCAAAGGCATCTTTTACATCCGTAAAATTGGCAGGGAATTCGCCACCTTTATGCACCAATCGATAATTAATGTTGAACACAACGAAACCCTGTGCCGCAAGAGCCTCTGGCATCATGCTCGATTCTTGTTTGTCACCACCTGACCATCCACCACCATGAATGTAGAGCACAGCGGGGCGAAGCTTGCCATCAGAGTTACTCGGCAAATAGACGTCACCTTTACGCACCGCATCTGGTGGCGTTATATATGGAACATCTAAAGTTACTTTGTACAAACCACGGTCTCCTTGTTTTGGAATCGATTGCAAATGAGCGGCTGGATGAAGCGCCATCAGTTGTTTTGCATTTAGAATGGGACGGATTCTGGTATAAAAATCTTTCCTGACCGGCTGCAACGGAACGCCCATATTTAGCTTTGCAACGCAACTGTCATAAATGCCGTTTATCCGCTCTATTTGCGCCGCAGTCAGCCCTGGCAACGTCATAACAAGCTTGTAGTCGGCAGAATTTTTGCGCGGGGCAGCCGATGCCTGAGCGTGGACTGATAAATTCATGCCCAGAACTTGGAAAGCGACGAGAGAGAGGATAAAAGCATGACGCAATCTCAATTCAACAATCCTCTTACTGGATACTTTTCCAAAACTCGCTTACAGCCCGTTACTAAACCCGGTAGATAACTTTGATCCAGTTCAAGAACGAACTTATGCTTTTGAGTCAAGACGTTTGGAGTAATATAAATTTCGACCTCTAAGTGCCCCAACTTATCTGCGGTCATTTTAACGAACAAATTATTCTCCATGCACAAAAGCGTGGCATCTCCATTAAGCGTGCGATAAAGCTTGTCGGCATCTTCTGCCCACTGCGCAATCTCGGGTAAATGAATGACTGGTCCCTCTACCCACACTTGAGCGCCGTTGAAAGTAGCGCAAATCGTTACGTCAATCCAATTTCCATCATTGTAGTCACTAACATCGGAATACTGATAGCCGTGAACCCAAATTCGCAGGCCATCAAGTTGAATGTCAGGATTGCCTAAGTCCGGCGGTAATTCGAATTTCATGAAAAGTTGGTCCTCGTCGCCATTCGGGACCCTGTCAGTCACATGCGCAGTTAATTAGGATGAAGCTACTGACTGGGGTATATAAGTGTAACCGCTGATATCTCTAACGAGGCACATGACTATGGAAGGCGACGGAAAAAATCCCGAAATTCAGATGAGCGAATTGGGTTCGACCCATTCCGAACCAGAGCGCGTGAGCCTCGTTGGGTTGGTGCCCATGAATCAGCCGGACAGAATTGCTAGCGTCGAAAAGCCGCCGGGAGGAGATAGGCAACGTTCATCTGAACCAGACCTGTACATGTCTCCTGAGGATTACATGCAAAAGTCTTTAGCTCTGAGCTTTGGCAAAAGACTAGACTCCGCCAAAGTAGTTCACGAGACCGACATAAACAAAATTGCAGATACCATAAAGCCCGGAGATATTCTGAGAGTTGAAGCGGAAGGGAAGATGAAATACTTTTCCGTTTATACCGAGAACGGCGAAAAGATGGTCAAAACCGGCGGAACAACAGAGCGCTTGATTGATATGCTCAAGGATCATCGAGGGGCACACATCATACGTGCGCCGCGTCCTCCAGCGACGAACTTAGCTTAAAACTTGTATCCTATATCAAATGAAAAAATCAGTTAATCAAATCGCAACCCTTTTGATTGCAATTGGACTGTGGGCGCCATCCTCACAGGCCGCGGAAAGACTAGAGCGTTTGCCATGCGGCACCCCAAAAGTCACTGCCTACAAAGAAGCAGTCGGAATCAAAGAGTTTCCAAAGCGCGAAGAAGTTGTGCCAAACGAATTATCGGTTCAGATTTATTTGCACAAACTGCCTGGAGGCGACTCACGAGAGGCATGGAGCTTTGTCACTGATGGTCTTTCTAAAGCCGGTCAGTCCGAAATGGTGATGACCATTCTCAAACGCGATAACGAAAAATCATCTGATTTTCCAGGCGACCCCATAAAGTTTTACAGAACAGTGCATGCGTTGGCGAAACAAGACAAACTAGTGCACGCGGGTGATTACACTGAGCTGAGTACGGGCGATAAAGGATTTATCTCTTCTCAATTTATTGGCGCTATTTACTTGCCGGCAAAGCCCATTGAAGGGGTCTCGCTTCCAGAAGGTGCGCTTGCAGTGATGCCAATCACGCGCGAAGAGATGGATGCCTACAACATCGGAGGTGCATCGCGTGTGAGCGGACGCCTATCGAACCAGGACAAGTTTTATCCTTATCCAACCTGGTGCGATCGAGACAGAAAGAGCGTGTTCTCGCCTGAAGATATCAAAACGATGAAGGCAGAGCCTATCAATGAGGCGCCTACTGCAAGTCTGTTTCAAGCAGGGATAATTGCCGAAGGAACGCAGTTGAGCTTGGCTTTACTGCCTGACGCGCGCGACTCATTGGCAGATACTTTAAAAAAATTGCCCAATGACGCACCACTAAAACTCGAACTAGGGGTAGACCCGCGCGCCAACGCATTCTTAATCTGGACTTCGGGACAGGCTCAAGCAGTTGCACCACCCAAAAGCGATGGATCAATCATGTCTGGCTCGTATATCGAGCTTTTGCCAGGTGTGAAGAAGACCGAGTTCGCACGATATGGCGATGGTTACGTCGTGATGCTAACGAATGAAGAATGGACCAAATTCAAAACAGCAATTTATGAGAAAAAAGACCTTTCCATTACCGCCACTACTGGTGGTGAGTTCATTGACTTTGGAGTGACATTTCCCATGGTGGCATATCACGACCCAATAACCGGTCGAGACTACAAAGCCGATAAAGGCTGGAAAGTGTATTCTCCAGAAGGCACGAACAAGGTGGCAAGCGCAGGCGCGTCCGACGAAAGAGTTATCTTACTCACCGAACAAAATAAAATCGAAAGCTACATTTCGGCAAATGCTCTATCCGATTACGTACTGGAAATCGATAAAACGGCTAAAGGTCACTTTACCGAGACACCGCAAGCAAGCGATTTTGAGCTTGTGATTCAGTGTGATTTATCACCAGAAAACAAAGCAAAATATGCCATTGCCGCAAAACCAAGCGGCTTATCTTCCGAATTCATCAAGGGACTTTACCTAAAGCTAGAAACGCTCAAGGTGCCTGCCAGCAAAGGCGAAGTGAGCTTTCAGACAATCTTAAAAATACCGGCTAAAAAGTAGGAACTTTCAATTCCTTGTACAACTTTATGTTTGCGATCAAGTAATAGATTCCGAATAAAAGCCCGGCGATGATGAAAGAAAGTGGCAATTCTTTGTTCTTCGGCTGTGGATCTACTATGTGTAAAGTGAGAGAAACGGTAAATCCAATAACCTCGTAAGCAACAAAAGAAAGTGGCGAAATCAAATGTTTTTTATTAGCTGTTAAAAAGCAAACGGCAATCGCAGCGACCGGGATCCACAACACTTCTAAGCCCGAAAAGATATAATTCCATGTTTCCATTTTACGACTGACCACAAGCGCAAGTATAGATTCAATAATTTGAACCACCCCAATTACACAGGAACCAATTGCATAAATCTTGGCGAACATCACTATTTGATTCCAAGACGCTTGCGTGCTTCATCTTCACGAACTCGCAGAGCTTCTAAATTTTCAGTAGTTCTGGGCACCATTCGTCCGTCAAAGCTGCGCATATTTTTTCCTTCGCCAGTTAAACGATCCATTTCAGCTTGATCAAAATCTTGAATCAATTTAAAAAAATGCGGACTGCTTTTCATGAAAGCTTCTCTATGCTGTCCACCAAGACGATACATCGTAAGTCCTTCTGCTAACATCTCAGAAGGCGATTCGAGATACCCAGTAGCCGGACGCATTAAGGCTCTTTCCATCGCTTCGATTGGACTAATTTTTCCAATGATTTTTCCGTTTTGGTCTCGAACAGTCCATTTTGGATCACGTGCGGTCAATGTATCACGAGCTGGCGATATAGTTTCACCATTCTTTCCTTTTACAGACCACTCAGGAAACAATTGACCTCCTGGTCCCTTCACCATTGTTTTTACCCACCCCATAAGCTGATTGACGTTGTCCTCGCCAAAAATCTTATGGATATTTATTTCAGAATTATGTGCCACCTCATGCACGGTCACGCCTTGAATGCCTTGATGCATGACACGTTCAGGGTTGGTAAAAGCATCGGCCTCTGTTGTCGGCAGATCCTTGAGCATTCCGGGCTCCCACACGACTACCGGGCGTCCACCTTTATCTTCTTCGTAAGTACCTCTTGTCATTGCTCCCTTGTAATAATTTTCTCTGGCTGGAAAGAAAAACTTTACTGGTGGTCTTCCATCGAGCGGTCTTTGACCTGGCTCACTTACATTTAGCGCAGACTCTATTCCAAGCAATTCTCGATAGGTAGGATCTCTTGTCTCGACTGGTTTTCCTTCACGAACCTCACCATTCGGTCGCACTATCTGTTGAGGAGGTGTTTTATCTCCCGCGCGGGCAAAGTCAACCCCAAAGCGCTCTTTGAGATCTGTCATTTTGCCTTCAGTCATTTTTTTGATTTGTTCTTGCGCGCCTTCAAGCCCACGCATAGTAGGGTCGAATCGCGTCAAAACTTGTCTTTCTCCATTTGCTTTAACGCTAAATTCAAGCTGTCCATTTGGTGCTCTTGAAATATCAAGTTCGTTGGCTCGTGCGAACCTTGTCAGTTCGGGACTATTCATCAAGACAGGACGATCGCCTCTATCTCCGGCGGCATCGGTGCGTCTATCACCTAACCTGGCAAACTGTGTTCTTTCTGCTTCCTCGCTTCTAAATTGCGGAAACCCCAGTGCCGCCAAGCTTAGCTCTAGACGAGCGTTACCAGTCTCCGGGTTAAAGGAGAGCGATTCGGAATTACCCGCGTCAACATCTGGCGCAGGCGCGTTGGGCGCGTCAACTTGATTTGCCATTATGGTTAGTAAAGGAGGAACGAAAGTATAAGGGGGGCAGATGCAATACTAATCGACATCGCAGAAGATGTCAAGCGTGTTACTGGCAACGGTTTCGAGATTTCAATGACACTAAAAAGAAACAATCCGGCTGCTAGAATAATCTCGCGAACATATGAACAAATTGATCATCCATTCAACTTTAACCAGCCAAGCCATCATCGAATTTGCAGCGCTTTGTGTTTCCGGATGGGTAACTTCAAATAAAATTGAATCAGCCGGCTTTGCTTATCTTATTGATACCGCCGATGGTTCGCATCATATAACCCCTAATAAAACCTCAAAAAAATCGCATGCGGATTTAACAGATGAACTTCTTTTACTTCTTCTATGTTTTAGTTTGCTCGATTCAAAAATAGATTGTCTGGGTGATTGGTCTTGCCAGAAGCAAATTGAACACGCAATTAATTGGATAAAGACTGGAGAAAGTGCCTGCAAACCACTTTCGATCAACGATCAGATTCATCAGTTCAGCAATCTAACGCTGATAGATTTGACAGAAGTTCACGATTTATTTGAAAACAAGGAATGTTCAATCAAAACAACCATGTGCTCAACTAAATTTCCGGAATTATTTCCATTTTCCAATGTCTATGATGCTACCCATGCTTCACTAAGACATGTTAGTGGTAATGAATGCTACATTACTTTCGAAGACGAAGATTCGCCTATCAAGCATAAATTTGACGCTCCCTGCCCGGCAGACTTCATTTTCAACGAATGGCGCAGTGCATTCGAAGGCAAAAAGGCGCCTCGCTTTCAAAAGAAGACAAGCAAACCCAAAAGCTATTATCGCTCTTCAAATGACCGCTGGAAAATAGCTAAAATGATTGGTGAAATTCCAACCGAGCACAAGAAAAGAGTGTTTTCATGGGTAAATGAGACCATAAGAACCGTAGACTCTTATCATGACTCCCGCGGTTCGGATGGTCCATTACCCGAGAAATTCGAGATTACTTTTGGAGAGCAAAAACTAATTGCGACTCAAGAGCTCGTGTTTAGTTTCGCCAAAGAATAGGCATTATACGTTCTCTGCGCCAGGGCGACCTTTTTTCACCACAAATTTTTCGAGGTCTTTAATATTGCTGTTTGCAATTTTCTCGCTATCAATTGAGCGCAAGGATACATCTGCTTTTGTCTTATTCAAAGCGACTCTCACATAACCTCGATAAGCGCTGTTAGCATATTTGACGTGTGGATTATTTTTATAGAACTCCTTTATGTCACCATTAGGAGGTCCTTCTGAAGAGATGGAAGTGCCGCAGAATTCTGTCGCAACAGTTGGCGAATTTGGCTTATCGAAATCTAGTTTTAAATCGGCAACTGCATAAGAGTGAATGTCGCCACCAATGACGATGGTATCACTCGATGGTCGATTGCTACAGGCTTCCAATAAGCGTCTTCGTGCTGCGGGATAACCATCCCAACCATCGGTCCAGAACTTGCCACCAAATCGCCTCGACTGCGCCATCAATGTTTGTTGCGTTATCACATCCCAGGTGGCATGCGAATCTTTAAGGCTTTTTGCAAGCCATTTTTCTTGCTCCCACCCTAAGATGGTGCGTTTTGGATCTTTGCGCTCGGCACAATCATTGATGTAATTAGAACCCGCACGACCTGGTTTTGGACCGACTTCGTGATCTCTGTATTGTCGGTCGTCTAAAACATGAAAACGCGCCATTCGCCCAAAATCAAATGCTTGATAAATTTTCATTGCACCATTATGAGGAGCGCACGAAGAACGCAGTGGCATGTGCTCGTAAAAAGCCTGATAAGCAGCGGCTCTGCGTACGAGAAAATTAGCTTCTAAATCTTCTGCCAGATCATTTGCATAATCGTTATCGACTTCATGATCATCCCAAGTGACAATCCATGGAAATCTTGCATGGCACAATTGCAAATCGGCATCACCTTTGTAGCAAGCATATCGATTTCGATATTGACCTAATGTGTAGACTTCATGCCCTTCGTGCTTGCGAACATGATTGTTTCCCCAAGAATGCTCATAAATATAATCGCCCAGAAAAACAACCAGATCGAGGTCTTCTTGCGCCATGTGCCGATGAGCAGTGTAATAACCTTGCTCGAACATCTGACATGATGCAAAAGAAAAGCGCAATGGATTTATCGAATCGCGCAAAGGTGCTGTGCGAGTCTGCCCTTTGGGACTAACGGCATCACCGGCAAAGAATCGATACCAGTATGAATGTCCCGGCTCAAGCCCTTCGACTTCGGCATGGACACTATGCGCATACTGAGGAGACGCAGTTGCCTCGCCTTTTTTGACTATCTTATGGAATGACTCGTCGCGCGCCACTTCCCACTTCACTTTAATGGGCTCAGGATCTAGCCCACCACCTTGAAGAGGATTTGGAGCCAGGCGTGTCCACAGCACCACACTATCAGGCAATGGCGAACCCGATGCCACGCCCAGCTTGAACGGATCAGACTTAAATGATTTAACCGATGATCGCGCGTATGCCGGTAGAACAAACTGCGAGCCGAGCAAAAGAGATGCTGTGCTTTTAAGAAAACCACGCCTAGAAATCATTGTGCCGAATCACCCGCAATTGAGATTGCACTATTGTAACGCACAAAAATAATGGACCACTCTCGATGGAAGCTTCTTACACTGACAACTTGTATTCTCGAAGCGCCTCAATACCTACTTTCCATGTACTTATTTGAGCGCCTTCCTCATTTTCAAACTGAAGTGGTGTAAGCGATCTAACACTTCCATCTTCCAAAACCTCAAATTCATCCTGAAATTCCGATAAAAAAATCTTCTCCTGACAAAAAACATCAGCCTCTACTCGGTATAAGACAAAAGCACGTCCAGAAATGGAATATCAATTTATCGCCATCATATACATATTCTAAATCATGAGTGACAATACCCAACCAATCAGCGCATCAAATGTCACCTCAACTCAAACTATTGGAGGCGACACAGCTTAACCAATCCATCAAATTTCATTTGTTTTTGTATCTCATTTGAGATACAGTGTTCTTAGACTAATTAGGAAGCAATATGTCCTCTTCAACCAGAATGATTCACATAAGAATTGACGACAAGATAAAAGAACAGGCTAGCGAAACTCTTGAAGCCATGGGACTGTCGGTCTCAGAAGCTGTCAGATTATTTCTCTACAGAGTAGTTTCAGACCAGGCATTGCCCTTCGAAGTCAAAATACCCACTGCTAAAACCAAGCGGGCGATGCAAGAAGCGAAAGACATCATAAAGTCTCGCCGAGCAAGGTTTAAGAAATCCGAAGACCTTTTTGATTCCCTTGAAAAAGACAAGCGTAAATAAGAAAGCTCGCCTCCCGAGGAAATCGGATTATACAAAGTCGTTTGAGAAAGACTGGGAGCGCTTGTCGCGGTCAGGTAGATACAACCTGAATTCTCTTAAAGAGGCCATTCTGCTTTTAATTGCAAACGACAATCCTTTAGGAGCAGAATGGAAAGACCATGCACTAAAAGGAAACTGGAGCGGCTTTAGGGAATGCCACATTGGTGGTGATTTTTTGTTGATTTATGAAATCGATGAAAAATCAAATATTGTAGTGTTTGTTCGCGCAGGAACCCACGCCGAACTGTTCGAGTAGAAATACTCCAGCTATAATCAATGTATCCCGAGCGAAGGACGCCAATTATGGACCAGTCTCGACGGAAGCTCCTCAAACTATTGGCGGCGACACCGCTATACCTTACGTTTGGATTAGCAGGCACAGCGTTGATGCGATTCGCCAAGCCTTCCATGAGCCCACTTGGTGTTTTCGATCCAGCGGATTTACCTACCAACGCCTCTAAAGATTCTTTCCATCTGAGCGACTTTCCAAATCCGTGGACATGCATTCCTTTTGTTTATCACATGAAGATTACGTTGTTCAGCCCGGAGAAAGAAGAGATTCGCAAAATTCCTGGTTATGTCATTCGTACTCAGACTGACGAAATCGTTGCGTACAGTCGACTCTGTCCTAAAGGTGGATGCATTTTGAGCTATCTGCCTAAGGGCGTTCAAAATTGTGGGTGCGCCAAGGAAGATAAGAATTGTTGTTGTGCAAGAAATACTCCAGCTTTAGTTTGCCCTTCCCTTCATACTGTTTTCGATTTAACAACCGAACAAGTTATTGGAGGCTCATCCTGGCGACCACCTCGCAAGTTTGAACTAGAAATGCAAAAAGACACCTTCGCAATTGTTAGGCTGGAAATCAACTCAATAGTTTGAGAAAAACAGCGTTTATAATTTCTTCGATTTATGCTTAGCGAATTTGTTCGATTCAAAAGTGAACCAAACATCCACATCGCTAGGAGAATCCTCCGGCAATGGTGGGATAGTCGCTCTTCTTACGGCTCTTAGTCCCCTTTCATCAAACTTTTGAGATCCCGAGGACTCCGAGACTTTTAGCTGCGAAATCGTTCGGTCTTTATAAACTTTGAAAGAGACTACTAGCCTTTTCTTTTCTTTCCCCGAGAATCTCCATTTGCTTTTGATATTTTTTTGAAGATCTCGCATGAATGGCCCGAAGTGGGGACCACAACAGCAGTGGTCCTCCGAGCGTTCGCGGTCGCCATCAACTCTTTTCGAAAAAGCTCTTTTCATTACCGCGTCTTTAGACAAATCGACTTCTGGTGCGGCTAGTTGAAGTTCCTTATAGGGAACCTTAGGTTCCACTAAAAATATCAACGGTTCTTTCGCGTATGTGCAAAAAGGGGTTGCAATCAAAATCAGCTTGAACAGTAGCATTGCAACGAGAAAATGTCGCAGGCTCAATTCCATAAAGTTCTCCTTTACTTCATTGAACCAAGGTCAGGTGCGCAAAATTATAGGGAAAACCCGGATCTAAGGAATACTAGGCCACACCTTTTGGTTTGCTTGATTCCACATCTTTCAGTACACGCCTATCATTGACTGATGAGCTATGATAAAAATATCCCGAGCGAAGGACGCCAATAATGGACCAGTCTCGACGGAAGCTCCTCAAACTGCTAGCGGCAACGCCGCTCTATCTTACGTTTGGATTTGCTGGCACTGCGCTTATGCGATTCGCCAAACCTTCCATGAGTCCGCTTGGTGTATTCGATCCTGCTGACGAGCCAGAGAGTGCCGTCAGAATCGTTTTCCAGAAAGACGATCTACCCGAGCCTTGGACGTGCATTCCATTCGATTACCAAATGAAAATCAAAATCTTCAATCCACAAGAAGAAGAGATTCACAAAATTCCGTCTTTTCTGATTCGACTGGGAGACGGCGAGATAGTTGCGTACAGTCGAAAGTGTCCGCGAGGAAAGAATTGCTATTTGGTTTATCTTCCAAATCCCAAAGAAAGATGCGGTTGCGCACCAAAAGGTCAATATTGCTGCTGCACTTTTGATATCGATAATCCAGTGTTGATGTGCCCTTGCGATGGAAGTATTTTTGATTTAGCTAGGAACGGAATGGTCTTGTTAGGACGAGCACCACGACCGCCTATTCGATATGATTTGCATTTCGAAAATGACACGATTGCGATTGAGCGTTTACAGCGTGGAATCGTTTAAACAGAAGTTTGCCACAAAAGAACATTAGGGGAAACCCGAGACAAATTGTTCTCGGGAAATATCAGAATAGTAGACATGTTCAAATCTTGCCTGCTAAGCGCACCATTTTTGGTAATTATCGTTTCATGCATTCTGCCTAGTGAGACTGGCGGATGCCCCACCTTCGTAAAGGGATCGGGCAACGCTCCTATGCTTCCAAACACTGAGCAAAGATATGCTCTATTCAAATCGCGTTTTGAACCAATTGCAATAGATAATGATGCGATGCGGAGAGCATATCGATTTTCCTGCTGGAAAGATAAAGCGAGAGCCTATATCATCACATTGATTGAAGAAGACTCTAAAAATCGAATTATCAAACAAGAATTCTCTATAAATTGGAAAGAAGGATATCCCCTTTGGGTTAAATCCGAAAAAGTTAGCACTCGCAAAATCTCCAAAGAGCGCATGCAAACGTTGATGAGGACACTATCTCAATCTTTTAATACAAAATCTCCGATGGGTACACCTGGAATTGCTGGACATTTCTGGCTTGAAGCTCCATTGAACAAAGATGCATCGGTTATAGATCTTTACAGCGAGCGATTTGAAGGCGAAGAAAAGTTCCTTAAAGCAATTTCTAAATATGTCCCTTATTTGCCAGAAATGCCGGGAGCATTTTATAGTCAACGGATGGTCATAATCCCTTTAGAAAAGTACTAAATGAAACTCTTACATTTTTTGGCATCAATAATCTTAGTACGCGGTGTTTTGAACTGCCGCCATAAGGGTGCTGGCGCCTTTTTCTACATAAGCGCGCCTACCCCATTAGAGTTCGAAAAATTCTTGCAACTGACGGGTCCAGTATGCTCTTATCTCTTCCTTTCAATTCGCACCACCACCTTCTGAAGCCGTTGCTCAGCTGACGTTTTCACTCATAGGAGCAAGAGCACCATCGATATTACGACGATTAAATGCAGCGTATGCTAAGGAGATTAAACTGCAAGCAGACTATGTCATTTTTCAAATTAGTGATAACGAAAATGCTTAACTAAGGTCTGATTCCGCCTCTTTTTTAATTTCCAGCGAGTCGAAAACCAAATCAAAAATTTCAAGTGCAATTTTCGCTATTTTTTCTATTGAATTCATTGCATCTTGTATCCGATCAGGATTGAGATAAACAAGTCCAAGTTGAGTGCTTTTACCATCTTTCGCCAACTCACAATATGAGTCTTTTAAAAATGCGGAAACGTTGGGATGAGCGCCTTCGTCAATCGTGAGCTCGTATTGACTTTGCACACTCTCTTGTAAGTTGGAATTTAATTTTGCAAGATCGGTCCACATTTGTGAAATCTGGAAATTTTCTTTCACTGCCTTTTTATTATTCATTCGATTCAGCCAGACCGCTTTCAATTTTGGATTCGAATGCACTCTTACACAATAAAGAGAATTTTCAATGCATCCTCGAAGAAGAGCATAGGCTGGCGCCACCTGCCCACTTAGTATCAATCGGACGGAAGCCAAATAGAAAGAATGACTTTGCTGGAGAAAATAAATCTCCAAACGATCTTCATTTTCCACCTGGAGGTTTTTTCCTACTTCTATTTCCCTTCTAAGTAATTTTCCTACAGTGAAATTACGTGCACTCTCCGTCATTATTCTAAAGTGGCTATCTACCCATCTCAAATTAATAAATGCAGCTTCTAAATTTCCAACGGAACTCGTAGTATTAGCCTCAGCTTCATGAAGAAAAAATGTAAGCTCATCGGTTCCCCAAGAACTCGGCTTGGAAGAATCAGGTAATTGATGTCGCCTTTTTTGTGTAACCTCTTTTTCTATTCGTTGAGATATAAGCTCTTCTCTTAGTTTTTTTCTCTCTTCTAAACGTCCTACTTTTCCGTATATGACGACTAGCAGCTCTTTGGCATTCTGTATTTCGACTCTATACCTGACAGGATTCTGCTCCATCAGACTTAAAGACTTCTCAACCATTTTAATGCCATTTGAATAGTCTTCTTTCAGTATTGAAAAATGTCCCAGCAATGCACAATATTCAGGCTGGCATTCAAGACTTCCGGCTTCCTCTGCCTTATTCAGAGCCTGCAAATAGTATTTTTCAGCTTCTTCAATCTCACCTTTTGCTTTCTTTACCAGTCCCAGGATTGCGAAGATTCTTTCAAAATTCTGAGCAGTCGCTTTTGAAAAATTATCCAGCCTTCTGGCTACCTGTAATAAATAGCGTTCAGATTTTTCAAATTGTTTTCTCTGATAAAAGAAGTAACCTAATAGAGTTTCAACTTTTATAAGCGATTCGATGTCAGTCTTTGGAACTGCACCATAACCTTGTTTAAAGTGCTTCTCAGCAGCTCGCAAATTACCCAATCCTCGGGAGGTAACACCTTTCTGTATCAACTTTTGCCAAGAAGTTTTCATCGCAGCTCGAATGGTCTAGCGCTTCGTCTTGTAGTCATCACTGCTCACAAGCTTGTCTTGCTTGTACGTCAGCACGCGAATCTCGTGTGGTCCGGTTTGGACAAACTTGCGTGAGAGTTGAGCTTTCACTTGTGGGTCGCCGTAGATTTTTAGATCTATTGAATAAGGGTCTGCTTTGCACGAAATTAGATACGAAGTCGTTTTTGAAGGCACTGCGAATTTCAAATCCTGGTGCCCGTAATTTACTGTCGCATCAAATCCTGGCAAGGACGAACTTATAGTTCGTGAATGCCCATGGCGTTCGGTGATATCGAGACCAGCTTCAAGTCCCGCTTTGTACAACAAAGATGCCACCAAACAGATGCCACCACCCTCGGTTGTTTGAGTGGAGTTGCCTACATAAGTAGGAGCGGCAAGAAATCCACGCTCGAAAGTGCGCGGACCAACTTTGTCATTGAACGAAAAGGGTCTGTCAAGCGTAATCACGGTCTTGTCGAGCTTGGCTGCAGCTACTTGAATATTGGTTCTTTGTTGCTTACTCAACTGACTTATGGGCAAATGCGCGTGTGCAAGTTCGGCTTGATACGGGCGCACCCACAAGTAAACAAGACCAAGGGCGACAGGCAATAAGAATAAGAGATAGTTCTTTTTCATTGCCTAATCCTTGATTGAGAGCGAGCCCGGCTGCGAATACCCTTTAATCAAGTTAGTGTACATGCCCTCAAGCTGGACCGGTTTCAGATTGACTTTACCCGGTAGTTCCATTCTCAAAAGTGTGTGGAATTGCGATTTACCAGCAGGCACCGTGGTGCCAAAGAAGACCATACGATCGTCTAAGACATCCTGGTGTGTCCACCAAGGGGTGCCCCAATCGCCTTGTACGGCGGCTTGATTGTTGGTGTCCTCTTCGGCTGCGTTTTCCATACCTTTGTTTTCGACCACCTCGGCACCACTTGGGAGCGGAGATTCGACAATTACATATGGTAGAGAAATCGGCGTCTCGATTGAGATTTTCATCAAGAGCAATTCGCCCGCTTTAAGATCACCAGTTACAGGCACAGACTTGAGATGCAAGACACCATCAGATGTGGTGGCAGCAGGTTCGAGTCTCATGAATTCGCGTTTGATTTGCAAGCCCTTGGGTTGCGATTCTCCGGCGATGTTGTCTGTAGGTTTCAAGTTTCTCAAATAGGACAAGAAACTATTGTAATAGAGCTTGCCCGAGCCTGATTTGTTCAAGCTGACTTTCTGAGTTCCTTTGTACAAGAACGATTTCTCGGTATTGAACAAATCTTGCGCGGTAAATGTCGCTGTGTCTTTCATCGCTTCATTCAAGAGAACCTGGACCGAAGCGCTTTCATAAGCGAGAGTTGGTGGGTTCACTAAAGCGTCTTTCAAGAAAGCGAGCAACACTTCGGCAGTGGTTTTGGTGTTCGCCCATCCGCTCTTATCGCGGTGGACGAGCAACCATTGCTTGACTGCTTCCACTTTGTCACCAGTTGGCTCCATTTGAAGCATGGCACGCAGAGCAAGTGCGGTCGATTCTACACCTGTGTATCTATAAGTGTAGTCATAACCCAAGCCACCATCTTTAGTGGTGTTGATTTTCTTGAGCATGGCTGGTGTGTGCTCCCAATCCACTGTGCCATCGGCAGTATTGGCAAGGGTCACAAGTCTGTCGTAAACAGTCTTGGCTTTTGCTTTCTCACCAAAATTATCGAAGGCCATGGTCAAGTATGAAAGCGGCTCCGGAGTATACAAAGGTGTATGCTCGCCTGCCATTTTCAAGAGCCAGTTCATCACTTCAGCTTTTGGTCTCTGGTTATAGAGACTCATTACATATGCAGCTCGTGCCATGTCGCATGTGCGCTCACGAGCCATATAGTCTTTCACTAATTTGGGATCATTGAGTTGCGTTTGCAATGTCTGCATCGAGGTGCCAAGCCATTTGATGGCAGGGTCTGTCATTTGCTTATATTCAGCATTTGGCAAATTACCCGACTGATTCATGAGTTTGAGTGCTTCAAGCACGTAGCAGGTAAGCGAAACATCTGAGTTGTCTTCTTTCCACCAGCCCCAGGCGCCGTCTGAATGTTGATAGTCTTTCAAACGAGCAAGAGCTAGCTTCTTCACTACTTCGAACTTTTTAAGGTCAGCAGCTTCTAGCGGTACACCAAGTTTTTGATGCATTTGGTATGCCACTATGGACGGCATCAGTTTACTTGTCGTCTGTTCGGTACATCCATACGGATAATCTATCAAAGAAGAGAATCCGCCTTTGATTTGTCCGATGCTTGATGCGGCAAGACTCACTGTTATGTTAGGGTCGCTTGCGCCTTGAGGAATTTCGAAAGGCAATGTTGCATTTGGTTTTTCATCGGTCAAGATGCCCGTGATTGTTTTAAACATGTTTATGGCAAATGCGTTTATCGGCAAGGACTTCTCTAGAGCGTCTCCACCTGTCGAGCAAACCGCCTTCAATTGCAAAACGGCATTACCTGAGTTTTTAGCTGTGCAATTCCAGATGAAGCGAGCCACACCGTCTTTGGGCACGTTTATAGTCTGGGTCAAAGGCTCTTTGAAATCAAACTGTCCGTTAGACACAAGTGTCATCTTGACGCTTTGATCTTTGCCCGAGTAGTTGTGCACGATGCCTGTGACTTCGCCCTGATCTCCAGTGGTGAAGAACCTTGGCAAAGCCAGTCTTGCAATAATATCTTGCGTGACTAGTATTTTTTGTGTAGTCGAACCGATATCGGTACCCGAACTGATACCTCGCACGGTTGCGCGCCAGGTTGTCAGATTGTCGGGTAGAGACACTTTGGCCACGACTTCTCCGTTTTTGTCTGTAATCAAATTCGGTAACCAAGCGGCAGTGTCTTTGAAATTCTTGCGCATACGCGGCTCAATCTTGTCGGGTCCGCCTGAGTATTGCTCAGGGAAACTCGAAAAGGACTGGACGTTATTTGCCCGCTTGTAATAGAAGAACTTGCGGATGTCCTGCGTTGCATCACCACGAATGGCATAAATACTTTCGTCCACGACACCAAGCGATAGCTCAATGTTTTGGGCGGGAGTGCCATTGATTTTGGTGGCTTTGATTTTGTAGGTCGCAGTTTCGCCCGGCTTGTACTTTTCTTTGTCGGTCGAGACTTTGAGATCTATAAAATGATTATCGGGAGAAACCATGAGCATGATTTCTTTGTCGAACATTTGTTTTTTAGCGGTCACGATATTGCAGCCAAAGAAGATATTTGGCGCGTGCTCGTCTTTGATTGGAATCTCGACCATAGCAGCGTTGCCAGAGCACGAGACTATCTTGTAATCGAAGATACGCATACCTTCGACAGTGACTAGAGCCTCGCATTTGTCTTTGGCACTAAAGGGACCTGAAATCATAATTTTGGCAGTTTCGCCGACCTTATAGACTTTCTTGTCGGCTACCACTTTGAACAAGTCTTGCTCAGATTGAGTGTAAGGCTCGCTTGAATTTGCAATCCAGAATGAGTTGCCATAAACAATCGAGTGTCCGCGTTTGTCTTTTGCTTCTGCCAATACATAGAATGTATCGCTTGGCCAAGCGCCTTCCACTTTGAACGAGACATTGGCTTTGCCGCTTGCATCAGTTGTGACTGTTTGCTTAGCAAAGTTCTGCTCAGGCATGGTCTGATGCTTAGCGTGGTCGTAAGGCCAGCGCGATAAGCGGACATTTATAGTCTGATTGGCGACTGGCTTGCCATCGTAATCTAGAGCAAGTATCTCAGAGTCCATATTTTCATTTGGAGTGACGACATACTTCTTGGGATTAACGAATAATGTGAAATCACCAGCGGTGGCAAGCACATTTTTGTCAGACGAAACTGTCATGCGACTTATGTCTGTGACATCGGCATGAATCTTCAAATTACGCTCGTTGTAATCCCAGAGACTATACGGACTTGTATCTGAAACGGTGTGAGCTGGGGCAGCAAATTCAATCTCGGCTTCGCCGTCTTTGTTTGTGACTGCTTTGCCTTCTGCGACGAACAAACCGCCGTAGTCATAATCGTCTTCGCGATAATTGCCTTCTTCCCAATCATCAAAATATTGATAATAATCAGGGCGAGGCTCTAACGAGTAGCGAATCGAACTATCTGGATTAGAATAGATGCTGTATTTGATTTGAGCGTTAGATACAGGCGCGCCGAAATAATAGGTGGCACGCACTTTGGCTTTCACTTTCTCACCCTGGCTCACACGAGGTGTGCCTGGGATGATTTCTACTTGATACTCGGGCTTTCTATACTGGACTACTTCGAATGCCTGATAGCTGGTTGAGTCATCGTCATAAGTGAGCTTAATTTGATAGGCTCCGGTTTTACCTTCTTCTGGAATTTTGTATGTTCCGTTATAAGTCCCATGCGCAGTTGTGGTCAATTGCCCTGAGTAGAGCGGCTCGTTATTTGGGTCTTCAATAGATATCTGAACGGCTTGACCTTTGCCTGGATTGACAAATCCATGGGTCGAATTCTTACGTGCAAGTCCTTTGAAATTGACAGTTTGACCAAGTCTATACACGGGTCTGTCTGTGTAGAAATAGGTCGACATGTCGCGCGAACCGCCTGACCAATAGCCGTTTCCAGCCAGAGCATTCTGATTGGCGATGTTGCCGCGCACAAGCAGATTGCCTTCGCCTACAGCCCCTTCTTTCAAGTTCATCATCACCACACCGTTTGCGCCGGTTTTGCCATTGATGATTTTTGTCAGATTGCCTTCGGCATTAGACATCACTTCAACATTTACGTTCGAAACTGGTGCCATAGTTTGCAAATTAATAGCACGAACAAGAGTCTGCTCGGGAGCCTGTTTCACCACAAGTCCTAAGTCTGTGACAGAAAACCAAGACACCGATGCGCAATGCTTGGTACCGGTGAAATCAGCAGCTTCTGCTATGACAAAATAGTCGCCATATTCGAGCGCTTTGTCCATTTTGAAATGAGCCGAAGCCTGGTCGGTGTAGTTTGCTACAAGCTCACGCTTGGCTGTGTAGATGGGAGTTTCATCGCTCCATGGATTGTGAAATTTACTATTGTATGTGACGTACAAAGAGCAATCGGCACCGACTTGTACTTCTTCTTTTTGTAATGCCTTGGATTTGACGATTTCCATGAAGTCTTTTTTGTAGACTTTTACTTTGGCTTCTGATGCGCCCGTGGCATTGATCCAGAAGTGCGGTGCTTCTTTAGAAGTAAACACACGCATATTGCTTGCAATAGAAATAGATGGCTGCAAGACACGCAATTTAAGCGGATCTGTAAGCTTTGCTACTTTGGCTTCGGTCACAAAAACGCTTTCGATATATTCTGTTTCAAATCCGGGTGCTCGAATACGCACTGAGTATTCGCCCACAGGAAGCTGGTCTAACTGAAATGTCCCGTCTTGGTTAACCCAGACACCGCGAGTAATGGTTCGTGCTGGCTGTGTATTTGCTCCCTGCGAATTGTTAGTAAAACGAGGACCAGTGGCGGTGGCATAAACTTTGCTTGCCCGTATGTTGTACGACGACAATCCGAAGTTCTGCTGCTCAAGGGCTATGTGTCCATAAATCGAACCTTGCGGCGGCTCCAGCATGACACCTATAGCTGCTATAGCCGCTATCATGAATACCAGAGCAAGGCCGGCTAAAAATCCGGCGCGTGTGTCGAATGGAGATTTACTTGAATACATCCGCTTCCAGCCTATAGAGTTGGTAGTTTGAACTGCTGTTGTTTCTGTTGCCTTTGTTTGAAACGCCGGCTTTCATTTTGCACATTACTAATTGATGATGACTATCGTAAGCTTCGCCCGGCAAGACCACGCCTGAGCGCCCGCCCTGTCTCAACATTAATCCGTCTTTAAGCGGATTCAATTCAGCCACTGAGTTTATTGCTTCCATTTTGCGCACAACGGTCACTTGTGGCTTTAGAAAATTCACTTCGGAAGATTTGATTTGAGGATGACGATAATCTTTTTTCAAAGCATCCATGGTGGTATATACGGTATCACGCACGAGATTCTGACTGCTTGCTTGAAGGTTGCCCCAACATGCTCTTGTTTTTCCTTTTTTGGACAGTGTCACAAAAACTCCCTTTACACGGGCATTGTCGGATGTTTTGGCTGGAGCCAAAGCGCTCATTTGTTTTGTCAGGTCCTCAAGAGAATTGACCTTCAAACCGCCCATATTAGGAGGGTCCAAAAGACCAAAATGATACCTGACAGTATACATTGCGACTTCAGGCAAAGAATAATGGATTGCGCTCTTTTGGGACTTCAGAGTCTCGTCTGAGCATTTTTTCATGCTGTCCAAAGCGTACGCCGAGTCGCAAGCGACCAATGCCCAAACGGCGCATAAAACCTGAAGCGATTTAGATATCCTCATTCGCATAAACCTATTATGATGTTCCAGAGCTAACGCTCTTTGTGCGGGCTGTTCATAATTGGTGAAATCAGGGTGAAAATTCTGTTAGATTAGGCAACAGAGAATACGCAATATGGAAGACAAGAACACACCTGGTCAAATAGAAAACACAGGCAGGCGCCGATTTCTAAAGTCGCTCCTGGGTCTTGGTGGTGGAACGGCGTCGGCTGAAGTTCAAGTGCAGGCAAAGTCAGTCAAAGAAGACAAGTCGCACACAGGTGGAATGCTCTTTTGGACCAGTTTAAAAACAGGCAATGTTGGGTTTCCAGGCGGTTTGCAAATTCCTCACGAGCGCCCAGGCTCGATTATGAAAATAATCACGGCAGCGGCTTTGCTCAACGAAGGGCTTTTGAATCATCAAGAACTTTTTGATTGCACAGGCTCTGTCAAAGTTTCCAAGCCCGGCGAACCGCAACAAACGACTTCGTGCCCAGGTCCACACGGACAGGTCAATCTGGAAACTGCAATTGGTCTTTCTTGCAATTGCTACTTTGCGCACAATAGTTTGAAGTTATCGTCTGCCACCATCATTGGTTACGCCTCTAAGTTTGGTCTAGACAAAGCTGCGGCAGGATTTGCTCCAGGAGCATTTCCAAAGAGCCCAAAATCGTCTCTTGTAGATTACGCCATTGGACTGGCTTCTGATCTACAGCCTAACGCGCTTCAACTCATGCGCTTGTCTGCACTGATTGCACATAACGGTGTGATAACACCACTTAAGGATATGATGGGCAAAGCTGATCCGGCATTCAAACTCGAATTGAAAGACAATACTTTCCATCATATTCAAAAAGGCATGCAACTAGTTTGTGAGCAAGGCACAGGCAAAAATCTAGACCCTGATCACAAGCTGCGTATCGCTGCTAAAACTGGCACCATTCCACATGGTCAAAAATTCAGATCTTGGATAACCGGATACTTTCCCTACAATAATCCAGACCACGCCTTTTGCTTATATGCACCATCGGGAAGAAGCGTGGAGAGCGCTATTCCACAGGCGCGAGAGCAGTTACAGAAATTTTTGAATCTGGACTAAATTGAGCTGAGTTGGTCTATTTTGAAAAGTCTTTTTTGTCTGCTGATACTTCTAGTTTCGTCAATTGCACCAGCGCATGCTCTGCCGCGCACCGTCACTGTAATCTTAAAAGACAAGAACGACCACTGTGACAAAATTAGCTTGGTATCGCCTTTTCGAGTAAAAGACAAAACCTTCAACAACGGCAAATATATTTTGCAAACCACTGACAATAACGAAGTGGAGATATTTCAAATACTAGAGCGCAAAACTCTAGTCAAAGACAGAACAATTGAAATTTTGCCTGTGACAAACGCAATCAAGCTCAACGAGCGCAAATACGCAGGTTCTATTAAAGTCCGAGCAAATAAATATCTGGAAATAACAAACATAGTTCCGGTAAAAGACTATGTCGAAAGCGTGGTAGGAAGCGAACTTCCGCCACACTTCGAAGACGAAGCGTACAAAGCTCTTGCTGTACTAACTTTGACCAGGCTTGAATTAATTGGCGCTTCGTCCACTCGCCCTGCCACATCTATAGTAGATACGACTCAATACGAAAATTACACAGGTTTGCAAGCAGTTTCGCCCCGCATCAAGTCTTGCGTTGGCTCAGTGATGGCGAAAAGACTTTTTTATAACGCACATCAAGCGCCCAAAGTTTATTACCACTCAGCATGTGCAGGCGGCACGTCAAGTGCCGAATCTGTCTTTGGCGAAGGCGGTCGCGGCTTAAAGTACTTGAAAGGCGTCAAGTGCAATTTCTGCCAGGAATCGCCCTTCTGGAAAGAAAAAGAGCACAACGTTCCCCGTCAAAAATTCATGACCCTTTTTGCAGGCAAGTTTCCAACAATTGAAAAGCAAGACCCAGAGGGGCGACCGACCCTAGTTGCAATTAATAGCAAGAAAATTTCAGGCTACAAAGTCTGGCTCAGCCTTGGTCGAACATTTGGTTGGGGCGCTGTGCCCGGAAACAAGTATAATTTTGCAGATAGCTCAGACCCCAAGTTCGTTGTTTTGCGCTCGCGTGGGGCAGGTCATGGTGTTGGGCTTTGTCAGTGGGGAGCAAACGAGCAGGCTAAGCAAGGCAAGACTTATCGCGAAATCCTCAAATTTTATTTTCCAGACTGCCAAATTCGGTAACATAATCAAATGCAAACAGAACTAGAAAAAAAACATCTCGCTAAATTCGCGTCAAAAAAAGCGGCTCAGTTCAAAGAGTCGGTCATCCGCGAAATGTCACGGCTGGCAGCCCAATACGGCGCCATAAATTTAGCACAAGGTCTGCCTGATTATCCAGCTCCAGATGAGTTGAAGCACGCCGCTCACGATGCCCTTTTTGCCGATGTAAACCAGTACGCAATTACCTGGGGCGACAAACTTTTGCGCAACGCAATTTCTGAAAAAGCGCTTGCCTACAATAAAATCACCTGCGACCCCGAGACCGAAATTACAGTTACTTGTGGCGCTACTGAAGCAATGATTGCAGCCATGCTTGCTCTGGTAGACCCCGATGAAGAAGTAATTGTTTTCGAGCCTTTCTACGAGAACTATAATCCAGACACCATCTTGTCTGGCGCTACTCCACGCTATGTAAAAATGCGTGCACCAGATTGGTCATTTGATGAAGCCGAGCTTGAAAAGGCTTTCAACGACAAGACTCGTGCCCTTATTATAAATACTCCGCACAACCCGACAGGCAAAATATTCAACAAAGAAGAATTGTCAGTGATCGCTCGTCTTTGCCAAAAATGGGGCGTTTTGTGCATCACAGACGAAATTTACGAACACATTTTATATGACGATGCAGTACACGTATCGCCAGGCGCACTGCCCGGAATGGAAGACTTGACTGTATCTATTAATAGTTTGTCCAAAACCTATAGTGTAACCGGATGGCGCGTGGGTTGGGCAATTGCAAATAAAAACCTCACTCAGCACATTCGCAAAGTACACGATTTCTTAACCGTCGGCTCTCCTGCACCACTGCAAAGAGCGGCTGTCACTGCGCTTAAGTTGCCACAAAGTTTTTACGACGAATTGAGTGTTGAATACAATCAGCGTCGCAAATCGATGTTGGACACGCTAGATGCAGCAGGCATACCATACTTCAAGCCACAAGGCGCTTATTACGCATTCTGCGATATAAGCTCATTTGGCTACGACAGCGACATCGAGATGATGAATTATCTGGTCAAAGATGTGAAGGTTGCCGTTGTGCCTGGCTCAAGCTTCTTCCACGATCCGATTGAAGGCAAAAAATATGTACGCATGTGCTTCAGCCGCAAGATGGAAACGATGGAGCTGGCGCACAAATATTTACTCAATGTGAAGAAGAAAGGCGCTTAGCCCTACATTTCTTTGAAAAGAATTACAGCCATATAAGCCATCGCTGGCACCAAGATAATCATCATCACCAGGTTTGGCATGACCTTTTTGGTTTTGGCAAATCTTACAGAAAACATGGTGTCGAGCAAGAACATCAAAACAAGTGAGCCTATCACTCCCATTTTGGCAGTGTCAGGAGTGGCAGCAAGATAAGCAGTGACACCTAGAAGCGCTGCTGATACAAGTCCCATGATGAGCGAGATTTTGCTTTTCGCCTTGACAAAGCCCATAACCCCGCCCATGGCGACGAAGACGGCGACTGCAATAATGACAAAATGAGCGTATGGCTGAAGCATTGTTGTTTCCTCGACCCGACCGGGTCCAAATTCAATTCCGACTAGTCTAAAGCGCCTTTTCATTAGATACAATTGCTTGACTTTTAGACTGGCACAATTCAAAGTAAATTTACTCTATGGAATCCCCATTTGGCGGTTGTGACATGCAAAACAAACGGCTCATTTCGGTGCTCAAAACTTTACTTTTAGTGGCGACACTATATTCGGTATCACCAACTTTTGCAGCCGAATCGAATAATCTTCCGTTGATTGGCATCGCCATGGATTACGAAGTCGACAAGACCGAACCAAAGAAAATCAAAACATTCGAAGTTTATTCTACATATGTAGATGCAGTAAACAAAGCAGGCGGCATTCCTATTTTGCTTGCCCCAGTTGATGATGTAAAACTGAGAAAGATATTCAATATGTTAGATGGTGTGGTGCTAGTTGGTGGCGCAGACTATCCATCTTCTTATTACAATCAGCCAAAGCACGAAACCGCAGACGAAATGCATCCAGTGCGCGCAGACTTCGATTTACGCCTAGCGAAAATGGCTCTGGAAGACAAATACAAGCCTGTACTTGGAATTTGTGCAGGATGTCAAATTTTAAATATCGCCGCTGGCGGATCTCTGATTCAGGATATTCCATCGCACGTGAAAGATGGAAACACTATGCACAGACGCCCTGCAAGCTATTCCAAAACTGTGCCGTTCAAGCACAATGTCAAAATCGACAAAGAAAGTCGCCTTGGCAAAATCTATCAAGTAGAGCAATTACAAGTCCCAACATCGCACCATCAATGCGTAGACAAAGTGGCAAACAAATTCACAGTAGTCGCGCGTGCTGAAGATGGAATGGTTGAAGCGATTGAGGCTGATGGCGAAGATAAATTCTTATTTGGTGTCCAATGGCACCCGGAGCGTGATTACGAAAGCAATCAAAAACTCTGGCAGACGTTCGTCAAAGAATGTTCGCAGTCTAAGGGAAAGGTTTTCGAAAAACACATGTATCTAAAAGAAAATCCAGACCACGATTTGATCAGTCCGTCTCAACCTTAAACGAATCGAGCACTTTGCCGTCATCTGAAATCTGGCTTACATTGAGCGTTTTGTCGTTGATACTGCAAAACGTGAATGAGTGCATGCCGTGAATGAATTTGTGGCAGGCTTCTGATTCTTTAGGAAGGAATGGCGCTCTGCGATACAAGCTTGCACCACCGCCGCCGCTCACAATATAGAGCACGCCTTTCATCTTGGGGTGGGTCGAGCCATTGAATACAGTGTCTAAAATATACTCACCAGTGACGGTACCATTACCGTTCATCATGGGCACGCCGTCTTTATTTGTTTTTGCTTTAAACTTTAGTGGGAAATAACGCTGATAGTTGTGTGCATGACCACACCACACCACTTGCACACCAGTGCGCTCGAAGATGTCGCACAAAAGTCGCATACGATGCTCTGAGTGGTGATAAATATCAAGACTAAAGGGCGGTTGATGGAAAGAAACAAATTTCCATTTCGCTTTTGATTTAGTTAAATCATTTTCGACATAGGCACGCAAATTGGCGTCGCCCCAGTGCATGTATTCATTGCCATCTAAAATGAGCCAGTGCGAATTACCATAATCGAAAGAATAATTGCCCATGTTTGGATAGCGCTTGCCAGCCGCATTCAAGAATTTTGTAATATTCGCCTGCTCACCAATCAGCGGCAAAACATTGCGTGGCGACTGTCCAAATTTGTAATCGAGCTTAAGACCATTTAGTGGCGTTGACCAAAAAATGAAATAACCAAGCGCATCAGGAAAACGATTTAAATCAGTCCCTTTCCAACTTGTAGTCATAGCAATGTCGTGATTTCCAAGCGCGGGCATCACAAGCGACGAACTTAGAAGCGGTCCGCCACTATCTGGAGAAGCTACTTGCGAATTTACAATTGGGAAAAATCTAGATAGATACTGAGTGATGCGTCCTTGATCATATGTGATATCGCCTGGCATGACCACTAGATCTGGCTTGCGCTTTGTCACTTCGTAAATGACCTTTTTCTCGCCAGCAGAACCAGCGCCCACATCTCCAAAAACAGCAAAACTGTAAGGTTGATTAAACGACTTGCGCGCGACCGCAGAACCGCTAAATGCAATTGTTCCGTTGCGCAAAACTTTGTAGTCAAATTTTTCGCCAGGATTGAGTCCTTCGATTCTGACCGTGTACCTATAAAAAGGAAGGTTCTCGACTGGTCCAACTGAAAAGATTTCTACTGCTTTCGAGCTGGCCCATTTAGAATCAGTCTTACTCTTGCTTTGGACCTGCCACTTTTCACCCTTGCCATCGGTGGTGGTGAACCAAATAAGTTCCATATTTTCTTGCTTGGCTAGCTCGCCTTGACGAGCACTTTCGCCGAGCTGCAAATATGGCTTGACAAGAAAAACTTCGCTCTCACTAGTCTTTGTATCGGCGCTTGCCGACATAGGAGAGAGAAATAAGAGCTGGAGCAATGCCAGCCAGGCTACCAGAGCGTTCTTCTTCATAAAATAAATTTGCCGAGAGCCAGAATTGAACTGGCGACACAAGGATTTTCAGTCCTCTGCTCTACCTACTGAGCTACCTCGGCAAGTCGTTTTGGTAAAAAACGGAAAACCAATATAACACAGACTATCATTAGCTTGCCGGGGCAAACAACTTCTTAGCATCCGGCACAAAGACCTAATAGTAGCTAGCGACGGGAACTTCTGACAGTATACGATTGTAAAGTCCGGCAATACGCAAGCCACCTGCTGCTCTTCGGACTAAATAGTCGGTCTCGACTTGTTCTCTGACCGGATTGGGGTTATTAGGTTGCACTCCTGTGCTGACCATGATGCCCTTGACTGAAACCACAATGCTTTTGTCTTGATTCACAGCAATTGCTTCTACTGACTGCGGTTGAAATGACATAGTGACATTTCCATTTAGAACGTCTCGCGAGCGATCCGGCGACCAGAAGGTTTTCTCAAACTCGCCTGCAGCATTGCTCGTCATCCATTTATGCGCTTCTATGTGGCTCCTGTGTGCTGTCGTAGGACTAAAATCCATTGAACCTTGTATCCACCACTTCACGAATTCTGAAGCTAATTTTGGCGTTAACATCTCGCCATTTTCTTCGGTCGCATCTGGCGTTTCGCCACCTGCTTTTTGTTCACCACCATTTTTGGCAACAGCTTCGGCTTGTTCGGCTGACACTGGGGGTTCGTCCTTAACGTCATGACCAGAAGTTGACACAAACGCCGCAATGATACCAAGAGCAACCAAGCCCATCAGAATCTTGTCTGACATTACCTTTTGAATTATTGCTCGACAAATTTCGACGAACATTTAGCGACTCCAAAATTACATATACAAATATTGCAACAAAACCGATAAAAAATAAATGGGAATTCTCCCCCGTTACATAGATTCTGGTTATTTAACCTATACGCGCTAGTGTGGGAAAATAACTAAAATATCTAGAGATGACTGACGACGAAGATAGAGCTTTGGAATCTTTGGGGCAGGCGAAAAGCACTGCTACCGCTTCGCGTCCCGATTACACCGCATATACAATCAAATTGCCGACCGACCAACTTGCCGCTCTACAGTCAATCTGGCTTGAGTTGAAACGTTTATACGGCGCCAATTCACCCGACAAAAGCGGCATGATTGAGGCGGCAGTGGACTCCTGGCTCAAGCGCTGGGATAGCGAGGATCGCGACCAGCTTCTTGCCGAACTCTTAGAAATCCGCCGCAATACGCGCGCACGCCAATACAAAAAACCAAAATCTTGATTTTTCAGGGAGCAGATTCTTTATTTGGTCGAATATGAGACTCGTCTTTTCTTCACCTATAACGACACGTTTTTCTGGCGCTCGAAAAGCGGCATCCTGCTGTCTTTCAAAACGGAGTTGTGAGAAAAACACTCAATATTTAATACCTGCTGACAGGCTGGCTCTTTCGAAGCTTTTCAATAAATCGACGTCACCAAGTATTAAAAACGCGCATAATTTCTCACAGCCGAGCCGGAAAAGCCAGTCACAGTAGGGGTTTCAAAATCACTTTTTATTCGCGCTATAGGCAGCTAAAAGTAGACCAACTGAAAACCATTAAACGCCCCCCGCCACTAAGTGACCTCCAAAATTTTAGTGGCTCGATTCTGGCTTCAAGTGGTGGTAGAGGTAGTATCCAAAACCGCCTAGTCCAATCACAACTATAAGCAGATCAAACTTGTGCCAGATGTCACGGAACATTTCCATGTTTTCACCAAACCAGATACCGACATAAGTCAGAAAATAACACCAGACAAGCGAACCTATAAAAGTAAAGGCAATAAAAATCCAGAAGTGAGCTTTGAGCACTCCTGCTGGAAACGAAATGAATGTGCGCACTACTGGCAACATTCTACCGATGAAGAAAGTGATATCGCCGTATTTGTTGACCCATTTGTCAGCTAATTCGAGGTCGCGCGCTTTAAGCAAAAACCACTTGCCATATTTTTCTAGAAAAGGTCTGCCGCCCCACATGCCTAAAAAATAAGACGGAATTGAGCCAATCACACAACCAACAGCGCCCGCAAGCGCAGCCAAGTGGACATTCATTTTGCCTTGCTGCACAAGAATGCCAGCAGTGGGCATAATCGCCTCACTTGGCAAAGGAATATTAGCGGACTCAATTGCCATCATGACGATAACGCCCCAGTAGCCCCACGCTTCGACATTCATTTTTATCCATTCCAAAATGGGGTCGATTAGTTGGTGAAGCATATATGAGGAGTCCTGAAGTAAAGTTATTCCAAAGGCAAATTCTACTTACAATAAATAGGATGAAGCAAATAGGAACCGCTAATCTGCATTTTACGCTTGCCACTGCCGGGCACGTCGACCACGGCAAAACAAGCCTTTTGCGGGCTTTGACCGGAATCGATCCCGACAGGCTCAAAGAAGAGAAAGAACGTGAGATGACAACCGATATCGGTTTTGCTCACTTGTCTTTGTCGCTTGCTCAATTAGAGAAAGATTTCTCATCATTAAAAAATCAAATTCCAAAACTTGCCTCGCAAAAAAATCTGCGCTTTGAAAGCAGTACTTCCTTAGGACCTGAATCAAAAATCACAATTGCATTTGTAGATGTGCCTGGTCACGGCAAATTTATTAAAAACATGCTTGCCGGAGTGGGCGGAATTGACGCTGCACTACTGGTGGTGGCATCAGACGAAGGCGTGATGCCACAGACAATTCAACATGTGAAAATTTTGTCTTTGCTTGGAATCAAAAACTGTGTATTGGCTCTTACTAAATCTGACCTTGTAGGTGCGGACGAAGTCGAATTGGCACTCGACGAAGTAAAAGAACTACTTACGCAATATGAAATCAATCTATACGATTACGCATCTGTATCGAACACAACCAAAAGTGGAATGGACGAATTAAAATCCAAAATATTATCAATGCTTTTGAGCTGTTCGCATTTAGACAAACGTTTTGACACCAAAGGCAATTTGATGCCGACCTATTTGCCCATCGACAGGGTCTTTTCTAAGCCGGGTTACGGCGTGGTCGTCACAGGCACACTCGTTGGTGGTCAAGTCAAAATTGGCGATAACTTATTCTTGCAGCCAGGAGACATCGAAGGGCGCGTGCGTGGACTTGAATCTTGTGGCAAATCTATTAAGGACGATGGCAGTGCATATCCGGGTCAAAGACTTGCTGTGAATTTGGTCTTGAAAGGAAACGAATCGGTAAGTCGCGGCCATGTAGCACTATCTCAGAATATCAAAGCAGTAAAAGACTTGATTGTAGAAGTTAACGACTTAGGCTCGCTGAAGCGCGGAGTTGTGAAGAGCAAGAAGACTCTCAAAGCGCAGCAAGTGCTCTTTTATAACGGCACAGCAGAATCGGTAGGAACTTTCAGGTGGCTCGAAAAACTCGATGACGACAAAGCAATTGCTCAGATTCATTTAAAAGAACCAGTACTGACGATGCCTGGTCAACGATTTGTTGTTCGTTACGGAGACAATGGAATTGCAGGTGGACAAATAATATTGACGCACCGCCCGCGATGGCTTACTCGTGAGCGCATTAAAACACTTGCCACCAAGTGTATCGAAAATAATTATTCTCAAGCACTGACAGACTATTTAAGCTATGTTCCATCAGGCTTTATGACGAGGCACGAACTCAAATCGATTCTTCCAACTGCAATTTTCGCGCATGAGTTAGATACTCTCATAGAAGCAAAAAAAATCATTGTATCTGGCGAACTAATCACCGCCGAATTGACAGTTGCAAATCTTAGGAAAAAAATTGTTGGACTTTTAGATTCAGCAAAGTCCAGCTTGGGGCAAGAAGAAATGCGAGTGAAGCTGGCACCACTTTATGAACGCGCTCTCTTTCACCGTATTTTAGAAGACCTCGAAAAGTCTTTGATTATAGTTAAAGCCGAAGCAGACAAATATGTCTTAGCTGAAAAAAAAATTGAGACCAAAGCTGTCGATCCTAATTTTACTAAAATCGCTGCTTATTTGGAAAAGGAATTTTGCATCGAGATTGACACTATGTCAAAAGATCTTTCAATTCCGACCAAACAGCTCCTGCCAATACTTCGCAAAATGGAACAGGAAAAATTAGTTGACTTAATCAACCATATTTTTGTTTCTTCTCACAAGTCTGTGGTGAAAGCGCATGGCGTTTTATTCGATATTTGGCAAAGCAAGAAGAACATCTCCCCTAGCGAGTTTCGCGAGAAGCTTGGCATATCGCGCAAGTACACTATGGAGTTGCTAACATACTTTGATGAGCGACAAATCACGCGCAGAACAAATGATGGTCGGGCGCTTTTGAAAGCACCAAAGAGTTAAAAGGAAAATTTAGGGTGGCGTTTTATCTAACTACTTTCATTGTAGATCAGCCAAGAACCCTGCAAGAATGGTCTGATTGTCTTGAAACCACGGGTTCGCCTGTCAAAATTAAGCCTTCAGAAAATGTTGCGATTGACTTGTTGAGTGGCTGTTTACCAATCTCTTTCAACGGATTTGACACTTACCTAGAGGTTTACGTCAGCGAATTAGATTCATCCTACGATTTATTGCGCGAAAAACTTGCGCATCAAACTAAAACACTGACTTTCCGGTGGCAGGGTGATGAGAAAGCGTTTGAATCAGCGCATGCGCTAGCCTTAAATTTGGTGCAAAATTTCGAGGCAAAAGCATTTGGAAACACATACAGTAAATTTTTGACAGTCGAAGAACTCCAAAGTCTGGCTAATGGAATAGAGACAGACAGCGTCAAAATCGAATATCAGCCAAAAGCAGATAGCAAGTTCATACGTCAAAAGCAAGACTTTTACAGTCACTGCCAATGGTGCTCATGGCGTTATCCAACACCAAGAACAACCGATTTATGTGCCGAGTGTAATGCGCGATGCCAAATTTGCGGCGCATATAAATCAGGATGTCAAAATCCTGGAATGATGCAACTTGCGGTATGGAAAACCTACTATAAATGGGTGGCTGAAAAACACAAGAGATCCAAAAGTAAACTTGATTGGGCTTCGCTATTCTCTTGGAAAAAATTTCTCTCTAGAATTTTATTCAGGTAACCTATTGAGGCCTATGCGCCCAGTCATAAAAGCAGGGTTTTACAAGATTACCACCGTCGGAGTAGCGCCTCTCATCCAAAACTGTTGGTTCAATTAGAAAAAGGTTTATGTCTCGGGGACCTTCTATTCGACCTATTTCTGCAGGGGACGGTTTGGACACCGAATTATCTTCAGATTGCTTGGCTTCGTTTACAACGTAAGATTTAATTCTTACGGCTTTTGACTTAGAGGCAGTTTTAGCCCACGACTCATTACTTGCAAGTAGTAACCAGAGGTAAATCGCTAAACTCAATACAATTAAATACTTCCGCATTATTAGCTTATACAGCAAATATCTATTTTAAAGATGACATCGACTTCAGCTAGAATTCAGTTATTCCTTGCGCTCGTCTCCGAAGTCATCTTGATAATAAATCTCTTGTGATTCAAAATCCCATGGACCTTCAATTTCAAATCCATCAAATTTTTCATTGATTTTAAATTCAAGTTTTTCCAATGACAGTAGCTTAGAAATCATAGTTCTAATACCCAGGTGCGCGTCTCCTTTCTTGGTGGCTCCAAAGGAATTTCCACTCACGCCACCGTAGACAGAATTAAGTTCGGTCGAGAAATACTGCAAATATAACTGCTCAGAACTAGCTTCTAAGGGATCGTGATAATAACAAACCCCTGCCATTTCCCTTTTGCTTTCTATACGTTTAGCGGCGCTTAATTCAAGATTCGAGCCTGCACAATCTGGACAGTGGGCAGCCAAACGTCTTTGGCGCTCTACTTCTTCCAATGCATCAATCTCATTCAAGATCAGCAATTCTCCAAACAAAGTCAGACTAAACAGAATCCGAAATCCATTGAATCTCGCTTGAATGCAGCTTCAGCAGAGAACTGAATACACTATACGCTTCTCTTATATCTATATTTTTGCCATGAGCATGCACGCAAACGCTGTTAGTTCTGCTAGCACGAAACTCGAAGAAAAGATTGATATCAGGAGCCTTTATGGCGGCAAAATATTCTTCTGCCAAAGCATCAAGTTTAGAAAACTCGATTCCATATTTATCCTGTAACATTTGGGGCTTCAAACT
>JACCDG011995786.1_pt1 | contig 81601 bp, 171 predicted proteins | sample 7442471 | NCBI WGS metagenome assembly JACCDG01 (sample SAMN15323444, study PRJNA562643) | freshwater metagenome | isolation source: river surface water | place: USA:Blue River Watershed | collected 2017-08-17 | reverse complement strand
TGGCACGGAATCTTTATTTTTTATTTTTCCCGGAAATCTCCCGAAGAGCTGTTGACAATCCCGGCGATAGCCGATATAATATGACATACGAACAACGAACCCCGAAAGGAGAATCATGACAAAGTTTGAATTTCTGGTCACCACGGAATCCGGCCTCAATAAGAGTTTCAAGACACGAGAATTGGCTGAAAAATTCGCACAAGCGGTACGTGTGACCGGTCGCTGCTGTTCGATTACGAAATACGAAAAACGCTCTTGACAAACAGATTCCTACGGTGTACAATTGGGTATACCGTAGGATTTACTCTTCTGACCGAAGGAAAAATTATGGACGCGGGTGAATTGAGGGAAGCTTACGACCGTGGCTGAGTGAATGGCACGGTATTTGCTCAGCCGCAAGCCCCAGCAAACGGCGTACCAAAACCGAATAATCTTTTCCTTTTGTTTTTTCCCGAAAATGCTAAAGTGAGATTGACAAACGTGCCGATATATAGGAAGATACATCATCTGAATGAATCCTCTATCGGAGACTGAAAAATGAAAATGCTGCTCTTGAAGATGTTCGACGGGCGGAAATTGGTGTACGAAGATGTGTTCGCGAAAGCGGTTGAAGTCGATGCGAAAATCAAGGCGATGCGGGAAATCAATTCGGAACTGACTGTTGAAATCGAAGAATTGCGATACTAGGCTATAAGCCGAACAGCTTTCTTTTTCCGAAGGAAAAATCATGAATTTTCTCGATTTTGTTTGTGAAACGTTCGACTGGACCTTGAGCGGTTGTAAGGCCGGTTGTATGCTCGACGCTTTCGCGTTATTGCGACATTATGGTCCAAAGTTGACACTGGAACAATTTTCTTCTATCGCCCTTTTTATCTCCACGCGGGATTATAACTATATTTTAACTCACGCGGATGAAAAAATCGACATTTGAGAAAAATCGGCCGCCCCGATGGGATTCATCGGGTTTGGTACGGGATTTGCAGACGCCGAGGTTACAGCAAATTTCATGCCAAAGGCATGTTTTTTATTTTTCCAGAAAATTCGCGATTTTCCTCTTGTCAAATCGTAGGCCGGTCGATAAGATATATACATCAGACAAACGAACAACAAACCAATCGGAGATTGCCATGTCGAACTATGAAATCCGCGTTTGCTTCCGTCAAGACGGCGAATTTGAAGAAAAGGTTTTCGTGTCGCTGGCTCGGGCGATTGAATTCTACTTTGACTGCGGTGATGATGTCGTCGAACTGTCGGTCGATTGGACCATGCCAAGCGGCGAAAAGTGGTTGGAAATGGAATTGGTTCGCGGGCCGAATGCTCTTCCGGCTTGGTTGCTGTTCCGTGCTTTTGGGCTTGACAAGTGAAAGGAAATTAAATGAACGACGCCGAACTTCGCGAAACCGCTCTTGTCGCAATCCAGAAGTGGGATGAAAAGGCCGCGAAACGTAAGGGGTACAATCCTTTCGGCCTTGAAATCGCCACGGCGAAAATCGACGATTTCATCGCGGAATACGAATTTCTGGTTGAAGTTGGTCAAGACCAAATTTTGAAGCGGGCGATTTTGAACTGTTTCATCGGTCGGCTTGCCACTCAAGTCGCAAAAGAATTCGGAATTGTCCTCACGGAAAATGAAATCAAGTTTGGTCGTCGGGGAATTGGCCTTGAAGGTAAGTGGTGAATAAAAGTGGAAAACCGCCGGAAATCGGTCTGGCGGCATGGTATTTGCACGGCGACAGAACCCAGCAAATTTCGTGCCACTCGCAAAAATTATTTTTTTTGGATTTTGCTGTTGACAGGCCGTGGGCCGGTCGATATAATACGTAGACAAACAACGAACATCCTTTGGAGAATGAAAAATCATGCGTGTTCTCGTGCTGGCCGATGGTAAGTCGATTCACGACGATTCCGACCCGGAAAACATTCTGTCGGGAATCACCGCGTTTGAATTGGCTTGTGTGGAGAAGGTGAACGGGGTCTCCCGTTATGGGAATGTTGAAATTCGCATGTACGCCGGGGAGGATGGTAACTTACGATTGTCAAGTGAGGAAGTGGCCGAAATCATCAAGCAATATGTGGGATGAAAAATCGAAAAATCCGCCAGAAATCGGTCTGGCGGTACGCCATTTGCACAGCCCCAAGCCCCAGCAAATTCCGTGCCATTCGCAAAAATTCTTTTTTTTTGAAAAAATCGCCCGAAAGGCTCTTGACGGACCGAAATTCTGCCGATATAATATGTAAACGAACAATGAACATTTTTGGAGATTGAAAAATGACACGCGAAGAAATCCTGAAAGATTACGAAATTGTCGCCACTCGGCTCCCGAAAAAGGGGGAATTGATTCTCACCGTGACAAATCACGGCGGTATCTACGGCGTGCGGAAAATCACCAAGAACTGGAAAATGGTGGTTTGCGATATTTTGAAGAAAAAGGCTTGACGGCTACGCCGAGAATTGATATACTATCTAAAACCTTCTCTTGAAAGGAAAATCATGCGTGTTCTGGTTCTGGCCGATGGTAAGGCAATCCATGACGATTCCGACCCGGAAAACATTCTGTCGGGAATCACGGCGTTTGAATTAGCTTGCGTTGAAAAGGTGAACGGTGTTTCGCGATACGGACACGTTGAAATCCGGATGTTCGCGGGAGCAGATGGAAATCTGCGGCTGCCGAATGCCGAAGTGATTGAAATCATCAAGCAATATGGGGGGTTTTTATTTTTCTGAAATCCGTGATTTCGCTCTTGACGGGCCGTAGGCCGGTCGATATAATACTTAGAACAATGCACGACACCACAAAGGAATCAATCATGTCGAAAGATTTTGAAAACGCTCTCGAAGATGCTCGCCGTGCTGGGGAAGTGGATGCTGAATGCGGGGAAGAAAAGTTTACTCCCGCTTGGGTTTTGAATTATCCGGATTCTGAGGCGGAAGCTCTTGCGGACGCCTATGAGTTGGGGTATGATTCTTTTCGCTACGCGGAATGGGTTTGAAACTTTTTGGGCGGCTGCGCCGGAAGGGGAAAATCATGCGGGCTTTTGTTGCGTTTCGGGAAACGGATTGTCGGGCGTGCGATGCTTTTTACGAGCGATTTCTCGGCGTGTTTTCATCTCTTGCGGAAGCCCAAAATTGTCCGGGAGCGGATGAAATTCGTGAAATGAACGGGACTGAAGAAGTCCGCTCGTGGTTTCTTTATCGTAATTCTGAGTGGATTGGGCGTTGACATGGCTTTCGACAATCGGTATCCTAACCGTAAAGATTGGAGACGCCCTTATTATGATGGGCGTAAACATTCTGCGGCGTGTCGACATGGCGGTTCGTGTGATTACTGCCGGAATAATCGTTTGGTCCGCGTAAATCGTGTCAAGAAATGGGAAAAAGAGGAAAACGAATGACCTTCCGTGCAATGTTCACCGATAAAAACGGCCGCCAGTTCGATGAATTCACCAAGTTCGTCAAGTGGGTTCATTACTGGTTCCGTTGGAAATTGGACTTGAGCCAAACCGAAGATGTGGTCGTACGTATCTGGCCCGATTATGGTGAAAGCTATACTTTGGGGTATGATGAATTTTGTCACCGTTTTCCGGATGCATCATGAGCCAAAAAATCAAAATCAAACTGGATTGGCGGGATGTTCCGGCGGGACATAAAGAGCGCCCGAGTGGAGTTGGTCCGCACAAAAAACAGGCCGATAAGCGGAAAGCAGATAAAATTCGCCGGGAAATTCGAGAACAGGGCGAGTAATGGTACGCCGTTTGCACAGCGGCAAGCAACAGCAAATCTCATGCCAAACTTTTTTTGGAAAATTGTGCAAGTGGGATTGACACGCCGACCGATATATGAGATATTACCTCATCTGAACTTCACTCTAACAAAGGATGAACCATGTACTTCACTCTGTATCCCGAATTGGCGGCCGTTGGCGAATTCCCCGCGAACGAACTTCACGCCGAGTTGGTGGAAGCCGCAATCGACGATTTCCTGATGAATGGCGATTCTTACGGATGCTGCTATTCGACGATTCTCGATTTGGTTCGTGCGGGATTCTGAAAAAACATGCGAAACCGCCGGAAATTGGTCCGGCGGCATGGAATTTGCAGAACCTAGCCGCGAGCAAATATCATGCCATTCAGAATTATTCTATTTGCTATAGGTGGAGCGTTGACAGGCCGATAATATATGTGTCGGGAACAACAAACCTCACCGGAGCAAACAAATGGATATCGTATGCTTTTCCTTGTCAATCCTGATTTCGGTTGCCTCGATGGTTCGCCTGAATCATGTTTTGTCAACCGAAATTCGGGGATATGATGTGATTCTCCCGATTTTCCCTCTGATTTCTTGTGGCTTGGGAATTCTCGGTTTTTCTTTCATCTAGGCTTGACGCCTCTTGGCGAATAGCGTACAATTCATCATCAGAACAACGCTCAACTCTCACTAAGGACAAATCATGACTTTCACGCTCTATCCGGAACTGTGCAAGAAGGGTGAATTTCCCGAGAACGAACTGTACGCCGAACTCGTTGAATCGGCAATCGACGATTACCTCACCTACGGGGATTGTTACGGCGAGTGTTACAACGCCATCATCGCTTTGTGCCTCGCTGGTTTCTGAATTCCGCAAAAATCCCCGAGGGGTTGCCTCGGGAATGGCATGATAGTTGCTAACCGGCGGGAACCAGCAAATCCCGTGCCAAATGCGAAAATTCTTTTTTTTTTGGAAAATCATACGAATGTGGCTTGACCACTCAAGAGCGACAGCCTACAATGTCGATATGTAAGTGTCTCAACATCACTCCCATCTAAGGAAAAATCATGGTTCGTGAAGCTCGCCTCTGTATCGCCGAAACCGCCCGCGAAGCCTATGGGATGGGGGAAGCCGAATACGAATTGATGCGGTCACTCGCCCCGCTTGACGTGTGCGACCATTGCGGGGAACCGTGCGAGACTCGTAGCGAAACGCTGATTTCGCTGTGTGACGAATGCCGTGCGGAATCACAAGGCGAATAGCTAACGAGAAGCTAAGCCATCGGAAATCGGTCCGGTGGCTTCCGTTTGTTTCACACTTGACGGATTCAATAATGCCGCCTATCCTCGAACAGTATTTCAAGAAAATCGAAGATATCCCGAATCGCGGTTTGGGTGGGTGTTTGCTATTCTGTTATACTTTTATCCTTTTCCTTCGTAAGAAACGGATGCCAATCAAGTCTTTTCAGATTATCCAGTATGATTACAGCGACGGCGAATGCACGGACCACAATATCGGTTTCTTGAATGGCGAAAAGGAAACCGCCGATTCTTCCTATCATTTCACGTTTATGTATGATGGGAACGAATATGATTGTATGGGGCTTGTGACGCCCGAACGGCGAACGGGTTGGTGGGCCACCAAGCGTACTATCCTTCCGACTAAATCCTACGCCCATATCGTTCTGTTCTGTAAAACCGCTTTGGAATATGGTACGTGGAATCCTATGTTTAATAGTAAACAATGGACTCCAGTCATCGCGGAACGTTTCGGCATCAAGTTCTAAAAATAGTTTACAAATCCGCCGGAAATTGGTCCGGCGGCACGCCGTTTGCACATCGAAAGACCCCAGCAAATACCGCGCCGTTCGCACGAAATCCGATTTTTTATTTTTTTGACAAAATGGGCTTGACACCTCAAGTTGGTCCGTGTAGAATACCGATATATTAAGTGTTACACCAACCAATCGGAGATTGCCATGCAATTCGTTTGCGAAGCCCAACAAGAATTCCTGACCGATTTGTCCGCCGCCGTCAAGCTGGCCGCCGCTTTCCTCAAGAATCGGACGCGAGACGCAAACATCATTGAAGATTTCGCAAGTGATTTGCGTTTGGCCGCCTTACAGTTTACCGGCGGAGCCTTTCGCCCGTACATTCTGCAACAAGCCAAGTTCGTGCGGTCGAATCGCAATCGCAAGCGGAACTATGATAACGCTATCATTGGCGGGACTATGCCGGAACAACCGGCGTATAATGCCGCCCCGACTATTCCGCCAGAATTCACGCCGAACGAATCCGAATTTATTCGGTTGAAACTTGACGGACTCAATCGCGAAGCGGTGATGGAGTCGATGGGAATCTCGCGTGTGGACTATGATAACTTGGCGGAAACTATTCGCGAGAAACTTTCCTAAGCATACGGCGAACTAGCCATAGTCAGACCTAGTCCAAATTGGATAAAAGTTTGGCTATGGCACACCGTTTGCACAGCCGCAGGCTGGAGCAATTTCCATGCCATTCAAAATCTTTCCGGAATTTTCTACCGGCGAGCCTAGCTCGCGATATACTTAAGGGGTAGGACGCATCAAACACGTTCCATACGCGAACTTATACGTGTAGCGGTGTGTGTGGTATTCACCACAACTAACCGGATTGACTCCGGAAGGGAGTTTTTCGGTCGTCAGCCAGATTTTTCTGCCTAAAACCGCTTTTTAGGAAACATTATGTTTCAATTGGTTGCAACTGGCTTATATCGGTCTTTTGCGGCTACGTCAACCCGATATTCCACCGAGTGATTTCAAGCAATAGACGTGTTTCGGCACGCTTATTGCTGGGCCGTGTGACAGAGCAAATACCGTGCCAAACTATTTTTCCAAAATCCACACAAAATCCTACCCACGGGCCACGCCCGTGCTATACTTATGGAGTAAGGTTAACACGCAACGCGAAAGGATAAAACGATGTGGATTGCAATCTTCGTGCTGTGTTTTGCGTTCGGATATGCCGCAGGCTTGGCTAACGGAAGGAAAAAGTATGCGGCCTTGTCGCCCGTAACCCTGTATCCGGAATATCGCCGCGTTCCGGACAGTTTCGTCGCCCGGCGGTTCACTTTCGGAGAATGACAAATGAAGATTACGAATGCTGTTCGGACCATTTCGTTTGACTCTCTGGAGTACGGGCAGTTTTTCAGCTTTGTGAGCGGGGAAGAGGGGAATATCGCCATGAAGTGCGGCTACCGGGATTATCGGCGGCTGATTCGTGGTCGGGTGTCGGAAGAGGTTGAATCGGTCGGTCACGCAATGGTTTTTCCGCTCGAACTTTCGACGTGTCGGTTTGTGCGGTCGGGTCGTCGTTAGTTTGCGATACTATCGGGGATACCTAATAGGCCAAAGCGGGCGAAACTATCTAAGCCCTATAGGCGGCGGTATCTAGGGGATAAGGGGTAGATGATAGACCCTTCCCCGATTAGTACACTCTAGTAGCTTAATTGGGAAAGCGGGAGGCACTTAGTCTCCCTATCTAGGTTCAAATCCTAGCTAGAGTAATCTGAATTCCTTCTGAAAGGAGGGCGGAAAGCAAAAAGATTATGTGAACTACACCAACCTAAGTCTAGAATAGAATGTGTATAATTTCCCCTAGTGGAATATAAATAATGCAAATACACCGGAGTATTTGGCCGACTATCCAGAGGCGGGTATAGTTCGGGTGCGAAGTTGGAAAGCCCGCCTGAGTTGTACCGGCGAAAATCGCCGTAGGGATTCCTAGTCTCCCTCTAGTGGTTTGCCACAGATAGGACTTCTTTTATATAAACCGGCACATTACGCTAATGGTAGGCGGGCATCCTTTCAAGATGCTGGCGGGAGTTCGATTCTCCCATGTGTCACTACCCTTCGGGGTAGGATTAGGAATAGGTGGCTTTTCTAGAGAGTCGAAAAAGCCGACAAGCGACATTTAGCTTTCCTAATCCTTATTTTTTCCTTTCGCTAGCCTAGCGGCATGATAAATGCTAGGCTCTCGGCCTCAGCAAATTCCGTGCCAAACTATTTTCCCAAAATTCCCCCAAAATCCTACCCGTGACCGGCGGTCACGCTATACTTAAGGGGTAAGGCAACCCACCGGAGACAAAAAATGGACTGGTTCGATATGTGCCTCGCGATTTCTTCACTCGGTTTTCTCTGTTGGTTGTTCGACCAATTGGGGGTTTCATGAAAGTACAGGACAAAGTTAATTTGGTCGCTGACGTGTTAAAGGATGGTGACTGGATTGTCACCGCCCGGCGTCACAAAATGAAAGGTCGCATTTTACGGAAATTCGTGCGAGATTTTCTCGATAATACTCCGCGAACCGTGAAGTTGAGTCAAGCCCAGCGGAATAAACTTGCGGCAATGTTGCCGGAAGTGGACGACTATCAAAATCTTCTGGAAATGAGAGCGGGTGTCTAATGTCGAATTCTTTCCAACGCGGTCAAATGATTTGTTCGGCTGTTCCGGGTACTTTGGTCCGGCTGAACGGTCGTAAGTTCCGCCGACAGAATTACACTGTCGGTCCCCGTGTCGGCCAGATGGTCCAATGTCTTGGCCCGGATGGTCAAGTGATTTATATCGGTGCGAACGCGAAGTATCGCCCGATTGTCCGGCTTTCGACGCTATCGTGAACGCCCTAGTAATTGTGGATATTCAGCCACTATTCGGTAAACCGCCGGATAGTGTGCTGAGTTCCATCAAACGAGAAATCGCAAAAGCGGATAAGGTTGCCCTAGTTCAAGCGATTGGGGCAGGTGAAACACTCCCGGAAATTATAGCCGCACTTCCCGCCGACTATGTCGGCATATGGAAACATGGTTTTTCCGGGGGCCATTTAGTACGTCACGCATTCCCTACGCTGAAACAGGCTAGGGTTTGCGGGATGTATTCAACTCAATGTGTTCTCTGTACGGCGGGAGACTTGGCCGCTAATAGTGTCCGGACCACGATTGTAAGCAATGCTATTTGGAATGGCGGACCATACGCTATCGCGAAATATCGCCAATGGGTTGAGACTTACGCCAAGCGAAATTTTTTGGAATTAACGGTCGAATGACCGCGAAAGTGGGGTAAGCGGTACGCCGTTTGCTCCACCCCGCCGCCCAGCAAATGCCGTGCCGAAAATGCCCGCGAGCAAACCCCGTGCCGAAAAATCGCAGGAAAAAACTTTCCAAAAATCTCCCAAAAATCCTACCCGCGACCATCGGTCGCGCTATACTTAAGGGGTAAGGGGGTAACAATGAACGCAAGCCAGATGATGGAAGCTCACGGCGTTGAGGCTTCGGACTTGATTAACATTTCGCGTGCGGCAATGGTCGATTGTCGTATGGTCGGAAAGTTTGATGAAGGGGAGGTGTATCATTATCTTTGGTTGAAACTTCCGAAGTATCGGCATCATATGCCGGGTTATGCTAAGGCGGGTAGCTTGCGGGGCTATCTTGTCAATCTGGCAAGATTGTATTGTCGATACAAACGACAGCGATATGCCCGACAAGCGTTGCGAAAAAATGAATTCCACAAGTATGCCGAAATTAAATTTTCGGAAGCCGACGAGGGCTATACTCGTGAACAAAAGGAAAAGGAAGGGATGGCCGCGTTACAAGCGGTCTACACTAAAGATGAAATTGAATTTCTGCTAATGTATGCGGAAGTCGGTCCGGTTGAATTGTCTCGGCGATTCCAATTAGTACCTAAGCGGGTACGGGAAAAGTATGCCGAATTAATTGCGAAAGGTAAATCTAATGTCGAATGAAATCGTTTCCGAATTGGCTGCTTCCGAAGGTCGTACCGTCCGTGCTAAGGCGGAAGCTATTCCGCATGGTGATTTTCTCGCCGCTTGCGTTAAGGTTCGCAAGGCTGGCGGGACTAAGGACGATGTCGCCGCCGAGTTGTCGGCCAAGTTGAATCGTGTTGTGACTCTGGAACAAGTTACCGGCAAGTTGAATTCGCCGGTTCCGGAAGCGGTCGCTAAAGCAATTCTGGCGAATCCGAAGTTTGCGGCGGCGGTTCCGATGAGGGAAGTTGAGCGAACTTTCACGGACCCGAAAACGAAGTTGTCGGAAGTTCGGACCGTCAAGATTCTGGACTTGGGTTTCACCGCTTCGCGGGCTTCGGCGGACCTGTCGGAACTGGATTCGTTGCTTGGCGACGAGTGACCCTAGTTGGTGCCGGACTAGCCCTAGCGTTGATTATACTGATTATCCGTTCTATCCGCTAGGCGAGACCCGCCCGAACTATGTTCGGTGCGGGTTTTTCGTTTTTATATGGGGAATAATTGCGGAATATGGGCGAGTGGCACACGGTTTGCTCAGTCCTGCCCCTTAGCAAATCTCATGCCATTCAAAATCCTTCCCGAATTTTCTACCGAAGGACGCCTCTCAGGATATACTTAAAGGGTAAGGGTTCGACTATCCGAGTGGAGAATGAAAATGCGAACGTATGTTGTGCTTGGTGGAATTCATGGAACTTTGACAATGTACGTTGGGCAGAATGAAAAGACGGCGGTGGAGGTCGCGGAACAATCGCGATTCAAAGCGTCGTTGGAAGTTTGGGAAAACGAAACCCATTTGAGTGTTCGGCTGTATCCCGGAACGCGGACCCCGCAAGCGTGACATAATCGGTGTACTCACCATAAGTGGTCAGGTTGCTCCGCTACGCTTCATCAGTTGGTCGTCAGTCAGCTTTTTATTACCATGCTAAGTACGTTAGTGCTATAGTTTGGTGTCGATTGAAAACCCCTAATTCATTGGAGCCGTCATGAAATTGCAAGATTTTCTGGATGTTGCGTCTCGTCTTCCGTTGGTTGATGATAACGGGACTGTTCGTGTGCTTCGCAATGGGAAGAATGTCTCCCTTATTCGTGGCGTTGCTTACGCTTGTGGTCAACACGCATATGATGATATCGAAGCGGGTGCGAAAATCGGCCTGAAACACGGTCTGATTAACACGATTCAAAAAGCGGCGGAAAACGCCCCGCATTGCAATTCCGGTTTGCGTGGACAATTGCGTTCTATCGCGATGTTGGATTTGTCCGAATTGGCGGGGGTTGTCTGATGACTCTTGGTGAAGTTGATAACTATCAGTCTTTTTATGTATATGGGATGAAATGGGTTTGTTTTCGACCGCATTCCATGTATGACACCGATGAATGGATTTCTGTGTGTATGTATGTTGATGGTGTGGCAAAATATGCCAAGTTCCATCCGAGTACGGTAGTAACAATGCTCTAGTAACCCGAGGACCACCATAAGTGGTCAGGTTGCTGGTATGCTCGTTGTCAGCTAGATTTTTTAGTTCGCACGATATCTAATCAGACTCCCGCTCAGACCATCGTCAGCTAGGATTCCCATTTTTGAGAATTCGTGACAATGCGGAGTTTTCAGTCTAATGTCATAGGATTGTCACGGAATTGTAAAAGTTTGGTAAAAGTGAAAAAATAGTTGATTTTTCTGGTGCAAAGACCCTCTTGAAAAAAGAATAAAGATATAGAAGCGAAAATTCCCTTGGCAAGGGGGAACGATAGTTTCTGAGGGGGTTCTGACTGATTCCTTGTTTATCCCATCGGGAGTTACATTTAGGCGGCTTCGCCGTAAGGGAAAATTAAGGGTGCGGCAATAATCCAGCATCCTCTTCTTCCTTATCCCTTTAGCATCGGTCTAGGGAATTAATTAAGGTCGCCGACGCTATACTCTGTTCGGTTCCGGTAAAAGAATGAAAGATTAGGTGGCCGCATAAAATGCCCTATTTTTCCTTCGATATACCATCCATGCCAGTCTATGGATTTAATTATGCGGTGGCTTTATTCAGACTATTTCTATATCGGCTTTGCTGTTGGTGTCCTCATTGGTATGTTTGTTAAAACTGTTATTTCTCTTATGAGGTAGAAAAAATGATTAATGCATTGGCCGAAGTTGGAGTTGACGTGTATCCCCGCTGAGCTATACTTTTGCGGCCCATCTAATCTTTTTTCTCTTTGGAGTATATCGTGCTTATCCAGTATGAATATTTACCCGTTGGCCGCAAGTTTAAGCTTCATGGGGATGATAGGATTTGGCAAAAGATGTTATGGCGGGCTTATTGTGAGGCCGAATCAGTATATAGGTACATCGACCTGACGGATTATGTTGCTACGGTCCCCGGTAAAATCTTCTCAACAATGTTGATGGAAGGTGAAAAGTTTAGGATTAATGAAACGGGAAACCTGTATAAGTTCTGGACCCATATTGAGTACGATATTTATTCACATAGCGACGTTTCAGAGGATTCTAGCGGGCAGCGGCTAGAAATTTTGATGCCCCAATACGTTTATGTTGCTTGAGGATATTTTCCGTGAATTTCCGCGATTTACCCGTTGGTGCCCGATATAAGCTATACTATGATAGTCCGGCCGTATGGGAAAAAGTAGATGAAGATTTCGGGCGGATATTAGGTGAACAGGCCCGCTATATGGCCGACCCCGAAAATACCGTTTGGTATCCTCATGATATGGTGACGACGCCCGCCGAAACTTATGATGTTCCGTTCTAGCCCTATTTTTCCTTCGGATTTGCCATGAAACTTTCTGAACTTGCTCCCGGTCAACATTTTGTCTTTAAGGGTTCTAACAACCTACACAAGGTAGTAGAATTAGATTCTATTTTACGTTTTCATGGCTTTAACACTCGCCATATTGTTTGGAAATGGCGCGGCCTGTTTAAGTGGCCTTTTGTTACACAGGTTATGATTTATAGTTTTGCAACTCGACAGAGCTATTTTTCTTACGGCTATCATGAAGTTGTGCCGGTCTGACCCACTGTAGCATAATGCTACACTTTTGGAGATATTATGGAACTGAACGGACTGATTAACCGCCAACTGACTATGATTCTGTTTGATGATGATACCCGTTATGGCTATTTTGCGGATAATCTTGGCAACCAGTATAAAATTCCGTATCATTTTTATGCGGATGGCCGTATTGATACGGAAAATGTTTACGTATTAGCTAATAATCGCACTGAGTGTTTGCTCGGCGATATTGAAGAGGGCGACTATTTTACTGTCCGCGGCGCCCTTTTCCGTAAAAAAACGAATGTTGAAAACCCGGATGATTGGGAAGATATTGTTACGGACCGTCATGGTAATGACGTAAAGATGCATATCGAAGTGCCGGTTCTGAGGTTTCAATAAACGCTTGTCAAAGCGGTGTTTTCCTCTGGTTTTTTTCGTATAAAACCCCGTGTTTTTTGAGGTTATAGGCATTATGTCTTACGTCGAATTAGGCTCACTTTCGGCAGGCCAGCGCTTTCTTTTTCGTGATTGGGAGACTTACGATGGCGTTTATGAGGTAAATAAGGTCTCCGAAGGGGCCGTTTATGTCTCTAAAACCCTTGGTGGACCTATTGAGGCGTATAATCGCGATGAAAAAGTTTGTGTTTTCCTCAGTGGAAAAAATGACTTTCCAAATTCGGCATCAACGTAAGTCCTTACCGGCATAGCCTTTACGATTACGCTGGAAAATGGTGCAAAAAACGGCTCGGGCGTGGTATAACCTTAGAGAAAGCTCAGTTTAGTACGGTTAAGCCCCTAAAAGTTGATAGAAATTGAGATAAAGTCCTAAAAGGAATGGTCGAAAGATAAGGAATCGGCCGGATAAAGACTAAAATTCATATTTTTCCCTTAGAATTATGGTGTTATTTTACGCCGATGGTACGTTTATGCTATACTTTTGTGCGAATTATAACCAATTCTGTAAAAGGTGACAAATGACGCAAGTTGTTGAGTTGATTGAGTTTAAGAGTATTAAGGTCGGTGATATTGTTAGATGTAGCCGAACTGCGGCCAAGTACGGCAGTACAATCCTGATTGAATCTGGCAGCCGTATGGCCGAATCTATCTTTCTCTTTTCCGATTCTTCATTCTTTGTTCGTCATAAGAAGTCCGGCACTCTTTACTTTGGTATTGCCAATGACTAATTCTCAAATTGCTAAAGCTCTCCTTACTCTTTTTGGTGAATGGAGAGGGTTGGTGTCAGGGCTATATGGGAAAAAAGTGCGGAAAACCCGTATTTTTCGCTAATTTAGCCGAAGCCGACCAATTTTGCCTTATGGGCGCTATCATCCATCTCAATCTCACGCCCGACTCTTCGTTCTATAAATTTTTCCCAGAGTGGATTGTCAATTTTAACGACTCTCACTCTTGGTCTGATGTTCGTTCTATCCTTCTCTCTATTATTGAAAGTTAAAAAAATGTCAACACCTTCCGAGATTTTGAATGATTTGATGAGGGGAGTTCTCAAAACTTTGTGTGGGAAAAAACGTAAAACATTTTGACGACCTGATTTCTGACAAGAATCTTTCAGTTCATATCATCCGACAAGGCAAGCCGACCGTCGTTTTTATTGTTGATGAAAATAACAAGATTGTTGAGACTCGTTTTGAGCCGTAATTATAGGCTTTTTTAGCGAATCGCACGGTATTTTCGCGTATGCCTGAAAGGTAGTCGTGAGGCTGTAACAAAATGTTACAATATGTAACATCAAATATTCTAAATCGGTTTGAAATCACATTTGAAATCGGCGGCGGGGCCGAAAGGGAAAATTAGGGCGGCATTTTGTGGCCGCTCTTTTTTATCTCCGCGTGACTACCTTGCTACTAACGGTGAAACATGCAAACAATCGAAAATTGGTCTATTGTCACTAATGGATTTACTCCGCCGGAAGCGGGTTTTACTATTGCGGGAATTTTTCCTGATGGTAAAAAGTGGGTTACTTCTCAGGTTCAGTCTAGTGTAGGCTCTGTTATTCGTACGCGAAATAGTGAATATCGGCTTGGCAAACCAAATAAAGATTATGTTATGTGGTGTAAAGCAAACGGATTTTATATCCCGACTAAAGAGCGGCCGTTCAAAACTGATTTTCCCTTTGAGGTTTAATATGCTAACTTCCGAAGAAGCCCGTCTAATTTCGTCGAAAGCTCGTTTTAAGACTTTACGAGACAATCCGAATATTATGGCTACGATTCAATATCAGGCCGAACTTGGGGAAATTGACGCCGAGATTTATCTTGAGAATATGGTGGATTGTGAGTGCGAGTGCGAAGAAGTTAGAAAAGAGTTGACAAAATTGGGTTATGCGACTAAACTATCCGGGCGTTTGTTAAGGGTTTATTGGTGAAATATGGATACTCAACTAATCCATCTCAAGGTTGGCGATAAATTTATATTCGGCAATAGTCCATATATTTTTATCTTTACTGGTAAGCCTAATCAAATTGGGCACTATCAAGCTGTGGCCGAAGCGGATGAATCGGTAGATATTTATCTGCCGGGCGATACAATTGTTTCTTTTGTTTACTAGGAAGTGGTATGAAACTAGGGCAAATGCAAATTACTCAGTATTTTGAGTTTAATGGCAAGCAATATAAACTTATTGCTTATAGTGGACCAATTTATAATCGAGTTAACGACACTATAATGCATGTCTATCAATGTGATAGTGAAGACAATCAAACAATTTTCTTACCGGAAAGTACAGAAGTAAAAATCGCTCAGTTGCAACTTTCTGAACTTAGGCCGGGCGATACATTTAAGGTGCCTCATAACGACTTTATTTACAAATTAGTCGAAGTCTGTGAAAATGTTGATATGTTTGTTGTTTGTACTGACGATAATTATTATGTGATTAAAAACAAACTTGTTATTCCTTGCTAGTCAGGATGAAAAATGTTTGCTTTGTACGCCTCTAAGATTGATGGCGAGTTTACTATTCGTCGTTTTATTGGTGAATTTCAGACTGAGGATGAAGCCTATGAACACTGGCGAAATGAGTGTGCTAGCTGGGAACTTGACGGATATGGAATGGATATACGGCTCGTATAGCTATATTCAGTGGGTCGCTAAAGCGAACGATGTTGAAATTCGCGATTGCTCTCATAACATCTATAACTCGTTCTATCTGTCAATGTTGATGGGTTACTATATTTTTAGGGTGCTATTGTGAGAAATATTACGCTTATTCTCGCTAATGACAATCGTTGGTACGCACTGGAATACTTTGCGGAAATTGCGAATGAGATTATTGGGTCCGGTAAATGTCGTTTAACGGCTGTACAGGATTTGGAACGTAACATTAATGAGGCTAAGATGTTAGGGATTCTATGACATTTAAATATGGCGATAGAGTTGTTATTCACTATTCTAGCTATCAGCTTAAGGGTGTGATTGCTGGTGTTATCGGCGGTACATGTACTGTTATTTTGGATGATGAATATATCTCGCAAGATAATGGTAAGTTTAAGGCCGTGGTAGCTTTTCTTGACCAAATTAGGGCAGAAGATAAGACTAAAGTTTACGGCGGTTTCTATTCTCAGGAAGATTTGATTAGCGGTAAATCAACTAAACAGGTTTTAATCCGGAATGGATTTACACCATATTTTAAGAATCCGGCTCGTTATTACCGCGATGGTAAAGTGTATAGTCATGCTCAAAGACCTCAACAAGTTGGACCTATTTGGCTTGAATACTACGGAGAGGAAAAATAATGATTCTTGTCCATGAAATGGAAGATTATGATGGCTCTGGTGGTTGGAAGCCATCTTTTGTTGCTACTAATATGAATAATGCCGAGGCTGTTATTGCCGCTCTAAAAAGAGAGAGGGGGTTTTTTCAGTTTCGTTGTGACGAAATTATTAAGGCCGATTCATATATTGAGTTTTTGCACGAATCTGAGCAAGCGGAGCGAGCCGAAGCCTTAAAGAAACTGACTCCTAGACAGCGAAAACTTCTTGGAATTAAAGAATGAGAATTGTTAGTAAATTTCGCGACTTTTATGATTATGCCGATGGATGGTCCGCCGAACCTGTTTATATTCGCGAAGAACAAAAAACTCCGTTTAACTTTCGAGTAAATTGGTTTTTGGGATTTAATGTACCGTTCATTATTCGCGTTGGCGAGATAACCAAAATTTGTGTAACCCGCACTAAATTCGACCGCGAAACTCGCGATTATATCTATACAGTTCGCTGGTGTGATACGATTGATGAAATTCTACCAATTAATGGTCCCGGCTATCATGATAATGCCGGTAAGCTATACGCAATGCGAGATTTGCCAAAATTAGACGGCGATTGTCCGATTGAATTGCTCGCTTTGCGAGGAAGAGAGAGTTATCGGGCGGCGAATCCGAATCTTTCGGAACACATAACGGCTGCCGCATTCTTCCTTCGGCCTATCGAAGTGTGTCAAGAAGTTTCTCGTTGGCTGTATAATCGCACGGATACTAGTCGGTTCATCCCACTTATTGATGATGTTACATTGGCTGAGGCTAAAGGGTTTGATAAATGGTCTTTTAGGAAAGAACCTTATGCTTAGTTCTATGTATATACGCGTAGTTCCAAATCCACCTACTTATAACAGTGTAGGCGATTCTTCGTTGACGATTGTATTGGTTACTTTTTTTGCGGCTGTTTTTGTTATTGCTTGTATTATCTATTTTAGTAGGAGTAAATAATGGTTTATATGTCACAACTTCGTATGGGCGATAGGTTTACTGTGAATGGCTCAGATGTCGTATTTAAGTATACTCATCGTTCTCGAAATGGTTATTATGAACCAGCAGAATATACCTATCACGCTACACTTGAAAGTGTGCACTGTCAGATTTACGTCGTCGATAACCTTATGTTTAATGATATTCTGGTTAATAAGGTGGAAACACCGAAGGAACCGAAACAGATTCCGATTATCTATTCTGTCGAAGACTATATTAAAAGAAATTCATATGTTAAGGTAATGCTTAGGAATGGGTTTGAATTTCTTGGTAGTCAGAAGTTCGGGATTACATATCAATGTATCAAAACTGGTAAACTTTATACAGCCCCTATGGCGGCGAATTATACAGAAGCCCATACAATTTGGCTCACAGAATATGTCGAATGAGCTATACTCTTGTGTAAGTTTTATCCGCGTTAGGCTAAGGAAAAATTATGAAGTATCGTGAACTTCTCGAACGATTGCAGCGTATGTCCGATGAGCAACTTAACGGCGACTTGACCGTTGAAACGCCGGATGGCGAATTAGTTCCCGGCACTATTGAGATTTGGAGTGATGAAGATGATAGGCTTGATGCCGGTCATCCGGTGATTACTTGTTATTTGGATGTTATGTGAGGGCTTTCGCCCGTCTTTTCCTCTTTTGTAAAAGGGTTTGATTATGCGTCTTGATGTTATTCTCGGTGGTTTGCGTAAGAATGGTTATCGTGTTAGTGTCAATCATTTTCGGCCGGTCCGTCAAGTTGATGGTGTTTACGAATGTATGCCGAATCATGAAATTATGCATGATACCTATAAGGTAGCGAATAACGGCGGTTTTACTGCTGTTATGGTTACGGCTCCCGATGGAACTATTCTGAAAGGTAAGCACAACTTTTCTTCTAAGAAACCGTTCACCCGACGAATTGGCGTGATTGCTGCCCTTGGTAAGGCTTTTGGCGCTGCTGAAAACCTTGTTGCATCTGCGAGGTAACTATGCTTACGGTTGATGAGCTGCGTAAAATGGGTATAGAGGGTAAAAAAATCGGCCCTCTTATTAAATTATCTAAAGATTGGAATCCGGAAGAACAAGATATATTTTTGAAAACCGGTAAACTGCCAGAAAAAGAATCCCTATCTTGTAAAAAAGGAAGTGTTTGGGACTATCTTTGCAATAATCCCGCTTTGGCGGGATGGCATTCTAAGTCCGAAAAACGTAGATGGCTGGTTGATAGCGCCGTCGTACTAAATGGTCTAAGACCGAAACCTGATGATATTTGTCCAGATGAAATTACAGAATTGGTATTTTTTCCAAATTCCAACAATAAAATCACTATGCTGTAGGAGCTAACATGAGCTATACTTTTAAGTCGAAGCGAGAATTAGATAATGATGCGGCTGCTGCTGGTTGTGTTATTTTACTAGTGGTTATGCCTATTATTTGGCTGCTAAACGCTTTTATGTTTCAGTATATGCTATATACTATTACAGCTAAGGATATCCATTTTGGACTTGACTTCCTTATTGGTTTTTTGCTAGGCGTCTGCAAGCCGGCTGCACAAATTTCTTGGATTATTTTTGTGTTTTGCGTGATTTATCGTATTCTCGAATACCCAATCCCTATTAATTTTGGTGCTATGTGATTAAGCAGTATTTTACCCTAAATTCTAAATTCCTTGATGGAACCGCAATGTTGACAAGTGTTGGTATTATTGGTTTGATTGTTATTATCTTTAGCCCATTTATGAAAGCGTAAATTATGAGATTGGATGCGTTGGCTATTGGCGAAGAGTTCCGTCTTTATTTGGGTAAGGATATCTATCGAGTTAAAAAGCTAGTACAAAAACCTTATACATTTATCGTCGCCGTAAATCCTAAAGGTGAAGATGAATATTTTCATGTTGATACGGCTGTCACTATTGTGAATCGTATTGGTGCTATGGAGAATGGCACAAAATTTGTTCATAATAGTAGGTGGCACGAGATTGAGCATGCGACTCTTGTTCGTTGTGTCGATTGTGCTACTCGAAAAGAAGTATGGCTTCATCCTGAAACGGAAGTAATTACGTAAAGTGCTATACTCTTGTGTTCAATCCAAAAACACTGAGGTTATTATGGCTAAAATTCTTTGTTATCATGGAACTTCGATTGAAAATCTGCCATCTATTTTGGAAAATGGTCTGAAAGTATCACAATCCAAAATTTGGAACGTTTCTGAAAATGCCGTATATTGTTGGTCTAAAAACTATGCGGTTGAACTTGGTATTGAGTTTGACGAGATTGAAGAATACGAAGGTAATTTTCTACAAAATGCCGCTGAAAGCGGTACTTGTGCCGTTGTGAAATCTCGTAAAGATTGTCGCGTTTGTGTTATTAAGTTTGAAGTTGATGAGTCTGAACTGTCTGACGATACTTCTTGCCCTAATATGGGCGAGACAAATTGCGTATATCGCGATATTAAACCCGAAGAAATTTTGCAAGTCTTTGTATCTAAAGACCTTTCCGCTTATCGGCTTTTTATGATGGGCGGGCTTTTGCGAAATAATATGTACGATAAAGATGGGTTAGACCCAATCGAAATGAAATTTGCCCATAAATTGTATCAACATGATTTTGGTTTTTTTGATTATACTGATGAAATTATGAGTTTAGAGCTATACTCTTGTGTAAGCTGAAAACCTTTAACCGAAGGAAAAATCATGGCTCTTTTGACTCTTGGTGGCGGTTCTACTAAGCTGGCTAAATCTGATGCGGCGGGCACCGCTTATCTATCGGCTATTGTTTATCTGGCTCCGCATAAGGTTGCGGGCTTTGGTAATGTTTGTCCGAATGCTTCGGCGGGTTGTATTGCGGCTTGTTTGAATACGGCTGGTCGCGGTATTTATCAAAAAACGCAAGATGCCCGTATTGCTCGCACGAAGTTGTGGTTTGAAAATCGTGAAGCGTTCAAAACGCAACTGATTAAGGAAATTGCGGCGTTTAACAAGAAGTGTAAGAAGTTGGGTAAAAAAGCGGCCGTTCGTCTTAATGGAACTTCGGATATTCCGTGGGAAAAGCAATGGCCGGAAGTGTTTGCTTTGTTTCCTGATATCCAGTTCTACGATTACACTAAGAACGCTACGCGTATGTTGAAGTGGGCCGCCGGTCAAATGCCCGCTAACTATCATCTTACTTTCTCGCGAAGCGAAGTTAATGAAGATAAGTGTCGTGAAGTCTTGGAAGCGGGCGGTAATGTCGCCGCCGTTGTCGCCGCCGTTTTCGCTACTGATATTTTTCCTTCGACCTACCTTGGCCGACCTGTTTTCGATGCTGACGAAGATGATTTGCGTTTTCTTGACGCTCGTGGTACTATTCAAGCTTTGAAGGCCAAGGGTAAGGCTAAGAAGGATAAGTCTGGATTTGTGGTGCAATTGTGACAGACCAAGATATTCTAGATTTTGGTTTTAAGATGGATAATCCTGAAATTATTCATCAAAAGTATTGTTATAGAAGTCATCAAATATATTATGAAACAGAGTTTGCCAAATTTAGCAAGCGTGATGTTATCATTACTTTAATGGGTGGTGATTATATCCTTGAATTTCGTGGTGTTCAGTATAAGTTGAACGAACGAGCCGATTTACGTCGAACACTTCTTGCAATTAATAGGTATTAATATGCATAAAATGTGCGTAGCTGAATATAGCGATTTGACCGGTTGGTGTGACAATCGTTACGGGTTTCAAAATTACCAATGTAGGGATATTATTTGTGATTGGTTTGAACCAGGTTCTTCTTTGGAGTTTTATCCATTAGATTGTCTGCCAAATATTCCAGAGCTGGCTATCTATGGTGATAATGAAACACCAGAAGCTACCCAAAGGGCTAAAGATTTTATTGTGAACTATGATGCAAAATCTAAATAATCATGAGCTTACAAATATTATGATGAATGCATATGTGATTGCTGAGTCATTAGAAGATGAAGCTCCTATATTGTTTATTCTTTAATTGGATGAATTGATATGCTGTATAAAATCGAAGTGACTAAAGAAGATATCCAAAAGGGCAAACCTCTTAAATGTAATACTTGTCCTATTGCACGGGCTATTCGCCGTGTTGTTGGTAAGAAGCGTGTCGCAGTCCTTTATGGTTATATTAAGGTAGGTAATAAGTACGCTTACGTTAGTAAGCCTAATATGGTTGAAAAGTTTATTGATAATTTTGATAGTGCAGATAGCCGCCGATATTGCCGTCCATTCAGTTTTACTCTAAGGATTGGCAAGTGAAAATTTACGAAGTTGAATATCATGAAGGTATGTATGACGACCATAGACAAGATACGGTAATCATAACTACTTGCCTTTATGATATTTATGATTGTTTAAGTAAAATGACTGTTAGTGGCTATAATAGACCATATCAACTATACATCAATGTATGGGAAAATGGTAAGATTCAGCGTTGGAAAAATCTAAGTTATATTCTAGGCCAATAATATGGCAATCGGCCGCTTAACTAAACGTCAGTTTAACGAAGTTACTAATGAATGGCTAAAATATTACTGTGATTTTGGTCACGCTGGTAAGCTATATCAACGGACCGGTAAACATTGTACCTCACCATATCCAAAGTATAACCGTTATTGGTTCCGTCATAGGCGGTTGAAAGCGTGGAAACAAGAAGTTGATTGGATTCGACAATTGAAAGTTGGTGATAAGGCTTATTATGCACATCCATTACATCAAACTCTAACAGTATCAGAAATTGGTGTTAAGTGGTATTGCGGTATGGATGTAGACTATATTATTGGTTTCAATGAAATTGAATATCATACAAGTCATGAACCATTTGACAAAAATGGTATGACAGTATATAATCCAGATGGCGAATATGCGCTATATTTAGCGGAAGTACATGAATTAGCTAAGCAAGACTATGCTGAGCATGGCTCAGATTCAGTTTTTGCTATTTGTTTTGTAAAGGATTAATTATGCGAAAAATTGACAATTTTATTCGTCGCCGAAATCTTATCAAACTTGCTAATTATTTTAAGCAGCGTAAAAAGCTAAAAGCCAAATTTGATATGTATGATTTTACCGATTGGCATCATATGTTAAAAGATACTTGCGGAACCGTTGGCTGTGCTGTTGGTCACGGTCCATACGCCGGTATCCCAAAAAGTAATCAGACTTGGGTTGAGTATAGTCAAAATTTTGTTGAAAATTCATATAGTTCTGCTTTTCAGTTTCTATTTGGTGGTGCTTGGCGTCGCCACGACAATACTAAAATTGGTGTGGTTCGTCGTATTGCTTACTATTTGACTCATGGAGTACCGAAGGATTTCAAGTATCCTGATAAAAAATTTGTTAAACTTTATCGGGGTTATGAAAACCTCGCTTTCCTCAAAAATAAAAACATCTAACCTCTTGATTAATGGTGTAATATGGCAAAAGGTAGACCCGGTTTCTTAGTTAAAGAAGCTGAATTACGTCAAGCTATTGAGCACGCTGAACAATCTCAGGTGTTTTCAACGCAAGGACAGCTATATGAGTTTGTTTCTAAGCAGAGTTGGGCACAGTCTCAACCGATGACGAATGGTAAGACTGGAAGTCTAACCGCTCAAATGATTTACATCCTATGTCGTAAGCACGGCATTAATGTAAAAACATCGAAGGGAAAAATAGGCGGCGGGCAGCGACCTACACGAGTCCCTATTGCCGAACGTAAACCGGACAATAGTTATGTTGAGGAGCAAGTTAAACAAATTCGCTCTTACGGTTTTCCGGCTAAAAAGATGGAGGGTGTGGTAAAGCTAATTAAGCGGGCTAGTAAGGGAAGTCGCCCGGCTGCTATTCGCTTGCATTGTCTGGAGTGTGTGGGTTTTGAACAAACTCAACATATTGGAACTAAAGAATCCTGTGGTGGTTGTGCTTTGTACTCTCTTACTCGTAAGGATTGATTATGGTAGACTTGACACTAAAGCATATTGGTAGCGTATCATTGGATGCTATTAATTTGGATTCTCCTCGTAATGAAGCTGATGAGTTTGATGTTGGTATTGTAGACTTGATTCTGCAAAATAATAATTATAGTGGCTCCCTCCCACTCGAAACGCTATGGTTACTGTTGAGTGAGTTGCACGATTACTAATAGGGTCGCCCGACATAGTTAATTCTATGCTCGGGCTTACTTTTTTCTAGGAGTCTTCGTGTATACATTTTTGTTTATTGGTCTGTTTATATACACTGTATATCGTGAGATTAGCTATAGTAAGAGGTAAAGCCGTTTTACTTTAGGTGCTACATGCTAAATCAGCGAAAGTATAAAGCTCTTGTATCTGAGGCTCTGAATTCATTGGATATTCCGGTTGGACAGCCTAACTCTCTCCACTTCACTTTTATTCTTCGTCGCAATCACATTTTGAGTATTGGCTATAATAACATCTTCAAGGGTTATCCGAAAGCACGCCACATTGGCTATTGGGAAGGCGTTGTACATTCTGAGTTTGACGCTATTCGTCGCTTTCCACTTCCGCCCGAAAAACTGGCCGATTGTGAACTGGTTAATATCCGCTCCAATCGACACGGCGAAATTCGGAATGCTGAGCCGTGTAGTATTTGCCGCCGCATGATTTTTCCCTTCGGGCTTCGGAATATTTATTATTCTCTTACGAATACGGAGTTTGCCAAATGGTAGCTAAGTTGGGAGACCCTGTTGTACCTATTCGGATTCCAGAAGTTAATACCGAGCCTATTGCTTATGTTTATCACGACCAAGTAATTATTTGCTTTGGCACTTATACTCCAGACCAATGGAGATTTATCAATGTCGAAGTCTACAAAGCTTTGGAAAAACTTGGAGCTAAAAATAACGTGGGGTCATATTCTTCCGGGCCAGCAAAAAGACCCGGATAATAATCCGGTAGCCTTACTGTTTAAGGAATTAGGAGCCGACAAAGTCACGGCAAACTATAACGTTATAACTTTTTCTTATAAAGGTGTAGCTTTTTATATTCATCCTTCTTACGAACTTCGTTTATGGATGATGGAGTTTGACGAAAAACGTTTGTCGGTTGGAATGAAAAATTTTCTGGAAAGGGTATATCGTGTCTAATATCTATCTAAGTGAAAAGCCTTACTGTCTGAATAACTGGTGTCTTATTCCGGGTTCTTTTAATCCGGCCCATGAAGGACATATTGCTATTGGACTAGATTGTTTACAAAGGCAGATTCATCCGGTTTATGAAATCTCGCTTCCTAATTGCGATAAACCCGATATCTCGCTAGAGGAAGCTAAAAAGCGCGCCCGTCAGTTTACCAAGTTTGGTTTTCAAGTTATTATTGATAGCTGGCCGTATTTTACGGAAAAATGGGCTAATCTAAAACCGACTTATATTGCTGTAGGGGCTGACACTTGGAATCGTTTTGTGTCATTACAGACATATCACGGGAATACTGAGCTTCAAGCTTATACATTTAAACAGTGTCAAACGCACTTCTTGATTTTTCCTAGACCGGGTTATCCTTGTAATCCCGTAGATAATAAAGCTTTAAGCTATACTTATTTGGCTGGATTTAAACAAATTAATATCAGTTCAAGCGAACTCCGAAATAAGGAAGTGACGTGAAACTAGCTATTATTTCCGATATGCACGGCGACTATCAATTACCACCCACTCATATTTCCGCCGGTGTTGATGCCATCTTGATTGGTGGAGACTCTGTAGAAGATTGGCTCGATATTGCTAAACTTGAAATGTTTCTAATGGAATTAAACAAGGTTTGCCCCAATATTTATGCTATCGGCGGTAATCACGATATTTTGTTTGACCGCCACCCAACTATTCCTAAGTCACTGCCTTGGAATTACTTAGTAGAACCGCAGCCTTTTGCTAAGTTTCAAGATTATTCCATCTATGGTTTTCCGTATTCCTACTATCGAACTGATAGTGGTGATGAGAAACAGTTTAAGTATCATAACGCGTATGCTGTCGATGGGGAATACGGGATGGAGGAAAAATTACGCCGTGTTAAGGCTGATATTGTGCTCAGCCATAGTCCGGCTTGGGGGCTGCGTGATGTTGCACGTTGTACTCCGCTAGGTTCGTATAAATTACGCGATTATCTCGCAGAATACAGTCCTAAGCTATTTGTTTGTGGTCATATTCACGAAGCGGCGGGTATGACTTGGTATAGTGATACCTTGGTAGTTAATGCCGCTCGTTCTTGGTTAAAGGTAGAAGTATGAAAACCCCGTTTTGTTTTTATGGACATACAGTTGATGATACTACGAAAGCATTTTTAAGTAATTTTTATCCGGCCCCTTCCGTGATTGAAATTTACGGTCAAGTATACGGCACGCGAACAAGCGAACATGCTTTTATGCTTATCAAAGCCGCCGCTTTTAAAGACTATGAAGTTTTTGAGAAAATTCTTGATAGTCATTCTCCAGCCGAAGCCAAGGCTCTAGGTCGCTCAATTAAGAATTATGATGATAGTGTTTGGGATATTCATAAAACAAGTGCTATGAAAGCTGTTTTACGTGGTAAATTAATATGTTGTTCAACAACCATTCGCGATACTTTAGTAGAACTATCTAAATCGCACTATTTTGTTGAGGCTTCGCCTTATGATAAAATTTGGGGTACTGGAGTCAATGAAAAGCTATATTTGAATGCTACGCCAGAAGAGCGTAAGCAATTTGGACAAAATTTACTTGGTCGTTGTTGGGATGTTGCTTTAGGAGAATGTGATGAATCTGTCTACTGGCCCAGTTAGAGTTCCGCCTCCGCTTAATGCTGATGCATACACCGTTGCTAGTGACTGTCTTGTTTCTGAGCAAGCTCGCAAAGCAAGTGTATACAATATGACCAACCGCTATTCTCCACAAAAAGTTTGGCCTAATGTGGCAAAAGATAGCCGCATGGTATTTTGGGGTCTGAGTCAATATATTCGCCGCACGCTAACTGACCGCGTAACTCACGAAGATATTGACGAAAGCATTAGCTTTATGTCACAAGCCAACTCTATGGGCGGGCCGCTCCCGTTTAATCCCCATGTTTGGCGACGTGTAGTTGATGAATTCGACGGTTACTTGCCGATTAAGATTCAAGCGCCACCCGAAGGCTCTGTATTTTTCCCTTTCGAGCCTGTTATTCAAGTTACCGGAGTGAATGGTTTTGGTGAAATCGCCGCTCATATTGAGGCGGTTTTGGTTGGAACTGTTAGTATTTCTACTGCTAGAGCTACTCTAACTCGCCACCTACTTGAGCGTATGCTCGATTGGGTTAAACGTGATACGCCTGACGTAATTGACAGTTATGCGGTTGCTCAGTGGATGATTCACGACTTCGGAATGCGTGCGAGCGCTAATGCGCACGAATCGGAAGACCTTGGTCTAGCTCACTTACTATGTTTTAACGGAACAGATACGTTCAATGCGGCGTATGTTGCGTGGAAACTTGGTAGCAAAGCCGGGACTGGAACTTCTATTCTGGCGTTAGCCCATCGTATTGTGCAAGGATATAAGTCTGAACAAGAATGTTTTCAAAATCTTCATGCACAGGGTCAGATTGGAAGTTATGTAGCAGATTGCTATAATTTCAAGAATGCCGTAAGTGAAAAGTTAACAAAGCTGTTGGGTGGGCCAATTGTTGTGGCTCGGCCTGATAGTGGCGAATACCTTGAGAACGATTTGCTAGTTCTTCGTACGGCTGTTGAGAACGGCGAATATGAAGTTCGAGCGGATGGCGTTATGATTCCTAAAACCTTGAAAGTTATTCAGGGCGATAGTATGACGCCGGAAAAAATCGAGCTGTTGTTCCGTCAACGTTCTACTAACGGATTCAGCCCAATTGCTTGGGGTATTATTGGTATGGGTGGATATCTTCGTAATCAATGTACGCGAGATACTCTATCCAGTGCTTACAAGTTGTCGGCAGTTAATGACGGTAATAAGTGGCGACCCGTGGTTAAGTTGAGTGAAACTCCGGGCAAATTGAGTGTTCCGGGGCCAAACGAAATCTACCGATATAAGGATGGTGATTCTTACACTAATCACGAGACTGTTTTTGCCGAAGGCGAATACAATTCTCTTGGTACAAAGTTTTACAAGACTTGGTACGATTGTGGTAAGTTCGCCGATGACGAGCCGTTCTGTGATAAGCAAAATCGCACTATTGAGGATTTTAATGCGGCGGGTAATCTACCAAGTAATTTTGGCGGGAGAACTTTGCTGTCTTCTAAGATTCGAGATATTCAGGACAGATTTTACAGGGAGCATCAATCGTGAGTTTTTTAGATTGTGGTAATAATCAGGACTATCCTAATATCCTTGTTGGTATGAAGGTTAGGAATATTTATCAGCCTGATATTGTCGGCACAATTATGGCTAAACAAACCGCACCAAGGTGGTGTGATGTACGATTAGTTATTCGTTGGCCTGACGGAAAAGTTAATAGTGTGCTTGCTTATTGGTTACATCCTCACTGCTTTGTAAAGGATTAGTTATGTACGAATATAAATTTCCTATGGCTTCACTAACCGCAGATATTTTAGCTTACTCACCTGACGCTAAAAAGGTTTTACTTATTCGTCGTAAGAGCGAACCTTATGCTGGTTGCTTAGCTTTGCCGGGCGGTTTTGTTGAAATTGGTTCGGAAACTTTTAGACAAGCCGCTCAACGTGAATTTTTGGAAGAAGTTGGATTGAATGTGCCGGAGGCTCATTTTGATGAATTTATTATGCTAGATGACCCAAAGCGCGACCCTCGTTCACGAGTGGTTTCACAAGTATTTATTTGTCAACTATATCCGGATGAGCTATATTCTGCTGTCGCCGGTGATGACGCTGCTAAGATTGAATTGGTAAAATTTGATAATTTGGATTTATCGGCGTTAGCCTTTGACCATCGTCTTGTTTTTGAAAAATTTTTAAAGGGTTGAGAAATGCAAGTTAAGGGTATGCGCCGCGAAACGACTAAAAGCCGTAAGGCGAAATCTTTTCGATTTGATGCCGAGGTTCGTGTGGTAGATTCTAAGCGTAAACAACGGCAACAGGTGCGTGATGATAAGCGGCGTGAACTACTTGAACGAGAGTGACCTAGAGGACAGGTTTGGCGGATTTTTTGAGTTTATTTTTGCGTCTAATGCGAGAATTGATATAGAAGATTTGCCATGCCGAATACCAAATTATAGAAAAATTCTTATCGAATTAACAGATAGGGGTAATTCTAATAATGAATATTCCAGCAAAATTCTGCTCCGTAAGGAAAAAGTAGACGGCGTGCTGGATTTTGTCGCGATTTGGTATGCTAATAAGTTACTGTCGTCTTATGACGCTTCGTATAATGCGGGCCTAAATGACGGTCGTAATCGTAAGCCTGAATCTCCGCCATTAGGTGTAAATCACCGTTATTATGCCGGAAGACATCCTAAGAGATGATTGGTTTTGGATGGGTTATGACCATGCTAGAGCTAAAAAGCCGGATATGGGCTATATTTGGGCGAACCCTGTTTTTATTTTTGGTCGACATTATCGTTATGGATATTTACTCGGTTTATATGACGAATCGTGTCTAAACGATATGACTAACGTCTATTAATAAAGGAATGTATTGTGCAGTTCTATTTTCCATTAGAAAAGCAGCGCTATCGTCTTACAAAAGATATTGAAATTAATGTAGATGATGGGTATTGGTATAATCGTCGACCGCAAGACAAAGTGATTTTTTTACCTATTGGTACTATTTTTACAGTTCGTGGAGCCGCTAAAAATACAATGCGGCTTTATATTACGTCCAAGGTCAATCCGCGAGAAATCGCCGGATTAAATTTTATTATTTCGGCGGAATTACTCCAAAAATTTGAATTTGTTATTAATTAGTATGAAATACATCAAACTACCTTACTCCGACTTTCAACCGTTGTCACCAGAAGTAGATAATGTGTTTGACCAGTCGGATTTTTATTTTGATTGGTCTAAACCCAAGCCGCAAGATATGCGAGATAATCTAATTCGTAACTTGATTGCCGAAGGTGTCTTACAGCGAAACAATTTTCATTACTTTGTAGATTACTAGGTTTACTAGGGAGTAACCAAAGTGAATAGTACACATACAGTTGAAGTTGTAGAGCGTACCGCGCTTTATCTACTACTGATTCTGGTGTACTAATTTTAAAATAACACATTATTCCATAAAATGGTGTATAATACTATAGTTATTTATACCCAACTTTATGGAGAAAAAATGAGTCAAAAAACAAATCAGCGTTTGTGCCCTAACTGTAGTGGACCTATAAGCAGAAGTGCGTCTTTGTGCAGACCTTGTAAATTCAAACTGCAAACACAAAAGGCTGTAGAAGGCACGATTGGTAAAAAATTTAATAGGTTGACTTGTATAAAATTTATAAGTTCTGGTAAAAATAGACAATTATATGAATGGAAATGTGATTGCGGCGCTATAAAACAATATTTACGCGCTCATGTTGTTGATGGTGGAATTAAATCTTGTGGCTGTTTAAAATCAGAACTTCAAAGAAAAAATAGAAATTTTAGTGGTTTGGAGCAGCATAACTATAAAGTTATTAAAAAATTAGATAAAATAGAAAACTATCGACATTTATATCAATGTTTATGTAAATGTGGTAACTATTTTGAACTATCAGAAAAAATGATACTGCGTAAAGGTGCTAACGCTACAAAAAGCTGTGGATGTTTAAGAGAGATTAGAAAATATAAAAATACGATTCCTCTATCATATGTTAAACGCTTAAAAGCGGGAGCTATATCTAGAAATATAAAATATAATATATCCTTAGAAGATATATATCAATCTTTTATTAAACAAAATGGTAAATGCGCTCTAACTGGAGCAGATTTATATTTCACCATATACGCTTTACCTAAAGAAAAAAGAACCAACGCATCATTAGATAGAATAGATAGTAGTATTGGCTATATACCCGGTAATATTCAATGGGTCGATAAAGATATCAATAGATTAAAAAATAATTATACTACAGAAGCATTAATAAATTTTGCTAGAAGGATTGTAGAATGGCAGACTCAAACAGCCCATACGTAGTAAAAATTACAGATATTAAGGTTCATCCCAATGCTGATAATTTAGAAATTGTCACTATTGGTGGTTACAGTGTAATTGTGAAAAAAGATAGTTGTCGAATTGGTGACTTAATGGTATATATCGTGCCCGAGTCGGTTGTAGATACCACTCGGCCCGAGTTTGCCTTCCTTCATAAAGGTCGACAATTTGAAGTTATCAAGGTTAAAAAGTTGCGCGGAATTTATTCTCAAGGGCTTTTAGTGCCAGCTCAAGCTGGCTGGGAATTAGGTCAGAATGTCGCTGATGAACTCGGCGTTACACATTATGAACCTCCGGCGACTAAGGAAAAGTTAATGCCGGGTGATTGTGAGGTAGCTCCGCTACAAGTCAGCAAATATGATGTTGATACGCTTCGCAAGTATCGCTACGTTATTACGGACGGCGAACCCGTCATGGTGACGGAAAAAGCCAACGGCTCAAATGCTCGCGTAATGTTTTACAACGAAAGACTTTACGTCGGCTCCCGCTCGTTCTGGCGTAAAGAGGGTGATAACACTTTCTGGAAAGCTATTAACGCCCAACGCGAAGCCATTGAAGCATTTTGCCGAGCATATCCAGAGCATATTCTTTATGGCGAAGTGGTAGGCTTTAATAAGGGTTTTACTTACGGATGTAAGCCCGGCGAAGTAAAGTTCCTTGCGTTTGATATTATGAAGCCCGACCGCACTTTTATTAATGCTGAAACGGCCCGTAGTATCCTTGCTGGCTATACTATTGCACAAGTTCCAACGTTCGGTCGGATGGAGTATAACTTTGATAAGTTGGCCGAACTAGTGGAAAAGCCATCACCTTATTTTCCTTCAAATATCTGTATGGAAGGTGTTGTAGTTAAGCCTCTTGTTGAACGTTATGATAATCGTTGTGGGCGTGTTAGCCTCAAGTTGGTTAGCAATACGTATTTGGAGAAATCGTGACTACGTCACTAGAGGGTATACTATGTCTCAAATCCATCTAAATAAAACCTGTGATACTGATGTTGGCACCCGTGATGCTGTTCACGTTCCGATTGTTGTTGGTCGTCTATTTCACCCCAAACCAACTAAAGACGATTCTGGTAAGATGATTTTTGCGCCTTTACCGATAATTGAACCGGGCCAGTGGGTTAAATTCGTAGATAAGGATTTTACAGAGTTTTCACTGTGTGAAAAAGATGAAGCTCATGGAATGATTAATCCGTTTATTGATTATGCTCCATATTACGGTGCTGTAGTCGTTATTCTTAAGCCCGGTATTACTTCGCCAGTTCGACACAATTTTGATATTGACCCGACTAAAGCCGAAATGCGTAAGCGATATCTTGAGCTTAAGCTGGAAGAAGCTAGAAAAGAAGACCCCGGTTGTGCTGATTGTTGGGTTATTGAAAATGATGAGGTGATTCGTACATGAATACTTTTTCAGATGTGGTAGAATATATTAAAGAACACGGTCTAATGAAAGATGGTGTGCTAACTCAGTGGGAAGTAGAATCTATCCCTCTTCCAAATCCGTCTAAAGCGGCTCTAGTAGAAAAGGTGAAACAATGAAAATTTCTTTTGAAGAGTTTTTTCTATCTAGTTGTGCCTTATTTGTTATTTTTATTGCTTTTGTAGTGGTACACTCTAATCAGTATAAAGAGTCAAAAATTGACAAAGCTGATACAAATACTTTAAAACATAACCCATTACGGATGCGTTTTGCCTATGAAAAAGGTATGTTTAATGATGGTTTCATATCTAATGAAGAGTATCATCGAATCCCATCTGAAAGTATGCTAAAACACATTTATAAGAAAGATGAGAATTGAAATGAATACATTTAATGATGCAGTAGCATATGCTACGGAAAAACATCAGGGTCAGTATCGTAAGAACGGTAATCGGCCCTATATTTGTCATCCTTTGGAAGTTGTCGCGACCTTACGGTCATATCGCTATAATAACGATGTGCTGTTGACCGCTGCTATTCTTCATGATGTTATTGAAGATTGTGGCGTCAGCTTCGCTGACCTAAAAAGTCGATATGGTGAAACGGTTGCACAAATCGTGTCTGATTGTAGTAACCCTGTTGGTGATAACGAGTTAAGTCGTGAGGAACGCAATCGTATTAATCACGAGCATATTGCGAAATCACAACACTATGCTACGTTCCTTATTAAAGCCGCTGATAGGCTGTGTAATTTGCGTGATATGGACTGGTATCAAAACAGGAAATGGTATCGTAGTTATTTGGAAAGAACCCGAAGCTATTTGCTTCCTGTTTTATCTAAGCATATTTATCAGAGCGAACTTTATAAAGATTTAGAACGGGAAGTGTATCGTGGCTTTTTGCTTTTGGAGAATCAATGAGTCATTATGAGATTGGCTACTCCGAGGGAGTATTAGGTGTTATTACAGAAGCCGAAAGAAACGGAGAATACAATGTCGGATACCAAAGTGGTGAAAAAGCTTATTCTAATGAGGGGCGTTCCGGGTTCCGGGAAATCTACAAAAGCGAAAGCTATTTACCAGAAGTATACCTCCGAAGGTATCAATGGGATTATCTTATCGACTGATAACCAGTTTATGGTTGATGGTGTCTATAAGTTCGATATTGCCAAACTTGGTTGGGCACATAGCCGAAATCGTTTGCTTGCCGAGAAGGCCGTAAATGACGGTATTTCTGTGGTCATCATTGATAATACCAATTTGTCTGATGAAGAGCGTCGCCCGTATATCTATTTGGCGGAAGCTAATGGGTATGAGTGGGAAATTGTGGATAGCGATACTGAGTGGCGTATGAATGCCGAAGAATGTTTTAAGCGAAATACGCATGGCGTACCTTTGAATAATATCAAGTATATGTTGGCGAAACTTGAAAAAGACCTAGCTCGAAAGCAGTAAAAATGTTCTTTAATATTAAGCATGAAATTAAAGGTTATCGACGACGTAAATCTGGTCGCGTATTGCCGGACTATACTCCAATTATTAGTATTTATGACCGCGGCCTAATCTATCGCATCTATAAAGATTGTGATGGTGACTGGTCAGCTATCTGTAAAGCTGGTAGTTTAAGTGTTGGATGCGTAAGTCAGACAGAAACTAGGTTTAAAAATATTTTCGACCAAACTACAGACGAATGGACTACTTATAAACCTCTGACTTTATCAGAAGTAATCAAATTGGTACAAAGTAAAGTTGAAAGTGGTATATACGAAGACCTACGTCGCTTTCTAAAAAAATATGAAATCGTAGGAGACTAAATTCTCGAAGGAAAAATTATGTTGAGGGCGGCCGTTTGCTATACTTCCTCGCGTCCTAACTTTTTACACAACTAACTGAAAGTTTATCATGCGGGTTTGTGAAGTTCTTAAGCAAAAGTCTGTGGCGGAACTAAATTTATATGGATGAAAAACTTTTAAAAAAATTATTTGATGCAAAATTACCTTACGATAAAATTGCTGAAAAATTACAAACTACTAAAGCTTTAGTCGCTTATTATGTTAAAAAATTTAATTTTACTCCAAGAAATAAATATTCTACTATAGTAAGACGTGCAGGCGATGTTATCGACGATTGGACGCTTCTAGAAAGCTTTATACAAAATCATAAAACTTATTGGACCTGTCGTTGTAAATGTGGTGTAGTCAAAAATGTAAATGTTTCAAGTCTAAATCGTGGGCGAAGTAAATCTTGTCGTGGCTGTGCCGTAATAGGAAGAAAAAAGTTAGACAAAAATATGGTTCCAAATGCTTATTTTATTAAATTGAGATTTGGAGCATTGCGAAGGGGTATAAAATTTAGTCTATCCAAGACTGAAATAACTCAATTGTTAGAATTGCAAAATTTCAAATGTATATTAACAGGTTTATCAATCGGATTTAAAGAAAGTAGAAGAAAAAATGATACAAGTTCAACAACAGCTTCTTTAGATAGAATTGATTCTGATAAGGGTTATGAATCAGGTAATATACAATGGGTTCATAAAGATATCAACAAGATGAAACAAACTTTTTCTCAAGAATATTTTATAGAGTTGTGTCAAAAAGTTGTTAACTTTAAATCGGGTTGAATTATATGCTTAATGTTCAAAAATATTTAATGTCTGGTAAATCATATCATGATTTGATTGCAGAGTTTGCTATTCGTGTCACTCTAAATGAAACAGATTCTACTATCATTCTGAATTACAATCAGTGTGAATCACCTCGATTTCACGATATTTCGGACGAATGTCGTGGGCTTGTTGTTGATGTGAATGGGAATTTAGTCGCTCGTGCTTTTCGCCGCTTCTACAATCTTGAAGAACGAAATGGCGAACATGATTTTGTTTGGGAAGGTTCTACGGCAACTGATAAGGTCGACGGCTCACTGATTCTTATCTATTACCATGCTGGTTCTTGGCGTATTAATACTCGCGGCTCTTTTGGTCGGGGTATTGTTTGTCCCGGTCTAGAACATACTTGGGAATCTTTGGTTCGCTCGTGCATCAATGTTGAAGGTCTTAATCCGGCCTATACTTATGTTGCCGAACTTTGTTCACCTTACAATAAGGTTGTTGTAAACTATCCCGAAACGACCGTATATCTTTTATCTGTGTTCGAGGGTGAAAACGAACTGCCGTTTGATGAAGCTGTAGAACTGGCCGAAGATAAGGGTTTTGAGATTCCGCCGGCCCATATTTTTCCTTCCGTCGAAGACGTAAAAGCGTTTATTACTGAGCAGTCTAAGGCGTTGGGTGGCGCTTGGGAAGGTGTTGTGCTGCGCGATAAGAATAATAATCGGATTAAAGTGAAAAATCCGCTTTATGTTTCTCTACATCACCTGAAAGGTAACGGTAATCTTTTTCTTGAAAAGAATTTGATTCCGCTTATCATTGCTGGCGAAGCCGAAGAAACGATTGCGTATTTTCCCGAAGCTAAGCCGAAAATTCAAAAGCTGCTAAAGAAGCTAGATGAGTTGCGAACTCGGCTTGATAATTTTTGGTTTTGTTGGCATGACGAACCTTCTCAAAAGAAGTTTGCTCTTGCCGCTCAACAGGATTTAGGGCGATATTCGTCTGTAGTTTTTACGGCCCGAAAGCTCGGTGTATCTCCGCTATCTCTTTTGGATGCGGAAACAGTTATTCGTTTGTTGAACTATGCGTGAGGAATGAATGGAAGTTTATTCACAAAATAAAACCCAGCTTTGGATAAATGCTCCGGTTGTATTTGCTACTAAAGATGCGATTTATATTGGCTATGTAGTTGGAGTAGAAATTACGGCCGCCGGAATATATCGCTTAGAAGTTATGGTTGATAACGGTACTAAAGCATATTCAGAGTATATTTACGACTCTGTAGCTATGCCTAATACCGACGCTAGAATGTTTCCAGTGATTACGGGTGAAGATTTAAATAAAGCTTTAGTGCTAACAACACCCGTTTTTGATATTCCGGTTAAGGATAAGCGGGTTAAAGGTAAAAATTACTCTTATGACGAAGTCGTAGACTTTTTTGAAAAAAGAATTAGAAAACTTAAGTTTGGAAATTACCGTTCCGCAAAGCATAATCTATCTTTAACAAATAATGGCGAACGTATTGGTATTACAATCTACAGAAGCCAACAGTTTGATTGGTATACAAATAAAGCTACGGGTCAGGTTCGAGTTAGTCTAGATGCATATGCTTATAATGTTTCACATTCTTGTGATGGTAAGGATTTACTACGCGAACCGCGTTTAATACGGGCCGCAAAAGAAACATTGGAGTAATATGTTATATTTACAGTGTTTAGTAAGCTCGTGCTTTGCACTTGGTTTAATTGTGATACTATATATGTTGTGTAATTTGAGGGTCTCATGAGTGTATTTATTACGTCGGATTTTCATTTTAATCACGCCAATATTTGTCGTGGTGTATCTAAGTGGACAGATAAGTCTGGAACTCGGGACTTTAGAACTCTTTCTGAAATGAATTATACCATTATTGATAATATTAACGCTATAGTTAGTGAAGATGACCATCTATATTGTCTTGGGGACTTTTGTTTTGGCGACAAGTCTTTAACGCCGTTTTGGCGTCGTGCAATTAATTGTAAAAATGTATACTTGATTCGTGGTAATCACGACCACGGTATTGAAAAGTATCGTGACGAGTTTGTATGGATTAAGGATTACTTTACATTACGTTATAGTAATCGGCACGTAGTGCTGTTTCACTATCCTATTGCATCTTGGGATGGCCGCCATCATGGAGCTTTACATGCGTTTGGACACTGTCATGGCTCATTTAATCAGCCTAATAGCCGTAGTATGGATGTGGGTGTAGACACTAATAATTTTAAGCCATATTCTATTGAAGAATTTATTGAATTGTGCGAAAATAAGCCAATTTTTGACAACGACCACCATAAATCATTGGTATAATTAGGAGCCGAAATGAAACTTGGTCACTCTGAACAAAAAGTACGCGGGAACGTCAATCAATCAAAAAGTTTTGGTATTGCTAATAACGCCAAGATGTTCGGAATTTTGAGTAAAGGTCTCTATAAAGAGCCTATCTTAGCTATTATTCGCGAACTTTCAACTAACGCTCTTGACTCTCATCGTGCTGCGGGTGTTGATAAACCTTTTGATATCCATCTGCCTACTATTTGGCAACCCGTATTCTATATTCGAGATTACGGGACCGGTCTTACCGCCGAAGAACTAGAAGAAATTTATACTTGTTATGGTTATTCTACCAAGGATGACTCTAATGAAGCTATTGGCTGTTTTGGTTTAGGTTCTAAGACTCCGTTTGCTTATACGGACCAACTAAATGTTGAGTCCTTTATTAATGGTAAGCACATCATTTGTATGATGTACTTGGATGGCGGAGAACCAAAATATCAAATTATTTCTGAAAATGCAACAAAGGAACCAAACGGGCTAAAAATTTCTTTTTCTGTAAAAAACTCCGATTGTAATGCATTCATCTATAATGCTAATCGAGTTTATCAATACTTTGATAAAAAGCCAAATGCTGTCGGGGCTAAATTTAATATCGAGCCTCTAGAGTATATTTATGAAATTGATAATGTCAAGGTTCGCGAAGGCGGAACTATGCAAATTGTGATGGGTCAAGTAGCCTATCCAGTTTCATATCATGATAATCAGGTTCCGAAGCATATTTTGCACGCGATGCAATATCCACTTGATATTTATGTTCCTATTGGTACTGTTAGTCTGATTGCTTCCCGTGAAGGTATTGAGTATAATCTTGTTACTATTAACAAGTTGATGGCCGTTATTAACGATGCTATTACAAGTTTAAGCGAAAAAATTAGTAAGGATATTGCTGGAGCTAAAGACTACGCCGAAGCGGCAGAACTATATTGTAAATATGATTATCAATTACGAAATATTGTAGAAAAGATTGGTGTAAAACCGGTTTATAATGGTTTAAAAATTGAAGGCTGGTGTAGGACAGATTGCTTGTTTGATGTAACCAAGGCTTCGGTACGCAAGCGTCCTGTTTCTTATAATTATGCTACTCCGCAACCAATGGTTTGGCTTGATAAAGAAGGAACGCAATCGCGAGCTATTCAATATTTAAATGATTCTCATAACCAGCAAGGCTATATTCTCAAGACTGATGATTTGCCAAAATTTTTGTCATATCTTGGTATGTCTGATGAAAGATGGATTGTTCGGGCTTCTCAATTACCGCCAACACCTAAAAAAACTCGAAATGTAACCAAGGATTGTAAAACTGCTACATTTTGTAATGCTTATTTGCGTAATTCTTATGGTCCTGATAAACCATTAGATACTACAAAAACCTTTTATTATATTGATAAGCCAACTAGTGATGGTGTAATTGGAAGTATGACTCATTATAGTCTTTACAGGATTTTTAGCAATTTGAAAGAATTGAATGTCTCTGTGCCAACGATTTATATTGTTGGTAAAAAAGTTGATAAAACTCATGGCATTCATTTATTCAAGTTTTTAACTGATACACTAGATACTTTAAAGACTCAATATCCAGATTGGAATCAAAATAGAACACTGACAAATTCGTATGTTCAAGTCAACACTGAGGCTATTTTAAGATATTACTCGTCTTGGAAAGAAGGAAAGGAGCTTTACAACTTTTATAAATCACAAAACGGTAAATCACATGTAGTTAGAGCAATTGCTCAAGAATTAGACAAAAACGTCGGTATTACAACTTTAGATATGTCGGAAGTTCTAGCGAAAAAATATCCATTGTTGGATTTTTATGGCACAAGTCCAGAGCAAATTAAACATTTAGTGCAGTATGTCAAACTTATTGAAAAGGGAGTTATTGTATGATTAGTCACATTATTACAAATTCTGGTATGAGTTTTGTTTATGGTAACAAGCCTTATACCGTTCAAAAAACGCATCCAAATTATAAGCGTATCGTTGATGCGGTTTATTCAGAAGATGAAGATGTTCTTTATGACATCGAAGCTCTTTTGAATGTTGGTAAGGTGGTAGAAAGTCAATTAAGCACAATGAATACGGACCGTGTAGAAGTTCGTGATGGCGCCGTATATGTAGACGGCGAAGTAATGCATAGCACGTTGACTCGTCGTATGCTTAAGATGTTGGAAGAAGGTCTGTCAATCGAGCCGATGATTAAGTTCCTAAAGAACTTGCTGGATAACCCAAGTCGTACAGCGGTTCAAGAAGGTTATGACTTCTTGGAGCATGATAACTTACCACTTACCGAAGACGGTTGCTTCTTGGCTTACAAGGCTGTACGTAGAAACTATCTTGATAAGCACACTGGCACTGTCGACAATAGTGTCGGTAAAGTAATTTCGATGGAGCGTCGTAATGTAGATGATGACCGACGTAAAGAGTGTAGTAACGGTTATCACGTTGGCGGATTAGAATATTCTGGTCCCGGCGGCTCTTTCTATTGTAGTGGCGATAGGGTCATGATTGTTAAAGTTAATCCGGCCGATATCGTTAGTGTTCCTCTTGATTATGACGCAAATAAGATGCGTGTTTGTCGTTATGAGGTAGTTGGGGAATACGAAGTTCCGCTGTCTGCACCGCTATACTCTACGGATGGTGATGTTCACGAAGTTGAATCTGATGATTTTGACTACGGAACAGAAGAAGTTGATGTATTCGATATTGAAGAGGGCGACCGTTTAACCTTTGATTATGAGGGTAAGCCTCGTTATTGCTTGGTTGAAGAACTTTTGGATGATGGGATTGGCGCAATGCTACTTCGACCAGAAGAAAACGCCGGTAAGTATCGTCACTTCTTATTCGACAAAATGACAAACGTTCAGTATAACTAACCAACGTAATTGGAAAGACAAGCCCGGTTTACGCCGGGCTATTTTTTTAGGATGATGTATGAATATATTTGAACTGATTGGCGACGCTTGTGCGGCTCTTGGTGAAGCTATCGCTAATATATTTACCTCGCCATATGAAAAAACAGAGTATGATAAAATGGCCGACCGGTATAGAGAAGAAGCTCAAAGGAAAATCAATGGAAAATAAACTAAAAGGCTCTCTTTGTTATTTAAGTGGTCCAATGGAAGCCGCCGATGATGGCGGTGAAAGCTGGCGTAATGAAATCTCACCACAACTAAAAAGGTTGGGCGTGGGAGTCCTTAATCCTTGTTATAAATCGGGCGCAAACCCTCATGACGAGTTCGACCGTCGCACTAAAGCAAACAACCTAAAGTCCGAAGGAAAAAGTAAGTTCGCCGAAATTCGGGCGCTATATCAACCGTTGGTCCGAGAAGACCTGCGTATGGTTGATATTTCTTCCTTTATCATCGTATATTTAGACGGAACTCCGGCCTGCGGAACATATGATGAAATCTTTATGGCTGCACAACAGCGAAAGCCCGTTATAGTTATCGCACCTAACGGCTGGGATAAGCTGTCTAACTGGCTGTTTGGCCGCCTTAATCCCGACCTATTTTTCCTTTCGATAGCCCAAGCTATGATGTATATTCAGGGAATTGATAGCGGCGAGATTATTCCGGATTCCAAGTGGAGATTTTTTGACTATGACGCAATTTTTAAATTATAGGAATTGGGTTTTTCCGGAAGCACTATATTTACCGGTCTGTGATAAAGCAGAATACTATAATAAAATTGAAGTGGGCGCTTTACATGCTCGTAGGAGCTCTGTATTTATTTGTGGCCTAATCAGAAATGCAGAGCAATATATTTATAGACTCTTTAGCCGTATTGAAAAAATTAGAGATTTGTTTGATGAATCCACCGTATTTTTATATGAGAATGATTCGGATGACGCGACGCCTTTCCTACTTAGCAGATTTAATTGTGGATATAAGTCGGAAAAATTAAAGAAAAAGCGTCACGATAATGATACGTCTTACGAACGAACGGTAGATATGGCACACTATCGGAATCAATATCTGACGGAGTACCGTAATGGGAAGTGTTATGACTACGTTATTGTATTGGATACAGATTTAAATGGCGGATACTCTTATGAGGGTATCTTACATTCACTTGCGCTAAATTGCGAGGTTGTTACGTCGAATGGATTGCTATATCAACATACTGACCAAGGTCTAGTTCGTAATTTTTATGATACTTGGGCCTATCGCCGTTTAGACCATCCAGAAGCTCATAATTCGGGCGAAATTAATAAGCTTTGGTATAATAGGGGCGAACCGCCAATTCGTGTATTATCTGGATTTGGCGGAATGGCTATTTATCGTGGAGACATTCTTCGCGGTAGCGAAGTTTATTTAGCGGGCGATTGTGACCATCCTACGCTGCATAAGCAGCTTGGCGCCGAAGTGTGGTTAAATCCAAGTCAGATTACTCTTTATAATGAATGGTAACAATGTTTAATTTTTTATATTTTATAATGTTTATGTCATTAATATTATCTGTGATTCCAATCGCAGGTAAACTTGCGTTTTGGATAGAAGACCAAAATCATTTTGTTTTTGATAAATATATTTTAGCTTTATTTGTTTTATTCGGCGTGGCGGCCTTATTAAGAAATCAATACGAGTTTGTTCGGCATAAGCCCGTTGAAACCATTATAACGTCGGATGCCATTGGAGTAAAAACTAAATGGTATCGTGATGGAGATAGGTTGGTTAATCTAAACAGCTTTGGCGAATTATCTCCTGAGCATAAAATTGGTATTAAAATTATGTATCACCCTTGGTTTGGTGAATCTGAAAGTCACATTGAAGTCTATAAGGAAACAAAGTAATGTATGATTTTTTTATTGGATTAGCCGCTATATCTTTTATTGTTAGTGTACCTTGTTTAGTTGTTTGGATTATTACTCTTATTGACTATAAAGCGCCGCCTTATTCCAGTTATGTTTTTGGTATCCCATTATTAGTTTTCCTAATTGTTGGACTGTTAAGTTTAAATATCACAAAGCACTATAATCTCATTGGTTATGTTGTCGTACCAACTATCACAATGAATGAGGATGGTATTAAACATCAATTTTACTTATATCAAAATCGTATGCATCGCTATGATGATTTAGGTCAAAGTGAATTACCGGTAGCTTTGCAAGTTTTAGGACATGGGTATTTTGGGCAACATATCGTTAATAAGCCAATTTTCTTGAAAGATAAAAATGCTAAAATCATTGTACCTGAAACTAACTAAAAGAGTAAGCTGGTCTGCGGCAGTCGAAGGAAAAATAGGGGCGGGGACTAAAGTGTGGCGTTGGTCACATATCAGTCGCGGAGCTATTGTCGGAAATAATTGTATGATTGGGGCGCACGTTTATATCGGCCCTAATGTTATAATTGGTGATAATGTGCGAATTCAGAACGGCGTCTTCATCCCGGAGGGCTGGACTATTCGCGATAATGTGTTTATTGGTCCTAATACAACTTTTATCAATCATCCATCTATGTGTGGTGGTAAAGAAAAGTGGGAAACTGGTGGGGTAGGTGATGGGGCGAAAATCGGCGCTATGTGTACCATTTTCCCATGTATTGTCCGTGCTAATACTGTTGTCGGCGCCCGTACACTATTAATGCAGGATGTTAATCACGGTCATATCATTCATGAATGTTTTAGGGGGTATACTCATTATGAGCGTGATAGCTGAATTTGAGGCAGCTATTGCTGAATACCTTAAGGTCCGACCGGAACAAATCATTGTTGTAAATAGCGGCTCATCAGCCCTATTTGTTGTAGCCAAGCATTTGGTTACATATCTCGGTAGTAAAGTTGTTACTTCACCCTTTACTTTCCCTGCTACCGTAAATGCTATTATTTTAGCTGGTGGAGCACCCGTATTTGTCGATACATTACCCGATTCGCACGTCATAGATATCTATAGCGCAATGAATTGGTCCCGCTATTATGGTGACTGTCCGGTGATTTATCCGACTCTGTTCCAAACCGAAATGGTTGGGGTGGAAGGTTTGATGGGACTGCTGTGTGAAGACGCCGCCCAATCATTTTTTCCTTCGGATATTCGTAATCGTTATACTGACTACGCGACTTTCAGCTTTTATAAAACGAAAAGACTCTCAACTTATGAGGGCGGAGCTATATTCTGTCGCAACTCGAATAAAGCCGAGGAAATTCGTTCATTTATTAATCATGGAAGAGTAAATAATGAGCATAAAATGCTCGGATTTAACTTCCGAATGGCCGAACCACTAGCCCAAATTGGGTTAGATTCCTTGCGACAAGGTCGTTTTAATTTGACTGAAAAACAAATGTCTGATGGTTACTACCCATATTTGGTTTGTGACCTTCCGTATATGAAACAATATGAGCGTGTTGACACAGGAGTACCAAATGCGAGACGACTTGCAGCCTCTATTAGAGAGAATCGACAGCCTAGCGGCTAGAGCTAAAGAAGACGAACAATCTTTATTACTTAGCTTTTTGTCTGAATTTGGCGAACTAGCCGAAGAAATCAAGATTAAATATATGAACAAGTCAACTAAAGTACCGGGGCCTGATGGCGTGGCCGGTGAATTAGTCGACGTGTTTATTTGTTTGTACGCTCTAGCTAAAGCTAGAGACATAAGATTTCAATTTACTAATCTATTGCTAAAATTTTCTCCACCTATTGCAAATATGGAATGGGTGTATTATTTTATGAAATATTCTAATGGTAGTTATAATCTTGCCTTAAATTTGATTTATAACGCGTATGTTTATGAAAATTCGAGCGATAGCTCGTTTGAACAATACATGTCTGCAAAACTAGATAAATGGGAGTCTAAACTGAAATGACACAAGAAGTTGATAGTACCTATCAAATTATTGATGCGGACAATACACCTGTTGCATTTGGAGATATGCTAGTTGGCCGCCTGAATTACAGACTGCGATTTGGCAATCTCGTTAAGATTAAGATAAATAATGTTGTATCGTATGCGCATTGTTTAGACTCTTGTGGTGAAGAAATTAAGTTTGACCTGATTCAGATAGACCATAATAATAAAATTTTGAAAATTGACGCTTATGGTGCTAGTGGCCTAATGGCTAAGCAGTTAGATTTTAAGCGCAATAATAATACGGACCCTTTGTTTGAAAACATTAAGCCGGTTAAGACAGTCAGGGTAAAACCTACAGAAGATGCTTTTGATTATATTGTCGAAAAAACAATTCAAACATATATTCAAAATAAAAATCGGGGTTATGGATTTTGGATAATTAGTTTTAAATTCATTTTTAATAAAAATAAGTATGAAATTACTATCCATCCACCTAAAATAGATTGGCGTCAAAATAAGGTTTGTGCTGAGTTAGCATATGGAATGGATAAACTGAATATTGAAGGCGTTAATTTTTCTACCCATCCCAAAATTATCAAATTACTCCAAGATTTGGACCAAATGCTATGAATAAAACAGCACGACTATATGGGTTTGGTAAACGCGGTAAAGTGTGGTTTCGACATTTAGTTGATTATGGTTACTCTGTTGAAGTAGTTGAACCCAAACTAAACTTTCGGTCTACTCAATCTTTTAAGGATTTAACTGTAATTGCTTCAAGTCCAGAAGCTCACAAGCGTAATATTATTGAAACTGGTTACGAGACTAACGCAATTATTGTAGAAAAACCACTTGTAGCCTCTGATAGTCATTTGCAAGAACTTCAAATTAAAGATGGTGAATGGACACCATCAATATATTCAGCTTATTGCGAGCGTTTTAAATATGCTACGCAATTTATGAAAAATCTAAGACTCACTCCAGATAAGTTGCAGATTGTATTTCCTACTACTTGGCTGGATACGGGTATTCACTTATTGGACCTGATTCAATATTTTGGATATCGTAAATTCAACGGTCAAAAACCTAAGTGGGTAAGTAGTTATGGCGGCGATGAAAAAGATGATTTTACATATGCCGGTTCTAGCGGATACGCTCCAAAAGAACTCATATTAATTGCTTACCAAGATGGTATTCAGTATACACTCAATACAACGAAAAATTCCGTAAGTATTTTTGGTGGGCCTAAATATGAACTTATTGAATTTGGCCCACAAATTACTATTCCGCTCATGATGAAAAATCTTGATTCGCTTCGAGAGGATTTGATTTCCGGGCCGACGCGATGGGCTTTAACATTGAGGGACTAATGATTCCAGTATCTATTAATATGGTCGTGCGTAACGAAGAACGCCGCTTAAAGACTTTATTACCACTTCTAAAAAACTTTGACGAAGTTGTTGTGGTAGACCAAGAGTCTAGTGACGGAACGGCAAATTTAGTTCGGTCCTTTGGACATAAACTAATTTTTGATACTCCTACTGGATACGCTGATTCTTCACGAATGCTTTGTATGGAGAATTCGGAAAACCGCTGGATTTTAACTCTTGATGCCGATGAATTTATTACAAATAGATTTTTAGAAGATATCCCTGCTTTAATTCAAGACGTAAGATATGATGGCGTATTATGTTGTCAGGCTCATTTAGTAACTGATGAAGATATCCGATTGGATGAAATCTTAGATATGGGTTGGCGAATTGATAGACCGCATGAATCTAAACCTTTTAGATGGCGCTTATATCAAAAAGACCGAGTCCATATTGCTGGTAAATTACATACTGGTGTAAGGCCGCGACACAACGATATTGGTCTTTATATTCACTATAATGCTATAGTTGAGGTGAAGACACAGGAAGAGTTTAATATTGACGTTCAGCGATATAAATCAGTTGTTTACGATTGTTATAATCCGGAATTATTCCCATGAAAAGTTTACGTACTTTCTTTTGTTGGTTTTATGAAATATTTTTCGTAATTGGTATTATTTCATTAGCAAGAGTTGTATATTTTTTCTGGTCCGTATTTATTAATATTTTGGAAGAACACGAGATTGTAGCCTTAAAATATCTTTTTGGTGTTTTGTGGTCGTTCTAAGGAAAAATAATGAATCTTTATTATGTCGGCGGCTTCATTCGTGACGAATATCTCGGCATTCCAAGTAAGGATATTGATATTGCGGTCGAGGCGGCGTCTTACGAAGAAATGCGCGAGTATATTGCGGCAAACGGAACTATTTTCTTAGAAAAACCGGAATTTGCTACTATTCGGGCTATGATGACGCTATGCGGAGAGCGCGCTCCGGCAGATTTTATTCTTTGTCGTAAGCCCTCTGGAGAAGTCGGAACAATTTATGATGATTTGGCGCGGCGTGATTTTACAATGAATGCTGTCGCTAGGCTAGTACCTAATGGTGAAGTCGTTGACCCATTTAACGGGGTCCGAGACATTATGAATTTTACTATTCGGTGTGTCGGTACTCCGCGAGATACACTTAGCGCTGACCCACTTCGTATTTTACGGGCGCTACGTTTTAGTATTACTAAACCAATGGTAATGGATTCCGCACTTGCTATTGAGATTCGGCACCAATTTCATTTGTTTGATTTTAAGGGTGTTTCTGTAGAGCGTAAGCGGGAAGAACTAACTAAAATGTTTCAATTTGATACTTTGGCTACACTAAATCTTCTAAATGACTATAGGGATGTTTTAGAGGCGTGTTTTAATTATGAGGACGGTATGTGGTTAATGCCAACAATGAAGGGAAAATGATATGGGCGAATTGATAGTTGGCTTCTTAGTTGGTATGATTGTTGGTAGTATTGGCGCTTATATGGCCTTTATTAAAGTTTTACTGGAAACTAAAAGTATAACGGAATTACATGCTACTGAAAATGTAGAAGAAGATGAAGATTATGATGAAGCTGATTGGTGGAAATGTGGCAAGCCAAACCCTTTTGGATGAATGTATTATGAAAATTAATGCCGAATTGTTATTAGCTGTTGCACTAGTAAAAGTTTACTAAAGGATTAATACTATGGATTCTATGGAACAAGAAAGGTCTGACTATCAATTTCGAGAAGATTTACTGCGCACATTGCAATATTATTTAGATATAAAGCATGAATTTTTTTTAGATAAAGTTGGAAAAAAGCACCTGAATATTACTATTTTGTTTGCTGGACAAGAAGTTTGTGATACTTCAATTTTAGTTGGTCGATATAAAGACGTCCACGATTATAGTACAGATTTTACAAAACAAATTCTGTGAAACAGGGGCCGATATTGATTCGATTCTTAAGTAAAAGTCAGAAATGCGTGTCGAGGAAGTCTGTTGGCCTCGTTAATCATCGGACAAAAAATTAAATGGCAAAACTCGTACTCTAGCTCTAGCAGCTTGATTCGCGCCAGCTTAGCTGGCAAACCATTATTTTATTCACCATTGGGACCGCCGTCACGGCAAAACACACGTAAATCATTACTGTATAAGGACTTAGGAAGACGTGGTTCGCTACCACTCGGTCCACTTTAGGAAATTATTATGAAAATTAAACGTCTCGACTTACCATCTTGGGTAACCTATGACTACGAACGACATGAATTTTTTGAACCGGAAGATTGTCTGCTGGGAACAGAACGTTATCCTAAAAGTAAATTAACCCCATTTAACAGAAATGGGTGGTATTATTTTTCAGGTCTAGGCTCATGGTTTGAAATTAATGGTGAAACCTATTTAGCTGGTAAAACTTGGGAAGAGTCTATAGAATCATTTAAATACCGTTTAGAACAATTAAATTATCAACCAATAACCAATTTTGAATATCAAATTCTTAAAAAGTTATCAGTTTATCGTAATTTTCCAGAGTTAAATAAAGCTATTGGTCAATATGAAAATTATTTACATTTTCGGAATTTGAAAATTGAGAGTTTTCGCGTTTGTAAAGAATTAAATCTCTTTAAAAAAAGTAAATCATTATGAAATTTTTCTATAGACGTTTAGTCCACGAGCGTATAAGCGAAAAAATTCATCCAGATTTTGAAATGATAGACCCATTTTATTTACCAAATTGTGCAGATGGTTTCTTTTTTGGTAGTATTGAAGATATGCACAAAATTCAAAAACTTGGATATCAAACTAAGTTTTTCTGTAATTTTGAAAATTTTAAGTATACTACTTATAGTAAGTATTATTTTAAGTACCTCCTTAATACACCATATCTAGTAGTCTCATTTGAAGACTTACAGTTATATCGTGATGATATTTTTGCTTGCTTTGGTGTCGATGGTACTATTTTTATGAGGCCGGATAATGGAGATAAACCATTTACTGGTATGACTATTTACAGGGAAGATTTTACCAAAGAGCTATTTTCTATAGAAAACGGGACCGGTAACTTTGATAAATCTACTCTATGTATTATTAGCCATCCAAAGCAATATAATAAATTTAGTGAATACCGTACTTGGGTTGTAGACAACAAAGTTGTCGAAGCTTCTTCGTACCGTATTAACGGCTTTTTTGATACCGAAGCTAAGGTTCCATCCAAAGTTATTGATTATGCTCAAAATGTGGTTGATAATGTAAAGTGGCAGCCTGACCCAGCATTCGTTCTCGATATCGTAGATAATAATGGTGTATATAGTGTTGTCGAATTAAACTCAATGAGTTGTTCAGGTATGTATAATGCATCAATTGTCAAAATTTGCGAAGCTTTAAAAAGATATTTCGGTGAAACCTGATGTGGCTTTATTACGCCCTACTTACCGCGGTGAGTTGGGGTCTATGCTATACTGCTTGTAGCCAAATACTAAAAGTATCAGATAAATACGCTTATCTAACAGCTATTTCATTAGCGAACTTCGTTTTTTGGCTGGCGACAGCTATCCTAAATAATTCCCAGCTTGAAAGCCTGAAAAATGCTAAGATGTGGCTCGTCGTAGCGATATTTACATCGCTGCTTGGCAATTTCTGTAGTCTCAAAGCAATCGAAGGAAAAAATGCTGTATTGGCGGCGGCCGTAGAAATTTCTTATCCGGTCTGGTGCTGGCTCTTTACGTTTCTTCTTATCGGGGTTGAACCGATTAGTTATCGTGTGGCCGGCGGAATAGTGCTAATTTTCCTTGGAACCCTACTATTAATGGAGTAAATGTGAAAGTATTAAGTTTGTTTGATGGTATTAGTTGCGGGCAACTGGCTTTACAGCGTGCCGGAGCGAACTTTCAATCTTATGCTGCTTCCGAAGTTGACGTAAACGCAATTAAAATTACAAATCGTCATTTTCCGAATACGGTTCAGTTAGGTGATGTATCTAAAATTACAACATATGATTGTGATTTATTGATTGGCGGCTCACCCTGTCAAGGTTTTTCAAATGGTGGTCTCCGTGGCAATTTTCAAGACCCACGCTCCAAATTATTTTGGGAGTACGTTCGACTTAAAAATACAATTAAACCAAAGTGGTTTTTACTCGAAAATGTCAAAATGAAAAAAGAGTGGTCTGATATTATCACTCAAGAAATAGGTGTAGAACCTATAGAGATTGATTCTGGCTTGGTGTCCGCTCAAACTCGTCGCCGTCTATACTGGACTAATATTCCTTTTAGTCAAATTATTGATAAAAAACTTACTATTAATGACATACTAACAAACACTCAGCATGAAGAGTGGGATATTTCACAAGTACATGATAGATGGCTTACTAAAAACTATCTACAATGGGATGTTAATGGAACTGGTCATAAAAGTCAAGATGCTAGAGCTTATTTTCCAACCGGTAAAAGCGGCACGCTAACTTGTAGCCACATCCTAAAATATTATAAAGATGGGGCTGTATATAAGTTCAACTTAATTGAACACGAAAGGTTGCAAACCCTGCCCGATAATTATACGGAAGGTATTTCTCGTGGTAGGCGTATTCACGCTATAGGTAATGGTTGGACCGTTGATATTATTGCTCATATTTTTGGAGGATTAAAATAATGTTGACTTATATGGATGATGATGCGGATATGTTCCAGTCTGGCGCAGAAGCTCTGATTAACACTGTGAATTGTGTTGGTGTAATGGGAGGCGGCATAGCCGCAGAATTTAAGCGGCTTTATCCATTAATGTATCAGGATTATCGAACTAAGTGTGGATTAAAACTATTGAAGCCGGGTGGCGTATATATGTACGCACTGGACACTTATAGTCCAGACTTGATTATTAATGTTGCTACCAAGTATCATTATGCAAATCCTTCGGAATATGTATGGGTTGAAGAAGCCTGTATGAATTTGCGTAAGCTAGTGGAATATAGAAAAATTGAGTCGGTTGCTTTACCGGCGTTAGGTTGTGGGCTGGGCGGCCTAGATTTTAAGAGGGTGTTACCTTTTTATGAAAACTTTTTAGGCCCTTCTAAGTGTAAATTTGAGGTATATTTTCCTAAATAATTAGTATGGAGCATATAATGCCAAAAACAAAAAAACGTTACGAAATTTGTGTTACGAAAAAAGATATTAAGAATGGCGCGTCATATTCAAACTATAGCTGTGCTATCGCCCTAGCACTTAAACGTAGGTTTGGCAAAGAAGCTTATGTTGGAACATGGCCGTTTTTGAATTTGTATATTCAAGATAAGTCTACAATCAATCTCAATTGCTCTACACCTAAAGAAATTCAACAAGTTCAAAGATTTATTCAAAATTTTGACAATCAAGATAAGCGCCGTTACTGTCGCCCGTTTAAATTTTTCGTTACTAAACATTTCACATAATTGGAGCATAAAATGATTCTTGAAATTACAAAAAATGATATCATTAAAGGTAATTCTGGTGAAGCTGATAGCTGTGCAATAGCTCTAGCGTTGAGAAAAAAGTTTAAGACGGCGCAAGTGGAAGTCAGTTATAGCTTTAATAATGAAACCGGATTAGCTACCTCGTACGATATTTTTGTACGGGATAAGAAATATTGCCTACCTCTATCAAAAGATAGAGTAAAGTTTGTTCGATTTATGAATAATTTTGACGACAGCGCACGTCGCAAATTTTGCCGCCCTATGACGTTACGACTTGAAAAGGTTAACTAATGATTCAAGTTATTCAAGCCCCATCCGAAGAAAAGCCGCTATTTACGCGAAGCGTATTTTTAGCTGGCGGAATTAATCAGTGTCCTAATTGGCAAGACGTATTTCTAAATAAGTTGAGCGATTTGTATAATGGTAATGTGACAATTTATAATCCACGTAGGAGTGGAGACTTTAAACCTGAAATGCATAAGGCTCAAGTCGATTGGGAGACTCGCAAATTAGAAGAATCCACCGTCGTAGTCTTTTGGTTTTGTCACGAAACTTTATGTCCAATTACATTGTATGAATATGGTTGGATAAAACATACGGATAAAGTACGAATAGTCGGCGCCCATCCAGATTATCAGCGTAGAAACGACATTCTATTTCGAGAACGCCAGTTCGTTTTTGATTCACTGGATATGCTCGCGACCGGTTTGTGTGTTAAATTAGTCGGAGGAATGTTTTGACTATTGATGTAACACTAGGTATGGTAGTACATAATGAGGCGCCACGATTACTAGAAAGGTTGCCAGTCTGGCGTAAACTTTTTAGTGAAATTGTCATTGTTGTACAGGATTCTACAGATAAGAGTTTGCAAATTGCAAATACTTACGCGGATAAGGTTTATCGGGATATATGTCACGGTTTTTCTGAAATTTCGCGACCGGTCGTATTTAAAAACGCATCTTTTCAGTGGATGCTATACTTAGACCCGGATGAAAACCCAACTGAAAAATTTATTCAAGATATACCAAATTTGATTCAATCGACTGAACTTGATGGATATATTACGCCATTTTTACATTATCCGGTGTATAATCCTAAAGGGGATAAAGTTTTTCACGCTATGTGTGATGACCGTCAAGAAAGACTGAGACTTTTTAAACATAGTGAAATTACAACAATTCCTAAACTACATACTACTTTTTATCCAAAAAATTGGTCCAGAATTGGTAAGTTAGACTATATTACCATTGAACATAAAAAAACTTTTGAAGAATGGTCTTATGACCACGCTCTATATCAACAAATTTTAGGGAGCTATTAATGTTAATTGAAAGTCACAAAGCTGTTCAGTGGTGTGGTAGAGGAGGACTAGAAGAAGAGCTGGTAAAAATTTTTGGTCCAGATGAAGTTGATGATTATTGGTCTGAACTTTGTGATATGAATCCGCCTAATAATGGCACTTATGTCACATTTTATCCAGATGAAGATAGTGAAATCGAAATGAAGATTAAAGAGTTAATGGGTGAAGCCGACTTAATAGGTTATTTTTGGTGAGGTTAAAAAATGAATAGACGCTCGTTTATCAAATTTGGTACACTTGGCCTAACAACCACAATGTTACCCGAATTAGCGGCTGCCGCCGAAAGGGAAAATAAGGCGGTAATTTGGATTTGGCTCGGTGGCGGGATTAGTCACATTGATTTCACACATCCAATCCCTAACGCTCCGGTTGAATTTCGCGAAGTCAACGGTTCTATTCAAACGGCTGGTTCTTATCGTTTAGGCGCGGATTTTCCTAATCTAGCTAAGATTGGGGATAAATTAAGTCCGGTTGTATCTTTTGGGCATCGTGACGCAAACCATTATACGGCAACACATTGGGTTATGACGGGCGCTATCGGAACTACTATTCCTGAAAACGGTCCGCAAAAAGAGCCTTGTTACGGTTCAGTTATTTCTTCTTTATACGGGGCTAATGCTGAAAACGGTATCTCAACTTATGTAAAAACTAGTAAAATTCCCCACGATGATGCCGTTTGGCTTGGCGCAACTCATATGGGTTTTGAGTGCTCGAAGGAAGGAATTGATAATCTTCGATTGAATATCCCGAAGGATAGGTTTGCGCGCCGTCGAGAAATGGTTGGAATTATCGACCGTTCAGGCGATTATTTATACGATGAACACGTTAAGTTGCGGAATCAAGCATCCCAAGTGATTCTTGGAGAAGCTGGTAATGCTTTTGATATCACTAAGGCAAATCCTAAAGATATCGACTTATACCAAGCTAAGAAAAATAAGTTTGGTGAACATCTTTTAACTGCTCGCCGAGTAATCGAAGCCGGAACTAAATTTGTTACGGTTACTCATGGTGGCTGGGATATGCACAGTGATATATCGGTTGGTATGAAAGCTAGAGCGTCTAAGATTGATGGTCCTATCTCTGTACTAATTCAAGATTTAGAGCAACGCGGGCTATTGAAGTCAACCTTAGTTGTGATTGCTAGTGAGTTTGGTCGTACGTCCAAGGTGAATGCGACTGCTGGCCGCGACCACGCCCAAGTGTTAATTCCTCTGGTTTTTGCTGGTGGTGATTTTAATCATGGTAATACAATTGGTGCATATGATGAAAGAGCTATGGCTCCTACTTCTACACCATACACACCCTTTGATTTAACAGCAACTATTTTCAAGCATTTTGATTTAGATGTCAAGCATAAGTTTATAGATAATCTTAATAGACCGCGTTATTTAGTTGAAGGTGAGCCACGAGTTATGCTATCATGATATTCCATATGACAATTACTACATAAAAGTAGACATTTATCTACTTCTATATATAATTCTTCATCAGTATATTTTGGGATTTGAGTTGTATTAATTTCAAATTTTTTATCGTGAAGATGGTGAAAATTCGCACATTGTAAATTTTGTAAGTTAAAATTATAATGACAATTTTGACATTTTGAACCTTTATATAAAATTAAAGACATTTTTCTATTTCTAATCTTGAGTTTAAATTTGTCTTGACTGTTCATTCTATTCAATATGGTAATATCTCTATTTGATTGATGTAATTCTGCATGACAGTTTTGACATAATAGTAAACACTTTTTTACTTCTGATAGTACATCTGAAAGTTTTTTCTTCATTATATTAGAAGTATCTAATGTAAAGTTTTTTGTTTTTGGGTCTATGTGATGAAAGCTTAAAGCTCTCATACATTTTTTGTAACCACAGTGTTTACATCCTCCCAACTGGTTTACAATTTGCTCTTTTATCAATCTAGCGTTTTGCATTTTTTCTTGTATTCTGCTTTTAGCACGCTGCTTTTCACGAGTTTTGTTTTTTTGTAATTGACAATCTATACACAATTTGGCCTTTCTTTCAAATTCTCGATTGCACTGTTGACATTTTTTAATTTTGATTTTTTCTAATTTAAATTTATCAACTTTTGTCCAAGATTTAACCTTTTTGCAATTTTGATTATATTTGCCGGCACATAAACATGAACAAAATTTAGATTTAGCGTTATGAGGTTTGAAATTTTTACTACATTCTAAACACAACTTCATTAAATCACCTTAAGTAAATACAATAAATGGTAGGGAACCATAAAACTAATGTATTATACACCGATTTTTCCATTTTGTAATCAAAATGTAACTTGACAGAAATATCATGCGAAACCATACTATCAATGACTCGGAATCAGATTTGATTGATTCTATGCTAGATATCTTAGATGATGATTGAAATGAGCCACCTTTATGGTGGCTTTACTTTTTCTGTAAGGAGCGCGTAGCATGAGCAACTTAATTCAAGACTTGCAAGCTAAGGGTTTGATTAGCCCGCCAAGTTTCTTACCTGATAACTTATTATGCTTGTGTATTGCCGGTAGTGAATCTTACGGTTTAAATACAGGCAGTTCGGATAGGGATATTGTCGGCGTTTGTATGCCTCCAAAGCGGTCTCTATTTCCAAGTTTATATGGAGTTGTTCAAGGCTATAATGATGAAACGCCATTTGAACAATATATTCAACATCATATTTTAGATGGTGATAGGTCTTATGATATTACGGTATTTAGTTTACCAAAATATTTTAAGTTAGCACAGGCTGGTAACCCAAATATTACAGATACGTTATTTACACCTCGTGAGTGTATCATTTATAGTACACCACAATATGAACTATTGCGAGAAAATCGCCATCTGTTTCTTTCCAAGCTCGCATATCCGAACTACAAAGGTTATGCGTTCTCAGAACTTAAGAATATCAATAACTTGAAGACTGGTAAGAGACGTGAGGCTGTTGAAAAGCTGGGCTATGACGCTAAAAACGCCGGACATATTTTTCGCTTGCTAAACTTTATCGAAATGATTCTTAACGAGCATACGCTTGATTTAAGGCGTGGTAAAGAAGAAGTGAAGCATATTCGGGCCGGCGAACTAACTTTGGCCGAAGTAAAAGCTAAATTTGCAGCGCGAGAGCAAAATTTAGAAACGGTTTACGCCGCTTCAACACTAAAGGATAAACCTGATTATCAAGCGATTTATTCGCTGCTAATGAAGCTGATTGAAATGCATTATGGTAAACTTAGTGAAAAAATTCAAATTGATTCCGTAGATTCAGCGAAGCTTAATCGTATTAGAGCTATACTTGAGGAGTAGAAAAATGATGAGTGCCAAAGATGCAAGGGCTAAAACTTTAGCTAGTATCAATACTAATTTAAGCGCTGCACTAGATAATATTGCCGTGTTAATTAATAATAAAACTACGGCTGGATTATTGGAGTGTAGTTTTGATATTTCACGTTTAACCAAATTGGAAATTAGTGCTATTGAACAAAAACTTAGAGATTTAGGTTATAATACAGAAGCGGTGCATTATTATGCGGACCGGCCCGGTGAATTGGATTCTCATTATATGAAAATTTCATGGTGATATATGCTTACAGCAAAAGCGGCCTTGCAACAAAGTTTAAATGAAGAGAACGCGTCAATATCAGTAGAATTATCTAAAATTGAAAATAAAATTAAGGATATGACACTGAACGGAAACACAGCGTTAACATATTATGTTGTATCTATTAATAAAAATCAAACTAATAATGTCGCACGAATTTTGCGTAGTTATGGGTATACAGTAGAACACAGATATATTCCAGCAGAAGATTATACTTGTAGTTCATCTAATATATTATATATTGATTGGTCTAAACCCACGGAGATTGAATAATGTCAAAACCGGCTGTTCATGCTAGGTCTTCAGCTAAACGTTATGGCGGAGTTCCGGAAGATTATTTAGACTTACATAGTATTATGGACGAGTCTAAAGGAGCCGTAGGCGACAACCGCCATCGTGTTGTGACGCATTCTGCATTTGGAATTTTCCTTATGGAGAAGATGTTCGGCATGAATATGAAAAAGCTGAATCAGCTAAAAGCTAAATATAATTTGCCCGACGAAGCCGTGGCTGATATTATCGAATGGAAACGAGATTGTATTCATTCGGGAACATCAATTATCAATTCGGATGGCAAGTCGGTGGAAGTACGTGATATTGCTGAGCAACACGTAGTAGAAGATTTCGGCGGCCGTTTTATTCCAACATTACAAGACTATGTTGAAGGTATGCCGTGTGCAGATTGGATGCAGGGTCGCGGAACCCCGCCTTCATATAAAAATATTAAAGGTGATAAACTGGAAAGGAAAATGCGTGAGTGAAACTTATCGTAAGGCTACAGACGCGGAATTAGAAGGTTATGGAATTGTTGTAAATAAAAAATATCGAGACCTAATTAACACAATTGACGCCGTTTATCCGGGTGCATATAAAGTTGTTATCACGTTTACGTCAGAATATGATGACAATTATTATCAGAATAGCCCCAAGTATTATACGGTCCTTGACAAGGAAGGTAATGAAATCGGACTAAAAAATCAACATATTAAAAGGCGCGCTCAAATTTTGGAAATGATGGAAAAAATGTTTCCATCTTCATATGATAATCGAGAGCCACAAGAAGATGTTACTATTAATCTAGCTTATCCGGAACTTTATGTAAAGGTAGTAAAATGAGTCAATTAGCAAAGTTAAACGCCATCGCGCAATCACTAAAATCTGTTGATGCTGTTATGGTCACTCAAGCTATTCAAGAGATTTTGGCGCCGGTTTTTGCGAAATATCCAAACTTGAATACCATTGGATGGCCGCAATATCAACAATACTTTAATGATGGCGACCCAACAACTTTTGATATTTATACCTATAATCTGGAAATTAATGGTTACAATATTGATACTGTAGAACCAGATGATATGGAGGGTGACGAATATGCTGCTTGGAAAAAACTATGGAAAGCGGTAGAAACAGAATTAGGCGAATTATGGAACATTCCAACCATCTTTTTGGAAAAATTAGGCGAAGGTTTGGTTGTAGTCAGCCGAGACCTACATGTTCACGTAGAAGATTACGACCATGACTGATATCAATTTTTTAGCACCAATTAACGACAGAAGTTATGGTTTAGTTGCCACGAACTTAGTCTACAATTTGGATAAATTAGGCGCGAATACGTCACTATTTTTAATCAACCCGCAGGGGGCCGGTTGCGAGCCTCAGTACGTGGAGTCGGTTAAAAGGGCTGTAGGTCGCGCTTCTTTTTTTAATCCAGACGCCCCGTGCGTACGATTGTGGCACCAATTTGATATGGGCCAGTTTGTTGGTCGTGGACCACGCATAGGATTTCCTATCTTTGAGCTTAATAAGTTTAAGGACGTAGAAAAACACCAACTTAAATGGTTAGACAAAGTTTTGGTATGCTCTAAATGGGCCGCTGATATTGTAGAATCAGAATTACCCAATCTCAAAGGAAAAATAGGTATAGTTCCTCTGGCGGCGGACCCTGATATATTCCGACCTCGCCAACCGCCACAACACTCTACATACCGAATTTTTAACGCCGGTAAGTGCGAAATTCGCAAGGGTCACGATATTCTTCCTACGATTCTTGATGCCGCTTTCGACGGTACGGAAGATGTTGAGTTCCACCTATCATTTAATAATCCGTTTTTACCAGCCGAAGAATTTCAGTCGTGGGTAAACTTTTACCTCGGAACAAATCTTGGTAGGGCCGGAAAGGTGAAATTTTGGCCGTGGCATAAAACACAGGCTGATTTAGCCGCCTCGATGGCCGCTATGGATTGTGCTATTTTTCCTTCGAGAGCAGAAGGATGGAATTTAGAGCTGTGTGAAGCTATATCTATGGGGATTCCCTGTATCGCCACTAATTATTCCGCACATACAGAATTCTGCAATTCGGAGAATTGCTTTCTTGTTGATGTAGACTCTTTAGAATCTGCCTATGACGGTAAATGGTTTTTTGGTGATGGTGAGTGGGCGCACCTCGGAGATAAGCAAATCAAAGAATTTGTAGAGAAACTGCGATATTGTTACGAAAATAGAATTAATACAAACTTAGGAGGATTACAACAAACATGGTTGAATTCATCAAAAATCTTTTTAGACGAAAGCAAGTCTACATTAAATTTGAAATAAAAAATGATTCCTTAGATGTTACGAGTTGTGGTATTGACAATCCTTACTTTAAAACGCTCGTGCAGTTATTAATGGACTCTAAAGGTCGCTATTACTTAGCTGAACATATCGAGAAATTTTCTCGAAATAAAGAGTTGGTTGATATGGCTAATAGTTTAGCTGTAACATACGATACTATTGAGCAGGCCGGTATCAACAATATTCAGGATAAAATTAAAATTGATGAAGACCAGCCCTTGGTTTCTCCATTAATGGCTTATAAAGGTGTAGCTTCTTATATTGAAGGGAAAGACCAATGATTTTTGCTCCACTGTACAAACAATCTCGAAATCGTGATTCTATTGAGTTTTGGAAGATTTCCACTAAGAATAATACTTATACTGTAGAGTGGGGTGTCCTTAACGGGACTATGCAAACCAAAACGACAGTTGTCGAATCCGGAAAGAATCTAGGCAAGAAAAATGAGACTAGCGCTACCGAGCAAGCCGAAGCTGACGCTTTATCTAAGTGGGAAAAGAAAAAACTTAAGGGATATGTTGATAATATTGAGAACGTAGATGCGAAAATTAATCCTACGGAACCTATGTTGGCTACACCTTGGAATAATATTAAGATTAAACCAGTAAGTGGATATGTTCAAGAAAAGCTGAATGGTATTCGCTGTGTATTTAATTTGGAAACTGGTAAGCTGTGGACTCGCGGTAATAAGGAAATCAATAGTCTGCCACATATTTTAAACTGGTCTCGTGACAACGCTCCGTATTGTCTTGATGGCGAGCTAATGTGGCCCGGCCATTCTTTTCAAGACCTTTGTAGTGTTGTAAAGCGTGATGATATTGACCCACGACATACTCAAATTCAATATCACCTATATGACATTCCCATTTCGGATAAAACTTTTACGGAACGTCTAGCGATTCTAAAATCCCTGTCTGGCCTACCGGCCTTTATTAAGATTGTTGAGACAATTGAATTCAAAGAGTTTAATGAAGCTAGAAAGTTATTTGATAAGATTGCATTGGATGGCGGCGAAGGTATTATTCTCCGTGTTCCCGAAGGGAAATACAAGTTTGGCGGTCGTAGCAAGGAATTGATTAAATACAAAAATTTTGAAGATAATGAATACGAGATTGTTGGCGGTGAAGCCGATAAAGACGGTCATTGTGTTTTTATCTGTAAGATGGACTCAGGGCTAGAATTTAGCGTCACACCAGAAGGAAGTCACGAGCAAAAAGCTCAGTATTTGGTTGACCTGCCGAATCTGATTGGTAAAATGTTGAATGTGCGGCATGTTGGGTATACTGCTGATGGTAAGCCATTTCACGCGGTTGGTGTCTATATTAGGGAGATAGGATGAAAGATAAATATATTCCAGTTTTAGACCACGGCTTTGTTGCTCTTGTCGATTATATGGGCGGCGATTATGCTATTGAACGCGCTGCGCGAGTTAGTTATGGTGCTGGAACACGAAAGCTAAGCGATACTCGAAATTTAATTCGATATTTGGTGTCTCACAGGCATACTTCTCCTCTGGAGCAAACTGTGATGACTTTCCATATCTCTATGCCCGTCTTCGTTTTACGTCAATTTATTAGACATCGAACTGCCAGACTTAATGAGTATTCTGGCCGATATTCCGAAATGCCTACAATTTTTTATACTCCGGAACAAGAAGATACCGGTACTCAGTCGCAAAGTAATAAGCAGGGTCGCAGTTCAGATTCTTTACCAGATGCGGTCTATGCCGATTTTGTAGGTAAATTGCAACACGGTAGGGAAGTTCAAAGTAATAACTACAAGAATTTTCTTGAAAATGATGTTGCTAGGGAATTAGCTCGTATCGACCTGCCACTTTCAACGTACACTTATTTATACTGGCAAATTGACTTACATAATCTATTCCACTTACTACGTTTACGTTTAGATAGTCACGCTCAATTTGAAATTCGGGAGTACGCACGGGTACTAGCCGGATTTGCCAAGGAAGTCGCCCCATTAGCTTTTGAAGCGTTTGAAGACTATTCGCTATATGCGAAAAATTTTTCTTGTTATGAAATGGAAATTATTCAGGAAATGATGCGTGGTGATATCGCTTTGGATACTCTCGTGCAAGAATCTACGCTCTCAGCACGAGAAAGAATTGATTTTCTAAAAAAACTAGAAAAACCGATTCGACAGAATTTTACTCTGGATTTTAGTCAAGCACGCGAAGCGAGCTTTTATGAATCAAAAATCAAGGAGAACCTATGAACGAAGATAGAACAATTGCTTGGGAGTCAATCGTAATCGACTTTTTAAAAGATGACGACGATGAAGACGAAGACCATGATTTTGAGGATGAAGAAGATGAAGAAGAGGAAGGCTATCAGGATAGTCACTCAGCACTACAAGAAATGATGATGCGTCGTATTAAGATTCCGGTGCGTCAGCTATTCAATACGCCGCTTGGCATTCTTGATATTAACCAAAAGCTTAATCCATATCGTAATTATGAGATGTGGATTATGCATACTAACTTCAATATTACGAAGCCGGTTGTAGCCGCTCTAAATGAGGCTTATGGTGTCGAGATTCTACATGTATTAGGTCGTTACCGCTGTTTAATTGGTATTGGGAGGCTCTTTAATTTTCGTGATGTCCGTATCAATATTGAACGTTTGTTAGGTGTTACTGGACAAGTAAAGCCAACACCAGAGTTTCAAGCCGAACTAGCAAAAGCTCAAGAATACCCATATTATGGAGTCTGTATGCTACCGAACGGTTTTATTGAAACGGTTCATAGTCAGGATATGACACCGGAACTTGAAGCGAGATTGGCCGAATTTAAAGAGGCGGAAAAACTTGGTAATGTATTGGTGGTGACACATGAAAACGTTTGATGAGGCGTATCTAGAATTCAAAAAAGACCCTAAAATTAAAAAGTTATTTGCGTACTTTCGCTTAAAGTACGGCCGCCAAACAAAAGAAATTGAAATAAATAGTTTGTGGATGGCGTATCGTAAGTTTAAGCCGGAAAAATCATCGTTTTACACTTTTCTATCTCACGTTCATAGGAGTAAGGTATATACCTTTCTAAAGAAAACAGAACGTAAAAATGTAAGTTTGAATGATTGCGGCGATGTTTTTCCTATAAAATCTATCCCAAGTGTTGAAGACTTCCTGTCTACGTCACATAAAAGGGAATATAGGGTTATACACGGCCTATTTTTTAATGGGGATACGCTATCAGATATTAGTAAAGAATTAAAACTTTCTATTTCGATGGTGTTTAAGATTAAAGAACAAGCCTTACTGAAAATGAAAAATTATGCTGCTAGAACTACAGTTTAGAAACTCTTCTCTTGAAGAAGAGTATCTTAATAAGTTTTTTAAAATAGGTTATGATAGTCTTGTAGACCAATTGATTATTTATCCATACTTATTAAAACATGCACATCAACTAGATATGTCTAAAATCGGCGTAGCTGTAGACTACCCGTTTGGAGTTCAATTACCTAAGTCTAGACAGCAGCAGGTTTTAAGTTGCGCCAAATTAGGTGTTTCGTCTATAGAGCTCATTATCAATCAAAGTTTAATTGTGAATAATCAATTCGGCGAGATTATGGAAGAATTACAGATTTGTAAGAAAATCTGTGATGATAATAATGTTATACTTAGACCAGTAATCGACTATAAGGATTTAGAAGTTGAAGATATTGTATATCTATGCCAAGAGTTGACTAACATCAGCATTTTTAGTTTAGTTACATCAACAATGGTTTATACGGATACCCCAATAGATAATATCATTTTATGTCAAGCTATTACTAGAAATACAGCCGTATCACCGATTACAGCTTCTAATATGTGGATAGACAGACATTGGAAGCTCGCAGAAAACGCCGGTATAAATACTTTCCGAACTAATTCTACTCGGTTTGTAGCAAATTTACAAAAAACGGTGTATAATAGTTAGGACACTTTTATTCTGTCTTCACTATTAGAAAGTATACATAAATGGCTATTCAAAAAGCAGTATCAGCAAACGCATATAAAAAGAAAAATAGTGCCACGGTTTTAGGCGCCGGTAATGCAACTACGACTGGTGAGTTTGCCGCTGTTACCAACAATTTAACCCTCCGCAGCAGCGTACCAGACCAAGTTATGTATGGTAGTCAGGTAACTGATTCCTACGCTCGCAAGGTTATTTCGGCCGGTAATTTCCCACAATCTTTAACTGGCAACTACATTGTAAAGGGTTTAAGCCCAACAATCGCCGGTCAAACTAATACGCTGCTTCGCAGTGGAAGTTCCGAATACGGCCAAAAACGTTATCCAAAACCGAAGCTGGGCGACCGCAGACTACATATTACATCTTGGAGCTATACAACTGGTGCTGCAACCAAGGGTGGTAGTGCTGGTAATACAATGAGTTGGGGTTCCGCAGATAATGCGTTTAGTGGCACTAACGCCATTCCCGGTGAATTTACATATATGATTACTGGCTTGACTCCTTACAACGACGACTATAAACCACGCTATCTATAATCTGTTTTTTAACAATTAAACCCATAGAGCCGCTGGATTAGTCTGGCGGCTTTTTTTACGGAGTCGTCATGACTGATAAGAAAATTAAACCAGTTAATCCGCCAGTTAAACCTAAAGACAACACACAAAAGAAGTTAGAATCAATCTGTCAAGAATCTAATGCGGTCCTACAACGTTTATGTTTACTAGAAGCGAGGGCGTAACATGGACGAAAGCTTAAAAAGTGCTGGTGCTATTGGCATTATTATGGCTTTGATAGAACTGATTAAATTTATTGTAACTTCTTTCAATAGCAAAAAACATAAAGCAAATAAAGAGTTAATTGAATCTAAATTAGACGCTTTGCTCGAATGGAACTCTAAAGTTGATTCTAATGGCGTGCCACTAGGTTATTTCCCGCGTAATCAGTCAGATTGGGATAAACAGGTAGACGCCAAATTAGAGAAGCTGACTTATATTCAAGAGAATCTGGTTCACGCATTGGAAAAAATCGCAAGCCTGATTGATAAAATCTCAGAGCGCCAAATGACCCTACCATGCCAATATCAGTACCCGAATCAATATAAACAAGAATCCTAAATAACGAATTTAAAAAAAGAAATCGGTGCAAAAAACGCTCCGACCTCAGTATAATTTCTAAGGGAAAAGTTAGTAGTTTATTTCATATAGGGGTTCGACGATGAATATGTTTCGTGAGTGGTTGAGTAAGATTGTTCCGGCCAACGGGACTTCTCCGGGTGGTAAGTTAGATAAGCGTGACTGGTATGCGGTCCTATTTAACGCCGGTTTAGTTTCTATTTCTGCTGGTGCCGCAGCTTTGTTGTCTGCCGTTCCTTCTATGGATTTCGGTGGCTATGACCAGATTTTGATGCCGGTATTCGTATTTGGTCTAAAGGCTCTTGAAAAGTGGGCCAAAGATAACGAGGTTAAGTGATTATGGATATTTTGCGCTACGTCGGGATTGGTTTGATTGTATGGGCGGGCGCTAGATTTGTTCAGGGCGGTTTTGGTCCTGATTCTTATTCTCTATTAGCTGTCGGTGCGGGCGTAGTAGCATTGGTGGCCGGGTATGGTTCAGAGTTACGCTCAGTAATTCCGTCGCTCTCTCGTAATAAAAGCGATGTTCCGACAGCAATAGAGACTTCTTTAAGGGATTATGAGCAGATTGACGTTGAAAGTATTCGACATCTATCTGCAAGATTCACAAAATCTGGCGACAAAGAAGCCGTTGAATTGTTACGAAAGTTAAATGACCATCTATTCTCTCTACATCATCCAGAGGGCGCCGATGAAAAATCTGTATAACTTATTTTTCCTTAGTGCCATAATCTTTGCTGGATGCGAGATTAAGGTTCCTGTTGACTTTCAAAAATCTACACAAACACAAAGCACTATTTCTAAAGAAGCCGAGGGGGTGAGAAATTCGCTTCGAGAAGTTTCAAAAGATGACTGCCTAAAGGTTTACAAGCTATTCAAAGGTTTTAGCAATTATTTAGGCGTAACTAAGAATACGAAAAATACGACTCAGGCTATGTTAAAGTTTAAGGCCGTTCGTGAAGATTTTGGGTGGACCGATAATGCTTATCCCGCCCTAACCGACTTCACTAAAGATAATATCCTGAGCCAGCCGTTTATCAAAAAGCTAAATGACGGTATTGCGCCCGAAGAATTTACCTCAACGGTTGCCGCTAACTGGTCAAAACTTTACAGTGAATATGCCGAGGGCGCGCGCCTAGCTTATCTGGATAAAAAAGATGTTCGACCCAACTGATTATTTTGGTTATCATCGTGATGACCGCCAGAAAGAAGCTTTCCAAAGCAACTTACTTTTTCCTTACGCTAGCACAGCAAACGCAGCTATTAAAGGGTCGGGCAAGGGTAAAAAATTCCTTGGTCATGATATTATTACGGCTGTTGCCGGTAAATACTTTCACTATATTCAGGAACGTGTTGGAGACTGTGTAGCACAATCTACCGCTCCCGCAATCGTCTTGCTAATGTGTGGCGAAATTTTCCGTGGCGAAGCCGAATCTTTTGAGGGTTTTATTTCCGTCGAAGACCTTTATGGTGGTGCCCGTATTCAAATTGGTAAGGGTCAGTTAGGTTATTCTGACGGCTGTATACCGGTTCATATGATGCAATACATTAGGGATTACGGTACACTTCTTAAGAAGCCATACGGTGATATAGACCTTACAAACTATAACGCTGACAGGTCACGCGATTGGGGTTCTCCCGGTCGTGGTGTACCAAAAGAACTTTTGGAAATTGCTAAGCAGCATCCCGTAAGAGAATTTACTCAAGTTAAAACCTACGCCGAATGTTGTGATATGTTGTACAATTTTTATCCTGTAACGATTGCTTCAAATATTGCGTTTACTAATAAAAGAGATAAGGATGGGTTTGCGCGAGTTGACTATAATAATCAGTGGCCTCATCAAATGTATTGCCTCGGCTACGATGACGAGTTTAAAAATCCCGGCGTGCTCGTAATGAATAGCTGGCCTACTGAATGGATTTCTGGACCTAAGCGTCATGACCAACCCGAAGGTAGTTTTTGGGTTCATGCGGAAGAATTTGAGAGAACTGTATTGAGAGCTAACGATAGTTGGGCTATTTCTAATTTTAGCGGTTACCCACAAAAACCAATTTCTCCGATTTTTATCTGAGGTTATGATGAACAAAGGTATACTAGCTGTTGTTATTGCTTTAGCGATTGCCCTATCTTTCCCGCCAACCAAAGAGGTTGTAGCCGACTTCCCGTCAACTTCGGTTGACGTTGCAGAAATTGAAGCAGAATTAGCTTTTAAGGAAGTGGTTGAGCAAACTTTATCCGTAAGCGGGTGCCAATGTGGCGGTACCAAGGTTGAAAAACATGATGGCGTTTCACCTTCTCCCTGTAGATGTTTAAGTTCCGGCGAATGTAAATGTAGCCGTAATTTTCCGAAGGAAGAAGTAGGGCGCCCATTTGAGGCGAACGTTGTGCCCGTTAAAATATCGCGCCGTTCCCTTGTCTACTTTACTCAAGATAACTGTCCGCCCTGTAGAGAGCAAGAGCGGATTTTTAAAGAAATGGCTAAGTCCGGCTGGATTTTTACACAAGACCCGAACGCGGCCAACCACTTTGTTGTAACAAAAGACCGGGCCTACTTAAGTTTGTTAAAGATTGAGAGTGTGCCAGCTTTTGTCGTCATTGAAAGTGATACCTTATTAACGGCGCCCGCATACGGGCTAAAAACTCAAGAGGAGGTCGTAAAGTATTACTATGAAAATCGCCCTAAGTAATGCCGACGACCTATTCGACAAAATCTATAATGATTTTTTGCTCAATTTATTGTCTCGAAAAGAATTTGCCGTATTTCCGGGCGTATATGTTACAGTGCCCGACACCATTGATTTTTCCCTTTCGCGAAGCGCAAATGACATCGTAGTTACGATGAATAATGCGAAACCGACAATCCGAATCGGCACAAAGTATCTTTTACAAGTAACCGGAATTATTGAAAAAATTATCATCCGTAATGGTATAATTCAGGTAAGCATCAATGGCCTGCCTGACCTCACAATAGAACGGGCTTAAAAATGAATGCTAACTACGCGGCTGCTCAAAGCTATGTTTCCGTAGCTTATGCCAGAGGTGATAAAAAAAAGGAAAAATATATCCAAAGTATTTCGGATGTATGCTATAGTTTGAATGTCGAAAATGACGGTAGACCGCTCGCTGCGATTAAAAATGATGTTGCGAGTGAAGTAAGACAGTCGTTAGGTTTAAGTTGGCTTGGCTGGCTGTTGTTGAAAAGTGTGATAATGCAATTGATTAGCGCCTTTTTGAACAGGCTGGTGGCTAATCGTGCGCATTAAAATTCGTGGCGAATACTGGAATTTAGATTACGATAGCCGAAAAAATTTGCAAGGTTGCTACGGCTTAGCTATACTTCCAGACCAAGACTGTGAGACTAAAGGTTGTACATCTGAAAAACCTTGCGTATTATGTTCTAGGTATCAAGACCGCGATATCATCATTGCGAATAATTTGGATGAGTATGATGAGTTTGGAACGATTATCCATGAGATAATGCATGCTATATTGCCGGACTATAAGGAAAAGTTTATTGATGACGCGAGCGTCAGTCTGACAGATGCTTTATGGAAATTAGGATTTAGAAAACAGTCATGAATGATGTTAAAATATTTACTCTGGTTTTAGTTAGTTCTGGCTGTAATAAAAACTATGATATATTTGATAGTAATACAAAAATAAACGTACCGAATAAACCGCTTACATTTACGCATTGTAATTATTTTTCATTAATTAAAAAAATTGAAGCGTAGTGGGTTTGTAGCAGAGTGTAGACCGTAATTTGGCACCGGGCCACTTTTGGGGCGTGGAGTCGTAAGACCGTGCAGGTTCAAATCCTGTCACTTTGAATATTTTTATAAATATGGAAGAATAGGCATTGGCACGCCAGCACGTCTTGAAAACGTCGCGCCCTGTATGTCATGTATGGGGTTGGGAATTCAAATTTCTCTTCTTCCGCTCGCTTCGCCCACCATGTGTGGGAAGAAATCTTTTCTCGTTATGCGAGAATTGCATGGGAATTACGTTATAGTAGACGACCGTGGACTAAAACCACGGCAGACCCACATGACAGTGTGGGATTTCCACTCGCTCTTTGAGCGTATGCCACTGTAGTGTAATGGAGAGCATGAAAAATTACGGATTTTTCGGTCCAGATTCGACTTCTGGTGGTGGCACTGAATTGATGTAAGGCTCGTGCCAAAACATATGGATAAGAAAAGGAAAAATATGGAGCTAAGCTCAGCACCTAATGGTTTAAAGTTTAAATTTTCTGGTTGTCGACGTACTTACACTATCGCTGATGTTGTTGATATTCTACCCCATGATGCCGAAAGACTTATTATAGATGAAGATGGTATAGTATTAAGAACAAATAAATCACAAGAAATTACTCCATTAGCTATTAAGGCTAAACACTTAAAAATTAATGACGAATTTAGCCATTCCGTTCCTTTAAATCTTATTCCTCATGGTATAAATGAAAATTTTGTAATATCTAAAGTATCGGTTGTAGACAAGGGTCAATTTGACCGCATCTATTATATCAACCCTCACACAAATCAATTGTCGTTTATTGAAGGTGATATAGAAGTTCAATTGTCGCATGATTTTTTGCGATGATTTAAGCTGACTATTGTCGACTATACACCCCACCCTCCATCAAGGTTATGGCACTGGACTCCAAATCCGGTTGTGCTCGGAGCGTTACCGAGGGGTGCGGGCTCAAAGGATGTACATGAAAATTTATTGTGTGATTTTGGATGAAAAAAATTCTAAAAAGCTATATGGCTATCAAGAGTTAGAGGCTCTATGCGAAATTATACCAGAACTATTAATTATAGTACATGGTACAGATTTTGATACTCTAAAAGAACCACTAGTATTTGAAGCTCCTAAAGGTTTACTTTTATTACATTTAAATGACAAAATTGTTGAAGATTATGTAGATTGGTTGGACAATTCTAATTGGTAAAGGAATAATGTGGAATGGACGGCAAAACAGGCGGCGGAAGCAGCCGATAGCTTTCTTTTTGAGAAAAACAAATCACGAATTGATGAATGTTTAGCTATAATTAAGGACAAGTCGATTGCTGGTGAAAGACGGATTGTGCTACCAATAGAAAAATTCATATTTGGTTATGAAAATCCATTCTTTAATGAAGATGACACATATGTTATAAATTATTTGACAAATCTTGGATATAATGTATGTTATCGCTATACTAATCTAGACAAAGAATGGAATCCTTGGTCGAACCATAATAGAATGAAAATAAGTATAGGTGTTAGTTTTTAGCGGGCTAGGCCCGTTTTAGGGATACTGGCAAGTGGTCTTGCGGTTTGACTGTAAATCAAACTCCTCTCAGAGGCGAGCGATTCGATTTCGTGGTATCCCATTTCTAGTTTAAGGGTGTTAATCCAAATACATTCATCGGGCGTTATGGTGAAAAAGACCAATTTAAATACCGATAAATCCATTCGGCTGATTGGGTAGCCTAGTCTAGATGTTCCTGTTACAAAGTTGGATACTAGAAGTTTTGAGGTATAAAATATGACAAATACTCAAATGGTTTACAATTTAGGCTTTTATGACGGCTTATACGGTCTTGGCCTCTATCATAGTTTTGATAACTATCTTCAAGACTTTATTAGTGATTATGAAGCCGGTTTTGATGTTGGTACAGAAGTTAGAATTGATAATTTAGCGGATGCAAGTTACGCTGCGTGTTTTGACAATTATGCCTTCTAAATCATTATTTCCGGAAATATCTAAAGAAGAATTGGAAAGGCTCGCACTGAATAGTACCAGTATGACACATATCTTATCTAAGTTAGAAATCAATATTCACAATGGAAATAATCATCGTAAATTAAAAGCTTTATTTGAGCTGTATGGTTTAACACCGCCAAAACCAAATTATCAAGGTTCTAAAAATAGGGTAAGAAGTAAAACTAATATACAGGACTATTTTGATAATAAAAGATTGGCTAGTTCTCATGATTTGAAGCTTAGAATTATTAAAGAAAAAATTCTAGAACATAGGTGTATGGGTTGTTTATTGGAAGTCTGGAGAGATAAACCTATCCCGTTAGAACTTCATCATGTAGACGGTAATCGTAAAAACAATAATCTTTCTAATTTACAACTATTGTGTCCAAATTGCCATGCTCAGACCGATAATTATCGTGGTGCGAAAAATAGAATACATCAGAAGCCCGTACCAAGAAAAATAGTCCCTTGGCCAGATAATAATACTTTATTAGCAATAATAAAAAAGAATGGTTTATTGAAAACTGCTATACAGTTTGGTGTAACCAGAAATGGTGTTATCAATAAGCTAAAAAGCTCTAATCTAGAAGTACCTAAAGAGAAAAAGACTAGAAAGAAGATTTATACAAATTGTATTCTTTGTGGCGACGAAACCGTTAAAAACAAACGTTGTCTAAAATGTAGCGGTTTAAGAACTAAAAGCCCGCTAAATACTAAGGGGAATTGGCCGGAAGATTCAGTTCTTTCAACCTTATTATGGGAAAAGCCATCATTAGAAGTCGCCAAAATAATTGGTGTTTCAGATTCTAGATTGTCTAAATATTGTAAAGATAGAAATATTCCAAAGCCAGGTAGAGGTTATTGGATGAAATAAAGTATGCCCTGTTAGTTAATGTGGTCTAATATTCTTCTTATAAAGGAAAGTACCGGATTCAGACGCCGGACGGGGTACTTGGAGATAAATCATGTATTTCTGGTGCAAAGTTTGTAAAGCTAGGACGTGGCACTATTTTACAACCGGTTTGTTTAGTGGATATGTTTGTGAAAAATGTAAATGTCATAATCACGACACAGAGGATTAAAAGTGAAAATCTACTGTTGCAAACTTAATAAATACCCAAAAAGAAATTTTGTTGTATTCAATAGTGGCTATACTATTGGGTTTTGTAATACAGAGGATATCGGTCGTCCTGAATTAAAAGAAGCTTTGGAAAATCAGGATTGGTCAATTCAAAGTGCGTTTTTTGATAGTGAAACGTTTATGTATTATCATACAAATATGGATATTATATTAGCATTTATGAACGGTTGGACTACAGCCGACACTTGGTATCGAAATTATAGATTCCAAATGGAAAGGTTTTACGCTATAAACTAGCGTGCAAAGCACGTAATGGGCCATTAGTGCTAATAGGAACACACAACACTTGCAATGTTGAATCGCCGGAGCGTAACCGGTATGGTCCACTACCACATATTTTGTTTGTGGTTATTTTCAGCTTAGTAAAAAGTTGACTGTCCGATAGTACAGAATATTAAACTATCAAACGTCGGCGTGGCAGACAAGCAATGCACCGCACCTGTAATGCGGCTATAATGTGGGAGCGTTACCCTCCGTCGACTTTGACAAGAACAGCAACACCATCATGTATATGATAACGTTGTTCCGCTTGACTGTTCGTGGGAATAAGTTTCAGAAACAGTCCAGCTAGGTCATCAATGCCGAATCTATTGATTGCATGTCCGTATAAGTACGGAACGACCGCGTTAGCAAAGTTTCGACCTAGCTGACTTAAAGGCGGAATCCTTGTCAGTTTTTTGGGCTTAGCCCATATATCGCTTATGGAGAGTTAGCGCTCCACTTGTTTTGGGGACAAGATTAGGTCCGGTGCAATTCCGGAAAGCGAGATGTCACTGCGCGCATGAGTCAGGGAAACAAATACATGCCGAGCCTAGCTCGTATTCCGGTGTAGTGAAATGGTATCACGCTTGTCTGTTAAACAAGAAGTAAACGTTCGATTCGTTTTTCCGGAGCTTGGTAAAGTGATGTGTACCCCTTTACGGTATTAAGTGAAAACCAATCTAATTAATTGTGTAAGTAGCTTGGCTGATGGTTTCTGACAAATTCCACTAGCTTATGTTACGGCTCTTGTCGGAGTCACCAAATTCGTTGGCGTGTCGCAACTGGATAGTCGAACGAGACTCAAAATCTCGGTGTTGTGGGTTCGAGTCCCACCGTCAACAATCCATCTTTCATTATCCGGATGTTAAACAGGGTAATAACGGTTGATTTCCGTGGGGAGCTATTTACTCTCAAATCCGGCTTAACACACGCCGACTACTACGTCTTTATGACGTTAAAAAGATGTAGTTTAAGTTTTTATGATGATAAAGTGAAAATGGTGTTTTTAGCTCTTGTAGTATAGCGGCTATTACAGCAGACTTTTAATCTGCACGACCTCGGTTCGAGTCCGAGCGGGAGCACTAGATACAGTTGGCGCAAGCCTGTTTAACGGATTTAATTAGGACCAATATGAGTAAAGAAGATTTAAAAATCTTAATGCAAATTATTATAGAATTTTTGATATTATCATTGTTTTATATTGTATTGCCTATATTTGCTATACTATATATAGTTAGTTTGTTCCGCTGAGTCAGTTAAAGGAAAATTATGGCCGGTATGTTTCTATCTCAGCGTTTTATGCACGAGGCCCGAATTATTGAGGGCTATATGAATAAGCGAACCGAAAGTGGTCATTATGTGATGGCTAAATGTGGATGTACACGAGACTGTGTCATGCCAGTGCTTAGTACAGCCGAACGACCTTATAACTTTGACTATTATGAAAATTATAGATATCAAAAGTGGTTGAAAGAGCATAGTAAAGGATAATTATGTTTTGCCCTATGTGCGGTAGTAAAATGGTTGAAAGTTCTAATCCTACTGGTGAAAAACGTATTGATTTAGTATGCACTGGTCAACACCCATGTTTTAAAGAAGATTATCCGTTATATTTTCATCAGGCTTGGCAGGGAACTGACTCAAGACCGGGAGATTCTTGGTCTTTAACGTGGTTAAAATAAATGATTTTGCCCAAATGGTCCAAAAGTACGACATCACGCTTACATCGTGAAAAACTAGGCGCGATACCTAGTTTGGGCACTGGAAAGTAGAACTATCAGGACTAACAATTGTTCTACCATTGTCGCCGTGTGTTAGTAAAAAATAATCTCTTCTTGGTAGATGTTCAGGATTATTTTTTGGTAGGTCTGAGGGCGACCATATTCGAGAAGATTCTATGCTGGTATGGAAAACTGCCTTTGAAGTAGCCTCTCACACGTTCGATTCGTGTTTCTCGAACTATTAGTAAAGGATAATATGCTTAGTGAAGAAGAATTAATGAAGCAGCTAATCTACAATTTACGATTCGTATTTTGGCTGATTTTTATTGTTGGTGGCCTAACTTTTCTAGGTCTTTATAAGTTGATAACATATCTATTTTGACGGCTTCGCCGTTGGTAGGAGTCACAGATGTATTCAGTAAAAGTTGTCGGGTTCAAAACCAAGGAAGAAGCAAAACAATTTATTGAGTGGTATTCTGGACAAGGCGAGCAAGATTTACCTGTTTGGTTTGAATGTAGAAAATCTGAAGGGCTGATTGATATTGAATGCTTATATACAGATTCAAAAACTTTCCCAATCAAGTTTGAAAATAATGAAGCAACTTTATATTTGACAGGTAGCTGATTTTTAGGAAAGGTGTAGCGTGGCTAAAAAGAAACCAAACTCGAAGGAAAAAGTACAGGACCAAACCTCTGCTGAATACTTAGCGGGTCAAGCGGCCGAGGCGGCTGGTGGTGATTACCGGGCCGATATCTGCCCCTATCCGCGAGGTAGTCCGGACGGTATGATTACGGCGTGGTGGAACGGCTTTTTAGATGCTCGTATGAAAAGAAAGTTCGGGGCGGAGCCAACATGATTGTTAACTCTCTTAAACATCGTTGTGCTTATCAACTCGATACTGATGTTATCTTACAATTAAATAATATTTATCCTTGGCGACTTTCTAGAAAAAGCGCTCTTGCCGATAAACTCGCCACAGAAATCGGGTTAACATTTAATCAATTTAGTTACTCCGGTGACGTTTTAATCCCTCAAGGTACTATTATTCATACGGGGATTCGCCATCTATTTAAAATATATCTTAGTCGCAATGGAATCAAAATTCCAGAAAATAAAGGTTTGCCTCGCGGGCTGATACGATTGAGCTATAATTGGGAGTGCCTCGATGGCAAGTCTGTAACACCACGTTGAACTTTGGAGAACTTATGAATAAAATTTTGGAAGCGGCTATTGTAATGACTAGACAATTCGTTAAGCAAAATTGGGAACAGTCTATTAATGCTGACAATATTTGTTTGTATAGAGGTCCAGACAATACTAAATGTGCGGCCGGCGCCCTTATTGACGATGCATATTATGATTATAGTTTAGAAAAAAGACTAAGTGACTCAGAGACGGTATGTGACGCCCTAGAAAAGAGTGGCTGGCCCACTGACGATATCTTTTTTAATATGTTTGTTAGAAGTGCCCAAAAAGTTCATGACAATAGTGATGATTATGAGCTTAAAGAGCGCTGGCAAAAGTTTTTAGACCACGAGAAGATGTATCACGAAGTGTTGAAGGCGGTGCCCGAACTAGCCGCCTAATTTTCCTTCCGGCCTTGCCGCAAAAAGGAGATAAAATGAGTAGAACGGTGAAAAAAAGTAAAGGTGCCGGGTATGAATATTGGTCACGTAGACCGTTGAAGTTAGCCCTGCGGGGGTATGGAGCGTATTGTAAGCGCTGGACTCACAGAAAAGAACGACGTTTGGCTAAACGGGAAATTTATCAGGAGATGGAATAATGCAAGTAGTGGATATGTCGGTTGGCGGCGTGAAGCGCCGTGTTTACGTTGAGCGTTGGCTAGATACTAATACGGCTAATGCCCGTACTTATGTCGGTTCCGCTGTTGTAAGTGGGAAGTTGCGTATTAATGCGGTTGGCGCAAAGCGTTTTACACCTATGGGAGTTAACGCGCGTCTAATTAAGAGTTGAGTTTCCAGCTTTTCCTAAAAGTTGGTTTGGTACTGATATACTACCATTAGCGATTTTTATCGCGGTATACTCAATGGGTGTATAGTGTTAATGGCAGCACGGCCGCCTCTAAATCGGCTAGTTTAGGTTCGAGTCCTAATATTCCCACTTGGCGTAGCCAAAAGGATTTTGTAATGAAATTTGTTGATAGTTCGGAAAATTTCAATAGCAATGCCTCACTAGTAGCCTTAAAATATGGCGGTTGTGTCGGCCAAAGAGCTTGTACAAACTGCGGCGCTATTAATAGCGGGACTTGTTTATGTATGGGAATTTTTACCTGTGTTAACTGTCAACATCAAAACGAGCCACAATACCTAAAACAGTTGAAAGAATTACCGTTGGTTGACTGGCGTAGTTTATTACCAGAACCAGAAAATAATTACAAGTTATCGGATACTCCTTATGTCAAGTATGAGCGGTAAAAAAGACTATGAAGGCTATACTGGTAGGCGAATGCGAAATTGGCCTGCAAACGGCCGTTATACTAAAAAGCGCACGCATCGTGCAGAAAGACGTGCCGGTATTCGGCAGTTAAAACAAGATTTTGGTATGAGGTAATACTCTGCTCGTTAAATCGGTGGATGTCGGGAACCCGAGAATTCAGACGTGAATACGAGTCTCTAAGTTGACATTTGAAAAAATAACAGAGTACCAAATTACCCAGGGTACGCCAATTGTAAGAGCGGCCGGCAATGAAGCCGGTGGTATGTTAGCGTAAATCTAGCCTTTGGGACTCCAGTGTAAACTGGTGGAGTGCTATATCCCAATAGCGACTTATACTAGCATTTGAATGTAGGTATGGAGCGCAATATAGAACATAGAAGTGAACCGAAGTGGTTTAGGAGATTGTTTGCTAAACAATTGGGCTTAAAAGCCTTGCAGGGTCATCGCCTGTCGCTTCTGCTTTGTAGCTGGCACAGCCAGCCAAACCCGTACCATGACACGGACTTTGTGGATTTGCCTGCACCTTGTTAAAAGCTTTAGTTAAGTTAGGATACCTATCATGATTTCTGAGGCAGTATATATTGCTATTGGACACTTTGCTTCAGTTGTATTCTTTTGCGTAGTTTTTGCAACTATGTTACTTTGCATAAAATTTTCCAAAACAGACGATGCAAGATTTGGATTTCAGGTTTGTGCGGCCTTTATTTTTGTTTGTAATGTACTTAATTTCATGGTCTTTTATGGAAGTAGTTTAAGAGCGGCTTTGCTTTCTCTTGGCTATATTAAGTAGGCTACGCTCCTATAGCTTAATGGATAAAGCAGCGAGCTTCTACCTCGTAGATTGGGGTTCGATTCCTCATAGGAGTATAAAATGTTGTAGTTTGAAAATTGTGACGTGGTCTTTCACTTTAATAAGGCTCACCTAAGCGACCCAAATATCCCAATGTGGATTCTCAAAATTAAGGGTCAAACTTATTACTGTGAGACGGTACATAGCACTGTCGGATTTTCAACTAAGGAAACTCCGGATAACTCTCATACAAAAGGCTCACTTAAGTTTAAAAACGTTTTTGTAAAAATTGAGAACGGCGCCGCTTTTATTAAGGAAAAATAATGCCAACTACAACTGTTACCGTTGATACTAATCGTGATTATAGCCAGCTATTACTTGATGAGCGTTTAGATTTTTGTGATAGTATTAGTGAAGATACGGAGCTAGGTGAAGCAATTTATTGTTGCGGGCGAGCGGCCCAATCTTTAAGTAGTATTAACGAGCCGGAATTAGCGGAAATGCTATGCGCTATTACCGAAAAATTATGCGAAGATGTTTTTAATTTGGGTGATATGACTAATTTTAACGATAATACTCCCGAAACAATTAAGCATTTTACCGGAATTGATTATCAACCAGAAGACAATACTTTTGAAAGAATGTCGGCCATCGTTAAGTCTTTAAACGAAAAAGAGCTTGCTACGTTAAAAACGTTAATTTGAAAGAAAGCTTTAGGTTTATGACAATTGATGAAATATTTGAAAAGCATCTACTAAATCATTCAATTTGCGAAATGCGGTATCCTTATCCATGCGATAAAAAAGCGGAAAATGACTACTGAAAAATATACTCTACTTGATATGTTTGGTAGAGAAATGCGAATTGGCGACTTTACTCAGTTTAACAGCCCGCGATAGATGCGCCAAATTTGACTAAGGAAACCGTAGGATATGAAACTTCGAGATGTTCCTAAGGACTCGTTTTTTACGGTAAATTATTTACCCGGTATCAAATTAAAAGCTGCTCCAAAATGGAGCGGAGCATATGCTGAGATTGAATATAATGATGGTACTCTTAAACCATATTATAATATGTTCGCTTCTCATGGAAGCTATATTTGGTTAAATGATAATCAGGATGTTACAGTTTTTGTTGAAACCGACCATTCTATTTTTGGATGGAACCCGGACTATAATTAGTCGAATTAGTATAATGGTAGTACAATACTCTCATAAGGTATTGGATTCAGTTCAATTCTGAAATTCGACATTGCAACGGTGACAGCGTGTCGCGTCACAAATAACTATCTTAACGGAGGTTTTATGTTTAGAGTAACTAAGTTTTCAACAGGTTTAGACAGGGCGTTTGACGAAGCTTTTAAGATGGTGGAAAGTGGCGGGTTTTCTCTAGGTTATGATGCCAAAGCTAAAACTCCGTCAAATATCTATCATTCTGATAGCGGCTCAACAATCGAAGTTCCGATGACAGGAATTCCAAGGGAAAATATCAAGGTTGAGTTGGTTGGGCGGGTTCTTACGGTAACTGGCAAGGTCGTCCGTGGTGATACAGAGGGAAAAGAGTTGAAGTTCGGAAAGCTATCTCGCCGCGACGTTATGCTTACTTTTTCCTTACCCGAAGGGTGTACTGAAAAGGATGTATCGGCGGTAGTAAAAGACGGATTGCTAACAATCGAAGTTACTAATCCGGCCTCTCAGCCGGAAAAATCAAAGGCTGTTTGTATTGAAGTTAAAGGGTCGTAATGTACGCAAACGGATATGTGCAAGATTCGCAAATCAAGGTTGATATCGCGGGTTTTCCGAAGGAAAAAATAGACCTAATGTTGTTCGGGCATGTTCTGGAAGTTTCGGCGGAACACGGTGGCAAAAAGCTATATAAATCCTATCCGGTTGCTCCCGAAGTGAAAGCTGAGCATATTGCTTATAGCTTTAAAGCTGATACGATGGTGATTGATATTACGCGTCCCGCAGGGGATTCATGATGCCTCCTATGAAAATTCTCTTATATAAAGAAGCTTTGTTTGCTACGTATACTACCGACTTTTGTGGCACTCATTGTAGTAACGCTATTTGTACGGCCGATACCATAGTTGACGTGATAGAAATTCAAAAAGCGCCATATCTCTATAATAACGATAGAAGAGATATACTTGTAATAGAGGCGCGTGTTTGTGATGGCGGCGAATATCTAATGGTTATGCCGGGAAGTTATGAGGTACTATGAAAACTACAGCCGTACATATTCGCGAACCTCACGACTTTAAGGCTTGTCGTTCTCCAAAAGGCGACATTCCAAACCCGCCTGCGGCGGGGTGGGCAGGCAATCCTTTCGTTCTAAAGAACGTTAATGATGACGCGGAGCGCGATGAGGTGATTGCTAAGTATCGTGAATATTTTTATAAAAGAATTAATAACGACGTAGTCTTTCGTAATGCTATACTTAGTCTGAAAGGTAAGCGACTGGCTTGTTTTTGCAAGCCTAAGAATTGTCATACCGATATTATTGTTGAGTTTTTAGAAGCGAACTAAAAGTTCGGCGCAATACTCGTCTAGTGACGAGGCTAGTCTTTCAAGCTAGTGAGGCTCGGGGCGGAACCGGCTTGCGCTATAACTCGTGAAAACTACGAAGACGTACAATAAAAACTTGGGTAAAAGTGGATATTGTGGTAGGTCGAAAATGTTCGGCGAAAGCCGTATCGTCACATGGAGTAAGGGTCTTGCTCGCTAGCCTCATAAGCTAGAGGTTTCAGTTCAACTCTGGATGTGACCACTTAACGATGTCAGCAACTTTTTAACAATTTCACTATTAATGAAAACCAAAACATCGTTAGTTTTTAACGCGGGATAGAGTAATCCGGTAACTCGTAGCCCTCATAAGGCTAAGCTCCACGTTCAAATCGTGGTCTCCGCTAGTTAACAAGGTCAGGATTTTGTTTAGGAGATAGTATGAGTCATCTAGTATACATGTTTATTGTACAATCTTTATTTTTGATTTTCTTATTTGGAGTATCAATTATATTTCCAATCATAGGTATGATTACGAATAAATATAGTACGCCTTGGTTGGACAGACCAACATTTTTAAGTTTTAGTTCTATGACAGCTTGGATTATTACGCCAATTTATACATTTGCTTATATCGTATCGTTTTTGCCAGACTTTTTGTTAAAAATGGGCTATTTAGTAAAACCTTAAATTTGGCGTATTACTCTTCCGGGAGGAGGCAACTTTCTCAGAGTTGTAGAGGTCGGTTCGACTCCGATATACGCTACTGTGGCTAAGCCGATTAGTTAGTTATCGGACCTGACTGTGAATCAGGACCATGTGGAAGCGTCATCCACTAGCCACCCTTGTATGAGTTGCCTGAAATGACAGGATATCACGTAAGTGAGAGGAAGTGCGTCCAATACAATACAACGGCGAAAGCCGGACTTACTCAGCAATTTTTTACGCATTCTAAGCGGGTGATGGAGGTTTGATTCCTTCTTTGGGCATCTTTGTTACGCCCAAATCGTCTAATGATTAGGACACCTTACAAAGTAAGTCAGTTTCTTTACCAAGATTTGGAAAGCAGTATGCCAAAAATCGCTATATTTCAGTTTTATCAATATGGATGCTGTGAAGATTCTCCAACGATATTCAATAATCAAATTGATACTTGGACCGAAGTTACAAAAGAAGAACTTTTAATGCTTAAGCATTATATCGTTGATAGAAATCGTCGTATTTACGATAAGCCACTGATGTTAGTAGAACAAGTTCCGGAGACTACGTCAAAAGAAGAATTGTCAATTGAAGGTTTACTTGAATCCGCTAAAGAGCTTGAAGCTCAAAAACAAGCAGAAATTCAGGCCTTAAAATTAAAACAAGCTAAAGCAGAAGAAACTCGTAAGGCGAATGCTCTTGAAAAGAAACGTAAGAAACTTGAACAACTTAAAGCGGAGCTTGGAGAATAATGACGCCAATTGAAATTTTAGAGCTTGATGTTAGTCTATCGAAAAAACTTGACTTGGTTTATGAACAAATTGATTTTTGTATTGAGCCAGATAAGATTTATGGTATAGCTTTAACTATTCCTGATTCCGATATAACTAGATTAGAAAGTAACTATCAATTTATTATTAGGAATATAGAAAAAATCTCTTCTTATCATGGTTGGAAAGCTATAATTATAGGCTATATTACTTGTGGATGTAGTAAAAAAGATAAAATTGGCAATTATACAGAACTTTACGAAGTATTTCGCTCAGCAATCTTAAAACTTGGCTATGATAACAAGTATTTTGAACAAATGATGGCTGGCTTAGAGCCAGCTTAACTTTTGGTGGCGTAGCTCAATCAGTAGAGCAACTCGTTGTCTGCGAGAAGGTTGCGGGGGCGGAACCCGTCGTCATCGCTTAATCACTTCAGCAATTTTTAGCATGAAAACTTGTATGTGTGGTCTCGAAAACCACTCTGGGGACTTATAATTTGCTTATCCCCAGGTAGCTCAAAGGTAGAGCAACGAGCGCAAAAACAGTGATTAGATTTATTTAAAAAAGGAAAAATATGTCGGGAAAATTGGATACGATGTTACACATCGAACGAGTTAGAAACTTGCTCAATTGCTGTGTATCGGAACTATTAAAGCGCGGCGAAGAGCATGACCAATCTAAGCTGGAATCGCCAGAGGCGGAATTGTTTGAAGAGTACGGGCCGTTACTTAAACAGCTAACATATAATAGCCCTGAATATCACGAGTCATTAGCTAAACTAAAGCCGGCCTTAGAGCATCACTACGCGCGCAATTCCCATCATCCAGAACATTATAAAAATGGTGTAGATGATATGAATTTATTCGATATTGTAGAAATGTTTTGTGACTGGAAAGCCGCTAGTGAACGTCAGCACAACGGAAATTTACTCACGAGTATTTCTAAAAATGCCAACCGATTTGGGTTATCGCCACAGTTAGTGAAGATTTTTGAAAATACTGCTAGGATTATGGATAATGAATGAACTTACAGTCGATAAACTAAAATATCGTGATAAATTTCATCTATTTAACTATGAAACTGGAGAATTTGGTAAATTAGTTTATATTCATCTTGATAATTTTTATGAGTCTGAATCATGTGCAGAAGATGAAGATGGTAATCAGGTTAGAGTTGGTTGTGAGGATATAGTACAAAGGATTGAATAGTGAGCGAACCTCGCGGTAAAGCCGCAAGTTTGGATGTGTCATTCAAATCCTGACAAACCGTGTGTATACACGCAATTAAAAGATATTCCTTCTGATTGTACACCAATTACTCAGTATTAATTTGGTTATTATGAGAAAATTTACATTACCGTATCGTGTACGTTCCGATATTGATGAGCCTATTAGTTTAGTTGAATTTGGCGAACAAGCCGCACAAGAAGAGGAAAAAGAATTTAATTCTGAAAATATTCCAAAATGGACCCACTTATCAGCAAGTGTCGCAAATTTAGTTTTAGAAAATGATAAGTTGTATTATTCAACTAATATCTATTTTGACTCTGATGGTCGACAGCGATATTCTAAAAATCCAATCTTAATTGAAATTAAAGAAAATGAATGAGCCAAAGTCTGTATTCGACCTTCCGCTTGATAAGCAGGTAACACTCTATAATAGTGATGGTCAGCCTGTATTATTAGTAATAAATACAGAATCAGGCTGTTGCATGGTCGATATTAGAAAAGAAATGCTAGACAGGGTAACGTTCTAGCGTAGCTACGTCGTATTAATTTAATAGTAAAATGCCAGTTTTCCAAACTGGATTCATCGGAGCATAACCGTTATACGACATTATTTTTGAGGAAATTATGTATATTAATACTATCGGCTTTCCAGAGCAAACTACATTTGGAATTCAAGAAGATATACAATATTCACCACCAAATTGTAAAATGACCGCTATGGAACAAGATATAGAATTTGGCAAAGTAACATTTCGTTATTCATCTTTTTCTAAAATCCCACAAGAAGATTTTATGGTTGATTATAACTATGAACCCGCCAAACCGCCGGAAAGATTAACATTTCTAGAATGGGCGTATGGTAAAGAGTTAGGTCAATATATTCAGGAAAAATTGACATATTAAATTTTACGCAATTAGTCTAATGGTATGACACAACATTGCCAATGTTGAGACACGAGTTCGATTCTCGTATTGCGTATTGATTACCTCAGCAATTTTTATTATTGGTATAATAAAAGGTAATCAGTTTTTAGGATTTTTAATCGAAGGAAAAATTATGGCTAATTTAGTTACGCGCGCTTTAACTCGTGGTGCAGCCCTTACTCAAAACGGGGCCGTTAGTAATGCAGGGAGCGGAAGCTCCGTCGTAGACTACTTCTCTAAGTGCGGTAGTTATCGCGGGCGTTCTCAGGAAGCTGTTAATG
>JACCDG011343232.1_pt1 | contig 81603 bp, 124 predicted proteins | sample 7442471 | NCBI WGS metagenome assembly JACCDG01 (sample SAMN15323444, study PRJNA562643) | freshwater metagenome | isolation source: river surface water | place: USA:Blue River Watershed | collected 2017-08-17 | reverse complement strand
TAGATATGGAAGATAAAACTCCCGAAGAAGCAGAAATGTGTAAGACTGCTCTTGATAAAACTCGAGAGATTGAAGAAGCATATAACAAAGAAGATGAAGAAATGATGATTCGTCTTATCAAAATTCGCGAAAGTCTATGGACTTAAAATGTTAAAATTAGATCACACCACTATGATCAAAAACCCTTCCATGGGTTGGTATGAGATCGGTGGTGAGATTTATTGGGACAAAGCATCGGCTTTATTAGAAGGCACTAAACGTAATCTTAGATATAAAGATCTTCATTGGAATTTCAATGACGATGTTTTTGGCAAATTTAACTGGTCCGAAGAACCTGAAGGTGATATAAGGAATTACTATTGCCTAAGAGCAAAACAGCTTAGAGAAAAATATGATTATCTTATACTAAATTTAAGTGGCGGGTCAGATAGCACAACTATCCTGTACAGTTTTATACAAGAAAATCTTCATCTAGATGAAGTAGTAATTAGATATGCCAAAGAAGGCACTAAAAATTTCAAACCAGACAATAAAAATTTTAATGCCAGCAATGAATTTAGTGAATTCGAATATGCAGGAAAACCTTTATTAGAATGGTTGAGTGTGCATAGCCCCAGAACAAAAATTACAATTCATGATTTCAGTCAGGAAATTTTAGATTCTAATTTAAGTTGGGATGAAAACTTCATCTATTGGACTGGTGATTATGTAACTCCAGGCTGCATAGTTAGATATAATCATTTTAGTAACTTAGATCATTTAAAAACTTTTGACAAGGGCAAAAGAATTGGTATTATTTTTGGAGTAGATAAACCAAGATTAATTCTAGAAGATGATTCTCTTTATGTGAGATTTGTAGATAGACCTGTACATATCGCACTTCCTGCAACTGTGAATAATGGATTTAGTAATTTAAATGTAGAATTGTTCTTTTGGTCTCCGGAATTGCCTTCATTAATATCGAAACAAGCACATCTAATAAAAAAATGGTTTGAATTGTCTTATAACAAAATGCACAGTTATATGTTAGATCCAAACTGGCAAATCAATCCAATGAATCGAACGATTTATGAAGCTTTTATTAAAGGTATCATATATCCCGATTACGATCTAAGAACTTTCCAAACTAACAAACCAATGAAGGCTGTATATCAGGAATGGGATTACTGGATGGATAGTTTCAAAACCAGCAACGGGTACAATACTTTTATGAACGGATTGTCTCATCTTTATCAAAATATAGATCATAGCTTTTTTAAAATGCCCGGTGCAGGTATAGAAATAAGTTCTACTGAATCTAAAAAACATTGGGAATATCGAACATGTGTTTCAAAAAAATACTTTGTTGGAAAATTTCGGTAGTTTTCAATTTGACATGATTTGAGAAAGTATCTATAATATAAAAACTATGAAAAATTCTTCGTTTAGAACTTGGGTAAGAGAATTATGGTACGCTAATTGCGATGAGCATTTTGAAGCCAATTTGCCCAAATATACACACGAAGAATATTTTCAAAAGTTCAAATGGTGGTTAAAAAGAGAATATAAGCATCAAAGAGAAGAAGATGATAGAAAACAACGAAGAAGAACTATATAGTAAGTATATGGCTTTTAATAATATTATGTTAGAAGAATATGATCTAACACAAATCGCCGCCATTATGATTATACAAGGATTAACTTTTTATCGTTCTACTATGTCAGAAGAAGACTATCAGCGTATAGTTAAAAGTATCTATGATAGTAGAAATCAAGTTAAAACATTAAATTAAATGAAATCGCAAGCACCAGCAGAAGGAATTCTTAAAAGCGGAGATTGGGGCACAGCCAAATCCTATCAAGTAGTTTGCGGATGTGGCCAGCCTGATCACGAACACACAGTTTGGGTAGAAGCAGAAGATATTGGCGTAAATGTTAATATCTATGTCAATGTGAAGTCGCCATTGTGGTCTATGAATCGCTGGCGGCAAATTTGGACCTTGATGACTAAAGGTTACCTACAACACGAAACCACAATAACTATGAGCCCGCAACAGGCTCTTAACTACGCCGAAACATTAAAATCAGCAATTAAAGATGTCCAAGATTTCAAAAAGCCCTGAACGACATACCTTCCAAAAAGATGGCTATATTCGGCGGCAGATAGAAGTAGGCGAACCCGTCAACGAAGATTATCTAGATTTGTTTGAAAAGATTATCGACGATCATGAACACAAGTTCGACAATCCCCAAAGCAGAATCAACAATTTAGAGTACGATCTCTTAACCACTGATTGGATTTTGGAGAAAGTTCGTAGTTCTGATGCCTATGCCCAAAATCTCTATGCGGCAATGTGCAACAACGGCTTTATCAAAATGGACATCATTCCAATCCTTAAGGAAGAAGAATGGAGTTGCTCTTGGCGCTCAGCTGGCGGCATAATTGCCGACATGCAACAAAAAGGCGATTATATTGATTGGTATTGTTCAGGTATCCGAGATATTGGAATCTATCCTGCTTACAAAGACGATGAAAGACTTACTGATGAACAGTTGGCCCGAATGGAAATAACTCAAAGATATGTGCCCGAAGGGCAGATAACCGACGAGATCCGGAATGATCTCCAACGTCTTGGTTGGGCAGTTGCGCCCGATGGAGATTGGACTAAGTTTGATTAACCTAATAGGAGAAAAGTAAAACAAAATGACCTGGGAACTATATGAGGTCTGGTCCGAATTTGAAGGACATGAAGAACTTATTGACACGACCAAAAGTCGAAAAGAGGCTATTGCATTAGCCAAAAAAACAATTAATGAAGGCGCAGATCAAGTTTGGATCTGTCGAGAAACTGGCGACGGCGAGTACGAGGAAATCGAACGCTTGACAACCAGCTAGAATGGTGTTATAATAATGATATTAAACAACCGCTAGGAGTGAATAATGGCTAAAGCAGCAACTAAAACCCGTGTTACTAAAAAGCAAGTAGCAGAGCATCGCTCTAAATCTAATCGAGACATGAGTCCTCGTTGGGATGGTGCTCAAGACTGGGATGCCGAAAAATTTACTTCTCATTTTCGTATCGCGATGGAATACTATCGTTTGGAATACTCTGCCAAGGATCTTAAACCTAAGGTTATAGAATGGTTGAAGACTCAGGGTTGGGATTCGGATCATATTGCCAAATTTAAGAAAACCAAAGACAATCGATGTTCTGGTACTATGGGCGGATTGGCAGCTTGTATGTTGCGGGGCATGCCCGAAATACACGAAGGTTTTAACGAAGGTCGCGATTCGGCCAAGTGGCTAGAAGCCGCTGTCAATAAAGTTATCGAAGAAGGACGAGAAGATCTCGCCGAAGAGGAAGTTGCTGAGAAAAAAGAAACCGTTCCTGTAGTTTCTATCCAAGAACGTTTGCGTGAATCTAGTCTAGGAATGACTGAAGAACTAGAAGACGCTTTGGAATCTTTTAGCAACGATCCAGAATCATTTGATCCTAAGTCGTTTAAGGTTCTGAACTTGCTCAAAGGCAAACAGGCCAAAGCAGCTCATGCTCGTATCATCCGAGACTTTTACAAGCAACAGCACGACGAATATCTAGAATTGCAAGAAGGTAAATGCGATCAACTCAAAGAGGCTTACAGTCATCTGAGCAAGGCACAAGTTAAAAAAATTGTAGCATTTTATCATGAAATTCTTTCAGCCTGTGATATGCTGATGCAAGAAGCCAAAGTAAATCGCAAGCCTAGGATTAAGAAGTCTAAGCCTGTAGAAAAGATCGTAGAAAAACTCAAATATATGAAGCAGGATCCTAACCTTAAGTTGGTTAGTATTAATCCTACAGAAATCGTAGGTGCGAAAGAACTGTGGATCTTTAATACTAAAACCCGTAAATTGGGCAAATATGTAGCTGGCGAATTCAACGATCTTGGTGTAAAGGGTACTTCGATTACAGGATACGATGAACATAAGAGTGTGCAAAAAACCCTGCGTAAGCCAGAAGATCAGCTTAAAGAGTTCAAGGCTGCGGGCAAGGTAGCTCTGCGCAAGTTCCTAGAGGACATTAAAGCAGTAGATATCAAGCTCAACGGTCGCATCAACGAAGAAACTGTGCTACTAAAAGTGGCATAATGTTTGTGCTAGAGTTTGATAAATACTGGTATGAACAATACCAATCTCGATCAAACTCTAGCAGATCTTAATAAAATAATTAAAGATCTTGCCGAAGCGGCACATCAACCTGTAGCACAGGAAGTAACCCAGTTCCTAGAATTTAGAGCTAAAAAAGATTCTAATAATTACGGAAAAGGTATTATTTGGAGTGGTCAGGGTTACACAAAACAGTTCGTTTTTAACGATTCCCCAGACAGATTCTTTTCGTCAGAAACTATTGACATCGATCGCGGTAAGCATCTTAGCATCGGCGGTGTAAAAATACTAGACGAAAAAGAACTAGGACCAAATGTTACCAAAAGCAATCTACAACAAGTTGGTAGATTGAAAGGATTGATCGTAGATGGATCAGTTAGTATTAATCAATATTTGATTTACAATGCAGCTACTGATCGTTTAGGTATTGGTACAGAAGCACCAAATGCTGCTCTTTCTGTAGCAGAAAATGCCATCGAAGTCATGTTAGGCACTAACGATGATTTTCACGGGATGGTCGGAACTTATGCTTCTACAGACTTTGACATAGTTACTGATAACACAGCAAGAATCAGCGTTTCTGCTAACGGTAATATACTATTAGGTAACTTCAATAGAAATCCTATACAAGTTTCCATCAACGGCAAACTTAGTATCGGAGTTAAAAATCCCGATCCTAATGTAGATCTTCATATAGCAGGATCGGTACGTTTCGCTAATCATCTACAAACTTATGGTGCTGCTCCTCCCTCAGAAGGCACTCACGCTATAGGTGATATTGTATGGAACAGTGCTCCAAGAGTAGGAGCAGGTATTGGTTGGGTATGTCTAAGAGCAGGCAGTCCCGGCGCTTGGTATCCATTCGGCGAAATCAAAGAAAGAGGTTAATATGCAAGCCCTAGTAATAGGGAACGGCGAAAGCCGGCGCAACATCTCCATCGATAGTTTTCAAGACCACACTCTAATAGGATGTAATGCTATTCATAGAGACCTTGTGGTAGATCATCTAATCTGTTGCGATCAAAGGATGGTTCGTGAAGCTGTAGAAAATCCTCAAACTGAAAACACAACCATATATGTTCGCGATCATTGGTATCATTATTTTCGAAAGATCCGTAAAAATAAAAATATAAAACTATTGCCCGATCTTCCCTATACAGGAGAAAAAAGACACGATCAACCCATACACTGGGGCAGTGGTTGTTACGCTGTATTACTAGCATCATTATTAGAATATCGTGAAGTTTCTTTGATAGGATTCGATCTTTATCCGAAAGAAGATCGTGTGAATAATATCTACAAAGGTACTGCTAATTATGCTAGGCACGATGCATCACCGGTGGATCCTTCTTATTGGGTATATCAGATTGGTCAGGTGTTTCATCATTTTCCAAATACTCAATTCAAAATCTATAATTTTAAAGAGTGGAATGTTCCTCCCGATTGGCAAAAAGAAAATGTCCAGTTAACGCCTATTAATATTGACCTTAGTGTAAATATATCTTATAATAACAAAACAGTGGACTAAGACGTTCATCCCACTTTAAAAATTCTGCATGTCATCAAACTTGCTACTTTTACAAGGAGACTAGAGATGGCAAATCAACCTATTACTTACAAATATGTAAGCACAAAAGAATATCACGATTCATTTCCCTGCGCATACAGACAATGGAGAGCTGATAGTCACTGTAATCTAATTCACGGTTACAGTTTTTCAATGAAGTTTTATTTCGGTACTAACGATCTCGATGCTAGAAATTGGGCTGCTGATTATGGCGGTCTTAAAGAACTTAAAAAGATCCTAGAAGATCAATTTGATCATACTCTTTTAGTTGCTCAAGACGATCCTGAGCTAGAGACATTTAAACTATTGCAAGAAAAAAAGATGGCTAAACTTACTATCCTGCCTAGACTAGGATGCGAAGGATTGGCCGACATGCTCTACAAGTATGTAAATGGAGTTTATATTCCCGATATGTGGGGTCCGGGAGAAGCTGAACGACTATGGTGTTTCCGTATAGAAGTTCGTGAAACACAGAGCAATATGGCTTTCCGTGAAGGTCATCGTGAATGGAATGAAAATTTGTTTGAATGAACAGCTTTGAAAAGATTTGGGCTCGTGCAACCGGGCACCTTATGGGTAGTACCGATGAGGATAGGCCAGATGTACCTATCCTCACTATCAGAGAAGCTCGCATCGCATTATTCCTAAAAACTTTTTGGGTTATAATCCATGTGATTACTTGTCTGTTTATTATTGCCAACGTCATTAGACATTGGTAAATATTTTATGCGTACTTTTTCAATTGACAAATTAGTTGTTAGTAATGACAATAAAATTTTTATTATAGCCGGACCGTGTCAGATAGAAAGTCAAGATCATGCAGAATTTCTTGCAGGTAGTATCAAAGAAATCTGCGATCAATTAGATTTAGACTTAATTTATAAAAGCAGTTTTGACAAGGCGAATCGATCTAGCATCTCTACAAAAAGAGGTGTAGGCATTGACAACGGATTACAAATTTTAAATTCGATCAAACATATATTTGGGATTCCTGTTCTAACAGATATTCACGAAAGTTATCAAGCTGAATTGGTAGCTGATGCCGGAATTGATGTAATACAAATTCCTGCATTCCTTTGCCGACAGACTGATTTATTACTAGCAGCTGGAAATACTGGTTGTGCTATAAATGTAAAAAAAGGTCAATTCCTTGCACCTCAGGATATGAAAAATGTTGCTGCTAAAATCGCTTCAACAGGAAACGAACGCATAATGCTATGTGAAAGAGGATATACTCATGGATACAATAATCTTGTTGTGGATATGCGTAGCTTACCCATTATGGCAAGCACCGGGTATCCAGTGGTCTTTGATGCCACACATTCTGTTCAGCAACCTGGAGGCATGGGAGAAAGATCCGGCGGTGATAGAACTATGGTCCCATACTTGGCGAGGGCGGCTGTAGCTACTGGCTCAGTGGCAGGGGTGTTTATGGAAGTGCATGAAGATCCAGATAATGCACCCAGCGATGGTCCTAATATGATTGATATTAAAAATTTAAAAAATATCTTAGAAAAATTAATTGACATCGACAGAATAGTTAAATTATAAATGGATTACGATCGTAGCATTCTAAAAGAGCTGTTATCAAAACAACAATGGCGACAATATAAAATTACCGGCGAACTTCCAGCCGGTTTCGTCTATCCTAGTCAAGAACCAGAACCTATTCTAACAGAACCAATTGAGCATATTACTGTTCTTTGTGTAAAATTTGGCAACAAGTACGGAGTAGATTATGTAGAAAAACTACGTAATATGGTTTCAAGACATCTTACTGTACCGTATGAATTCTGTTGCCTTACAGATGATCAACATCCCATAGACGGAGTAACTTCTATTATTAGACCTAATCAAGGTTATGCTAGAGGTTGGTGGCACAAAGTTCATATGTTCGATCCGGGTCTAGGCCTCAAAGGCCGTGTGTTATATATGGATTTGGATGTAATTATTCACGACAATATAAACAAGTTAATAATAAATCAAGGAAATAAATTCATGGGGATTAGGGATTTTAATCGTAAATTTAATCCCACATGGAACGTATTAAACAGCTCTGTGATGAGTTGGCCTGCTGGCCTTCATCCTGATATCTTTACCGTTTTCCAAACTGATCCTAAGAAGGCACAACGTATGCACGGAGATCAAGATTGGATATGGCACGTAGCCAAACCTAGAATAACATTTTGGCCCGAACGTTGGATACAAAGTTATAAATGGGAAATTAGGGATCGCAGTGAAGTGACCTATAACGGTAATAAAAGGTATTTCAAAACAGTAAGGAATGTAGCTATTCCTAGAGATTGTTCAATCTGTGTATTTCACGGAGATCCAAATCCGCACGAAGTACAGGATCCTTATGTTCTTGACAACTGGCGTTGATTGTGTTATAATGAAGTATGACTACAAAACGTATCGGCTTTGCCTGCAAATGGATTGATCGACCTGATCAGGTTAATGGTATCAAACCCAAAGATGAATGTAAAAAATATAACACCGGAGCCACAACTGTAGCTTGGTTAAATAGACAGACTAGAGATGTAGCTGTCGAAAAGCTCTGGTCATTGATGCAACAGAACATCGAAGCATCTCAAATGCTCGTCGAACGAGTGGGAGAATTAGATGAAGATCTTAGAATGGTACGACTCAGCAGTGATATACTTCCTGTCTACACTGAGCCAACTTGGAGCTGGTTTTGGAGGCTTTCCGATACTAGAGACTATTGCGAAAGAGGATTTAAGCAGATCGGAGATGTGGCTAGGTCGCGCGGTGTTCGGTTGTCTTTTCATCCTGGTCAGTTTTGCGTTTTGGCATCTGATAGCGACGACATTGTAAATCGTTCAATTGAAGAATTTGAATATCATGTGGATATGGCTCGTTGGATGGGCTACGGAAAAACTTTCCAAGACTTCAAGATCAACGTACATATCGCAGGAAGACGAGGACCAATGGGCATCGTTGCTGCGTTGGCTCGCATGAGTCCTGAGGCTCGTAATACGCTTACTATCGAAAACGACGAAATGACTTGGGGTATTGATTCTAGTATTGAACTAGTTGATCATTGTGCTCTAGTCTTAGACATTCATCATCATTGGATTAAAACTGGAGAATATATTGAACCGACTGACGACCGTGTTAAAAGGATTATTGATAGCTGGCGTGGTGTCCGGCCTGTTATACATTATAGTGTTTCACGGGAAGAGCATCTTACTGACCATTCCACCGACACCCTTCCCTCCCTTGATGCGCTGATGGAAAGCGGTCATAAGAAAGCAAAACTCAGGGCACATTCAAACTTCTACTGGAATACAGCAGCGAATCAATGGGCTCTGAGTTTTAGAGACTACTTCGATATTATGTGTGAAAGTAAGGCTAAGAATCTAGCTTCTTTTGATCTGTATCGCCAGGCTCTTTCTTCTCAGGAAAAAGAACTATCGTACAGATAGGTTCGCCTCCGAAAACAAAGACAGGCATATCGGCTCCTGAAGTCCAGAAGCCATTCTTATAGTATTCTTCATTGTAAGTGAAGAATTTTTTAAGCCTTTGGAAAAAAGACATCACTTAGCTCTTGGCTTGCGTGTGGTCGTCTTCTTAACAGTCTCTTTAGCTTTGGTAGCCACTTTCTTGGCACCGGCTGTAGTTTTCGCGGCAGCTTTCTTGACTTCGGTTTTTGCTTTTTCTGCAACAACTTTAACATCAGCAGCATCAACTTTGCCGTCTTTGTTTGCATCTGCAGTTTCTTGAACGCCACAGACAACATTTTGGACAGCAGCCTTAACATCAGCTGTATCAACTTTTCCGTCTTGATTTACATCGAAACTTTTAGCCTTACGGTTGTAATACCAAAATGTTCCAGCTACGACTATTACTAGCGCAATAAGTACGATTTCCATAGTTAATCTCCTTGTAGGTTATTTAGCGGTAAATATAGGACCATGCTACATTTTATAAAAAGTTTAACAGAAAACACAGACAAAAAAGAAATTAGACAAGATAAGCTCAAATTTAGTAAAGATGAGCTAGATCCTGTAATGAGCGAAGCTACTATCAAATATCACTACGATGGCTTGGCCGCTAAGTATTCCGAACGTTACAACAAGGGCGAAGGAGATCCTGATTTTAATTATGGTGGCGCTGTGCTACATAATATCTTCTTTGCAAACTTGACCCCGCCCAGAGCTGCTAATAAACCAGAGGGGCTCAGTAAATCTTTAATAGATGAAAAATACGGTAGCTTTGATAAGTTCAAAGAAGCTTTTGAAAAAGAGTTTATGGCAGCACAAGGATCCAACTGGATCTATATGGACAAAAATGGTGATTTGCACACAATACATAATCACGAATATAAAAAGACTATGAAGATCGCTCTGTTAGTAGATGCTTGGGAACATGCATGGGCATTGGACTATCAACAGGACAAAGCCAAATATCTAGCTAACATTTGGCGTATTATCAATTGGGAAGTTGTTGATATTAGACTACAAGGAGGTTAAATGGCATATTCTGAAAAGGTTATAGATCATTACGAAAACCCCCGCAACGTAGGAAGTTTTGATAAAAACGATTCGGGAGTAGGTACAGGTATGGTTGGGGCGCCCGCCTGTGGTGATGTAATGAAATTACAAATAAAGGTGGATAATGATACAGGTATTATTACAGATGCGAAATTTAAAACGTATGGCTGCGGATCGGCTATCGCGAGCTCGAGTCTTGTCACAGAGAGGGTCAAAGGAAAAACTCTTGACCAAGCAGCAACCATCCGAAATACAGACATCGCAGAAGAACTAGCCCTGCCACCAGTTAAGATTCACTGCTCGATTCTTGCAGAAGATGCTATCAAAGCCGCAATAGATGATTACCGTAAGCGAAACAGCCAAGCATAAAATAGAAGAGTCGTTGAAACAGAGAGGAAAAGGCAAAGGAATCTCTATAGGTGTAAGAACCACAGGTTGTTCTGGACTAGCCTATACTCTAGAATATCTAGACGAAATTCATAATTTAGGCCCTGGTTATACTAAATTATTTGAAAACTTTTGTGTTCATATTAGCGAAAAACACTTAGCTTATTTTACTGATTTAGAAATAGATTATGTAAAACGAGGATTAAATGAGGGTTTCGAATTTCGTAACTCTGCAGAAAAAGACCGATGCGGCTGCGGAGAATCCTTTAGAATCTAGTGTTTGCCCACAGGCCAGTCTAGGCTAGCAGGCATATCCCATATAATTTTACGCTCGGCACCCTTGCGTTGAGCAAATCTTTTACTGTCACAGTTAGAACAACAGTGAAAATAATTGTTACTCAATCGTCTGTGATCTATATGTTTCAGGTCTCTAGAAAATATTTCATCGCAGTTGTCACATCGAAATATGGCTACTGTTTTTTTTCTAGTATAGACATGTTCTCGACCCAACTTACTGATTCTAACATGTTGAATGTCTTGAGTTTCTTTTCTTAGGAACATACGTTATTTACATTCGGCTTATAAAATTTATTGGTAAATACTAGTTGAAACCATTCACTAGGGTCTATTATGGCAAGAAAAATCATAGATATCGGTGTTGTCGGCAATGATGGAACCGGCGACAGTATAAGGGATTCGTTCCGCAAAGTCAACGATAATTTTAGAGAACTATACAGTTCTTTAGGTCTTGGCGAAAAATTAACCTTCTTAGGTCTAGACGATACTCCAAATTCATTCGTAGGACAAAACGATCCCGAGTCTGGAAATACTCCATTACTAACTGTTAATAATACAGAATCTGGACTACAATTTAAACGTCTAGTCCCAGGTACTGGTATATCTTTAGATTTTACCAGTAATCCTAATGAAATATCTATTAGCTCAGAATTCTCTCAGGTAGTTGGCGATACTAGTCCGCAGCTAGGTGGAAATCTAAGTGCTAGATCCGGTGGTCAGCAATATAGAGTTGTAGATTTAGGCACTACTGAAGATCCCTTATTTCCTATTTTCGAACATGAAGCTGTCAGCAAAGGTTATGCAGACACTAAAATAAGCAGATCTGGAACTAATGCTATAGATCCTAGAACAGGATTAAATGATACTAGTTTTGGTGTAATGACCGGACCGTTAGTTCTAGCTAGAGATCCGCAGCCTGACGATGACGAAGTTTATGACGGTTTAGTAGCTGCTACTAAAAGATACGTGGATAGATCTGCTTTTGGTAGTTCTGTTAACTTATACGTTGCAACTAGCGGTGAAGATGAAAGAAACGGCATCGCTCCTGAACTGCAGGGTCGTGCTCTAGCCTATGCGTATAGAACACTAGAAGCAGCATTGAAACGAGCAGAAGAAATCATGCTCGATTCTAGATTAGAAATAGGACCATACAAAAAGGTATTAACCTATAATAACGGTGCTTCGCAATGTACATTAGATGATGTTACTGATGCTCCTAGTTCGGGTAGTGGTTTCAGTGGTCAGGTATTGATGAGTGTTGATACTGTTACTATTAGTTCTCCCGGAGTTAACTATCTAGCAGGAGATATCATCACAATCTCTGGAGGCACATTTATTGAGCCTGCCAGATATGAAGTTTTAACTACAGCAACTACTCCGGGAGCTATAGTAACTGTAAGACAATTGAGTTCTGGTGTTTATACTTCCTTACCAGGATCAACTAATGTAGATACTACCAGCGACAGTGCTATTCCACATCCCACATCGCCAGAAAGAGTTAAGTTTAATATTACCTATAAAGTTAATAATGTACAGGTATTGTCTGGTGGTAGTAACTACGGTCTAGTTTCTGTTAGAATCGTCGGTGGTGGCGGTAGCGGTGCTTTTGGTACCGCCGATGTTGTTGGTGGTGTAGTACAGAGTATTACTGTAGACGATCAAGGATCTGGATTTACAGCATTACCGGTGGTTCAAGTCAGCCTCCCAAGATTTTTAATTGAGACAGGTGGATTAAGGACAGACTTTACGGGAGATGTTCTCACTGGAACTCCTGAAGCTGTTAGAAGTAGAGATATCAGAGAAGGTCTATTTTTAAGAGGCGAAACATCCGGTGCTCTTGCACAGATCCTAGCACACAGCGGAGAATTGGATAGCAGTGGTAGGGAAGTTTTCGATGTTGATATTAAGTTTGGATCATTTATCATCGGTGAAGTTATAGCCTACGGAGATATTTCTAAACAAACACAGATATCAATTTTAGTTGAAAGCGGCATCTATGAAGAAAATCTTCCGTTACGCATTCCTATTAATACATCGATTGTTGGTGACGAATTCAGACGTTGTATAATTAGACCTAAGCCAGGTGTAAGTTCAAGTCCGTGGGCATTTTTAAAATTCCGCAGAGACCTAACAATTGGACAAGAGAATCTAGATCAACTTACATTAACAGATAGGCTCTTCGGTTATCATTATCTAACAGATTCTTCTCAGCCAGTTTATCCGTTAATTAACAATAGAGGCTTTTATAAATCAGCAGCACAGCTATTGAGACTTAATAGATCATTCTTACAAAAAGAAGTCATAGGCTGGATCGCTGAACAGGTACAAAATAACATAGCACCTTTTACCAGTAGCTTTACATATAACGAAGCACTGTGCGAAAGAGATGTTGGACTTTTAATTGATGCTATGATCTTTGACCTCAAGTGGGGCCGATCTAACAGAACTGTTTCAGCAGCTTTAAAATACTACGGTCAGGCCACAGCTTTAGGAGATCCTGCTATAGCTATTGGCGCCCAACTAGATGAAACTTCTGCAGCAATTAGAAGATTGGGTATTCTGGCGCAAGCTGTGATTAGAAACGTTGAAATCACAGAACTGTATCAAGAAACATTCCCGCAGATCATCGACGGAGCATTTATCGCAGAAGTTGGATCAGGTGGAACTTCTTTCAATATAACTGGTGCAACACAAACTGATCCTATAGTCATTACCACTGCTACGGCACACGGATTATCAAATGGCGATAATGTTATCATCGACGGTGTCGGCGGAATGGAGGATCTCAACGGTAACGACTTTTATGTTTCTGTAGTCAATCCTACATCATTTAGATTATACAACGATGCTGGATTGACCGATGCCGTGGATGGATCTTTCTTTAATGCATATACTAGTGGAGGTAGCGCATATAACAACGGCGGCGTTATTGGTGATTTAATTAACGTTGTATTAGATATCATCAATGAGTCTGGTGCTGGTTTAGGTATAGTTAATACACCAAAGAACAATGATCAGATGGATATGTTCTTGTGTAATGACACTGTACGATTACAGGCCATCACTGGTATGGGTCATGGCGGTTTTATGATGGTATTAGATCCCGAAGGACAAATCCTTTCGAGATCTCCATATGCTCAAGAGTGTGCTTCTTTCTCAAAGAGCACAGGACGCCAAACATTTGCTGGTGGTCAATTCATTGACGGCTTTACTGGTAACATCAAATTTGAACTTGTTGGCAAGAGAGAGCTGCCTGTTCTTGAAATGGTGTCGGGCAGATCATACACCATCAAGACTCCAGGAACCACAAACTTTACACTATTAGGCGCCACAGACAATCTTACAGGAAGTATATTCAATTTTAACGGAATAATTCCCACAGGCACTGGTACGGTTGAAGATAACAGCTTCCTATATGTTGCAGGCTTGGATAGATTCCCTCAATTGCCTGCTTCTTTCATCGTACAAGATACAGTATATAGAATTAACTACGTTCGAGATTTTACTTTTAATGTGGCTGGTTCTACAGCATCTTTTGTATTAGATGAATCAACTCCTTGGACTCAGGGAATATTCACATATAACGAAGCTATCTGTTTTAGAGATGTTGGATTGATCATAGACGGTTTAGGCTATGATATAGTCTTTGGAACAAACTACAATCAAAGAAAAGCAGGTCTAACTTATAGACAAGCTAACGCTCAAGTAGTCATTGACGATCAATTAGATTTAACTGCCCGAGCTATTTCATATGCCCACGAATTGGCTGTTGATGCTTTAGACGGATTTCCAACTGCACAGAGTGTTACTGAAACTAGTCAATTAGTTTTAGACAACATCGTAAGAAACGGTGTTACATTTGCTCCTACACTATCGTTCGGAGTTCCACCGGGGTTACCTGCAAATAGATTAAATGCTAAGACACTATTATACGCTAATATCAACTACATCGCCGATGAAACTATAGGTTGGATTGCTGCTCAGGTAGCATCTGGAATATTACCATTTACGCCATCATTCACTTATAATAGCGATAAGTGTTCTAGAGACACCAAGTACATAATCGAAGCATTAATCTATGACATTACCTATGGCGGTAACAGTCAAACTAGAGATGCAGGTATTAGATATTATAACGGTGTGGGTGATGCTATCACTCTACAAATTCCAGCAGGACAAGTTACAGAAACTGCGGCTGCTTTAAATTATGCAAAGTATGTTGCCAAGCAGGTAATTTTGAATTTAGCACCGGCGGTTAGTTATAGTGCTACTCCAAGAGTTTCGGGTACTGCCAGTGATGCGTCAATGCAAACTCTTATCGATACTCTTTTAGATGAAACCATTGATATAGTAACTAACGGAGTATCGGCTGCGGCAGCAGAAGTTCTACCAGACTTAAATGCCTATGCTTATACAACTATTCTTAAAAATGCCAGAACTACACTTCTAGCAGAAAAAACTGATATACAAAATGGTGTTATAAATTTCATCGATGAAAATGCTAACATCTATGAAGTGCTGATGCCTGGTAATAGATCTATGTTAGGTAACGACTTTACACAGATCAACGACTTGGGATATGGTGTAATTGTTACCAATGGTGGGTTGGCAGAAGAAGTATCCATGTTCACTTACTACTGCCATATATCTTATTACGCTGTCAATGGTGGCCAGATTCGTTCAGTAGGTGGATCAAGTGCGCACGGTAATTATGCACTGGTAGCTGAAGGTGCAGATCCGTTAGAAGTGCCGACTCCGGTTACATTATACTACGATTTAGCTCAGTCGGCAAGAGTTTATTTCCCTAGCTCTACATATGCCAACGCAACTAACGGGCTAATCGTTTATATCTATCAATACAGCTATGTTCCTCTAGATAGAGGAGAATTAGAAGTCGATCATGGACTAGGTAGTATATACAGATATCCTATCGCTGTAACAGAGAGTGGCGGGGATCTACCACCAGGAGTTGCCAAACTAAGTCTGCAAAGCTCAGAGGGAGCTGGTGTTGAAGGTCTAGCAGCAGTTATACCTAATAATACATTAGTAACAATACGACAGGCTGCTCAGACCGTTCTAACAGGTGATGTAGTTGATGTTGCAGTTAGACCAAGTACTGGTTTGGTGTTGAGAGAATCACCGACTGTATATCGTATTTTGCAATTTGATGAATATCAAGACCCTGTTGGAGGAAGAACATTTACAATCAGTATTGGTTCTCCGGCAGTGGTTACTAAAGTAGCCCATGGACTACAGCCTGGTTATCAAATTAGCTTTACCACAACTGGTACTCTACCAACTGGTGTTAATAGCATAGATATCTATTATGTCTTAGCAGACGGATTTACTAACGATAGCTTTAGAATTTCTACAGTAAAAAATGGAAGTCCGATTACTACCAGCGGTAGTCAGTCTGGAGTTCATACTTATTTTGTTGAAGGGTTAGCAAGAACTACACTAAGAGAAAACTACAACTATGTAGATCTTACAATATGGCCTTCACAGCCTTATGTAACATCTGCATCTGTTTGTACTATAAGTATAGCTAATCCTGCAGTTGTAACTTTAGCAAGTCACGGATTTACTGCTAATACTGCTATCAAATTTGAAACTTCCGGCACATTACCTACAGGTATAACATCTGGATCTCATTATTTTGTTAAGACTGTATTAAGTCCTAACACATTTACTATAACCAGAGAGGCTATAGCAGGTTCTATTGCTATTGAAACTACAGGAACACAAAGTGGTGTTCATACTGTAGGAAACATCATAGGTCGAGTCGGTGATACAACGTTTGCCGTAGTTCCTTTAGGCAGTGACGAAAAAGACAGAGTGGTCAATTCTTTAATCGTATGGCAGGGGGTAGAATACCAAGTCAGTGCTTATAACGATGAAAATGTTACATTGCAGCCATATGCTACTCTAGTATTAAGTACACCTTTAGTTAATAGCGTAGTATATTTTACCGACTTACCAACTTTAAAAGCCGCTGTACCTAAAGACGAACCTGGCACATTGACCATTCGTATTGGTTTAACTAGAGTTACCTCTCATGACCTGTTGGATATTGGTACTGGTTCTTATGCAGATACTAACTATCCGAACGAAATTTATGGACCGCCAGTTAATGCATATAGTCCAGGTCAAGAGGTACAGGAGCGTGGAGTCGGTCGCGTATTCTATGTAACCACTGACCAATTTGGTAACTTCTCTGTAGGCCCATACTTCAGAGTGGACCAAGGTACTGGTACAGTTACTTTTGCTGCTTCGATCGCTCTAAGTAACTTAGACGGTATTGGATTCAAACGAGGCGTTCCTATCTCCGAGTTCTCAACAGATTCGGGTATGTCGGATAACGCCACTGATACTGTTCCAACAGAAAATGCTGTTAGAACATATATTGATAGAAGATTAGGTCTATCTCATACTGGTGGTATTATCGCTGGTGTTTCTTTGATTCCTGCATTCTCAGGCGGATTTATGAGCTTAGATGGACAGCAGTCAATGAAAGGAAATATGGATCTTGGCAACAACAAGATTACCGGGGTCGCCGATCCAACTACTTCCCAAGATGCTGTTAATCTTAGAAGTTTAACATTTGCTAATTTCCAAGATGCTACTTTAACCAATGTTCAAGCTGGAGATGTATTAACCTTTACAGGTGCAGGTGGCTTCGCACAGAATTCAACTGTGGTGGGTGATATTACCTTTAATATTGACAGTACAGCCAATACCATTGATGCTCAAATAGTACCCGGCGCAATAACAAACACCGACGTTAGTGCAACAGCGGGTATTCTACAAAGCAAACTGTCTATGGGCAGTGCTGGTACTAGAGCTAATGCCACAGGCATTACGCAAGCAGAAAGAGGATTGGCTAGTTTTGACTCAGCACAGTTTAATGCAACCAGTGGTTGGATTACTGTCAAAGATAACGGACTGACTCTAAACAAATTAGCACAGATAGCTACTAAAACTGTAGTTGGAAATTCTACATTAGCAACATCAGATCCCGCAGCGGTATCTTTTTCTACTGTGGTCAATGATGGCGGGGCTATTAAGAAAACACAGTACAATACAGGAACAGGTTATCTAAGAAGAATAGGATTTACTGCTACACAAGACACCGATTATGCTATAGTTGATGAATCAAGTTCTAATACAGCCAGCACACTGGTCAAGCGAGACAGCAATGGAGATTTCGCAGCCAGAAACGTAACTGTTCAACAATTACTTGTAGATGGTAAGATAACCATAGACACCACTGCCAGTGCTACTGGTGGATATACTCAGTATTATGGTTTCAACAGTCAAGTGGGTATATTAGTCGGCGATGGATCGTTGGCCACTGACAAACGAACATTCTATGATAACGATGCTCACCAATTTAGAACACAGAACGGTCTAAGTAATGCACCAATAACCTGTTCTTCTGTGACTGCTGTTGCATTAAGTACAGGTGCTGTATCCACAGCTGGTTCTGTTACAGGAACATGGACACTGACATCAGGCAGTAAATGGCAGGCTACTTACGCTGACCTAGCAGAATACTACGAAGGCGACAAAGAATATGAAGTTGGAACCGTTCTTGTATTTGGCGGCGATAAAGAAGTTACACTAGGAAATATTCGAGGCGACAGTAGAGTAGCTGGTGTTGTTTCAGAAAATGCTGCATTTATCATGAACGAAGCATGTTCTGGAACTAAGGTTCTAGTAGCACTGCAAGGTAGAGTACCTGTGCGTGTAGTAGGTAAGATTAAAAAGGGCGATTTGATCGTGACCGCAGGAATTCCAGGTGTGGCTATATCAGCTGGCACAGATGCTAAAGCAGGAACAATACTAGGAAAAGCCTTGCAAGATTACGATTCAGATCATATTGGCACTATTGAAGTGGCCGTAGGAAGGGCATAATGGCAAAACAAACTATAAATTCAGGTTCTGCACCAGTAGTATGGAGTACCGTCGATGATGCCTTTCGGGCTATCAATGATAATTTTACAGAATTATATCTAACGGTAGCAGGCGGCCCAGGAGCCGTAGTTGATCTAACCGATCTTGGATCTAGCCTTGTTCCGAGATCCACAGAATTTTACGACCTCGGAACTAACAGTAAGAGATGGAAAGATCTTTATCTCAGCGGTAGTAGTTTGCATTTAGGCAATGCTATTATCACATCAAACCTTGCAGGAGGCGTAGTTTTACCATCCGGATCAACTATCGGCGGTACTACACTAGATCAAGAATATTTTAAAGAAATCGCAGTGGCAGGTCAAAGTAATATTGTTGCACCTGCTGGAGGTGCTGCGGTATTAACTGTAGCAGCAGGTGCTGCTATAACACTAACAACCGATGCAGGCACTGATACACTAACTATTGCTAATAACGGTGTAACCAGTTTAACTACGAATACAGGATTAAGCACTAATGTTGCAGCCACAGGTGCAGTAACCATTACCAATACTGGCGTGATTGGGTTCGATAACGGGACTACATTGCCTGATGCAAGAACAGCAGGCTCTGGTATAGTTGTAAGTGCAACCAGTGGTGATAACATATTCATAACCAATACCGGAGTATTGTCAGTAACAACATTCGGTGGTTCTGGTATAACTATAAACAATCCAAGTCCTGGAGTATATGAATTTGTTAATGCCAGTCCAAACATCAATCAAGATACATTTAAATTTGTAGCGGTAAGTGGACAAAATACTGTAGGGGCTGATTCAGCATCGGATACATTGACACTGGCTAATGGTACTGGTATCGACATTACTACAAACGATGTCACAGATACTATTACAATAACCAACACGGGAGTTACAACATTAGCAGCAGGAACTGGAATAACTGTAAGCTCAGCCACCGGATCTGTTACTGTAACTAACGACGGTGTAACCGGGATCACAGCAGGATCTGGAATTAGCGTATCAGCTAGCACTGGATCGATAACGATATCTAACACAAGAAACGGATTTCAAAATTTCGCTGTATCCGGTAATCCAACCTCTATACAAGCAGACAATACTTCAGATACATTTACATTTGTTCCAGGGGAAGGTGTTGTATTAATACCCAATCCTAGCAACGATAGTTTAGAAGTTAATGTAGCCTATCTAGTAGGCAATGTCTACGGCGAAGATTCTTCAGTGTTAGTAAATGCTACATTAGGTCAGATTACCGGACCAATTAATTCATTTGATGGTGCTAATAGTATTGCTATGACACCCAGTGGCGTCATAATAGGTGGCACCGGCGGGGCATCGATTATAGGTGCCGCTTTAGCTCCAGTGTATATAGGTGGCGGGGCCAGCGGAAGTTCTTCTGGCGATATCTACATAGGTCACGGAACTAACAAAACATTATTTGTCAGCAACACTATTGACACTGACGATTCCTCTGCATTAATTTTTGAACCCCCTGTAACCTTTAATACCAATATAACTGTAGAAGGCGATATTTCAGTAGTAGGAATAATCAACGGTTATATCAACATAAGTCAATTAAAATCTATAGTAGCAGCAAGTTCGGATTTTGCAGATTTCCAAATAAGAATAGCAGCGTTATAACGGAGCGATAAATGGCAAAACAAAATATCAATGTAGGCGCAAGTGCTAATGACAGATCGGGAGATAGTCTGCGATTAGCTTTCCAGAAGATTAATGCTAACTTCACAGAATTATATACAGCACTAGGACTAGATACTGCTCCGTTAAATCTAGGAGCATTTGAATTTTCAGGCAGTACGTTAAGCACCACAGATAGCAGTTCTATAACAATAGATCAAGCTACCACTGTTACCAGCAACCTAACCGTAGGTGGAGACATACTGCCTAGCGTAGCCAACGGTGGCGATTTAGGAAGTGCGGCTAAACCTTGGCGTAGTTTATATGTTAGTGAATCGACCATTTATATCGGCAATCATACTTTGGGCATTAACGATCAAGGCGAACTAACTTTTAACAACAATAGAGTAGCACACGAAAACGGCGAGTTTATGACTCTAGATAATCTCAGCGATTTAAATGTCAACAGTCCCAATGCTGGAGATACGATTGCCTGGATGGGCAGTCATTGGGTAAATGTTCCTCTCTATGAAGATAAATTGCACAGTGAAGGTGACGAGGTAGTACTAGTTGGTGGGGCAAATCCCTATGTGACTTTTCCTGCGATAACAGGTGGGGATCAACTAATAATACAAGGTGCTGAAGTTAGTTCAGTGTCTGGCAGTCTTGCACTTACTTCACAGGACAACCTTAACATAATAGCCAACGGGTCTGGCGCAGCACCCGGCGGATCAAAAAATTGGACATTTAGTGCAGATGGTAGTTTAACTATACCCGGTGACATTCGCAGCGAACAAGCGATCAACATAGACATCAATTTATCAGACTCAACTCTACGCAGATGGACGTTTGGTGAAGATGGTGTGTTAAATGCACCGGCATCTTCCAGTTTATATAATGCCAACCTATTCGATATACGATCACAATCTGATTACACTGCTTGGGTTAGAACATCTGGGCAAACAGGACTAGCCAGTATAAACTCTACTGGTGTTGCTAATGTTGCTAAAGTCGAAGCAATATCACAGCAGCCAGCACACGTAGATATAACCGTAGAATCGGGACAGGGTCCAAAAGTTTGGAGTTTTGACTTTACCGGTTCTATTACATTTCCAGTAGGTAATTTTAACGTTAAAGAAAATGCCTACGACTTTAGTATTAACACTTTAGGTTATGATGATGAAACAACGTTATCTTGGACCTTTGACAGAAGCGGCCATTTTAATGTTCCTCTAAGTATAGAATTTTTCAATTCTGCTGTAGGGGTGAATGCCATTGGAACAATGTATGGCCAATCCGAAGGTATGGTAATTGCTGGCTATACTGGAAGAAATCTACAGATTGCCGCAAACGACGGAACAGGTATATGGACATTTGGCACAGACGGCAGTTTAACTTTGCCGGGCAATCTACAGAGCAACGGCAACATCAATGTTGAAATTAACTTAGCAGACAGCACAAAACGTATTTGGCAGTTTGGTGAAGATGGTGTGCTAAATGTCCCTGGTGCTATACAGTTGGCCAACGGAGCACAGATATTTAACACAGTAGGCATAGACAATAGCATTACAATAGGAGCCACAGCTACTACCGGTAATACCACATTCAATGGCAGCGGATTCTTTAACGGCGACACATATTTCAACAGAGCTATACAAGAAAAATTTAGCAGTCTACAAGATGCTACCGGTGTGGTTGCACATAATTGTGAAAACGGACATATATTCTATCACACTTCGCCAGATGCTAACTGGACTGTAAATCTAACTAACTTTAGTCTAATAACCAACTATGCTACCGCAATCACTATCATCATATCTCAAGGTGGCACAGGCTATTATCCTAATGCTCTACAGATCGGTGGCGCTGCACAGACTATTAACTGGCAGGGTAACACCACTCCTACTCCTAGTACTAATAGAGTGGATGTAGTGACATTCAGTATATTTTTAACTGGCAGTGGTTATACTGTGCTTGGACAACTAACAGGATTCTAAGATGTTAAGTTCGTTTACAGGTGTCAGCAAGTTTGGTCGTAGAAAAACTACAAATACTAATTTAGTTTCTTCGGGGTTAACCATGCGCCTTGATGCTAACGATCCTGCCAGTTACCCGGGTTCGGGATCAACTTGGTACGATCTTTCAGGCAACGATGCACATCAGACACTAGTAGGCTCACCAACATACACAGCGGGCACACCTAGTTATTTCTCATTTGATGGATTTACACAATACAGCACAGGATCTACTTTTGTGTTAGCACCCAATACCTATACCAAGATGGTGTGGTTTCAAATCACTGCTCCTGGAGACAACAATATTGTCAGTAGTGATGCTGGTGGACATTTTATGTATTTCAATAATTCGTCTACTCTGTGGGCAGGCAATGCCAACAATCCACCTTTTTCAGGGGGCGGTGCGTTTGGCAGTGCAACTTCTTTTAGTTATGGTACTTGGTATTGCGCTACTGTAGTGTTTACAGATCCACAGATATATCTCTATGTCAATGGTGTACTGAACGATGTTGACATCACTTATAGTTCGGGTGGCCACGGCGGTGACGGGTCTGCTAACTTGGCTTGTTTTGCACCCGGAGGTAACTTGCTCAATGGTCGCATAGCTGAAGTTTATTGCTACGCAATCGCGCTGACAGCACAGCAAGTACTAAGCAACTACAATGCTACCAAAGCAACCTATGGACTATAACGGTAAATATATAAAAGAGAGCGTAAATTATGGCCATACAAACAATCAATATAGGAAACGTAGTCAATGACGGCTTAGGCGATGATCTACGCACAGCGTTTCAGAAAGTAAATGCTAATTTTAACGACTTATATACCAGCTTAACACCCACAGCAAGAAACATAGGCATTTCGGGTGCTGGCCTTTTTGCTCAAAAAGTTGGCAACGAACTACAATTTAAAAACATAGTTGCAGGGACGAAATTAACTCTTGAAGAATATGACAATAGAATAGTTATAAACAACACACAAGAATTTGCTTTCGAAAACATAACTACTCAAGCAGGAACGATCGCTTCGGAGAATCACACTAACATAACTATACAAGGCGGAGACAATGTCTTTGTGTCTGCTGCTGGTGCTATAATTACTGTTGATACTGTTTTAGATTTAAATCAAATTTTAACAGTCTATGACTTCGGACCTATATCGCCACCATTTACTAGTGTTGTGCAATTCTTGTCAGCTGTAGCTAACATAGACTTCGGAACTATCAATAACCCTTCTGGATTGGCTATCGATCTAGGAGCCATTTAAGGAGCATGAAGTGGCAATAACCTGGGTCACTCCTGCAGGAGATCTTGGAACTGTAACAGAGCGTAATATTTTAAATATACCTCTAGAAGCTTCATCAGATGTAGGACTCGTAACATATTCATTAATAGCTGGTCAATTACCTAGAGGACTTAGATTAGAAAGTTCAACAGGAATCATAAAAGGTAGTCCTACAGAAGTTAGACGATTTACTACCAGTAGATTTGTTGTAAGAGCCGACGACGGCAGCGACCTCGAAGATAGGACATTTAGTTTATCTGTAGATGGATCTGATTTGCCTAGATGGCTAACTAAGGAAGGATTTTTACAAGTAGGCAACGGAGAAAACTATTTTGTTTTAGACAATGCTTATGTTAATTTTCACCTCTCTGCTATAGACACTGACCAGACAGCCGGAGATACACTAACATATTATCTAAGCCCTAGCGGCGGAGAACTACCTCCCGGCCTATCATTAAGTGAAGATGGTGTCATATCAGGTTTCACCGATCCCATATTTGCCTTAGATAATGTTACAAACCCCACAGGGGCTTTTGATACCAACGGTTACGATATAACCTATTTCGATAAACCAGAAGCTAGATCCAACGGTTTTGATACCTATTTGTATGATAATGTCACTTTTGACTATACTGAACCTAGTCGTGGTCCAAAACGATTAAGCAAATTCTACACATTTATTGTGGCTGTCAGTGACGGAATAAACGAAGTAAAACGTGTTTTCCGCATTTGGGTAGTGACTGAAGAATTTTTACAAGCCGACAACAGCATTGTACAGGTTGATACTAATCTATTCAGATCCGATAATACCGGAGACAGAGTTCCTCTTTGGATAACTCCTAGCTATATTGGAAGATATCGAGCCGACAATTATGTTACTATATTCTTAGATGTTTATGATCCTCCTAGTTTAACAGGAGTTATCACATACTTCTTATTACCAACTAATCCAGACGACGGATCTCCTAGCGTACTTCCTCCTGGATTAGAATTAGACAGTATCACCGGAGAACTAGCAGGTCGTGTTCCTTATCAGAATGCTGTAACCAAGACCTACAAATTTACCATGCAGGCTATAGATTTTCCTGCAGCATTAGCTACTACAACATATACCTATGTTGGGCAATGGATATCTTCGAGAACTTATTTCCCAGATGAAGCTGTAACGTATAATGATTTTATTTTTATATGTCTAGAACAGAATAGAAACGTTATCCCTCAAGAAGGTGTTATATGGAATCAGGCAGTAGCCACTGCAGAAAAAACATTTACAATAGATATCATAGGCGAAATCGAAAGTGCTATAGAATGGGTTTCTGATAGCGATCGAGGTACGATTCGTCCTAATCAACCAAGTACTTTATTTGTAGAAGCTAAAAGTTTATATTACGGCGGTAAGGTAGTATATGAATTAAATTCCGGATCTCTTCCACCTGGATTAAATCTATTGGCCACTGGTATCATACAGGGTAAAGTTAAACAATTTGCAGACGATGCAGGACCTGGAATTATTAGATTTTTTGAAAGAGTTGATAGTCTTAGAGCATCAGAAGATAGCTCTACATTAAGTAGAGATTACACTTCTACTTTTGACAGTGGTACTACAACATTTGATAGAAAATTTAACTTCTCTATTAAAGCTAGAGATACTGCTAACTTTGCCGAAAATATAAAAGACTTCAGCATAACTGTAGATACTGAAATAGAAAAATCCTTTGCTAATCTTTACATCAAAGCATTTCAAACTAAAGAGAAAAGATTACAGTGGTATGATTTTATTACTAATAGCAATACATTTAGAAATGATGAAATATATCGATACGGAGATCCTAATTTTGGTATCCAATCAGAATTGAGAATTTTAGTGTTTGCTGGCATCGAAAGTCTAAATGCTGTACGATATGTGCAGGCCATGAGTCGAAATCATTATAGAAAGCAGATTCGATTCGGGGATATAAAATATGCAGTGGCCAAAGATCCTTTAACACAAGAAATAGTGTATGAAGTTGTATATGTAGATATCGTAGATGAATTTGAAAAGAATGGTAAAAGCATATCTCAAACTATCAATTTACCAGACAACATTAACAGCAGAGTTTTGATCAGCTATGATGCTATCAAAATTGACAGCGACATACCTTTGGCTAGCGATAGAGATCATCAAAGAGTGTTTCCTAATAGTATAAAAAACATGAGACGTAGAATCAAATCCCTAGGAGAAAGAGATCGTACGTTTTTACCTTTATGGATGAGATCTATACAAGGTGATAGCTTCGTCGAAACTGGTTATGTTAAATCTCTAGTGTTATGCTACCTCAAACCAGGAAACAGCGAAAGTGTTATTTCTAGGATCAAAGCTTCGGGTTTCGATTTTAAAAACATAGATTTTACTGTAGATAGATATGTAATAGATATTTTAGACGGACAAATAGAGGATAAATATCTTGCATTTCCGCAACGTGGAGAAAAATTACCGTGAGCAACATCAATTATTTGGGCATAAATGAAAACTTCCCTGTAGCAGGCGAAGACAACGACACACAGGTTTTTCGTGACAATTTTGACACGATCAAGACCAGCCTACAAACAGCCAAAGACGAAATTACCAATCTAGAAGATAATGCTGCTAGATTAAACATCGACAACGACTTTAACAGAAACTTGATTACTAGAGCAGTGATGCAGGACAACTACGAAAAGCGTTTCGATGGTGGCACTATTACTACTCCGCTGATCGTCGATTTTGAAAACGGCAGTTATCAGATTTTCCGATTTGGAGCAGATACTGTAATTGAGTTTCAAAACTTTCCGGACAGCAACACACTTCCACCTAGCGTAGGTAAAGTTACATTAGAACTTTATGGAGACGGATCTACACGCACACTTACTTTCAGTACCAGTGGCGGCACTGTATTAAAAAAGAATGCTACATTTCCTGCACCATTTACAGTAACTAGTCAAGAGCTTGCTGCTGGTGGAGGTAATCCAATCATCGTTGAAGTTTGGAGACACAAGTCTGATAGAATTTTCCTAAATTACATAGGACAGTTTTCATCTTGATATGTTCCATCCTTTTGAACAAGATCTTTCAGAATTGAAAGATAATGAATTGGAAGAAAAAGTCCAAGAATTAACCAAAAAATATTATCTAGCACACCGTCTGGGCAAGCCAGAACTGTTGACACAAATCTCTACTTTTGTTACAATATACAAAGACGAGTTATCTAAAAGATATCGCGAACGTACTCAAACAGAACTTAATGGTGATTTGGATCAACTGATAAATGTGGACAAATAACATACAAGAATTAGAAGAAGCTGTGTTAATACATGGCCCAGATATTCTTGCGGATTTTGTTTCTGTTGATCAAGATCTACAAAAATACTTTGATCGCATAGATCAAGAAAAATTACAATACCCTATACCATTGAAAGAAATTGATAAAGATCAATGGTATATGCCTGCAGAATATGCAAATATGGATATAGAAGAATTTTTAGTAAATCTATGTCCTAAAGAAAATTATGACAGATTAGTTCAAGAATTAGAACTGTATCATGAACATAAAATGATTCCGGTACTACGTATGATGAAATATATAGTAGATACCCTAAGAAAAAACAATGTTGTTTGGGGTGTAGGTAGAGGTAGCAGCGTTGCCAGTTATGTACTCTTTTTACTAGGGGTCCATAAGATAGACAGCGTTAAATACAATATACCAATAGAAGAGTTCTTCAAGGAGAAGCAAAATGGGTAGAATTTATACAAGCATGCAGGGTAAAGAAATTGATATGGACAAGTTATCTTTACGCAACGAATTAACACCTGCGATAGGTAATATGAAAGTAAATGCTAGAGGCGACGAATTAGGCCCTGGCGGACAAATCATTAGAACTAAAGAACAGATCCTACAAGATTATTATAAGAATAATCCTAGGGCTATTAGAGAAGAAATTGCTACGAGAGGAAATAAGAAATAATGAATTCAGCTTATGACGTTCAACATATCAAAGTTCGAGCATTACGAGATCATGTAATCGTAACAGGGATGAATTTTGGTGAGCGAAAAACACAAGGTGGAATTATTTTACGTAGCGATGATGCCAGAACTCATGGTATAAGAGCTCGATGGGGTCAAGTATATAAAATTGGACCAGAACAATCTGACGTAAAAATCGGGCAATGGATTTTAGTAGAACATGGTAGATGGACAAGAAAAGTTAGGATCAACGACGGCGAAAGCGAGAAAGATATCTGGCGTGTTGATTCTAATGCCATCTTAGCAGTATCCGACGAGGCTCCAACAGCCGCCGACGATACTATCATGGACAGCATCTAAGATGGGTCTTAAAAAGAACTGGGACACCCTGGATATCGCTAATCAAATTAGCGCACTGTCTAGGGAATGTTCGAGTTACCATAATGACGGATTCACAGCTTTCGAATTCAAAAAAGATTTATATCAGATTAAATTTGCCATAGACTGTGCCATCAAAACAGCTCCAGATTTCGGCGAAATGGAGCAACAGTGGTTGACAGAACAAGAACAAAAGCGTATCATTAAGATTCTAAAGTCTTAAGGAGATACGATGACTAACCCCTTCCGCGATCAAGAAAAATTCATGCGGGCCTGCGATCAGTCTGTAGAAGGCTGGAATCAAGAACAATTTAATCTATACGTCAATCTAATCGACGAAGAATATAACGAAGAACTCAAAGAAGCTATTGCTAATTGTGATCCTGTAGAAATTGTCGATGCACTTACAGATATTCTAGTTGTAACTATCGGTGCGTTGCACAGCATGGGCGCAGATGCCGAAGGTGCATGGAAAGAAGTCATGCGAACCAACTTTGCTAAAATTGACAAAGACACTGGCAAGGTTCGCAAGCGCGAAGATGGCAAGGTTCTCAAACCGCTGGGCTGGGAACCTCCCAATCTCAAAGAGTTTGTGGAGAAGAAATGAAAGTAGGTTTTACCTGTTCAACATTTGATCTGTTTCATGCGGGACATATCATCATGCTCAAAGAAGCTAAATCCCAGTGTGACTATCTAATCGTTGGTCTGCAAACCGATCCAACTATTGATCGTGAAGAAAAAAATAAACCTGTACAAAGTATATTTGAAAGATTCGTTCAATTACAGGCTTGCAAATATGTGGACGAAATAGTTGTCTATGCTACTGAAAAAGACCTAGTGGATATATTGCTTTCTTATCCTATTAGTGTTAGAATACTAGGTGAAGAATACGAACACAGAGCATTTACAGGTCGTGCTGAATGTATTAATCGAGGAATTAAATTTTATTTTAACAAACGAGAACATACATTTTCAACAACAGAACTGCGTCAGCGTGTGGTAGATGCTGAAGCAGATAAAATGTTAAGGAAAGTAAATGAACTGTAAAACTTGCGGTAAAGAATATTCGGTAACATGTGATTGGAATCAAGGACGATGCCCAAATCACCCTCCGTGCATCAATACCCATTCAATGAGATTTTTAAATTTGTTTAATACTATTAAAGGATTATTTAAACGTGGAAGTTCAACCTAAAGACCCAAGCAAGGGACATTTTTATGTCAGTCTTATTAAAAGCGGTTTGAGAATTATTGCCGGGGGCTGTATTATTACAGCAGGTTATTCTATTAACGAAACGTGGATTGTAGCAGGGGGTGCGTTGCTACTTGGGGCAGAAATTTTAGGTATTATAGAGGAACTAGTATGAAAGAACTATGGGTAGAAAAATATCGTCCTAAAAAATTAGAAGGATATGTTTGGAGAGACGACGATCAAAGGAAACAGGTACTAACCTGGATCAAAGAAAAAAGTATTCCACATCTATTGCTCAGTGGTACTCCAGGCATTGGTAAGACTACTATGGCCAAAATGCTGATTAATGAAATTGGCATTGAAGATTATGACGTATTAGAAATCAATGCTTCGAGAGAACGTGGTATCGATCTAATGAAAGAAAAGATTACTAACTTTGTTAGTATGATTCCGTTTGGTCCGTTTAAAGTAGTACTGCTAGATGAGGCCGATAGACTGACTCCGCATGCACAGGACGCTTTAAAAGGAGTTATGGAAGAATACAGTAACTTTAGTAGATTTATACTGACCTGTAATACTCCTAGTATGATTGTTCCTGCAATTCATAGTCGTTGCCAACAATTTCATTTTACCAAACTAGATCAAGTTGAATTTACTGCTCGAGCCGCAACTGTATTAGTTGAAGAAGGAGTAGAGTTTGAGTTAGATACCTTAGATAACTATGTCAAGGCTACATATCCTGATCTACGCAAGTGTCTTAATCTGCTACAACAAAATAGCAGAGAAGGAAAACTATTCACTCCCAACCAACACGATACAGGAACCATGGAATGGAAATTTGACATGGTTGAACTGTTTAAAGCCGGTAAGATCCAAGAAGCTAGAAAACTACTTTGTGGTAAAGTACAGGCGGACGAGATCATACAGATTTATAGATGGATGTATGATAATCTAGAAGTATTCGGCAACGATGATGTACAAGATAAAGCCATTATGATTATCAAACAAGGACTGGTAGATCACCCAATATGCGCCGATCCAGAAATTAATCTGAGTGCTACATTGATAAGATTGTCTAAATTGAATGGCTAAAAAATCTAATGTTTCCAAAGGAAAAGATAGTTATGATTCCGAAATTGGTAATAATCTTGTAGCTTTCTTTAACAAAAATGTTACGCCCTATCCCACCGAAGTTGGGGGTCCGAGCTTTGATCTTATTCCCGTCGAGAAACAAAAAGATATAATGGTAAATGTTGCTCGTATGCACGGGCAACAAGAATATAATCGTATTATGGAATTAGTTGCTGTGCTACAAAAACAGGCAGCTAGTATCAAACGCAGATTAGAAATTACCGACTGGGTGCATTCTGCCAAATATGATTTTCAAACATATCACGGAAAAATTTATTGGCTGTGTTATGATACTAAAAAACAGTTCACTAGATTGACTCACAACGGTCCTGATGACTGGAGTACTGCTCCGCCAGAGGAATGGGAATACATTTGTAGAGTAAAATGGTTAGGTGATTATACATGGGTAGAAGTAGATGCTGAAGGTAACCCTATAGATGAAACAAAAATTTAAACAAGCGTATATGAAAACTGCAGAAATATTTGCAGAACTCAGTCATGCTCGTAGATTACATGTAGGTGCTATTGTAGTTAAGGATGATAGAATTATTTCTATCGGCTATAATGGTATGCCTGCAGGCTGGGACAACAACTGTGAGGATAAGGTTTGGGATACTGGAGCAGGTGGTTGGATAAGCCCTGAAGAATTTGATATGATGTATCCTTACACAGAATACAACGAAGAAGCAGAAGAAGAGTATAGATACGGATTAAAAACTAAACCAGAGGTATTACATGCAGAAACTAATGCAATCGCTAAATTGGCTAGATCCAACGAGAGTGGCGATGGGGCTGTACTCTTTGTTACTCATGCTCCTTGCTTGGATTGTGCCAAACTCGTCTACCAGTCTGGACTTAATTCTGTTTTCTATCGGAATTCTTATAGGGATGATTCTGGAATACTATTCCTCAAAAAAGCAGGAGTAACAGTGGAGAAGTTAGATGAATGAAAGATATATGATTGTTAGTTATGTTCAAAAGCCCAATAGCAAATATGACGAACTAACTGAATTTAAAAGACACTATAGAATGAGCCACGTGCAAAGTGCCAAGGTCATTTTAGACCTCAAAGAAAAGAAAGTCGTTAAAAACGGGCTTAATCCCGAAGCCACTTACGACGATATGATTGAATTTTATAAAAGGATGATAGGGGATAGGTTGCTCCCCTATCTTCCTAAGGATTAATCATCTCCGTATATCGCTAAGATCTCCTTAACCGCCTCATGGCGCTCGATATCACCTATAGTGAAATGACACAGATCTACGTATCTGTGATTTTCAAAGTTATTGTATAACTGCAGGAATTCCAACAATCCATTGTTGCTAGGACGATCTGCCTGTTGTAGGTCCCCCGTGACTACCATCTTAGATCCCTGTCCTAATCTTGTCAGTAACATCTTCATCTGGCTTGGCGTAGCATTTTGCATTTCATCTGCTATGATCACAGCGTTCTTGAATGTTCTTCCACGCATGTATGCTAAAGGGCTAGTTTCAATCACCCCCTCTGTTATCATGTTAGTAATTTCTTTAGCATAATAGTTTTCTGCGAAAACATCCATGATGGGCTTGGTCCAAGGTTCCATCTTCTGCTGCAAATCTCCGGGCAAAAATCCGTGCTCCTCATCTACTGATACAGCCGGTCTAGTTATGATAATCTTTTGTGCATCACCATATTTGAGTTGATCTATAGCCCATTGAACCGCAAGCATGGTCTTGCCCGTACCGGCTGGACCGATAGCAAAAATTATCATTTTCTGCTGATCGTTGAGCTTTAACAAGTAAGATTCTTGACTAAGGTTTTTTGGGTAGATTTGAACCCGGTGGCGTTTTTGATGCTGATTATCTACTAACTTAATTACATTTGACTGCTGGTCTTGATAAGAGTGAGACTTTTGTGCTACTGCTCTTTTACGCTTCATATAAGGTTAGCCCTCCTTTTAACGTGTTAGGCACGGACCTATAAACCGTTGTGTCCGTAGCCGAACACAAAAGTATTTAACTATAACCCAAAAAAGTTAAGTAATATGATAAACTTTTGACGATAAATACTTAGGGAGAAATCATGGCTGACATTAAAGACGTAATACAAAACATCGAGCAAATATATGGCTCAAATAACAGCTTAAACATACTCAAAGATTTTGAGCGTGTTATAGACGAACTAGATGTCTATGTTTTTGAAAACTGGATAGATGGTGAGTTGGTCTCGGGCCCTAAGGAATCACGCTATTTTGTAGAATGTACATTTATGTGGCCTAAGAACAAAATGCCTGAGCCCAAAGGCGGTCAAAGACTATTAGACTACGGCTGTAAAGTACAAATAGGCGAAAGTGAAATCGCAAAAGTTCGAAAAATTAAAACTCCCGATGACATACGCCCAGGAACAAGAAAAGGCAAAGTAGATCAAGAACCTATATGGTTAGTAAAAATTATTATGCCTAAGAAATTAATGAGTGACATTAATAGAGGTTATAAAACTCTAGACAAGAATAAAGTAGAAGATTTACTAAATCAAAATAATGTAGTTGGCAATCAGCCAGAACCAGCACAGGAACCAGCAAATGCAGAACAACCAGCAGCTTAATGAAGGACTGCGCACTAACGATCTCAAAGAGATGGTGCATAACACCTTAGAAATCGATACCTATAGATCTAAGATGGGTGAGGATCGTGATGTATGTGTTGTAAGTTTTAAAGTCAAAGATCGCGCTCCTGCTAAAGATCTTATGGAATTCATAGAGAAAGGATACGACTTTGTGCTCGATGCCGATGTAAGTTCGGGTGAGAATAAAGAAGGTGAGTATTTTGTATTTGTAGAATTTGATAGAACAGAAAAATTAGCCGAACAAATTTCCGAATTAATATATGGCGTTAAAAAACTAACAGATCTCGATGATTTTAAATTTAAGTATTATAAGAGCGGCAAAGAACATGATCTAACAGAAGAAACTGTTAAGTCTTTAGTTCCCTCATCGCCGATGGCCTATGAGCAAGAGATGAATAGATTTCAAACTGAAGGCTATAAAAAGTTCTTCAATAAAACCTTGATGGATGACATAAAGTTAGAAAACGATGTCATTACTATATTCAAACCATTTGATAAAACTTATAAGTTCAAGGTACTAGGCGATAAAGATTCTATGCCCATGCTTGAAAATACTGTATCAGTAGATGAAGCTTCGATGAGCGAAACATTCTGGATGACCAAAGTTTTTGGGGATTATGATATAGTTAAAATCGGAGAAGGATATCTATTCACTAACGGTGATCGTAACTTATTATTACAAAGGATAGAACAATGAGCTTTACATTTGAATTTAACAAAGAACAACTTAAAGAGATGATTCCTAAAAATCCCTATGTGGATCAGTGGTTCCATGCCCTTAATGAAATATTGCCAGAATACGAAATCAATACACCTCAGCGTGTAGCAGCTTTTATAGCTCAGTGTGCCCATGAAAGCGGTGGATTTATTTTCTTAAAAGAAAACTTAAACTACAAGGCAGCAAGCCTACGCAAAGTGTTTCCTAAATATTTTCCAGACGACGCTACTGCTGCTCAGTATGCAAATAAACCACAAATGATTGCTAACAGAGTCTATGCTAATCGTATGGGCAATGGCGACGAAGCAAGTGGCGATGGTTGGAGATTCTGCGGCAGAGGTTTAATTCAATTAACTGGCAAAAACAATTATACATTTTTTGCTGCATCTATCGGAGTCCCTATTGAAGAGGCTAGCGAATATCTAGAAACGTTTGAAGGTGCTGTACAATCAGCATGTTTCTTTTGGGAACAGAACAAACTTAATCAGTGGGCGGATGCTGGAGATATTTTAACATTGACCAAGCGCATTAACGGCGGTACTATCGGTTTAGACGACAGGATTAAGCACTACAATCACGCCCTACACGTCTTCGGAGTGTAAAATGTTTTCATGGTTAATGGACGCAGTTCTTAGTTCTATTCCAGCCTGGATGTGGTTGGTAGGAGCAGGAACTGGTCTTGTTGCTTTCTTCTTTGCTAGCATATTCAGTCATTTCCCCCCATTAAAGCCTTATATGATGTTTGTTAAACCTCTCGGAGGTTTAGCGGCATTGGTCTGTGTGTTTATGTATGGCGGCAGTGGAGTTCAAGCTATGTGGGAAGAAAAAGTACGCATTGCACAAGAAGAAGCAGATCGCAAAGCAGCACAAGCAATTCAATTAAACAAAGATTTAGAAAAAGAGCGAAAAAAGAAATCAGAAGTTAGAGTTGAATATCGAGATCGCGTAAAGACAGAAATCAAAGAAGTAGAAAAAATTATAGATGCTAAGTGTGAAATTGATCCCAAAGTACTAGAACTTCTTAATAAATCTGCGACTAATCCGGAGAAAGCTAAATGAAATTTTTGATTTTGCTTGCTCCAATTTTACTAACAGGTTGTCTTTTTAAACAGCCAGTTCCTGTAAAACAAGTCTGGCCAGACGTGCCTAAAGAGTTATTAGACGCTTGTCCAGATCTAAAGAAAGTAGAACCAAACTCAGCAAAGCTCAGCGAAATCATCACTGTGGTCAGTGATAACTACGCTACATACTATGATTGCAAAGCTAAAGTAGATGATTGGATCGTATGGTATAACGGGCAGAAAAAAATACACGAAGGAAAATAGCCATGAGTTTTATTAGAAAACTTGAAGAAGGAGCGGCTAAAAAATTAAGACGGATTTTTTTAGATTCAAATAAAAGAGCAGAATACGCATCTAACGATGTAGATAGACTAGAAAAAGAATTAGCCAATGCTAAGATAAAGGCTTTCAACGAAGCAAAGGCTGCTCACGAAGCTGCTATACGTGCTGCAGAGAAAGCACAGAAGGTAGCTGCAGAATTATTATTAGAAGTTCGTGCTTGTGAAGAAAGATTGAAGGCACAAGAAGAAATTTTAAACAAGGGAAAATAAAATGAACTGGTTTCACAGTATGCTTACCGATGGTACCGATGAAGGCATCAGCAGCAAGAGAGCAATTACTGTGGCTGCATTTTTATTGTGTGCAGCAGGTTTCGTAGGTGATCTTATCTGGGATAAAAAAGTAGATCCCAATGTTTATGAAGCTATGATGTATATTGCTATAGCAGGACTAGGTTTTACAGCATCTGAAAAATTTGGCAAACAAAAACCAACCGAATAATAGCAGCAGTTTATACTTTAATACCCAAGCCCAGTTTTCTGGGCTTTTTTGTTAAATAACAGTATAGTTAATTAGAGCGAGGAGCGGTGATGGACGATAGAAAGCTACTCAAGTGGGTGTTTATAATTTTATTAGCACCTCTTGCCTTGGCATATTTTAGCGATGGGGAACGATTTAGATATCCTTGTCAGGATCCCAAGAACTGGGATAAAGAAATGTGCAAATTACCGCATTGTGACGTTACACGCACATGCCCAGAACATATTTTTAAAGGTCAACGTGACCCAAGACTAGGACCAGGAACAAATGAACCGAATAAAACAATTACTACTCCGGCTCAGGGGTTTAACACACAAGGAGCAAACTGTGGAAAATAATAACGTGTCTCAACGCTATACCGAAGACGAGTTAATGGCTCGACTGAAATTCTTTATTGGTATTTGTCTAGCACTAACATTATTCGGTATCGTATTTGTCGTATTATATTCTTTGATTTTTGTAACACAACCATTAAATGCTATCAGCCCTATCGATCAAAAGTTCTTTGAACTAATTATTCCGATAGCAACATTTTTAACTGGTACATTATCTGGCATCATGTTAGCAGGTGGTGACAAAGATCTAAAAGCAAAAGCATTAGAAGCAGCAAATAAAGCACCTACTGTTAGTCCGTCGCCCTCTGCACCTAGCGGTCCGGCAGGTGGTTTTAGTGCCTCTGCTAGCCTAGGCGGATTTAACGCATCATTCAAATCCCCAACGCCCGCATTTGGGAGTGTGCCGCTAGGCGGAAATTCAGTTAGTACATTTGGTGCGTCAGATGCATCTGCCTTTGGCGGTATGCCTGCAGCACCTATGATGAGCAGTACCGGCAAACCAATGCCCATGCAACCACCACAACCAGAGCTATAAGGAGCAATAAATGAAACATATTATTTTCGCAGCAGGATTAGCATTAGCAGTATCATATCCTTCATACGCAGCCGAAGAAAAGAAACCAGAAACCAAAAAAGTCTGTGTTGATGTTCAAGGTAAAGACGGCAAACCTGTAATAGATCCAAAAACAAAGCAACCAAAACAAGATTGCAAAGAAGTCAAAGTGCATAAAAAACACGAAGGAACTAAGGTAGAGGATGCCAAGAAAAAATAATCTTCTTCATTTTTTACATTAAATAAAAAGGCCACTAAGGCCTTTTTATTTTTTAAGACATGGACTATTATTCTACTTTAGGTATTAATCGAAACGCATCTCAGGACGAGATAAAAAAAGCCTATCGTAAGATGGCTATGCAGCACCATCCCGATCGCGGTGGTGACGAGAAAAAATTTAAACAGATCTCCGAAGCATACGAAATTCTTAGCGATCCTCAGAAAAAACAAATGGTTGATATGGGCGTTGATCCTAAAAACCAGCATCACGGTGGTGGTGGATTTAATCAGGGACCGTTTGAATTCCATTTTGGATCAGGAAACTTTGAAGATATTTTTGGTAATTTTGGCTTCGGCGGGTTTAGACATCATGTGCAAAGAAACAAAACTATAAGTCTAGTAGTTGATCTTACTTTAGAAGATGTATTACGAGGTAAGGATCTCGATGCCGAAGTTGTAATACCAAACGGCAGAAAGAAAATAATAAACATTAATATTCCAGCGGGTATAGAAGAGGGTCAGCAAATAAGATACCAGGGAATGGGAGATAACAGCATACCTAATATCCCGGCAGGTGATTTAATAGTAAATGTAAGAGTCATCCCGCATCGTACATATCGACGAGAAGGTGATAATATTGTTGTTGAAAAAACAGTTTCAGCATGGGAAGCAATGGTTGGCTCTAAAATAGATATAGAAACTTTAGATAATAAAAGATTAGAAATTAATGTTCCTGCAGGAAGCCAGCCCGATACAATATTAAGTTGTAGAGGAGAAGGATTACCTAATATGCGTAATAGGCAAAGAGGTCATCTATTAGTAAAAATAAAAGTGCAGATTCCAAAAATAGTGGAAAATGAAAAAATAGATTTAATTGAGAAATTAAAAAGATGACATTTGAACTAGGACCGCATCCAAGCCTTCAACAAATCAGCACTGACTGGGATTTTTCATCGGACGGCGATGCTGAAAAATTAGAAAACGATCTATGCCATTTCATGCAAAAAAATATGGGCATAGGATTAGCTGCTAATCAAATAGGATTAACTAAAAATGTTTTTGCGATAGGTAGTGAAAATATTCCAGGATTTCCTAAACCATTTGCTGTATTCAATCCTAAAATAATATTATTAAGTGAAGATACTGAACTATTCAAAGAAGGCTGTTTGAGTTTTCCAGGATTATGGTTAAACATTAAAAGACCTAAAAAAATACAAGTACAGTATCAAAATAGCAAAGGCGATATCATTGATGCTGAAATCGATGGTTTGATAGCAAGATGTTTTCAACATGAATATGATCATCTTAACGGTATTTGTTTTGTTGACATCGTAAGCCCTATGAAGTTACAATTAGCTATGCAGAAACTAAGGAAACAAAAATAAAATGATCGAACCAAGCCAACACTTGCAGAATATATTCAACAAGGCAGTTGAAGTTGCTAAAGAATTAAATCACGAATATATTACTATAGAACATTTAGTTTTTAGTATTATGTGTGACACCGAATCGTTTGAAATGATTAATAATTTTGGTGCTAATTCCGAATTTATAAAAGCCAATCTAGATCACTATCTTAAAAATAATCTAAACGAGATTGTTTCAACAGATCCAGTAACGAAACCTAAAAAAACTACTAGTGTTGAACGTGTGCTGAATCGTTGTTTTACTCAGGTATTATTCAGCGGTAGGCAACGCATGGAAGTAGCTGATGTAATCATTAGTGTGCTAGCAGAGAAAAATTCCTTTGGTTACTACTTTTTAAATAAAGCCGGACTGACTAAAGAAAAATTTGTAAAATACTTTCAAGAAAACATTGTTGTAGAAGAAGAACAGGAAAGCATTCCGGTGAATACTAATAATCAAATAGAAAGAATCCTAAATCAATTTTGCACAAACCTAAGTTTAGCTGCTAAACAAAGAAAGATAGATCCTGTTATTGGTCGAGACGAAGAACTAGAAAAAATTCAACTTATTCTTGCACGTAGAAATAAGTGCAATGTGTTGATGGTTGGTGAGCCAGGAGTGGGCAAGACCGCTATTGCAGAAGGACTTGCACGTAAGATCTTTGAAAAGAAAGTTCCTAAGTTTATTCAAGATCATACAGTTTATACTCTAGACATTTCTGCACTATTAGCAGGTAGCAAATATCGCGGCGACTTTGAAGAGCGTATCAAAGCGGTATTCACTGCTTTAGAAAGAAAAGGCAAAGTGATCTTGTTTATCGATGAAGCACACATGATGCAGGGAGCAGGCGCTGCTAATCAAAGTTCAAATGACATGAGCAACATGCTCAAGCCTATTCTTACTAAGAAAGCTATCAAACTAATGGCTTCTACTACTTGGGAAGAATATCGTAAGCACTTCGAAAAGGATCGTGCCTTAATGCGTCGATTCCAGCGTATCACCATCGACGAGCCAACTTCAGAGTTGAGTATCAAAATTCTAAAAGGCTTGAAAAAGTATTACGAAAAACATCACGAAGTTAAAATCACAGATGCTGCTATCGAACAGGCGGTGAAACTATCAGTGAAGTATATGAGTGATAAAAAATTACCAGATAAGGCAATTGATATTATAGATTGTGCTGCGGCTCGATATCGTTTAAAAGACGAAGAGAATATGGAAGGTGTTGAGCAAATTGTAGATATCGAACAAGTTACCTACGAATTAAGCAAGATGATTGACATGCCTTTAGAAATTGTTGCGCAGAAAGAAAGTAAAAATCTCAGCGATTTAGAATCTAAGATGAAAGCATCTGTTTTAGGACAAGAGAAGGCTGTAGATACATTGCTAGATAAGATTTTTGTTAGCCAGGCCGGAATGAAGTCACCTAATAAACCTATTGGTTCATTCTTATTTTTAGGACCAACTGGTTGTGGTAAAACTGAAACTGCTAAACAGCTATCCGAAAAGATGGGCATGGAGTTAGTACGTTTTGATATGAGTGAATATCAAGAGAAACATTCTGTGGCCAGATTGATCGGTGCTCCTCCGGGTTATGTTGGTTATGAAGATAATGCTGGGCAACTTATTACTAAACTGCAAGAACATCCTAATTGCGTATTGTTGTTAGACGAGATTGAAAAATCTCACCCAGATGTGTCAAATATTCTGTTACAGTTTATGGATAACGGATTTGTTACAGGCAGTAACGGAAAACAAGCAGATGGTCGTAATTGTATTTTGATTATGACATCAAACTTAGGTGCTGCTGACAATGAGAAGAACACTATTGGTTTCGGTGAATTAGAACGTGAAGGCGAGGACGATAAAGCAATTAAAAAGTTTTTCCCTCCCGAGTTTAGAAACCGTTTAGATGCTGTGGTTAAATTTAATAAACTCAGCATGGATACTGTAGAAAAAATTGTACATAAGTTTGTCGATGATTTAAATCTACAACTTAAAGAAAAAAATATCGAAATAGTTCTTGAAGAGGATGCTACTAAGTGGTTAGCTGAAAAAGGCTATGATAAAAAGATGGGTGCTAGACCTTTGAGTAGGTTGATTGACAATAAGGTCAAGTCGCCACTGAGTCGTAGGGTGCTGTTTGGTGATCTAGTCAATGGCGGAAATGTACATGTGAAATTAGTCAATGATGATTTAGAATTTGATATCACTGAAAGAGCTAAACCGCTGACCAAACAAGAAAAGAAAGCTATGAAAAGAGGTATTCCTCTTTTAAATGAGGAAAATACAGCAGATGCAGAAACATAGTATTACCAGAAAGAAGTTTTACGGAAAATGGCTCTATAGAGCCAGTTTTCGTATTCCTGGAATAGCTATCATGCGTATGCACACATTAGATAATGTTATTGAATTTTTAAAAGAACATCACACAGAAGAAACACTAAAATACAATTATCATAGAAAGGCTTTTAATAATAGAGAAACTATTATCAGCTTATGTGAATTTCTTCTTAAACAAAATTCAGATTCGTGGTCTAAAAGAATAGAAGTTTCAAATATAGACATCTATACTAATGATAGCGATTTGTTCAATGGACTAATAGAACAATATCAGACCACATTAGTATCTAGTAGCGAGCCCGATCTTTCTAGAAGCAAAGAATACGACAATCAAAATCATATTGTTTGTAATAAGTTACCCCACGATCGATACAAATACAAAGTTTTTTTGAAACCTCACAAACTTAAAAATGATAGAGAAACTAAAGTCGAATATCTGAAGTGGTTAGATTCTCAAAAAAATATATTGATATCAGAAGCAGTTAAAAAATGGTTTATAAACACTGATTGGAACTGGGATCGTCGATATATTCTTGTAGAAGATCATAAAACCCTACTGTTCTTACATATGCGTAACGCCGAAGTTCTGGGCAAGGTTTATGAATATGTTTTAACCGATAAATAACAGATGTCCATCGAAAACACAGTTTTATTATCTAACATAACTGCAGAAGCTGCCCCTGGAGTTTTTTCCTACAGCGATAAGAAAAAAGCTGCAGGTTATCATCGTATCAGTGACGGTTTGCACACTGTCGTTTATACTGTCAATGATTTCAAAGGAACTGTAAAATTACAAGGAACTTTGAATTTGTATCCCGGAGACAATGATTGGTTCGATATAGTCGATACTGAAATAGGAGGAGACAGTTCTGCTATTATAGGCGACGAAGGACAAAATTACAGCATTTCACGAAATTTCACTGGTAATTTCCTATGGATACGTGCTGCATACAGCGTAGAAAACGGTACCATAGTCGATCTTCGGTTTAATTACTAAGATTCAACCTGCGATAAATATAGTATTACCTCACGAGGAATACTATGAGAGACCTTTTATCTAAATTAGACAGCATTGTCAGCGAAACTGCACTTAAAGACCCAGCAGACCTAGAAGCCAAACGCAAAGCATTAGCAGATTTAGAAGCAGATCCTGTTGCTTCTAAAGATCCAGAAATTTCAGCAGCTATTGATCAGCGCAAAGCAGATCTAGAAAAAGAAGCGAAATCTAAAGGAATGACCGAAGCTGAAGTCGATTTCGATAAGATCCGAAGCGATGCTGCTGCTCATTTAAAGAAAAGTATCGATAAACAAAGCGACGACAGAATTGCAAAATTAAAATCAGATAAAGATAAAGAAGACGAACCGTTTATGGCACAAGTTGGTCGTAAAATAATCGGCGGAGTCAAGGGTGCAGTAAAAGGAGCAGCTCAAGGATTCTCAGGTAAAGAAAATATTGAAATAGGTGATTCTTTTGGCATTAGTTTTTCAGAAGATTTTGAAATTGGCACTGAAGTTGTAGGATTTACAGAAGACGGCATCGTAGTTGAATTAGATGACACTGCATTAGCACATCTCGAAGAAAACGGTTTTTCTTTTTTAGAAGGAGAACTACAAGAAGGCCTTCGTGATCCTAAAGACAATCCGTGTTGGAAAGGTTACAAACCAGTCGGTACTAAAAAGAAAGGCGGACGTACTGTTCCTAACTGTGTTCCCAAAGAAAGTGTCGAGGAAGATTCCGAAATGGATGAAGCCAAATATCAAGGCAAAGAAGTACCGTTAGGTAAAAAATTACCTGGCGATGTAAAAAAGTCAAAAGTATATGTACGCAAGCCTAATGGTAAAATCGTTAAAGTAAATTTCGGCGATAAGAAAATGCGTATTAAGAAATCTAATCCTGCACGTAGAAAATCATTCCGTGCTCGTCATAACTGCAAAAATCCGGGACCAAGATGGAAAGCACGTTATTGGTCTTGTAGGAGTTGGTAATGCTTTTAAAAGAAATGTTCAGCGCCATTGGCGCACCTAAAGAAGAAGAACAAGATGTTAATTGGCTAGAAGATTTAAAATTCTTCATGGACAACGATGACAAGATGCTTAATCAATTTTTCTTTCCGGCTGTAAAGAAACACAAAGAGCATCGAGGTAATCCCAACGCCTATAAAATATATATAAGACCTCTGGAAAGTTGTAAAGAAGCATACTGCGAAAAGTTTGAAATTGAAAATCCAGAAGAAAAGTTTCCTAAAGAAAAGTTAATCGAATTAGCCAAATACATTGCCAACGAACAAGAAAAATTTATAGAGAAAGGCGATTACGATTAATGCTACTAAGAGAATTATTCGAAGCCGAAGGAAAACATGTATCATTCTGTTTTGGCAGAATGAATCCGCCTACTATTGGGCATGCTGAAGTTTTTAAAAAATTAAAATCCATTGGCGGCGATTTTAAAATATTTGTTACCCTTACACAAGATAAAAAAGAAAATCCTTTAGATTACGACACTAAAACAAAATTTATAAAACTAATACATCCAGAATATGCCGATAATGTAGTTGTTGATTCTAGCCTAAACACTATTGGTAAAGTATGTTCTTACCTATACGATCAGGGTTATAGAAATGCAACTTTTGTAGCAGGCAGCGACAGACTTCCGGGATTTCAAAAACTTATTACAGATTATAACGGAGTTGAAGGTAAGGCACACGGATTTTATAAATTTGAAGTATTAGATTTTGTATCTAGCGGGCAAAGAGATCCCGATAGTCCAGGCGTCTCTGGAATCAGTGCTAGCAAAGCTAGAGAAAAAGCCGTAGAAGGAGATTTGCAAGGGTTTGCTGAAAAGACCGGTGCAGGACAATATGCCGAAGAACTATACAATGCTGTACGCAGAGGTATGGGATTAAAAGACTCGATCGCTGCCGAAGGGTTTGATGACGACGAAGAAAAAGATTATAACGATTTGTTTGGATATAAGCCGTTGGACAAACTTTATGCCGATGAGCTGAAACTAGCATTTGATGTTGATATAGAAAAACAACCCGATATCGTTGCTAGAAGATTTATCGAGCGTGATGGAAATACATACAAGTATCGTGTTAGATTAAGAGACGGTTCTGAGCATGATATGTTTCTTACACACGAGCATGGTACTATCGAAGCCTGGATTGATGAGAGCATCGGACATATAGACGAGTTAGCGGGCGAGGAAGAATATTATAAATTTATTATAGGTAAATTAAAATTAGGAAGACAGCTAACTAAAAGAGAACAAGAATTTGTAAAAACCTATAGATTGATGCACAAAAACGAAAGTGTAAAAGAAGGTAAATTTAGAAGTAGAGATATTGAAGATAAACTTATACCCAACGATAAATTAGATGATTTAAAAAGCAAGTATCTACCCGATTGGGAAATGTTAGATCACAGAATTTTACAGGCCAAATATGTAGCCAAGGATCATAGACACGCTGAAGAATTTGTTTCTTATATCAACAAAGTCAGCGAAAAGATGGATCACTTTGCAGAAGTTACACAAGATGTTGCCGAAGTAACTGTCAAAACATCTACATTTGATGTTAAAGGTTTGACAGTATTGGATTTTAAACTAGCATTGAAAGTAGATAAGTTTGCTGAATCTAACGATATTGAACAGGTTCGCATGAAAGGAAACTTCGGTATGCACGAATCTAGTTACGGTCGTTACTGGTGTTCGACAGATAAAAAATGGAAGACTCGTAAAGGTCCTAAGCAAAAGAGATCATCATGAAAGCAAAAGAATTTATACCAGCAAGTAAGCCAAGAAATTTTGTAGCCAAGAATCAAAAGACTGCAGGTGCTGGCGCACACAAAGATAAAAAACGTGCTGAGAAGCAAGGCGATGTTAAACACAAGAAAGACCTAATGCCTATGGAAAGAGTAAGAGATCCAGAAGACTGGGATGAAGGTAACACTGAACCTCCAAATAATTTCGCTGTGTATATCAACGGAAAGAAATGGAAGGTATTCCAAGGTAATGGATACTATGCCGACGACGAACGTGAAAAGGCACAGTACTTTAAATTAAAAGATTGGGCTCGTAAAAAATCCGAAGCCACTGGTAAGAAGTGGGAAGTTTATATCACCGGCGAGCCTGCTACAGCATAATGGAACTATCTGAACTAAAACGTCTTGCTGGTATCAATGAATTTAAAGGCTATGTAAAATACGACCTTGTTAATCCTCACGAAGGTAGCAATATAAGTATAACTGGAAACGAAAAACGTCAGTTAGAAAAAAAACATAACATTAGACCAGGTACTCCTGAATGGTTCCAACTTTGGTTTAGTCTTCCTTATCTAACAGGCGAAAAACCAGTAGGAGATAAAAAATGGTTGAGATAACTGAAGCAGCAAAAACAAAGATCGTAGATCTATTGATTGATGAAAACAATCCTAAGTTATTTCTCCGCACCTTTGTTCAAGGCGGAGGCTGTAGCGGTTTTAGTTATGGTTTTACTTTTGATGAAGAAATCAACGAAGATGATTTTGAATTTCCTCTAGATGACAAATATAAATTTGTTATAGACTCTATGAGTATGCAATATATGACCGGTGCTACTATAGATTATCAAGAAGAATTAATGGGTAGTCAATTTACTATAAAAAATCCAAATGCTCAGACTACCTGTGGTTGTGGGAGTAGTTTCAGTGTATAACGAATATCCAGTTTATCCAGAACAACAAGGCGAAGAAGATCGTCCAAGAAATCCTTATAGTCCAGTATGAGAGCATACGAGTTTATCACTGAGAAAAAACGCAAACGTAAAAAACCTCGTTGGGCTGCTTACGGTCCTGGCCCTTACGGCGGTTATGGTTATGCTACTGGCTACAGCGGTGACGGTGGAGTATCTGGAGGAGATGGCGGAGGAGTCGGGGAGGATCAACATCCTAACGAAAAGCCTAGAGGTCCTGAAACTAAACCTACTATGCCAAAGGGCACAGTTAAAGTAGATGTGAGTGATGTGTATGACTGGTATAAACTAGGACAACATATTAGCAATCTTAAAGGTTTAGGAAAACACGATTTTGGTAAGGGACCTCCAAGTACAATATTATCCTTTGGCGACGAGGACGAAGAACACAAGTATATCAAAAATTTAAAGAAAACCGGACTAGATACCACTGATATAGACCCTAAGAGTCACGAAAAGAAAAAAGGTCAAAAGACCGATAAAACTTATAACGTAGGTGAAAACTTTGCAGACGGCAAGGTTAAGGGTAAAAGTCGTCCGGGCCGTGTAAAACGCTCAGGTGCTAGCTGTGATGGTTCAGTTACTGACTTAAGAAATCGTGCTAAAAATGCATCGGGAGAAAAAGCTAAAATGTATCACTGGTGCGCTAATATGAAAAGCGGAAGAAATAAATAATATATCATGAAAATAAGAGAGATTTTTGAAACAGCTACCGCAGGTGCTACATCAGCAGGCAGTATCGCCACGGTGGTGAATCCTCACATTAGCCCAGGTTCTGCTAGAGGTAAAAAAAGCTATACAGGATCGCCAGGAAAAAGCGGAACTAAAGCTCCTCCTCAGCCCAAGCCAAAAGCACAAAAACCCACCGATAACGCCCTGGACATGAAGGGTGTTAGCCTATTTGGCGGCCCTGGCATAAAGAGATAAATATACTACGTTCAAGGAAAACCTAAAATGGATTTTAAATCACTCATCAGCAAAATAGAAAGCATAGACGGTCCGATCGAGACTCCTAAAGCACCTGAGCTAGCTGCTCCTATCCGCTTAGACGAAGATACAGAGCTTCGTGTTCTAGCTGGTGTTACTGCTTTAACAGAAAGCATTATTGCTGAAAAAGCAGTAAGCAAAGCACAACAAAAGTTTATGGGCATGGTTCATGCTACCCAGAAAGGCGAAAAGGCTCCTAGCAAGGACGTTGCTAAAGTAGCTAAAGAAATGGGCAAAAAAGATGCTAAAGATTTTGCATCAACAAAGCACAAAGGTCTTCCAGAAAAGAAAACAGATAAGAAAGAATCTATCGATCCAGAAGCATTCAGAGCTGAGTTTTCTAAAGTAGTTGAAGCAAAGAAAGCTAAAAAAGACTATGACGGTGATGGTAAAGTAGAATCAGGCAAAGACGAATACATGGGAGCCAAAGATAAGGCAATCAAGAAAGCTATGGGTAAGAAAGTTGATGAGGCTTCTAAACCAGACTTTCTAGATTTAGATAAAGATGGCAATAAGAAAGAACCCATGAAAAAGGCATCTAAAGATAAAAAAGTCAAAGAGGATCTGAAAAAAGTTGGTGACACTGCTAAAACCCATAAAGGTGGTACAGTAACCAAAACTGCTACAGGAATCAAACATGAGCGTGATCCAGCAAGCTATGATGATGGTGGCGACGACAGTGATTCTAAATCAGGCAAGGGTACAAAAAGCCATGCTAAATCAAAATCAGCTGCTGAGAAAAAAGACCAAGCTCCTAAACAAAAACAATCTAAGTCTGGTACTTGGGGTATGAAGGACGGACAAAAATTTGATAATCGTAAGAAAACTTCCGAGTCTGTAGAAAAGAAAGTAGTTGCAGAATCAGTTGAGCAAAAACTTTCACTAAAAGATATGTTACAGATGGTCAAAGAAAGCGGCGGGCAACAAGCCATCGATCCTGTAGATCAGGCATTATGGACATGGGCTAATAGAGTGGCAGTATCCAAAGTTCAAGAAAGCCAAAAAGCAGAAATTTTCGCAGCAATGATTTACGAACGCAATGGCGGACGTTTTGAAATGTACGATGTTCTGTCTGAAGATCAAAAATAAATCATAGATTTACTCATAAAAGCCAGTCCTAGCTTGACTGGCTTTTTTTATGGCTATATAATAATCGCAAGGAGGCAAACATGTCTAAAATTTATGGTCCTGAAGAAAAAGCTAAATTGGAACGTCTTATTAATGAAGGTTCTAATGTTTTAAGAGAAGTAGAAGATCTACAAGAAGGTCTTAGAGAAACTGTTAAAGCAGTTGCCGAAGAATTGCAAATCAAACCTAGTTGGATCAATAAAGCAATTAAGATTGCTCATAAAGATAACTGGAAAGAACACGAAGCCGAGTGGGAAGAGATTGAAGGCATTCTCGGAGTCACCAAGAGGTTACCAGAATAATGAGCTACTGGGGTTATCATCTTTTATTAGACTGTAGCGGTTGCAATATTGGTGAAATATCAGATCGAGAAAATATCTACAAGTTTGTTAAAGATCTAGTAGATAGAATCGACATGGAAGCTCACGGAGAACCTATTATCGAATATCTACTTCCGGGTGATCCTAAACAAGGTTACAGCCTGCTACAACTAATCACCACATCAAATATTTCGGCTCATTTTATGGAGTTGGATGGCACAGCATATTTTGATATTTTTAGCTGCAAAGAGTTTGACCTCGATGTAGCTAAACAAGTAGTAAATGAATATTTTCATCCTACAAAAATGCGTGTGAATTTCTTGACTAGGCATGCAGATTGATTTTGTAAAAGTACCTTATACAACAGGCCCCAATATGGTTAGAAACACAGGGCCTGTTTTTATTTCTTCTCCTAATCAAGAGATTATAAAAAAGAAAAAAATAGAACTAGAAAAATTTGGTTCTGATCTTTGGGGAGAAGAACCAAGAGCTTCTTCTGTAATTAAAAAGGCTGCTGAATATTGTAATGTTTATACTGATAACATTATAGACCTATCTTTGATGTTAGAAGAAGATGTAGCAGTAATGCACAAAGGCAAGTTATCTGCTATCTGCTTTTGTTTTCCTAGTGGATTCAAACCTTCTGAACGTGTAGGTATGCTCTTGGAAGATATACACAAACCTGTAGCGGATAATGAACTTCTAGTTAAGGCCAGTCCTGGTATTTCTCGAGTAATGTGCGAACAACCTAGTTTCCGTAGATATGTATGGACCATTACTAATAATTCCAATCTTAGTAATCATCCGGACACAAAAATAAATGATATTCCAAATAGTATGGATGATTTGTATTTTCGATGGGAAACACAGACTACTGCTAAAGTAAATGAGCAGACTAGTTTGTTTTTTGTAAAAGTAGATGTTGTACCTCTGAAAACTGTGTATAATCAAAAAATACTTGACAGTATAAATTCTATGAGTAAGAATATATTGGAATATAAAAACTTGACAAATATTAAAAATCTGTTAAACTCATTAGATGTTAAAGATTATCAAGCCTACCATAGCATGGATAAAGAATGACCGACAGAGTAATCCAACACGTTTTTATCTTGAGGTCTTTGCTTGGATTCTTTCTATTGGTTGCGCTGTCACTATGGCATTCACCGTTCCAACACCACCTTTCATGGTTTTATACCCTCTTTGGATATCCGGCTGTGTTATATACGCTTGGTGTTGTTATAATCGTGGTTCCTTTGGTTTGTTGGCTAATTACCTACTTATGGTCACGATTGATACAGTTGCGTTGGCTAGACTGATAAGTAATTAATGTACAAGGTAGGCGAGGCCATAAACCGCACTTTTGGTATTTGCGAGCCTGAAATCGCATATGGAGAAAAATGAGTTACGTTGATGCATTCTATGATCGTGACGACGATATTATTCGTGTCGTTGAGCGCGATGACAAAGGTCAAAGGCATTTTAAGGATTATCCTGCCAAGCACCTATTCTATTATTATGATCCCCGAGGTAAATTTCAATCTATCAAGGGCGAGCCTCTCAGTCGCGTAAGCTGTAAAAACATCAAAGAGCTACGCAAAGAACTAGCTATTCATTCTAATAAAAAATTATATGAATCTGACATTAATCCTATCTATCGCTGTCTGGAAGATAACTATCTTAACGTCGATGCTCCAAAACTTAATGTAGCATTTTTTGACATTGAAGTGGACTTCGATCCTGAGCGTGGTTATGCATCTCCAGACGATGCGTTCATGCCAATCACTGCTATCGCTGTACATTTACAGTGGTTAGACACTCTAGTATGTCTAGCTATTCCTCCTAAAACTATATCTATGGAAGAAGCTAAGAAGGCAGTAGAAGAATTTCCCAACACTATGTTGTTTGACAACGAAGCAGACATGCTAGACAATTTTCTACATCTCATAGAAGATGCTGATGTATTAAGTGGTTGGAACTCTGAAGGCTTTGATATTCCCTATACAGTTAATCGTGTAACTAAAGTTCTAAGTAAAGAGGATACCAAACGTTTTTGTCTATGGAACTGCTATCCTAAAAAACGTGAATATGAAAAGTATGGTAAGACCGCTGTCACATATGACCTTATCGGAAGGGTACATCTAGATAGTCTTGAGATGTATAGAAAATATACCTACGAAGAACGTCACACCTATCGATTAGATGCTATCGGTGAGATGGAGATCGGTGAAAGTAAAACTGTCTATGAAGGAACGTTGGACCAACTCTATAACAACGATTTCCGCAAATTTATCGAATACAATCGTCAAGACTGTGCTCTACTAAACAAACTAGATCAAAAATTAAAATTCCTCGATCTTGCTAACAAACTGGCACATGATTGTACTGTATTGTTACAAACCACTATGGGTGCTGTAGCTGTTACAGAACAAGCTATTATTAATGAAGCACATCGCAGAGGAATGATTGTTCCTAATCGCAAAAAGATGGAAGAACAAGGAGATACACAAGCCGCAGGTGCTTATGTTGCATATCCTAAGAAAGGTATTCACGAGTGGATTGGTTCTTTAGATATTAACTCACTGTACCCATCTGCTATTCGTGCTCTGAACATGGGTCCGGAAACTATTGTTGGACAACTGCGCCCAGACGGTACCAAAGATTATATCGCAGCAGAGATGGCCAAAGGTAAATCATTTGCTTCAGCCTGGGAAGGTGTATTTGGTTCTCTAGAATACACTGCTGTAATGAATCGTGAGGTTGGACGAGAAATTACCATAGACTGGGAAGGCGGTGGCAGCGATACACTTAGTGCCGCTCAAATTTATGATCTAATCTTTGAAAGTAATCAACCCTGGATGCTCAGTGCCAACGGAACTATCTTCACCTATGATAAAGAAGGTATCATTCCTGGATTGCTAGCACGTTGGTACAAAGAACGTAAAGAAATGCAGGCAAAACTCAAAGAATGTATTGCCGCAGGAAATAAAATAGAAGAAGAATACTGGGACAAGCGTCAGTTGGTTAAGAAAATTAACTTGAACAGCCTGTATGGTGCTATTCTTAATCCTGGTTGTAGATTCTTCGACAACCGCATTGGACAATCGACTACACTAACAGGCCGTGCTATTGCAAAACACATGGCCTCAAAAGTAAATGAAATCATTACCGGCGAATACGACCACGTAGGTCGTGCTATTATTTACGGTGACACAGACTCTTGTTACTTCTCTGCGTATAGTACGCTAAAGAAGGACATTGAGAAAGGTAACCTTCCTTGGTCTAAGGAATCAGTTATCGAACTTTATGATACTATAGGAGAAGAAGTAAATGGCACGTTTGTTAAGTTCATGCAAGACGCCTTCCATACACCCAAAACTCGAGGAGAGGTCATCAAAGCAGGTCGCGAGATTGTTGCAAGCAAAGGACTATTCATCACAAAGAAGCGATACGCAGTCCTCTACTACGACAAAGAAGGTAAGCGTACCGATGTTGATGGTAAAGCAGGAAAAATAAAAGCCATGGGTCTTGATCTTAAAAGGTCAGATACTCCCGTAGTCATACAAGACTTTCTTAGCGATGTTTTAACCAAAGTACTAAATGGTGCTGAAAAAGAAGAAGTTTTAGAATTTATTACGGATTTTAGAACTGAATTCAAAACAAGGCCAGGATGGGAAAAGGGTTCTCCTAAGCGAGCCAATAACATCACAGAATATGCTGCCAAAGAAAAGAAAGCAGGCAAAGCTAACATGCCAGGACATGTTCGAGCAAGTCTAAACTGGAACACTTTGAAACGTATGATGGATGACAAATACTCGATGCAGATCGTAGATGGCATGAAAGTCATAGTCTGCAAACTTAAAGACAATCCTATGGGGTATGTTTCAGTTGCCTATCCTGTAGATGAGCTTAGACTTCCTCAATGGTTCAAAGATCTTCCATTTGATGACGGTGAAATGGAAACCACAGTCATCGATGAAAAGCTAGAAAACCTTATTGGTGTTTTGGAATGGGACATCAGCAGTACAAGGTCGGATAATACATTCAACAAACTTTTTGATTTTGAGTGATTTCGAGGTTGATTTTTACTCACGATCTAAATATAATCTTAATATACATGGAGAATCTCTAAATGAAAGACATCTTACAAGACATCGTAAGTCACACACAAAACCTAGGCTTCTTAACCACAGTTAAAGTCACAGGCACAGAAGAAAAAACTACAATCAACTCAATGGCTGATGATCGTTCAGTTATTATGGAGGCAGAAACTGCTAATCCATATCCAGATATGATTGGTGTATTCGGAATGCCCCAACTACAAAAACTCAAATATTTGCTAGATGGTAGCGAATATAAAGAAGATGCTAAGATTAATATCACATTTGCCGAGCGTAACGGTGATACTATTCCAGTAGGTATTCACTTTGAAAACAAAGACGGCGACTTCAAGAACGACTATCGTTTTATGAATCAGGAAATCATCAACGAAAAGATGAAGACTGTCAAGTTTCGTGGCGTTAAGTGGGACGTAGAGGTAGAGCCAAGTGTAGCTGCCGTACAACGTTTCAACTTCCAAGCAGGTGCCAACAACGAACATCCAACATTCTTAGCCAAGACAGACGGTGGCAATCTAAAGTTTATCTTTGGTGATGCTTCTACACACGGTGGTGAGTTCGTATTTGCACAGAATGTAGCAGGTAAATTGGATCGCGGTTGGACTTGGCCTGTATTGCCAATCTTAAGTATTCTTAAGATTGCTGATGTCAATAACACTAAAATGTCGTTGAGTAACGAAGGTGCTATCCAGATCACTCTAGACAGCGGTCTTGCTACTTACAAGTACATTATTCCAGCACAGGCGGCCTAATGATCAATAACATATTTCCTACAGGCAAATATGTTCAGGTGTCTGGCGGTCAAGCCAGCACCTACATAAACAACTACTCCGGCTCACAAGGAGTTGGAAATATGCGATATAATACTTCTAGCCAACGCATGGAAGTATTTGACGGTAATAACTGGACACAGTTGAATATGGGATCAGCCTCTGTGGGATTAAGTCCGGAGGCCGAAAGTCTATTAGATTGGGCACAGAAAAAACGTAACGAAGAATTGGCTTGGGAATCATTGGCAAACGAGAATCAGGCTGTTAAAATAGCATTAGAAAACCTAAATAAGGCACGACAGCAGTTAGATGTTACTGCTAAACTAGCGAGAGAATATGAGCAAACAACCAGTTGATTTAACACCATTACAGAAAGACTACGCAGTCTATTTGCCTGCGATTAGTTCTTTCTATAGTACATATATTGCAAAACAAAGATTAGAAGAATTTATTCCGCAGGATCGTATTCCTAAAGGTTTTGATCGTGGAATTGAAGGGATGAACTTTCTTAATCCGGAACAAGGTTATTTTTATTACAAGTTTGCTCTGTATTCAGCAGGTCATGCACAGTTAGACATTACTAAAAGCATGACACAAGAATCTATGATTCAACAACGTGATCGATCAAAGACTATGATCTTAGGTGACTCCGGTGGATACCAGATCGGTAAAGGTGTTATTAAATTTGACTGGTTAAATTTTGAAGGACCGGAGGCTAATAAGACTCGAGAAAAGATTCTTACTTGGTTAGATGTTACTGCCGATTGGTCTATGATGCTAGACGTTCCGACATGGGCCTGTGACCACATTCATAGTCCAAAAACTGGATTGAAAACATTTGAAGATTGCTTAGATAAGACTCGTTTCAATAACGAATACTTTATTAAAAATCGTTTAGGAGTCAAAGAAGGCGGTACTAAACTTTTAAATGTTCTTCAGGGTTCAAACTGGGAGAATGCAGAAGCTTGGTATCAAGGTGTAAAAGAATACTCCGATACTAGTAAGTATGGAGATAAGGCTGCAGAAGGTTGGGCTATGGGTGGTGCTAATATGTGCAAGATGCCTATTACATTACGCAGACTGATCACTATGCGTTTTGACGGTATGCTAGAAGGCAAAGATTGGATGCACTTCTTGGGCACCGCACAGTTAGACTGGGCTTGTTATCTTACAAGCATTCAGCGTCAGATTAGAAAGCACGTAAATGAAAACTTCACAATTTCCTTTGACTGCGCATCACCTTTCATCGCAACAGCTCACGGACTGGTATATACTAACGCCCAACATACCTCTAAGCGATTCAGTGTTATCATGGACAAAGCCCCGGACAATAAGAGTCTTGCCCAGCGGCATGATATACCTTTTCCTTTCGAAAGCGATTTCGGTCGCAGACTTACGATCGCAGATATCTGCCACTATGCTCCAGGAATGCTAAACAAAATTGGCAAGGAAGGTAAAACTAGTTGGGACAGTTTCGCTTATGCACTGATGATGGGTCATAATGTTGAATGTCACATTCGTGCTGTACAACGTGCCTGCAACTTAATGGATATCGAAACAACAAAACATCGTCCAGACTGGAGAGGTTGGAAGAAAGTCAAAGATTCTGATAAATCAGATGAAATGTCAGAATGGGTTCCACGTAATGTTCTTTACTTTAATCGTTTTGTTGAAGAGCTGTTTGCTCTTAAAACTAAAGATGAGGCATTTGCTATGATCGCAGAAGCTGAACGTTTAGGGTTCTTACAAAACTTAGAAGGTGCTCGACTACGTGGTGGTGTAACTAACATTGCCAATACTCTATTCTACGAAGAAGATGAAAGCGAAACTTCGTGGGAAGATGATAGAGAAGATGAAGCATTGGATAATCTAAAAGTCGAATAATGAGATCACAATCAACTGCAAAACTACATGCACCGAAATGCTCTTTTCCGTGCTGTAATAATCAAGTTGGATATCATAAACGATCTAATAAAGTAGATGGAACGCCTGTTTGGAAATGGAAAACCTTTTGCGAACACCATCGTACTGTTTTGAGATTTGAAGTCGATGAATGGATGAAGACTATTGGTTGTGAAAATAAACACGGATACTTAGGTTGGTTTTGCAGAGATCCCAATACTGATAGTCTTACTATTGATCATCACGACGGTGACAAAAATAATACCTCTAAAGAAAATTTAAAAATTTTGTGTGCTAACTGCCATAATAAAAAGACAAAATTATTTGGAGATCACAAAAAAAGATATTCTTACACTAATCCAATGTTTAACAATTTTTTCGAAGAGGTATGATATGTATGAAAATCGCATCAAGCATTTGGAAGAAGAGCATCATTCTTTAAACAAAAAGATTGACGGTTTGGAAAGAACTGGCATATTTGATGATCTAGAATTAGAGAATTTGAAGAAACAGAGGTTGCATTTAAAAGACGAAATTGTTATACTACAGGCTAAGCAACTACACACAGGCACAAAATGAAAAAACACAGTTTTTCTCTTAATAGATTACAAATTGAAAAACTTGCTAAGATGGCGAATCATTTTAAAGAAGTAGAATGGTTCACTTTAGAAGAAATCATGACTAGCGGAATTGGTCCTACCGTTGTAGTCAAATTTAACCTATTCAACGATAACGACAAGGACATCGATACTACCGTTGATATCACAGATGTAAGCACTTGGTGATGTACCGAGAAGATCAATACGAAGAATTTTCTAAGCGTATGCACGAACGCTTTCCAAAGATGTTCGAAGGAAAATACGGAGGCTTTGCCTGCTCGCCCGGTTGGTGGCCTATGTTAGAAACACTCTGCGCTACTATTCAAGATCATATTGATCATAGCAAAGGTAAATGTTCGCAAGTTGTTGTAGAACAGATAAAAGAAAAATTTGGCACATTAAGGTTCTATGCCAGCGGTGGCGATGAATTCACAGACGGTGCTATCAGCTTTGCAGAATCACTCAGCAATCAAATGTGTGAAGAGTGTGGCGCTCCCGGTAAGCGTATCGGCGGTGACTGGATTCGAACACTTTGTAATTTTCACCTTGCTGAACGTGAAGCTCTTAGAGCTGAAGAAATGAAAAAAAGTGGTTTGGAGGAATAAACATGGCAACTAAAGAAGAAAAACAAGAACTGTTAGAAATTTTAAAATTTACTCCTCGTACCTATAAAATTAGTATGTGGGGATATGGCGGCGAAAAAGTTGTAGGAACAGTAAAGCCGGAAGTTTGGAATTATTTAAAAAGCAAAAATATTGATCTACAAGATATCGCATGGAATTACGATGCTATTGAAGAAATGAATTTAGATGAGGACCTGCTACCTTTTCCTCCCGGCTCGTGGTATGAGTGCGATGGTATTTCCCACGTAAGCGGTGTAAGTATGTCAGCAGGAACCATTCAAATTGATGATGAGAACGGTAATACTGTTTTTGAAAAAAGTCTAAGTGATTGTGACGGATGCGATGGTAGTCCGGGATTGTCGTGCAATGACGAGTTTTGGATAGGTTCTCGATCAAAAGGAGAAGTTATTTTTATTGGGTGCTCTAACGAAAAGGGTACTTTCTTCGACGGAGAAATAGAATTAAAAGCGCCATTTGACATTGAAAAGTTAGAAATTCATTACGATGACATCGATGGGGAAGAAATCGTTAGCTCTGTTTTTTATGACGGAGAGGAGATCGACGGTTCGGGTGGCTACAGTACAACAGGTAAAAGTTCTGACATGATCCTAGTTCGTGTTATTGACGATGAGGGTAATTGGGAACGATACGAAGTATCTGAGGATGACATTGAAACTGAAAATCCTACCGACTTTCCTGAATCTGCTTGCACATCAGAAGTAAACGAATCGTGGAATCCAGCAGAAGAACTAGACAACATTTGGGAAGATTCTAAAACAGATTGGTTTGATATTTCTGTTAATCCGGAAAGAAAGGGTTCATACGAATGTGAATTCGAATCAACTACTTGGCCGTTTCCAATTGAACGCATGTGCGAATGGTCTGGACGTTCTTGGAAAGAAAATGGTAAAAAGACTGCTGGAATTAAACGCTGGCGTGGTTTAAAATTTGATCCTAAGAAAGTATAATAAAATATGAAACGTGATTATAAAGAAGGTGTGGCTACAGATATCACATTCTTCACTGGAGTAGAAATTGAAAAAACACCAGCATTTGGGCTTAAAACACTTTTTGTTGTCGGTGTTCATGATCCCTATATTATTCTTGAGCTCGCTCGCAATAATGATTGTCGCCATATCTATTTCGGCGCTAATCAAAGTTTTAAAACTAACGGTGTCAATGATACTGAAACTTGGCGGCCTTGGGAAGACATGATCTATGTCTGTCTTGATGCGGAAGATGGTTTTTGGTGCACACTAGATTTTGATGTTAAAGAAACGGAAGGATTGCTAGAGAGCGGTCTTACCGAAAAGCGTAGATTTATTCCACAGATTAGTGTAAAATTACCTTATATTAATCAACTAGGCTATAACGCTACATTAAAGATCGATGACAAAGATTTTTCTGCAACTAATCCTGGGGTGTGGTGCCATAACCTACAGGACCTTCTAGGAAGAGATCGCTTCACAGATTGGGATCAATATGGCAAGGATGAGATACTCAAATGAGTGGTTATGGACAGGCAATCGCTACTATTAGTGGATCAAAGGCAGCTAATAGATCGAGAAAAATAAGGAAGGTAAAAAAAGTGAAACTGACATTTAAACAGCGTATTCGTAATTGGTTAAACAGCGATGATTATGAACAAGATGTTCCGCAACTCGTAGAAGCAGATCGTTTATCTTCGGAAGGTATGCGTATGCAGATTTATAAAGCCAGTGGCGGATTCGTTGTAGAAACTCGCAGTTATGATCGACGCAAGGATGAAAACTTTAACACTATGCATGTTATTAGAGATGATCAAGATTTAGGTGAGGCATTAGGTAAAATTGTTATGATGGAGGCTCTACAAAGATGAAAGAATTTACAGTTAAAGAAAATCAAGGTTTTAGGCTTAGAGTGAAAAGTTGGAAATGCGCTGCTCCTAAAGATCTAAATAGTATCGAATTTATTCAAGAATGTAAAGACGATAAAGGAGAAGTTAGTCAAACTTCTACTTATAGTTTTTTTATGACTGATGACGAAATTCGAACACTTTGTGAAGGAATGCTCAAGTGATTATTAGACAAGATGTTCGTCCAAATAAAATGATCTGGGTAACTTTCCGCAAGGAAGGTATTCATAAATATCCTGCGGCGCTTACAGATCCTAATCTAGCTACAGGAGATGAATATGACGTATCGTTTTTGGGTTACCCTCATCGCCACATCTTTCATTTCAGGGTGTGGATCGGTGTAGAACACTCGGACCGGGCAATCGAATTCATCCAATTCAAACGCTGGTTAGAAAATCTCTACAATCAAGGCACACTCCAGTTAGACTATAAATCCTGCGAAATGATGGCAGAAGATTTGTATGCTCAGATCTCCGCAAAATATCCAGGACGAGAAGTCTGGATCGAAGTGTCTGAAGATGGCGAAAATGGTGCGTTGATTAAGTTCTAATATGTCTAACAAGCCCTTGCCTCGGACTACTATTCGCCAGATGCCGCCGCCGCATCCTAAGAACAAATTCAAGTATTGTTTTGAAATGTCTTACTACGGTGGCGAACAAAGAGCAGAGTTAGAAGCGTGGTGTCTGGCAGACCCAGAGAATCGCCGGTGGGGTAATATGGGCTATGTTGAATGTAATCGAGACGAGGATGCTATTGAGTTTATTACTACTTGGGGCATAAACTGGCGGCACAAGACAAAAAGCATTAGCAGAGAACTTAAATCAGAATTAGGATACAGCAGAGTAGGGTTGAATAATGTATAACGAATACTTCAAATCACAACTGGAAGAAGGTGCTACTGAAATGTTCTTTTACGCTATCGAGCGTGAAGGCAACTTGACCATACAACGGCATCGAGGCACACTGGACACATTTCCCAACTTAGAATATGTGCGTCATCTAACTGACGGTGTGCCATTGTTCAAGGAAGCAGAATGAACAAGATACCAATGTTAGAACGGCTTGCCGCACAGAGTCTTGTTGAATATGACGGTGAGTTAATCTTTAGTAAGGAGCGATTCGCTGAGTTGATTGTTCGAGAATGTATGGACATTGCCTACGAATACGATGCTCCAAAAATGTCCGGACCTGGTATGATTATTGCTAACAGGATTCAAGACCAGTTTGGGCTTGACGAAGTTCTTCAAGGGTAATAGAACAGCGTATGCGTTTAGATCTATTAACAGACTTAGGTATTAGTTCAAGATTAGAGAAATGTCCTAAAACGGCCGGATCTACTCCTTGTTTAAAACCTTCTGTTATGCTAAACTTATGGTCTAACTCATATTCGCTACCTCGCTCTAATCCAAGAGGGTTGATTTTATCTTGATAGTGCTGCCAACTCTTATAAGTATGATTAAGGACTTGCTCTCTATAAAGTTCCCAATCACTTTTCTGTTCTTTAGGGATGGCTATGCCTCGAGATATTTTAGTCTCTGTAGCCGCACTATAACAAGCAGGATTTCTTTTGTTGGCTCTTTCAGATAACTTTTTCTTAGATTCCGCACTATGACTCTTACCATACATAGGATTGTTGATTCCAGAGTGGCCGCCTCGGCTTTTAACAGCCGCAGAAATCTTGCTACCTTTCTCGGCAACCCAATCGCTATCAGTGTGGAGTTCTTTAAGAGTAGCATTACCACGCTCACTCATCTTTTTCATATGACTACGGCGTTCTTCCGGGGTCATATTATTCTGTCTCGATGCTTCTGCCTTTTTAACAAAGCCAGGACATTGGGTGATTTTTTCGACACATCTCAACTTTTTGGAGTTATAACTTATGTAAAAGGCTTGACCTCCGCACAAAAAACAAGTATCATTAGCATTAACGGTAGTAAGTTTAGGCATAGTTCTATCTCTCTATCGTTGTTATTTATCAATAATAACAAAAAGTATCCAGATCGTGAGATTTGGATTGAGGTCTCCGAAGACGGAGAAAATGGTTCATTCATTAAGTATTAATCTAAAAGGAAGAAGCTAAAATGGCTCGTAATTACAAGGACTATAGTTATTTTGAAAACCGTCCTGATGTTGTGAAGGTTTGGGACGATCTCGAAGCCTATCACGATTGGTGCAGATTCGAACTCTGCGATTTTAATCCTGCTGATCTCTATCGTAGAGATTCTGCAAACTACTCTGCTTATCTTGCAAGCAAGAGGCCACGACGCCCTTATATGGGCAATAAACCTCGATACGACAATAGAAGAAACAATGAGCAAAATTTTTCTCGTTGATTTAGAAGCAGTAGAAACACGCTACACAGGTGAGTGGAAGACTCACCTTCCTGCGTTACTACGAGGGAGAGGTCACAATGTTCAAGTTATCAGTGGTCCTGAAGATATTCCTAAAGCCACTACTCCTGGCGCCTTTCTTAATTTTGGCGGCACTAATATCTATAAGTCTGCACAAGTTGAACAAATTGGTCGCTTGTTTTGCTCCGGATCAGTTAGTGCTCATGATCACTTTATCTTTACTGATGCTTGGCACCCGGGTATCATAAATTTAAAGTATATGAGCGAGCTTCTTGGCATTCCTGTTAAGATTCACGCACTATGGCATGCTGGTAGTTATGATCCTCAAGATTTTTTAGGTCGTCTTATCGGAGATGCTCCGTGGGTAAGAAACGCTGAAAAAGCATTTTACCACGCGATCGATCATAATTACTTTGCGACAGATTTTCATATTGAAATGTTTGTTAAAAATTTATTAGGTTATGAAAATTCAGAAATAATTAGAGAATTTGCTCCTAATAAAATTGTTCGTACAGGTTGGCCTATGGAGTATATGCCTGATACTCTATTAATGTACAAGAACATGCCCAAACGTAATCTTATTCTTTTCCCGCATCGTATTGCTCCGGAAAAACAAGTTGAGATTTTCCGCGATTTAAAAGAACAGTTACCTCAATACGAATTTGCTATCTGTCAAGAACAACAATTAACAAAGAACGAATACCATAATATGTTAGGCGAGGCCAAACTAGTATTCAGTGCTAACTTACAAGAAACATTGGGTATTAGCTGGTACGAGGGTGCTATCGTAGATGCTATTCCTATGGTTCCGGATAGACTAAGCTATTCCGAAATGGCAATAGAAGATTTCAAATATCCTTCCGAATGGACTGAAAATTTTGATGCTTATATAAAATATAGAGCTGCCATAGTAGATAGAATTATTCAATACATGGAAAATTATGAATCTTATATACATCGCCTAAATAAACAGGTAGATATTTTGAAAATAGATTTTTTCAGTTGCAATAATCTACTAGAGATGTTAAAATAACATGTCATCCACGACAATAACTCGGAGAATTATAATTGACAACATTCACATCAGAAGATTTAAATAACGCTCTTAAAGGCGGAGAGATACACGCAGGTGACGGCGGGTATCAAGAAGCGTATCTCGGTGATCATATTCGCTTCAAAATGAAGCGTGACAAAAAACGTTTTTGGGCAGGCGACAACATCAGTGATTATCTGCACGAAGGCGATAAAGAGAAACTAATCAACGAAGCAACAGAAGCATTTGAACTAGTGCTTGACCGTTTGCTGATCGATCGCGAAAACGATCCTAATAGTAAAGGCACAGCACGTCGCCTTGCTAAAATGTACTTTAACGAAATAATGGCAGGTAGATATGACCCAGCACCCGATGCAACATCATTCCCAAACGATTCGGCGGATCGTTACGAAGGTATGCTGGTTGTTCGCAGTGAGTTGCGTAGTATGTGCAGTCATCATCACCAACCTGTGGTGGGTGTTGCTTATATTGGTCTTATTGCTGCCGAGCATCTTATTGGACTTTCGAAATATACAAGAATCGCCCAGTGGTGCGCCCGACGAGGTACTCTCCAGGAGGAACTTGCTAATGACATTGCTAGGGAAATCCAAAAAGCCACAGGAGCCAAAGATCTAGGAGTTTACATTCAAGCCACACACGGTTGCTGTGAGAATCGCGGTATTATGGCACATAGTTCATTAACACAAACTACTGTGCTAAAAGGTGCGTTTAAAGATGACATGGGTACAAAGAAAGAGTTCTTTGACAATATTAAAATGCAACAGGAGTTTGCACCAAGATGAGAAAACAATTAATCGAAGCCAGTAAGCAGCATTATTTGGCACATATACAAAAACACAGAATCAATGTAGAAGTGATTCTAAATAATCCTACTGCCATTGCAGAACATAGCGATATTATGGATGCGATTGAAAAAGAAGTTGCTCAAATCGCCGAGTACATGGATAAACTAGAAGTAATGGAAAAATACTTTAAGGAGTAAATTATGCAGGTAAGAGTAGAAGAAAATGACAACGATGTAGGTAAATGTGGTTGTGGTCGATCGCCTACTGGTAAATGTATCGGTTGGCACGGATTGGATGAGGGTACCTACAGAGAAAAATTAGCTGAGTGGGAACTAGAAGATTATAAAAAACGTGCTCAAGAAACATGGAATGATTCATGTACTACGCCGAGGTCCGAATGATTCAAGATTACAATACGATTATAAATCGTATAATGAACTTGCAAGAATTTGAAGTTAAGAGACTATTAGATGGCCCATTGGCATTTACCGGCGGTCCTATACCTTTTGACATACGTGCTAATCACGACTGTGCTTGGTTTAAAGTTCTAGCAGTATCTCAAAAAGAAGCAGAACAAAAAGTTGATGAGTGGCTTAATAGAACATCGATCGATGATTAAACCTTTGCGTGATGATTTAATGGTTCAACAACAGCTAACTTCTAACGATGAGTGGAGTAGAAGATGGCATCATATGGTTGCTGTTATCATGCTCAATCAAACTGGTAGAAAAGCTGTAAAATATGTTTTACCATTATTTCTCCAAAAATGGCCTCATCCTCGAGATTTCTTATATGCCAATGAAGATGAAGTTAAAGAAATAATTTGGCCCTTAGGAATGGTAAATGTCCGATTTAAAAGACTCAAAAGAATGACTGTTGATTACTTTACATGGGACGGAAAAGATGCTACAATGTTATATGGCATCGGAAAATATGGTTCCGATTCGTATGAGATCTTTTTTAAAAACAATTATACTGTTGAACCAACTGACAAAGAACTGAAGCGTTATCTAAAGGAAGAAGTTAATGTTGTTGAAACTACTTGAACGACTAGGTCGCAAACGTATCATTTTTGATCGTGTGCATAACGAACCGTATCTCGAACGGTATTATCTCTTTTTGAAAGAAAGAAATCGCTTTCCCTTTAATATTTTCTTACACAAATTCTTAAAGGGAGATCCAGACGATGTTCATGATCATCCATGGCCGTATGCTACATTAATTTTGAAAGGTGGATATTATGAATGGGTTCCGCAATTTGACGAACAGGGCAATAAATCATGTGAAATACGTAAATGGAGAGGACCCGGCCATTTTCGTATATGTAGCCCTAACTCTTATCATCGTATTGAGCTTAAGCCTGGCGTGACAGCATGGACTCTGTTTATGCCTGGGCCTCATAAACGTGATTGGGGATTTTTAGTTAATAACAAATGGGTTCAACACGAACAATACCTCAAGGAGAGATATGAACAAGCTCATAATCGACCAGCATAAATTAAATGGGTTAGTTGCAAAGATTTGTAGAGAAATTACTTTAAGCAACTGGAGGCCTGATTATATTGTAGGAATCACTCGTGGTGGGTTGATTCCTGCTGTCATGATCAGTCAGTATTTTAATATTCCTATGCATACACTAAATGTTAGCCTTAGACAAAATCCTTTAGATTCAGAAAGTAATCTATGGATGGCCGAGGATGCTCTAGGTCCTAACAGTAGAGAAAGATTTGTAGAGGATGAAAACGATGTAGCTGGTATTTTATCAGCTGCTAGTGATCTACTAGAAGCCGGAACATATAAAGAAATTCTGTTAGTCGATGACATTAATGATAGTGGTGCTACTTTTAATTGGATAATGGAAGACTGGCCTAGTGGATGTTTTCCAAATGATCCGGCCTGGGAAGAAGTTTGGAATAATAATGTAAAATTTGCTGTACTAGTAGATAATCAAGCAAGTAAATGTAATGCAAAAATGGATTATTCTGGTATGGAAATCAACAAAGCTGAAAATGATGTCTGGGTTGATTTTCCCTGGGAAGATTGGTGGGTAAAATGAATGACTTAAAATTCACCACCGCGGGAGAATATATGGATACTCGCTGTTGCGGTACTGGATCGTGTGTTATTAATTCTGAGGGCGAATGTTGGTGCGGTCAGAAATGGGACGGCGAAAAAATGTGTCAGCCCTATTTTATAAACGAATCTGGTTTGAAAATAAATTCAGTAACCGGAGATCTTGTCAATGACTAAATTAAGAGTAGCATTAGCACGTTGGATACTAGGAAAACATTGTCCTTGTTATAACATGGGCTATCATAAACTTTGCGATTTTACTAAACACGGTATAGGAAAAAAGAAATGATAGATGCTAAAGTAAAAATTCATTGTACCGATAACGGTAAAGATGTCGAAGCACATATTCTTAACTATAAACCTCGAGCATTTCTCGAAGTAGCATTTCAAACAGTAAAGTTAAGGATGGTATATAAAGAAAATACAAAAGTATTTTTCGGTAATCTTATGGGCAGAGAGTTTGTTATCAAAGAAGATTCATTGCCTCAAGAAAATCGTAAGGAGTATCAAAGATGAATGATATTGTAAAAGTTATGCCAGATCAACCCTCATTTATTGAGGAAAGTCGTGCCCCGTGGGACCAAATGCTAGAAGAAGATTATCATGTAAAAGTATTCTTCGACAAATATCCTGTAACCGAAGGCCATTTGTTATTCGTGCCTAAATACAATACTGTAGCAGTTCTTATGGATTGTTTTGAAGCTGCTGTAAAAGATGGAATCAAAAGAGTTCAAGATGGATCATGGGATGGATTTAATGTAGGCTTTAACTACGGAAAGGCTGCAGGGCAGACTGTGGAGTGGCCACATGTGCATTTAATCCCAAGACGCACAGGGGATATGGAAGATCCCACAGGCGGAGTACGTCATGTTATACCCGAACGTGGTAATTATAGGAAATGGTAATGTCAAGAGCATTGTTTATCGGTGATAGTCATACTTGCGGTTATTGGAGTCATCCAACTAACCAAGGTCCGGGATCTTATACCTATTGGAATGATAATAATTATGCAGAAGTGTATGCGCAAGAAAATAATAAACCAGTAGCTATCTATGCCATGGCAGGTGTTAATAATCGTGTATATACCGACTGGATGAAATCTATGTTTGATCGGTACGATGACATAGATGAAGTTTTTCTTTGCATGGCTCCTTTTAATCGATTTACTATAGGATTCGACGGAAAATTAGACGATAACGTTATTCCTGTAGATCACTTTACTACCAAAATGCCTTCTTCTGATGGATTTATTGATAGATATTGTGATTTAACCATCAACGAAGAGAATCTACAATTATTCAACAAAGCACTCAGCGACGACTATAATACGTTTCCTGGACTAGATCTAGATCCACAGAATGGTTTAAAAACTCCTAACATCAGAGAAAATACTTTTATGCAGATAAAATTATTCTTTGATCTTAATTCTTTTATTGAAAAAAGAGATTTTCTTCTAAATGTTTTTACATGGGATCGCATGTGTCACGAACGAGGTGCAAAGCTATATCTTTTTAATGTTACTGATAGATTACGTTATCCCCAAACTTTTGAATATTACGGCGAGTTAAAAGCTACAACTCTTAGTAGAAAAGCTGTAGAAGGATTTTTCAAAGAAAGACATGTTGATCATACCAAATACTATCTAGAAGATCAGGAACACTATAACAGAGAATATCACAGTCTTATAGCTACTAAATATTTGCCCTGGTTAAAAACACAATGATAAAAATACTGATTGCTGGCGATAGTTTTGCAGCGGTATATCCGTTTGCAAAACTTGGCTGGGTCAATATTCTTGCACATCGACACAATGTAACAAATTTAGCACAGGCAGGCTGTGGTGAATATAAAATATTAAAGCAGATCGAATCTGTTAATCTAAAAGATTTTGATCTAGTTATAGTAAGTCACACCAGTCCTAGTAGAATACATGTACCAGAACACCCTATACATAAAGAAGGATTTCACAAAAACTGTGACCTCTTAGCTAACGATATCATTGAAAGAAATAGTTGGTTCAATTCAAGTTTAAGGGCAGCGCAGGGATGGTTCAAATATCACTACGACGATCAATATCAAATTGATATCTATAAACTAATACGCAAACAAATAAGTGATAACTTAGATAAGATTCCTTATCTAAGTTTAACTCATACTGAAATAAGTCGAGATCTTACTATCGAATCGAACAATATCGATTTTAGTGATCTTTGGAAAAAAGAACGAGGTACTATTAATCATTATACAGTATCCGGTAACCGCATCATCTACGAAACCATCATAGAGCATATAAATGGAAAATAAAACAATAACAGTACCGTGGGAAAATCAAAGTAACACATGGTGGAACGAAACCTGCGCTAATATTATGGAAGTATTCGGTTTGCCAGGTGGAAAATATACTACAGAGATTAGTGCAGAATGTATGCATTTTAATTTTAAAGATGAAAAAGATGCGTTTATGTGTAAAATTTTGATTAGTGACCAAATATGAAAGAAAGATATATTTTTTTATTAGCACTAGTTTTAGTAGTTTCAATATTGATCTTGACAGATTTCGGAAGACCTACTGTTAAAGTATATGATTGCGGTATGGCCGAATGGCATCCTGATATTCCAACCAAAGTCAAAGAAGAATGTAGAAAGTTAAGAAAAGAAATAAATGATTCTGTAGAAAGGTATAGAACATGAAATCATGGACTCTAACAGTAGAAGAAGATCCTGAAACAGGTGATGGTATATTAATCTTTCCGCCCGATCTGCTAGAAGAAGCGGATTGGAAAGAGGGAGATACTTTAGAATGGATCGATTTGGGCGATGGCTCTTGGCAATTAAAGAAAAAGGTAGTATAATAAACTATGGAAAAAATTAAATTAGCAGAACTATTTTATAGTATTCAAGGCGAAGGGCGATATATGGGCGTCCCTTCAGTATTCATGCGCACATTCGGTTGTAACTTTAAATGTTCGGGTTTCGGTATGGCAGCTGGAGAATCTAGCGAAGAAGCAGACAATGTTGCTAAAAAAGTTCATTTGTATAAAACTTATGAAGAACTTCCGTTAGTTTCTACAGGATGTGATAGTTATGCAAGTTGGCATCCGTCATTCAAACATCTTAGTCCGTTTTACACTACAGATGAAATCGCAGAAAATATCATGAAAATACTTCCTTACGAAAAGTGGGAAGACGAACATCTTGTTATTACAGGAGGCGAGCCGTTACTAGGTTGGCAACGTGCATATCCAGAGCTATTAGAGCATCCTAAGATGAAAAGTCTTAAAGAAATTACGTTTGAAACAAACGGTACTCAACAGCTAACTCCGAATTTCAAAAAATATCTTCTAGACTGGGCGCAAGATCCTCCTTTCTCTAGTAGAGAGATTACATTTAGTGTTAGTGCTAAATTGAGCTGTAGCGGTGAAGCTAGAGATGTTGCTATCCGGCCAGATGTAGTTTGTGAATACGAAGAAGTCGGTTATGCATATCTTAAATTTGTGATAGCCACAGAACTTGATGCCGAAGAAGCGATCGAAAGTGCAGACATATATAGGGCGAGAGGTTTCAAAGGACCGATTTATTTGATGCCAGTGGGCGGTGTCGAAAGTGTATATACATTAAACAATCGGCGTGTGGCAGAACTAGCGATGAAAAATGGACTTCGTTATAGTGATAGATTACAAGTACCATTGTTTAAAAACGAGTGGGGAACTTGATGCAAAAATTTATTAAAAAATTAATGGGTTTAGATAAGATAGAAGCCGATATTGAAATGGCTAGAAAATCTTTGGACGAAGCAACCAAATTAAAAGACGAAGCTGAAAATAAGTTAAAAGAAATTGCTCTAGAACAAGATTTGGCTAAATTATCTCCCAAAGATCGTGCTACTAGACTCAAAGAACCATGGGTCGGTGTATTAAATACTCATGTCAATAAAGACAACATTCGAAATGGTTTCTTTGAACTTGACTGGAATGAGCAGTTTGTGTTACAATTAAAGCAAGAAGGTTATGGTTTAGATGGCGACAAAGATGAAGAAATTGTCGATCGTTGGTTCCGTGAGCTTTGTGCTAATGTTGTAGTTGATGGCGATTATGGTGGTCCTGTGCAGACAGGGTCTTTAGACATACAGAGTGTAAAAAAGAATAACGTATGATTTACAAAATGGTCAGTATGAAGCCCTTGACAAAGTATGCTCCGTCTTGGGACTTTTCAATCGGACTAACACAGTGGAAAGACAGTCGTGATCAAATCAATACCATCAAACATTGGTTGTTAAACAACGAAAAAAGAATCATAAATTCTTACAAGGTTAATTTTGACGGTGGTACTGGTTTAGGTGACGACAGTGTTACTAGCAGATTTGGTCGTTATAATCTATTTCAATTTACAGAAGAATTACCAGAACTAAAATCACTTTTGAATTTCTTTAGACACTCTTATTTAGATTTTATTAAAAAGGATAATTCTGAGTTAAAAGATACATCGATTGTGTGCTGGTTCAATGTTGTTAGAGATCAACAAAAAATAGAAAAGCATCATCACGGTGCAGGACACGATGTATATCTAAGCGGAAACTTTATGTGCGATAATTATCCAACACAGACTGTTTATGAATGCCCGTTTGATGTAAATGTTCAAATGCCTGTGACCAATCAAAAAGGAACATTATCTATATTTCCTACATGCCTTCCGCACTATACTACAAAATATGAATCTAATAAAGAAGAGCGTGTGAGCATTGCATTTGACATTAGATTAACCAACTTAACCGGAGTAGAAGATCTTACTGCTATTCCTTTCATGAACGAATCAATTCTAGAAGAAATGGATTATGACTTACATACTCGTTGATACAGCAAACACATTTTTTCGTGCTAGACACGTTATCAACGGCGACGCTGATATCAAACTCGGTATGGCCTTTCATATTACTCTCAACTCTATTCGTAAAGCGTGGCAGCAGTTCAATGGTACCCACGTTATTTTCTGCTTAGAAGGCAGATCTTGGCGCAAAGATTTTTATGCTCCTTATAAGCGTAATCGCTCAGATGCCCGTGCTGCTCACAATGAGCGAGAACAAGAAGAAGAACGTGTATTCTAGGAAGCATTTGATACGTTTAAAACGTTTATTACAGAAAAAACAAACTGTACTGTTTTACAAAATTCACAACTAGAAGCAGACGATCTTATTGCAGGATGGATTCAAAGCCATCCAGACGATAATCATGTTATCATTTCGACCGACACAGATTTCGTACAACTAATTGCTCCTAACGTAAAACAGTATAACGGAGTAATGGAACATGTTATCACACACGAAGGTATTTTCGATGACAAAGGCAAACCAGTTATTGATAAAAAAACCAAAGAGGCAAAGCCTGCACCCAATCCAGAGTGGCTCTTGTTTGAAAAATGTATGCGTGGTGATACCAGTGATAATGTCTTCTCAGCGTATCCAGGTGTGCGTACTAAAGGCACAAGCAAAAAAGTGGGTCTTACTGAAGCGTTTGAAGATCGTAAAACCAAAGGATATTCGTGGAACAATCTCATGTTACAGAGATGGACTGATCACGAAGGAAAAGAACATCGTGTCTTAGAGGATTACGAACGTAACCGTAGATTGATCGATCTAAGCTATCAACCTGATCATATTAAAGAAATTATTACTAAAACTATTTCAGAAGCGATTGAATCGAACAAGAACATTAGTCAAGTTGGAATACGATTGATTAAGTTTTGTAATCTGTATGATTTGAAAAAAATTGCTGAACAAGCACAAAGCTATGCAGAACCGTTAAATGCAAGATATAGTTTCAAAGAAGAAAACAGTTTTTCAGTATAAATGAAAGTGTTGGGAGAACATTATGACAGAGATACACGCCAAGCCTATTATTAAAGACAAATTTTGGATTGTCGAAGAGAACGGCGAAAAAATCGCCACTCTTAGGAAAAACGAAGATGATCGATTTGTCATGAGTAATGAATTAGGAATTAAAATTTATGACAATAAAGAAAGTCTAACCAAGCAATTTGGAAAAGATTTCTTTGTTGTTAAAATTATTAAAGAAAGCGATAACTCGCAACCGAATGAGGTTCATGGTTTCTCTACGAGTGCCTCGCCTCATAATCCTCTCTATGATGTAAAAAGAAAATTACCGTTATTTACTAAAAGTGAAGATTCAAAAAGTCTCTATTGTGCAGGTTATTACATCATTAAATTTGATAAAGGTTGGGTAAAAAGTTTCTGTCCTAAGTTGATTACTCTGCAACGTTATCCGTTTAAGGGTCCATTTAAAACAGAAATTGAAATGAAACAGGTGCTATCAAATGTCTCAAAATAAATTGCCTGTTACATTACCAACTGTAGAAAAATTAATAGCTAGAACTATAACTGCAGAAAAGAGCCAGCAGAAAGAAATACGTATTACGATACAGGAAGCTAGAGATCTAACAGCAGAACTTGCTATATTGACTTCTAAATTAGGCTCTACTGTACAAGAAATACATCAAATGCTGTCGGAAATACGTGAATCGACTACAAAGATCGACGTTAAGTTCGACGGAGGCACATTCTAAATCTGATAAATATATACGTGGTTTATTAGGATACGTATATAGATGAGCAGACCAAAACCTAAAGTAATTCTCGAATATGCTAATAAAGAGAATTATAAAATCGAACAAATCTTAGAGAGCGAAGCAATCTGGGCAGTGTTCTACAAAGGAAAGCCTTTCAATTTGAAAAGTGGTAGTCTGCTGGCCAATTATCCCGGACCTAAATATAAAAAGGTCAGTTTCAGTAATCCGGGCCATGCTCACAATCTTGCTAAAAAATTAAACAAATTATTTAAGACTTCTGATTTTAGTGTTTATAAATTAACAGACGGCGAAGAATTAAAATGAGCAATGGATTCAAAAGACAAATATACTGAAGTTTTTTTAAAGGCGGCCGGCCTACCGTGTGATGAAAAAAATATAAAAGACTGTCGTTCGAGATGGTGGTTCAGCACACGTGAAAAATCCGTCGGCGGATTAAGATTAACCGATCAGGGAATCGAGTTCATAGAGACTGAAGCCGAAATAAAAACTTATAAAATAGAATTACCAAAAGATCTAACCATAGGCCCACAAATACTAATTTGGTTAGATCAATTTTTAGAATCCCCCTGGCACCTAGAAAAAAGATACATAAAAGTTCTTTCAGAAAAATCAGCCTTTGAATTATATCTATTTTCCGGCGATGTTAGAAAAATGGGATCTTCTAAGGCCATGGCCAAAAGACTGAGCCAAGAATCCCTGTCTTAATAAACTACCCAGTTAAATAAACATATGATAGATCTTAACGTTCTTGATATTTTAGATTGTAGAAAAGTGGAGACTGTTGTTCCTCACTTTTCTAAAATTATGGTTAATAGATTAGATTGGGATAGTGACAAAATTGAAGATTGGATAACTGCCAATCTTAAAGGTCGCTTTTATCTACTAGATCAACCTTATATCGCAGAAGAAGGAAAATTAAAATCGGCCAGATTTGCCGGTTTCGAAGATCCTAAAGAGATAACTTACTTTATACTCGCTTGTCCCTATTTAAGGAGAAACTAATGACTGACGAAGCACAAAAACAAGAGAATCCGGCCGCTAATCAACCTGCTGCAGAAGCTCCACAACAACCTGCAGGACCAGATCTTAACATCACAGATCTTGCTGCCGTGAGAAGTATTATTGATGTTGCTACTCAAAGAGGAGCATTTAAAGCTGCCGAACTAGAATCTGTCGGTAAGATTTATAATAAATTATCTGCATTTTTAGATGCAGTAAGCAAAAAGGAACAATAATCATGCAAGCACTAAAACACATTGGTAGGATGCAAAAGTCGGGAGCGAAAGTTTTAGTAGCATTTAGAACGCTTCCCGGCGAATCTAATTATGCTTTAGTTGTACCGGTAGCTCAATTATCAGACTCTTATCACGATTCTATTATGAAAGTAGTAGAAAGCGATCAAGCACAAGAAGTTTTTGAATTTGGAGAGATTCTTTTTACAAGAACTTTTTCAGACGGAAGACCTATGTTGCAAGCTCTAAGAGCAGACGGATTACTTGAAAAAGTAACTACAGATTCTGTTCTGATGACACCTACACCCAATGACAATATTCCGTTGCATCAATTAAATTCATTGATTGCTGAACAAAAAAATTGTGCTGTCGATGACTTGTGCAACTTTATATCAGGTGCTCCAAAGTCACCTACAACTGTTGAAGATGTAGCAACAGTTAAGGATCTAGGAAAAGATGTAGGTGAGCCTAGCAGACCACAGCCAATACAAGCCAAGGCCAACGAAGTCTTAACAGACAAAGATATTGCTAAGGGCCTACGTAGCCAAGCAGATGCTCTTTATAAAGAAGCAGCTCGTTTGAGAAAAGAGGCAGAAGAATTAGATCCAACTGTTAAAAAATCTTCAAAGGCTAAAGAAGCAGCTGATGCCTAAACCGTTGTTTAAACCTCCTCGACACCTCGTCGAGGAGTGGCCGGAAGTGTTCGAAGATATGTATATGAATACCATGCCGGTCCATTATCTAGACATGATAAGATTAGAATTTACTGACGGTAGAATCTGGGAAATCAATGTACAAGATCAACTTTGCGATCTGCCAAACGATCTTGTTGCCTCGAGGCTAGTAGATACGTTTCAGGAATTTAAAGAAGATATTAAAAAAATAGATTTTAAAATCGATGTTAATAGATTGAAACAAGATATTAAAAATCAAAGCAAAGATATTCTTTAATTATTTTTCTTAAAAAGAATATCATTATTAAGTTTTATTTCGATCACTAAACCCGCTCTTCTGAGAGCCCAATCTTCATTATTAACAATATTTCCTATTGGAAATCTATCTAATGTCTTATGTGTTTGCTTATAGAATTCTTGCCAAGCAGGTCTATCGATAATAGATTTGATTGTTTTAAAAGGATCTAACATTATATTCGGAGTATGAAATAAATTTCCCGTAATATCATCATTGTGTATTTCATCTCCATCCAACCAACCTCGTATCATATCTTTTCCTAATATATCTTCATTAAGCCAAACAGTATGATCGCAAGATTCGCTGTATGGATCAAATCTATGCTTGATATATTTTTTTTCTGTAAAATCAATTTTATCAGCTCCGATGTGAGTCACTGGTTGATTTTTATATGCTACTCGTCTAGTAACTTTTCTGTGAGCAAAAGAAGCTTCTAATCTATGCACACAGTCATTTATATTATGAACATTTTTAAATACTTCACGATCTTCATGTATAGGTAAAGTTCCTATTACGTTTTGATTATTCATTAGTCTTGTAAAAATTCTATGTATATCGTTCAACAAGGTCTGACTGTTTGTAGGAGAAAAAAGATTTGAATTAGTTTCTATTATATTTTTTTCACGTTTAATTCGTTTGATTACATCGATAAAATTAATATTAAATTTATTTCCTAAAAATTCTAAAGAGTTTTCTAATGTTGTAAAATCTAGTATAAGTTCCGATACTGGTACTGGTCTATTTCCGCCTGCGTGATCAGCAGTATAGTATCCTATCTGTTTTTGTTTTTGAATTGTTTCAACAAAATAGGGTAACCACTCTGCAACAAAACCGTTTTCCAACAGTTCTATTTGGACATAAGTAGTGTCATCAAAAATGTATGTTAAATTATTCATAAAACGCCTTGAATATTTTACTATCTATATTTCTTATAGAATCTATTTCTTTTAAAAATTCTAGTAATTTCATTTCAATATTTTTGTCGTAGGGCATATCTAACCAAGATTTTAATTGAGAAAGATTATGTTTTCCTAACATTTTATAGATCATTTCTTTTTTATCATTATTAATAGATCTAGCACTAAAAATTTCTGGAGTATAAACAAAATTAGCTGTATGATTTATTTCAAGACTCCCACAATAATCTATAAATTCTTGAACATAAAAAATATTTAAAGCACTTATAGTTTGACAGACCAATAAATTCATATTTGGTAGTTTATTTTTTATATACCATTTTAAATTTTGATCTATCTGATTCCACTGACTGGGCCACCTGAGCCAGTCATTTCTTTGGCCAATATCGTCTAAGCTCAGCATTATATTTACAGAAGAAAAGTTTTTCCAAATATCTAAATAATCATCGGGCAGAACACTAATGTTAGTACTATACTCTAAAGATATTTTTTCTGCAATTTTCTTTTCTACTAATTTTTCTAGCAATCTTTTATGGGCTTTTATCAGCAACGGCTCGCCGCCATTAATATAAATCGTTCGAAGTTTAGTATTATGTTCTGCAAGTTCTTCGTAAAACAGCTCATCTTCAAACCATTTATATCTTCGTGATTCAATATGCGTTATGTCCTTGTACCAAGGTAATTTTTCAGACAATTTAATTTCGTCTCTTACCCATTTTGAACTACTAATAGAATTGCAGGTAGCGCAGGCTAGATTACACACATTACCTAGTCTCAGTTCTAAAAATTCTAAATTTCCCTCAACAACACTTTCTTTTAAATCTATAGGATTCCAATTAAATCTTTTGTTTTCAAATACACGCTTGCTCCATTCGCCTTTTTCTTCTGCTTCGAAACACCGTTGGCATGTGCTAGGAATTTGACCAGCTATCATTTGTTTTCTTGTAGCGATAAAAGAATCAGCATTTAAAATTTCAATTACTCTTTTATTTTCTAGATTTAAAAATCTGTTTTGACTTTTAGCAAATCCGGACCCGTCATCAAGTTTCGCTTGGCAGCATAAACTTACATTCCCATTAGGATGTGTAGCTAGATGATTCCATGGAAGACAACAAGTCGTATCTTTTATCATATATTATGCCACCAATCCAATACTTCTTTAGTATTTGAAAAAATTTCTTCAATAGTCACTGCTTGATTTTCTTTTCCGTCTTTTCTAAAAACAGCAATTTTTTGCATTCTGTCTTTACCATGCTTAAGACCTAACTTATAATTTTCTTTATATTTTTCTTCAAATGTTGGTCTAAGCAACATATTTTCAAAAGTTTCTCTATATACTTTTGTAAATGGCGAACTTATACTTTTTTCATATTCAATTAAATCATGTAAAATAGGATCTAAAATTTTTCTCGGCAAGCACATCGGGCTCATAACTATAGAACTATCAAAATCAAAAGTTATTTTTACATAACTTTTAACGCCTAACTGAGTTGCTAGATCCATTAAGGCTTTCATATCTAACAGTCCCGGAAGTGTTATGGTAACATCGATAACCATAGCATCCATGCCGTACTTGGAATTTAAAAATATACCTTGTTTGAAATTCTCTAACCATTTATCATATTTCAAACCTGTTCTAATAAATTCAGCTATTTTTCCTGTAGCGTCTTGACTACAGCACATATTAACATGTTTAAAATGAGGAAGGAGATCGTATAACTTAACATTGTTTCTTTCAATTATACTGAGATTTGTATTATATCTAACAGTTACTTTTTTCGCTTGATCATGATCTACTAGATATTTCATAATGTCCCAGTGTATTTGATACATCAAAGGCTCACCGCCAACCCAATATATTTCTTCTATTCGATCTTCTAATACAGCATCCCACAATTCTTTTTCGACAACCGTTTCTTGAAACTGTTCTACTACTTTTTTATTTTCTGGAATCATCCATGCATCCTTATCGGGATTCCATGCATTCATTAATCGTTTTTCAGTTTCCCAACTACTAGATAATTGCTCTCCGCACATACGACATTTAAAATTGCAAAGATTATGTATTCTATAATCAAAACTGATAGGCTTCATTGTTGTATAGCCCGTGTCATCTGTAGAGTTTAATGCATCCTGTATCTTGTCAGGAAACAGAGTTTGAGTAAAGTAATTTCTATACGTATAAAGATTTAACTGCTGACTATGGCAAACTTCGCATTCCGGAATTCGTTCTCCGTTTAAAATTCTGCGTCTCACAGATTTCATATGATCGCCGTTCCAGTGTTCTTCTAATGTTATAGGAATATATTTTTTGCTAGATGCTGGAACTTTTTCATCGATATACTGTTGCGTCCAAGATGCTTTTTCTCTACTGGCGCAACAAATTCGTCGTTCGCTTTGAGGACTGATGTATGTATGAGTCCAAGGTGCTATGCAAAAAAATTCACTTATTTCTTTAGTCATCGACATGCCTCAACCATACATCATCATAATCATTATCAAATCTGCTGTAAGGAAAATCAAAAATTTTATCATTAACAATTATCTGATCAATATCATTATAATTAATTAGTTTATTTTTTACTATTTCTTTATCTATGTCTATGACTTTTCCTAGTCTTGCAAATCCCAATCGTAAAGATTTGTCTGTGGGATCTAAATTTTTTTCAATTAACCATCGATCGAATCTATCAATAACTCCGTGACTAATATCAGAGCTAAGATGCAACAACATATCGCCACTAAGAAGTTTTATAGGTTCTACATGTTCAGAATCTAGTTCATCGTCCTCTTCGATAAATGCTTCGAAGTGAGTTTTACCTACCTGAGGATAGCCCAATAAAACATCTCCAAAGTTAACAAACTTTGTAAAAATATTGTCAAAGTCAGTTGGCAGTGTAGGTAATTTATTAGGAGCTCTTTGCCAACTAATATTAAGATGTATTCCGCTGTGATTATGATTTTTTTGTAACAGTGTATGTAGTTCATGCACTTCTAAATTTAATCTACAAATTTTAATTCTTATTTTAGGCGAAGCTGCATACATGTAATTACTGGTTCTATGAGCTGGTCCGGCTAATGTAGGAAAGTAATTATGAACTAAATTCATCTTTGCATTATTAGGTCCATCTACAAAATCTTCTAAAGATAATCTCTCAGTAATTTGAGGTTGTTCAGTCACTGGATATTCGGGATGTTGGTTGGCTACAAAATCATAAGAACTTATAACATCTAGTGTGTTATTGATTTGAGAAATCATCTGTTCTATGGTCAGGGGACTCTGACTCATAAAAATATGTTCTTTTTTAAGCATTGCTCCAGATTCTAGTTCGAATTTAAATCTCTCTAACCAAAGATCCACAGCATCATTTTGATCTAATTTTATTTTTAGATAAAAAGGATCTATGTCTTTAACTAATCGATTTACAAGGCGTAAAATTATCATATGATTCGTCATATCCATATTTCTTATAAATTTTGTACAGTTCAGGAGCTACAGATAATAAATTTTGATTTCTTATTTTATCTATTTCTGCTAAATGTCTTGCAGTTTGTCTGAATATGCTTTCGTCCTCTACAGGTTGGTTCATCCAATTTTGGACATTGTTTATATCGTTAAGATGCCTGGGCCACCCGGTGGTAATTTTTTTCAATTTTTCTAATGATTCATTAGCCATTTCTTTTAGCTCAGCCGGAGCATTTTTAATATTAAATTCTGTTGGCCCTTGTAATATGTTATAGACAAAAGACGAATATACGTCTATTAAATCATTGGCTATTAGATATTCAACACACGCATCTAATCGATGCATATTAAAAATACTAACTGTTGGTGCATATCCTACCTTTATATTAGGAAATTTTCTTTCGAGATCTATTACGGATTTTATATTCTTTTCTAATCTGTTCCAATTGGTACCATTTCTCCAATATTCGGCTCTGTCCTGAATTTCATCTAAACTAACATAGATCATAACTCTTTTAAATTTAGGCCAAAGATCTAAAAAGTTTGCTCCTTTATAAGATAACACACTTAAATTTGTACTGTATCTTATAAGAACATCAGTTTTATTTTTATCGATTAGTCGTTGAATAACATCTAAGTGTTCTGGCATTAAAATGGGCTCACCGCCTGCAAAATAAATTTCTTTGACATATTCTATTTGACTTTCAATCAATTCGTTATGCACTGAATGTTCTTTATTAGGATCAAAGACTACAAATTTTGTAGTTGCATATTTTGGTGCTTTTCCATACAATGCAATATGATCTTGATACCAACTGCTACTAAGATCAGGGCCACAAGTCCTACAGCTTAAATTACATATGTTGTTGAATCTATAATCCCAATACGGAATTTTAAGTTCTGCAGAATAATCTTCTTTGGTATTTTCTAACTGCTCAACTAAATCCTTCCAATACTCTTTAGTTAATTTTTCTCTAAGACTAGAAATATTATGTTGCTCTTGAAGATAACATCTATTACAAACATCTGATCTTAAGTTTCCTTCTAACATGTCCTGGCGTAATTTTTTATAATTTTCGTTATTCCATATTTTTATAAAAGATTCAGATTCATTTACATTACCTAACACTGATTCGTATTCAGACATACAGCAGGCAAAAACTCTGCCATCTGGCCAAATATGAGTATGCAACCAAGGGGCTGCACAGAACGATTTATTTTTTTCTAATAATGTTTTAGCATCAGATGCTACAATTTCAATAATTTTATTATTCATAGGTTGCTAACGGATCGTCAATATTTTTATTATCTGGATTTAAAATCCATCCTTCTTTTTCTGCTAATCTTTTTAATTCGTCATCATTCTCATACTGCTTGGTACTGTTACCATCAACTAAAACTTGTATTTTATCTAATTTTGTTTCAGGAATTTGATCTAACCAATCTAATAAGATACTAGGAAAAATTCTTATACTTTTTTCTCTGCGCTCATCGTATTGTTTGTAAAAACTTTTAAAGTCTCTCCATAGAGTAATTTTATTACTAGTTCTACGATGCGGTGCATCGACTACTATTAGATAATCTATTAATCTTTCTATACTGGCTGTTTCATGTTCGTGCAACGACGGATTATCTTTATTACTAGCATACCAATCTTCTAATTTTTTTCTACAAAAATCTTTGATGTGATCAGGTAATGCCAACGGACTTTGAAAACTTGGAAATCTCAAAAGATTAATGCTCATAGTTAGATGCCGACCATATTTTAACTTAAGATCCATCATTTCATCAAAAAATTCTGTAATGGAAAATAAACATAGACTATTAATAGTCATCATTATGTTTATATTTCTACAGTTACCTTTTTCTAAAATCTTAATTAAATTAGATTTCCATTGATCATAATTTAACCCGTCTCGAATATATTCTGCATGAGCTCCAACAGTTTCGCAGCTTGTATATAAAACAAACTCTTTTATATTTTTTGTTTTTTCAATAAGATTATCTATGATCTCATCTTTAGCTATTAAGTTACTGTTAATAGCGAATCTCATATTGCTATCTTGTGAATTAAACCAATCTAATAATTTCCAAGTATTGCCACTCATTAGAGGCTCACCGCCTGTAATTCTTAATTCATCCAAGCTGGTACTTAAACCGTTGTCCCACCATTTCCAGAATGCTTGTATATAAGGATTATCTTCATCATTCTTATATGGTTCTACCCAAGATCCGTCTTGCTGAAACGCTGCTGCACCGTCAGAAACAAGATTCTGATAAGCACCATTCTTTTTAATATCTCTAGCCCAAGTAGTACTAAAACTTGCATTACAATAAGAACAGGCTAGATTACATACACGATCGAAACTTATTTCTAATGTTTTTAATTGTGCATCGTGATCCCATGGCTTGTTATAAATTTCTTCGAGCTCTTCATCTTTATAAATTATTGTTTTAAAAACACGATCTGATACTTTACTTTCGTCGATGTCTTCGATCTTCCAGCAATATTCGCATTCTCTAGGACGCTCTCCCTCAATCATCATTTTACGCATTAATTTTTTATGCTTGGTATTATGAATTGCAGTAAAATTATTTTCTAATTCGTCTAACGGAATATTATGAGCAGGCGGGTGATGACAACTGGCTGTCGAGCCACTACCTAACCATATAGTGGCGTTGAGCCATTTAGCTCCACAAAAACTTTTACTTTTTGTATCGATAACTCTGTTTCGATAATCTACTAATGTTTCATATGGTTTTTTAGGCATCCCAATCCTCTAAAAAGTTAGCGTATTCCGGAAACGTTTTAGAAAAATCGGTTCCTCTACGACGATCATATTCATTTATATATTTTACAAAATAGTTTCTTTTTTCCGGTGCGCTTTCGTCTTGTATAAGATATTCGCAAAATCGTTTTATTTGATCCCATTCTTCTAGATACACTCTAGCAAATTTACCCTCAGTATAACCATTAACCCACGGTTCTATTTGTTTTAATATCTTTTGACTGTATTCAATTCTCAAATCATGAGGCAGTAATTTAACACTAAGATGTTCAGGCCATCTTAGATAGTTTATGCTTATTGGTATTCTATTGCTTTCGAATCGATCATTATATTCGCTTCTGAGTTTCATTATAAGATCTATAAACTCAATGAAGGTAGGCAAACTTAATATATTAACCGTGGTCATTACTGAAACTCTTAAACCGGTTTCGTCTAAGCAGCGTCGAACATTGTCGATCCACTCGTTATATATTAGACCAAATCTAGAATATTCTGCTTGCTCACCAATACTTTCTAAACTTGTATAGATGTCAATATTTTTTACTTTATCTTTGATAGAATTTATTTCTGACAAAAACTTATCTATTAGTTTAGTATCAACAGCTAAATTTGTGTTGATGGCTATTTCAAGATCTGGTTGCGGATTTTCTTTTAGATATTCAAATAATCTCCAGGTGTCTTTGCTCATAAGAGGTTCCCCTCCAGTAATTCTAAACACCTTTAAATGCGGTAGTGCATCAGGGAACCATTTCCAAAAAGCAGTGATGTAAGGATTATCATCGCTGTGTTTGTATGGGTATCTGCCTACACTTTTATACCATTCTATATCTTGATTACTTTCCGGTATAGGATAAGGTCCGTGCTGCTTTATTTCTTCTAACCATTTACTAGAAATTTCAGGGCTACAATAACTACATTTAAGATTGCAGGCATTTGAAAAACTTACTTCAAGATACGAAGGATAAACATTACTATCTGGATCTAAGGACGCTATTTCTTCGAATCTATCCCATGCCCAGTAATCAGCTGTTTTATAATGCCGATCGCTGAAATAATCTTTATTGAGATCTTCTATTTTCCAACAATAATCACACTCGCTAGGCCTTTCGCCTGCTAGCATTTTTTTTCTTTGTTGTTTTTTGAATTGGCTATTATGTAATGCAGCCGGATCTTTTTCTATTTCCTCTAGAGGAATTTTATGAGGGCTAGGATGATGGCAACTATGATTATATCCGTTCTGAAGATAAAGAGTTGTCTGTAACCATTTAGCAGTACAAAAGCTAGAACTTACTGCGTTTATCTTTTCTCTTTTCTCTTTAAGAATTATTATTTTTTGTAAATTGCTCATATTTTTCTTTCAACCATTCAAAGTCGTTGATTTTCATAAGAGCATCATTGTCACCGATAGAACTATAACCGTAATCTCTACCTGCCTGAGCTCCGGCTATTGCATATTCTCCAAACTTTCTATCTTTTCCTTTTTCACACCATATGTTCAATCTGACATCTGTCTCTTCATCGTAATCCGAATCTATTACCTTACTAGATAATTTAACACATTCCCTAAAGGCCGATCTCCATGTATCAAAAGGAGTAACATTAAACGTTGTTATATTGCTTACCTTATCTATTACTTTTATTTTTGAGCTTATAGATGTGGTTACATCAACTGATTCGGGATTTAAATTCTCTGTTAATTTTTTCGGTAGTAATTTTACACCACCATAACCGTAGGTTAAATCGTTGATAGGATTTTGACTGTGGTATATATAAACTGTTTGAAATTTCTCTTTTCTA
>JACCDG011137478.1_pt1 | contig 81895 bp, 88 predicted proteins | sample 7442471 | NCBI WGS metagenome assembly JACCDG01 (sample SAMN15323444, study PRJNA562643) | freshwater metagenome | isolation source: river surface water | place: USA:Blue River Watershed | collected 2017-08-17 | reverse complement strand
GACGGAACTGTTGTAATGCCAAAGATTTAATTTGTTTTTCAATGTACTTTTGGGGTAAATAAAAAATACAACCCTCACAAATGCAAAGGTTGTATTGTATTTTTCTGCTCAACATAGCCAAATTATTTTTGGTTTAGGATCGTGTCCATAAGCAAATCCCATACGGTTTCGTTTTCCAGTGTCTCACCGAGGCTTATTATTTCAGAACTGGTAAATACCGAGAAGTCAATATTTTTAACCACCAGCACACACTCAGGGTTTTCTTTAAACTCTTCAGCAAGTTTAATTAAGTCAGCGTTCTTTAATGTATTAAGCGTAAGAAGTTCTTCAAATTCTTTTCTCGATGCTTCATCGGCAAGTGATGTACTTAACAGTTTGAGTAGCTGGCGATTCGATAACTCAGCGAGTGGCAATTGTTTTTTACCTGAGGTAAAAACTCTTGCATCGCTTGAGCCTACGATAATACTTATTATCTCATCGCTGCTTAATTTGCCACTTTGAATCAACGCGTTCCAAAGGTCAAAATCATCATCAAAATGATTGGAAATTTCCAGCATCTCTTTTGCTGTTAATCTCTTTGTTTTGAGAATGGTTTGTGTAATTTTCCAATTTGGGCGGGATTTGTATATCCTTCTTAATTCAGGTAATGGCATTTTTTGCCAATCAATGCTCTTAGCTAGTGCGGCCCATGCTTTGTGTGAGTCATTGGCTACATTTTCATTAGCTAGTTTACAAAGTTTAGCAAGTTCATCAAAAGTTAACTTCTTTGCCTTAATTAAGGCGATTATTTTCTTAACGTCCATAGCGTGTCTGTTTTTATGGAAGCGGAATTACCCCCATTGTTCTTTCCGTGACATTTTCATGGAGAGAATAATGGGGAAAAATCCACATTACTTTTCAAGGTAATTTGGGCTATATTATAGCATAAATATAAGTATAAGTCAATTAAGATTTTGGGTTTATAGTCCCTCCTCCTTTAATTTCTCCGCTGCCTTCTTTGCTTCCTTTGAAAGCTTCTCGGGAATTTTTATTGAAATAGTGAGCAAAAGATCTCCTCGGCGTCGGCCGTTCGGAACTCCCTTTTCTTTTACTCGCAGAATCTCAGTCGGCTGAATACCTGCTGGGATTTTTACTGTTAGTTTTCCATCAAGGGTTTCGATTTCATATTGTCCGCCAAGCAGTGCATCTGATAATTTGATTTCAAGCGGGCGAACAAGGTTCATCCCTACTTTGCGGTAAATCGGATCTGGCCGAACAGTAACTTGAACATGCAAGTCGCCTGTTGTTCCACCCTCAATCATTTCTCCGTAGTCGCGTACGCGAAGCGTTTCGCCATGTTCAATTCCTTCTGGAATTTTTACCGTCACTTCATCTGATTTTGTTTTTACTCCAATACCTTTGAGTGAGATTTTCTTTTCTGTTCCAAAAATAGATTCTTTGAATGTAAGCTCAACCCCAGCAGTAATATTTCGTCCGCGTGGAGTTCGCTGTCGGTGGCCGCCGCCAAAGAAGGTGCTAAAGATATCACCGAGATCTTCCCCTCCGCCTTGTTGGAAACCTGAAAAATCAAATCCAAAGTCGTTTGGATTAAATCCACCTTGGAAGCCTCCGTATTGTCCGCCAGCACCGCCGCCAACGCCCGCTTCGCCGAACTGATCGTACTGCGCACGCTTCTTTTCGTCTGAAAGGACTTGATATGCTTCGTTTACTTCCTTAAATTTGGTGTCGTCGCCCTTGTTTTTGTCGGGGTGGTATTGATGGGCCATCTTTCGAAACGCCTTTTTAACCTCTTCCTGTGAGGCGTTCTTGTCCACTCCCAATACTTTGTAAAAATCTTTTGCCATAGGTGATACTATTATACGGCTCGACGAAATTTCCGCAAGCGCGAAAAAAATGTAAAAAAAGAGCACCAACTGAAACAGTTGGTGCCTTGTAATTTAAAATCAAAGTGTGAAATAGGTTGTAGTAGTTATTTGTCGATATAAGCGACAGTTTGAGCAAGCATTGTTGCAATGTATTCATCGCGGTTTTCATATTTACCTTGGGCGTACCATGGTCTATTAAATTCCTTAATTAATACGATTGTTTGTGGGTTGCAATAATGTTCACTTCGTTTGCATTTTCGCGCAAATTCAATTTTTACAATTTTAACTTGGCTGTTTGCCGCAGTGGTACATTCCATTGTAAAACGTATTCCTTTTGTTGTATCAATAACAGTTTTGTTGTTGGAGTAGAATTTATCTATAACATCGATATTGGGGTCTGTAATGGGGGTTTCAACTAAGTAAGCGTTGATCTGTTTCATGTCTTCAATTGTTAAGCTATCCCTGCCAACAATTTTGATGTTGATGTTAAGCTCTGGTGTCTGGGCCTGTAGTAGCTCTGCTGAAAAGCAAAGTGCAGAAATGAATAATAGTACTGCGTACATCTTTTTTTTCATAAAATATAGTATTAGTGATTGATTATCTGAATTGGCGAAAAATCGTCCACTCGGATAATCAATCAGGTATTTCAAAGGTGCTTATTAAAAACAATAGCACATGAGTATGTTGTGTCAATAAATAAAAAAACAGCTATTAGCCGGAGGGTTCCGAACTAATAGCTGTTTATAAATTTGTTCATGTTGTTACAGTGTCATTTCTGTAACCCATGGCTTAATAAGCATTTCGTTTATATCTCCTGCATTAAGAGTTCTGGTAACCTTCCTTTGGTTACCATCGGGCCCTTCAAGTGCAGTAGTTATAATTTCAAAATTCTTATCGGTAAGTAGTTTTAGCATTCTCTCTCCTGCTTCTGGTCCAAAAACACTGAAAATTGTTTTCTTTAAAAGCTGAAGTTCGTTCATAGCTTTTTGGCCTTGTTCCAAAGCAATAGTCTGTTCAAGTTCCCTTTCTTCCTTATCCACCGGTGTAGCGACAGTAGATGCAGTAGAAACATCATTTTGTGTATGCGGCTTAGCGTCCGGCACTACAGGTTTCGGGAAATATTCTTCCAGAAAAGCAACTTTTACCGTGGCCTCAACAACTTCAACTAAAATAGTCGTATTTCCTTTGTAGTATTTGCTAATTACTACTTTGATCTGCTTAGCTGTAGTTTCATTTTCGCAATAAAACTCTACGGTATGGTTTACCATTATTGCTTTAATACGATTTGTGGTGTAACTGCCAAACTTCGCGTTACCTCTTCCTTTGTAGTTTAAATTGTTGTTTGCTAGTACGCGCATCATTGAATCGCGCTGTTTCTCTAGTAATTTTTGCTTATCTTTTGGGTCAATCTTCTTCAACACAAGATTGTCTGGGAAAAGCAAAGTGTAATTACCGTTAGTCCCGTGGCCAAATTCAACTCCTTTTTTATCGAGGAATTGTTGTACTTTGGGTTTGTCTGCCTCGGTGAAGTTAACAATATGAACATCGAAACCTTCGCCGGCGATTTTAAATATTTTTGTGCGGGTTTCGACTTTCAAATTTAAAAGTTCATTCAATCCATCGGCCATAATTTTTGCCCACTTCTTCCTCTCCTCAATCATTTCAAGTTTTTCTTTGTTGGATGTGCTTTTGTCTGCCATAATTACTATTCTGTTTTTAAAGATTATTGCCCAAATCGGACACCGGTATATTAACACATTTTAATACTATTGTCAAACATAAAAACCCCTTAAAAATAAGGGGTTTTTAGTGAATTTGACGTTATTCCGAAAGTCGCTTGTCGATGCGGTTAATATCTCGAGGGAAGGCTGTTCCTTCCTTGATATTCGCCAATCCGAGGAATCGTGAAGTGAGACGTTCTAGTCCCATTCCCAATCCTCCGTGTGGAGGCAAACCGTATTTGAAAGCCTGGAGATAGAAGTCGAATTTTTCAGGATCGAGACCTTTCCATTTCATTTTTTCTATCAGCTTGTCATAACGGTGTTCTCGCTGGTTTCCTGAGATCAATTCAAGACCGCGGAAGAGCAAGTCGTAACACTTTGTTCGTCCTTCAACATTCTCATCATCCATTGCATAGAATGGGCGTTTGGTTCGAGGATAGTTGGTGATAAAGATGAAGTCTGAGTTGAATGTCTTCTTTGAATATTCGCAGAGCCATCGTTCATGTTCCGGATCAAGGTCAGGTTCGTTTCGGCAATCAACGCCAGTTTCCTTTGAAATAAGTTCCTGAGCTTCAGTGAGCTTCATTGATGGGAACATTTCTGTTTCGCCGAGCAATGGGAATGTTGCACCCAAGAGTTCAAATTCCTTCGCGCACTTTTCCTGGAGATGTTTTGTAACATACTTGAGCAATCGGCTTTCGAGAAGCATGACGTCTTCTGGTCCGTCGATGAATCCCATTTCGATATCGAGAGATGTGTATTCATTGAGGTGTCGTGTTGTTGCATGCTTTTCAGCTCGGAATACGTTTGCAACCGTGAAGACTCGTTCGAATACGCCAACCATCATTTGCTTGTAGAGCTGCGGACTGGTCGCAAGGTATGCAGTCTTGTCATAGAAATAATCAAACTTGAATACTTCTGTTCCTCCTTCTGCATCTCCTCCCACCATTGCTGGTGCGCGGAATTCAGTAAAGTTTTCGCTGACAAGAAATTCTCGGAAAGCGGTAAGGATTTCTCCCTGTACTTTGAAGATCGCATGTTCGCGATCACGGCGAAGCGTGAGCGGTCGGTTGTCGAGCAAGGTATCGAGGTTCAATTCTGCATCAGATGAGAATGGAAGCTCCTGCGCTTCAACCATGACTTCGATATTGAGAAGTTCAAGTTCGATGTCTCCGTTTACAACTCCCTGCTTGATATTTCGTTCAGGGCGCTTGTTTACTTTTCCAGTAATTTTCAAAATCCATTCTGAGCGGACTTTGCTTGCTGCTTCAACGACGCCTTCGTGCATTGGCAATGCTACGCACTGCACTTTGCCCGACATGTCGCGAATGTCCATGAAGACCATCTTTCCCTGGTCTCGTCGGACGTCGACCCATCCAGCGATGATCACTTCCTGATCGATGTGCTGGTTGAGGTCTTTGATAAGAATTCTTCCTGTCATAGGTAACTCTTGTAGAGACATTCTTCAAAAAAAGAAAAATCGCCTCTTCAAATTAACTGTTAATTAATTTGCAGGGGCGATGTTTCATCGCGGTGCCACCCTACTTTATCGACTCATTTACTGCTGTATCGGGCTTACCCGTGGAGTTCTACGCCTTTAAAATCAAGGTTTCTTCTCCAGTTCCTCCCCCGTGTCAGCGGGATCGTTGGTAATTGGAGTGTACCATATGGGTTAGATGAGTCAAATAATTAGACAAAATGGACACTTCATGTTACTTTTAAATTAAGTTTAAATCTTTACAATTATTGTTTTAGTAACCTAAGTAGATTTCTGTCTTTTTAGGTTACTAAAACAAGTATATATATGAAACATTTACTAAGAAACTTTTGTTTCGCAGCAGCAATAATTATCTTGTTTTCAGGACTAATTATGTGGCATGCGCCAAACGATGAGAAAAATCCGCACCGCATTAAAAAAACAGCAAATGCTGTAGCAGTACAGGATTCAACACACACTACTAAGTAACGTATCTCAGCATGCGAATTACCTACCAACACGATCACCTATTTTTTTAATGCCACCAAAACAACGGGTGGCTTTTTTTATACCCCGCATCTTTTTTAGATAGCAACGTCAAATAAAAAAGAGGCGTCTGGTGGGACGCCTCTCGGGTTTAAGTTAAACGATAGTTAACTCGTAAGTAATCTTTTGTTCGATATGCATAACGCTAATCGGAGTGTAGAATTTAGCAAAGAAATCATGTGCAAGAGTGTCTGCACAATATACCGAACGATGCTTGCCGTGTGTACAGCCGAAAGCAATAATTGTATTTCTTGTGTCCCCTGCAGTACGTGCCTGGTTTTCAATAAAAAACAATAGTGTGCGGATATGCGCAAGAAAGTCTTGCATCGATTTTTGCTTGTTGAAATGCTCGATCAGTCGCGGATCTCTGCCTGTAGTATCACCAAATTGTTCCCAAGCTAGGTCTCTGATGGTTCTGCAGTCAAAAATATACAGCCTGTCGTTTGCATCGTAGGATGGAAGTCCCGTTTCGTACGCGAAACTTTTAATTGTAAGGTTCATACTTATACGTTTTTCAAATTACGCACCAAAGAAATTTTCGATGCGGCACCTGCGGGTTCGAGTTTCCTGTGTTGAGCCATGGTGTGGTTCATGTCAGCTTCAACGAAGTTTAGCTTGATGTCGGGGTATTGCTGTACTGCAATTGCTAGTAGGGCTGCAGTATTATTGCCGCCTCCGATTGCAATCACAATGTCAGCAACTTCCAGAAAAGCCCTGGTTGTTGGAGCCGCAAGTTGAGTTCCTGGTAAGTAGCCTCCCCACTGGTTGTCGTTCACAATGTAGATGCGATCTACAAAGGGAGAGAAGCTTCCTGCTGAAGAAAGAGCGAGTGTAGAAACAATACCTATCGTCTCGAAGTTCATCTCTTTGGCAATTTGATATGCCTTGCCAATACCTTGTGCGGTTGCACCTGAGCATACAACGTATTTTTCAGGGTCGAATTTGGAAAGTTCAGCACGAACAGCGCGAAGCATTGCCGCTTCGTCTTGGTATCCCAGATCCGCATAACCCATCAGAAGTAATACTTTTTTGTTCAAGCCATAAATTTCTTTAATGATAGGCTTAACTGGCTGAGGGTCTGTTGCGTAGGTACCTGTTTGTGTACTTTTACCTTCTTCAACAAGCAGGCCTCTGTACACGTATTTCTCGTGCGAGCCACGCTTGTCGGTAATAAGGTCGGCAAGTTGTTCGTTGGAAGGCAGCTCAGCTTCAGCTATGTCACAGATCTTTGTTAGAACTATCATCGCTGCAGCTGTCAGTGTCTCCACATCACGGTATTCTACCGGTACCACCATATCGCTTGGGTGTTCAGGGTCATCGTAAAACCCAAAATTGAGTTTATTGAACACCGTAGAAAGCAATCCAAGTGACCGGTCCCAGAAGTAACGAACTTCAAGGGTGGTTAGTGGATCTGCTTCAACAACTGAAGCACCGCTGGCAATATTGCCTGTCGGTGTGCGCAGCTTCTCTATATCGCCAGTAGCAATTTCTCCAGTCAGCATGTGCTCAAAAGGCTGTGGGCCAGTTGTGCGCATCAGTTCCTGGTAAATTATTTCTGGTTCAATGGTAAGCGCGCTCTCATGCACAACCTCAAAAATAAGTATCTGCACCATTTTTCTCAGTGCAAAATCTGTTTTAGAGAGGTTGGTGTGGGTTGTTATCAATGGAAGGATTTTTGATGTGATGAATTCATCCATTGATTTGTAGTAAGCATACTTTTCTTCAGTGGTAGTAATACCGCGCAACCGTATTTGCTGCCTGAAGTATTCAGTCATCCTGCGTACATGGTTGATGTCATGGTACCAAAAATCAACCGGTGACTGCCAATGGCGGTCAACGCGAATTGTTTCTGTTACTACGCCAATAAAGCCAATAGGTACGCTGCGTACACGAAGCAGATCATAGAAATCTATTTCCTCTGCTACTGGCATGATGATAACGTCTGGGTTACCAAAAATGCCAAATTTGTGATACGCGTAACGGTCGAAGTGGTAAAACGGTACTGCTCTGTTGCCTGGTTCAAGCCTGTTGAGCTTATCAAGCAAACGCAGTCCCATCTCAATTGCTTCTAACGTTGGGCGGTATGGGTACGGTGCGGCAAACGGTATTTGGTATGGATGTTTGCCTGTAGGGTCATCAAAGAAAAAGTGAAGATTGAGGTGAGTTAAAATATTCATCACTTCATATCTCTCCAGCAGCAGGTCGGCATGTAATGAAAAAACTTCGGCAAAGCGTTCGCTGTTTATGGCGGTAATTATTGCTTCAACTGGTTTTTTAAATTCAGGAAAAGGTGCGTTGGCGCCATATTTCTGAATGCGTTCCTGAAATGCCGCGTAGGCCCGTAATGGGTTTGCAACAATTTCTTTAATAGTAAAAGTTTCTCCAAGCGTGTTGGTTTCCGATTCTTTGGTATACATAGTTTAGTTTTATGAGAAGTGATTGAAATTCCTGGGTATGAGTGTTTTCCTACACAAAAATTTCAATCACTTTTTTCAAGGAGTTCAGATAGTTTGGTGAGCATTATAGCAGAAAAATCACCTTTTGTCAAAAGGTGATTTTGAATAACAATAGTTACTGCACTTCCCTCTGGTAGCAGCCTTCACAATATATGATTTCCGGCCGATCTGGAGAATATGAAGTTTCGAATTCATTTGGGCAGCCTTCGTTCATGCAGTGACGATGCCAAAGTTTGCGCGGAGTGCGACGGTTTAAGCGGTCACGGAATCGGCATGGGAAGCATTGTTCTGGCAGCGGCATGTTCAATTTTTTGTGGAGCATAAGTTCATCTGCGGTGATTCTAAATGCCGTAGCACATGCTGTGTGAATTCTTTTTCCTTCTTCCGTATCTTGAGAGCTGCAGCTAATTGTTTGCTGAAGTATTGTGTCGTCAGTTTCAGCGATCGACTGAGGAATGTTTGAGTGTTCCAAGGTGATGGTGTAATTGCGGTTGTCGCGATCATGCCACTTCCAGCCTTTTGCGAGTACTTCTTCTTTTGTCATAGGGAAATAAAACTGAGCAACAGTTTCGTTATACGCAAATGGTGAAATAGTCGTCGGCATGAATTCTCCCCACTCGCCTGTTTGCTTCATGTGCTCAACGATTTTTTGTGTGAGCGCCTCGTAGTCTTCTTTTGAATATTGCTTATTAAGAATACAGTATTTGTTTTTGTTTAATGCCACACAGCCAAAAAGATAATCACAGCTGAAACAGTTTTCTGCATAGCGCGAATCTGAAATATTCCAGGTGCGCGAACAGCCAATACTGCGTGCGGAATAGCCAATGCCTTCCATTTCATAATCGAGTTCGTTAAACGCCATTTCGGTGACATCCATGCAGTTTTTGACATGCCATGCATCTTGGCAGTAGCTTGAGTCTTCCGCATCAAACATGCAAAAGTTTGCTTTGCAGTTCTTCACGTCATCAATGTATGAGCCAGTCGACTGCACGATCTTTTGGCCTTGGTAATACTTTTTTGGCAATCTGAGCGAAAGTTCGCTTTGCTTTCTTTGTGCTTCTGCGATGTTTGCTCTTGAGAATGTGAATTCTGAAAGTCTCTTTTTGTATTCTTCTTTACTGAGCTGTTCATTGAACCAGCAATATGACTTGCTGCGGAGATTCACGCATCCGAAGCAGCTTATGCAGCCTTTGCAGTCTTTGAGAAAATAGCTCTCCGTGCAATCAGAACAGTCGTCGAGATAGGCTGATCGAGAACAATTGGTGCAGTTGATGCATTCGTAAAGAAGTTCCGATGTGAGTAGGCGGTGGCTGTCGATACATTCCTTGCTGCTAAAGTAGAGTGAGCCATACATTGAGTCTTCGCTCTGGTCTGAGCCGAATACCATATAGCAATTCTTTAGATCCTGGGACTGGTTGGTATAGTCGCTGTTTACGCATCGTGGATGTGCAATGCTGAGTTTCGGTGTTCGCTCTCGAAGTTCTTTGAATTGCTCGAAGAACGGCCGATTGAAGTCGAAATCCGCACCGTATTGCAGTCGGTCCCAATCGTCGCTCCACCAGCATTTGGTGCAGTACACTGGCCCTTTGTAGTCGGGATTATAAATTGAAACCATTGGATCAGAGCATTTGGTGCAGTTTCGTCGGTAGAGCTCCCATTCATTACGATCTGAGATGCGACGCTGATATCGGCAGTCAGGACAAAGTGTCGGTTTTGGTACGCCGATTTTTTCGTAGAAACTTATGTCGTCAGCGGTCGGGCTGAAGTTGGTAGAGCATTGGGCGCAGGTGATTGCATTCATGGTGTAAGTATAGCGTGAATTTAAGTATAAAAAAGATACTTACAGAAATATTTATTTTTTGACATTATGTAGATTTGTGTTAAATTAAAGAAAATTACAAAAATGGCAGAAATAAAACTATTAGGAGTATTTCACGATGAGCCCGGCAATGCCCAGGGATCTAATCAAGTACGTATTTCAACACGGCTTTGCGGTCCTTTATCTGACAAATTATTTGAGGAAAAATGGTTCCCAACTTTTGATCAAAAGAGCACCCTACTCATCTGCGAAGGTGTTTACAATGGAAAGATACTCAAACCAGAAGATGATGAATACGAAAAAGATCTTGGTACTACAAGCCCACTTTTATTGGCGAGCGACTATGGCCCTGATATTTTATATGCGGACACTCGTTTTAAAAATAAAATAATTAAAAAGAGAACGCTTGAAAACTACTTCAAAATTATGGATTGGCTGAACAAAAACCGTCCCATTGGTTTTTCCTACATTCCAAATTCATTAGAAGATATGTATTCGAGATACATTAAAGGATCTTGGATTCAGGATTATCAGCTTTTGAAAGCCATACCTGAAAATATTAAGCAATTTGTTCACGTTTTTGATGCTTTAAACACAGAAATGGAAACATATATGCTTGAGCAAGCGGAGAAACACAAAGATAAGTATGAACAGATTCTCATCATGACTGGTGGGTCGCATACTTTGGAAATGCATTCTATTTCAGGTTTACCATTTGAAGTTCTGTATCAGACCTCAAACCGGAATGAAATTGCTATGCACTACTCTCAATTACTACTACGAAAAGGCAGAAAATTTTTTTAACTGCTAGATATATATGTAACATGGTTGCCGCACGGTATCCATGTTATTTTTTTATGCCCGCTTCTCGATAATTTCTACGCGTTCGGTAAGGTTGTCTATTTTCCGTTCCTGGCGTGAAATGTGGTTATCATGATCTGCAATTGTTTTGCGGAATTCCTGGTGATGCTCTTCTGAGCGTTTAAAATGGTTAATAAGAAAATTCTCAAGTCGCTCCAGTCGGTTGTCAATTTTTTGAAACCGTTCTTCCATACGGTCAAAAGATCGTGTAATGCTAGCCATAACTTCACTAAGCCGCTCTTCAAGAAAGGCCTTGGTCACATTTTCATTTTTTTCTGATTCAGTCATAGATCTCATTGGTTACCTGATAATAACACAACAAAAGTATACGCAAAGGACATGAAGAAAAAATAAAATCCCTCTGAAAGCTTTATTTTAAAGGGATTTTACGATTCTTTTTAAATAACCTCCCTCTGATAACACTCCTCACAATACACAATCTCCTCACTACCCTGCTTAAACGACGATTTTACCTCTTTCCCGCACTTATCACATGTCCTATTATACAACCGAAATCCATTCAGCATCTTAATTCTTCCCATATGCCGGCAATCAGGACATTCTCGTGGAACTGGAATACCGAATCGTTTAAGGAGCTGTAGTTCACCAACCACAATGCGATAAAATTTTCCGCAAGAACATTTCAAGATTTCGTTGGTGAAGGTGTCGGGTATATCGTTGATGCTATCAGGAATGTTTTCCATAGCAACTGTCTCCTGATAATTTGGCACTGTCGGGTCGATCCATCGGAAACCATTTTCAAGAATTTCTTCCTTGCTCATCGGGAAATACTGCGTAGCGAATGATTCGTTATAAGAAAACGGAGAAATATCATACGGCATAAAGTCGCCGTATTTCCAGACACGGCCTTTCGAGTCTACATACGGATTGTCGTTCATTTCGGCAATGATCTTTTCTCGAAGAGCAAAGTACTCCTCTTTTGTATATTGCTTGTTGAGAATACAGTATTCTTTTTTGCGGAGGTTCACGCAGCCAAAACAGTTCGTTGAGCTCAAGGTAAAGATCGAATACTCAATATCGCGGATATTACCCCAGCACATAGCGCTGTATTTGACCTCATACGCCCCTTCGCCAGTATTTGTGACATCTATGCAGCGTTCGATGTTATTGCCCCAATCGGTGATATCATACGAGTCTTTAACCGGCGGTAAGGTGATCATTTGCACGTACGCGCTATCCTCCGCTCCTGCCTGGTAGCATTGCTTGGCATTTTTGGCATGAAAAACATATTCGCCGGTTGAGTTCTGATTCATGCGGGCGTGCACATATCTGACCGGAAACTTTTTCCAGAATTTGTAAATCTCTTCGCGAATTTTTACATGGCTTGAGTATTTATCAAGTTCCATTTCAGCGATTTTCTTGTCGTACTCTTCCTTTGAATATTCCACATTGTAAATGCAGTGGCTCTTGTTGCGGAGATTCACGCAGCCAAAACAATCCGTGCAGCCAACGCATTCCTTGGAATACCACATGCCGACAGAGCTTGAGCAATTGTTTGAAAAGTAACATCGAGAGCTGCCAGAGCCGCCGATCGTTCCGTAGTTGAGCTCGACATGCATTCCCATGAGCAGGTCGGAAGAATCTTTGACGTAGGCAAGCGTTGAACCGTAATAGGCATTCTCACAGAAGTCTGCGGTAAAGACGAGATATGAATCCTTGATATTTCCAGCGTGGTTGATGTAGTCGCTGTTTACGATAGACGGATAGTCAATCACTTTCTGCATCCAAATAGTTTTATTCTGAAGTTCGAGAAGCTGATCAAAAAAGTTCCTGTTCGGATCGTAATCCAGATACGTATCAGCCGGATCCCAGTCATCGCTCCACCAGCAATGATTGCAATACACATGCAATCCCCGTTCCGGAGAAAAAATCGAAATTACTTTCTTGCCGCATTTTTCACAATCACGACGGTAGAATGTGCGTTCATTGCGAAACATCAAGCGTCGCTGAAAACGGCATTCAACGCAAAAGGTCGGCGCCGGAACATTCAAGGAATGGTAAAAATTAAAATCGTCGGAGTCGATGGTAAAGTCGGTTTTGCAGTTTTGGCAGTTGCGGGTTTCCATAATTAAAAGACCTCTTTTTGATAACACTCTTTGCACAATATAACAGGCGCCTGCTCCTCGCTATAATGAGTTTTAAAGGTTTTCTGACACTTTCCACAGGTGCGGTCATGTAGGGTCATATTCTCCACCCAGTGGTCAATTTTTGCCCCAATACGACAAAATGGGCACTGGCGAGGCAGTGGTAAATGATGTTGCTGAATGTACTGTAATTCCTGTGGAATTACGCGATAGCCTCGGTTACAAGTAATACAGCTAATGATTTCTTTGAGAATAGTTTCAGAAATGTCTTTACTATTATCGAGCAAATCGGTAGCTTTGATTGTTACCGCGTACTCCTTTGCTTGTGGTGTATACCACTGAAGTTTTTTATCTTCAACTTCTTCTTTTGAAAGTGGAAACATTTTGTTTGCTAACGTATCGTTGTACGCGTGCGGAGAAAATTCTATAGGGAAAAATTCACCATACTTATATGTATGTCCATTTGCACTTATGTATGGCTTCTCGCCCATATCAGCGATAATTTTCTTTCGGAGTGTTTCGTATTCTTCTTTGGAATACTGCTTATTCAAAATACAGTAATTTGTTTTTCGGACTGCAACACAGCCAAAGTGATGCGAGGCGCCAGCAGAGAGTTTTGAGTATTCAACATATGAAATACCGAAACCAAGCTCACTGGTAAAAAACACATCGCGAGATTGATCTCCAACAGTGACTGAGTCATAAATACGTTCAGCCCCATCTCCCCAATCTGTGTAATCATAACTATCCTTAACTGGACCAAGTTTGATAAGAGTCAGATATTTACAATCTTCAGAACTTGTAACGTTGTAGCATTCTTTACAGTTACGAGATTGAAAGACATAACTTCCTGTTATGTTCTGTGATAAGGTATCCCAAGCGGGACGAGGTGCCACAGTTTTGAAATAGTCATCAGCTTTCTTTTTCCAATATTGATATTGCTCATACGAGCCAAGATCTATTTCAGATATCCGCTTTTCGTAGTCTTCTTTTGAAAGTTGTTCACCCATGAATACGTAGGATTTTCCACGAGCACTTGAAAGACCAAAACAGTTGTGACAACTTTCACAATCGCGGATGAAATATGAGTCATAACACGAGCGATTATTTCCTGTCGCACCGGCAATGTTGTATGACTTGTATACGTTGGAAGAATCATAGCAACCGTCAGTTTCCATGATATCTGCGCTGTCGTATACATTCTTTGCTTGAGTAAGCTGATAACTATTTGCTGAATCTTCGTTCTGATCAGAATAATAAATCAAATAGCAATTCTTTGAATTTCCAACATGGTTTGTGTATGGAGAAAGTTCGCTGGTGATCTTGTCCATTGAAAGACCAAGCAACGGTGTCTTATGCAAAAGTTCACGCCATTGCTCGAAGAATGGTCGAAAAGGGTCATATTCTTGGGCAAAGTCGTGAGGGCTCCATTTGTCACTCCACCAACAACGATCACAATATACAACGTATGGAGCATTTGGTTCGTAAACTGAAAGTTTTTCTTCACCACAGAGATCGCACTTACGTTTAAAAAGATCTAGACCCTTGAGCCACATAAGACGTCGTTGAAGACGACACGAAGGACAAAAGGTTGGTGGTGGAACTTTTATCTTATCGTAAAACCCGAAATCATCTGAATCAATGATGAATTCTTTCTTGCAATTCTGACACTGTCGGGATTCAGAGTTCATGATTTGGTTAGTGCGCGCTCTCCACCATCAATTCATACGGTGCAGAAAGGATTGAAACAACTGCCCACAATGGGAAAATGCCGATGCGGATAATCCAGTAGAGGGGATCGCTTCTGTCCATTTTCTGGTAGAGATCGCTCACTTTTAGTAAGAGTAAGTTAAGTGGCAAGTAGACCACGCCGATCACAATCGCGATTAACATTTTTATTAGTGTAAGTATCATGATTTAATCCCAGTTACTTTTTTAAATGCTTTTGCTCCCTTTGCAACCACATGCGAACCGCGGGTCACTGTTGCAATACCCAATCCCAAATCCGTCGCAATAGTTCGTTGTGCTTCCCCATCAATCAGGCGAGTAAGGATTTCAAACCGGCGAACAATTTCAGCATACTCTTTTTCTGTTAGAACTTCCGATAGGAAAGACTTTAAGATTTTTTCATCTTTTCCTGCTTTCACCAACGCTGCAATCAGTTTTTTCTCGTATGCTTTATTCATGGTTTAAAAATAATCGATTTTCATTGCCTGCTTAACTTCGCGCAAAGTTTCTCGCGCAGTTTCGCGAGCCTTTTCAGTTCCAGCTTTGAGTATGTCCATAATCTGTTTAGGATCCTGAGCGAGGAATTCACGCTTTTCTCGAATTGGCGTAATTATTTCCTGGAGAATACCGATCAAGCGCTTCTTGATAACAACATCGCCAAGTCCGCCTTTCTGGTATTGAGCTTTAAGTTCAGCTACTTCCTCTTTGTTTGAATCAAAAATATCAAGATACTGAAATACGACGTTTCCCTCTACTTTACCTGGATCCTGTACATGGATATGTGTTGGATCAGTGTACATCTGCATGACTTTCTTTTCGATGACTTCATTTGAATCAGAAAGCTCAATGCTGTTGCCAAGTGACTTCGACATCTTTGCATTGCCGTCGATTCCAACGAGTCGTGATGTTTCTGAAAGTTTTACATCAACCTTGGTAAACACTTCGCCGTAGAGTGAATTGAATTTCTGAAGAATATCGTTTGTCTGCTCGATGTGAGGCACCTGATCAATACCGACAGGAATAACATTAGCCTTGAATGCAAGAATGTCCGCTGCCTGTGAGACCGGATAAATCAAAAAGCCGGCATTCACATCTTCGCCGTAGCCTTTCTGTGTCATTTCATCTTTAACAGTAGGATTGCGCTTAAGTCGTGCAAGAGTGACGAGGTTCAAGAAAAATACAGTAAGTTCTGCGATTTCAGGAACTTCAGATTGTATGAAAAAAGTTGTTTTCGCTGGATCAAGTCCGCATGCGAGGTTATCAAGTACCACCTCAATGGCATTGTTGCGTACCTTTTCTGGGTTCTCTGCATTATCAGTAAGTCCCTGCACGTCAGCTACCATATAAAAAGCCTTGTCGTACTGCCCCTGGAGTGCAACTCGGTTTTTGATGGATCCAACATAGTGACCCAAATGAAGTTTGCCTGTTGGACGGTCGCCGGTAAGGAGGACCTTGGTTTTGTCTGTCATAGGGCTATTGTAGCAAAATTTGGCAAGAAAAAAAGCCAGTATGGATAACCGGCTTTTGTATAGTTTGTTTATGTATAGTTATACAAGTTCGTGAAATAAAATAGGTAGCACTGGATTCTTAAGCCTGTTATTTAACTTACTTTCTTCATAAAATTCGCTCAAGTCTAATCCGTATCTTTTTTCAAGTACTTTGGCCTCAATTATCATTTGCAGGTAGTCAACTTGTTTTACCAGATAAGCGGTAGGGTCTTCTTGTTTGGTGTAGCGATACCAAAGTTTCAGATCGTAATTGCCATTTCTACTGGTACCAAGCACCTGAAGTATACTGGCGTGCTCAAGCTGATATTTCTCCTCAGGGCTGATGCCTTCTTTTGGAGTTATGTCGCCCTTTTTGTTTCTGATTTCTCCGTATTCATGGCCAATGGTCATAATAATCGCTTCTTCCCATTGAACTCCAGGGAAATCCATTTCGTATTTAACGCGTAATATGCGCAGTATACGCAGCATGCCAAGTATATGTTCGGCAACGCTTTCACATGCGTAAAACGGTACATCGCGCCCGGGTTGTAGCCACCCTGCACGAGCAATGTCGTTCAGGCGCCTGGTTTCTAAAATAAATTTCATTTCAGGCGAAAGCTTTGACTGATCGAATAATCCAATAATATCCCCGCCTTTGTAATATTTTTCGCCTTTTAGAAAGATGCTTAGTTTTGGAAAAAGCAAAAGCCAGTAATATATCTGAATAAAGTATGAACGTATATTTTCTCTCATTCTCTGTTGTTTTAAAGGGTTTTGGGTGAAATAATTACCACAAATCTACAACAGAAAAGTTTTTCCGTCAATTTAAATGTTTTACACACGATACACCCATATTTGTACTCTTTTTCGACAAGAATCTTCGGTAGGAGTGTGTTACAATCTTCCCATGTCAAAACCTCAGCCAAACGGCATGCGAATCCCCCCACAAAGCATCGACTCAGAACGAGCCGTTTTAGGTGCTGTTATGCTTCGCCCAACTGCACTTCAAGAAATTGAAGACATCATTGCACCAGAGGCTTTCTATGTAGACAAACACCGTATCATTTTTCGCGCCATGCAAGAGCTTGCTGAGAAACACGAACCAATCGATGTGCTCTCACTCACCCATACGCTCAAAGAAAAAAAGCAGCTCGAATCAATCGGTGGTAGTGCGTATCTCGCAGAACTTACTCAAACAGTTCCCGCTTCAACGAACGCAAAATACTACGCTGAAATTGTAAACAAAAAATACATCCTCCGATCACTCATCGATGCCTCAGATGTTATTTCTCAATCAGCGTTCAACGAAGGTGATGAAGAGATCGATGATGTGCTCGATGCTGCAGAAAAGAAAATTTTCGAGATCACCAACAGTCCAAAAGGACAAAAGTTCATCAGCATGAAAGAATCACTCGCGACTGCGTGGGATCGTATTGAGCGATTACATGAAAACCGTGGTGAGCTTCGTGGTGTGCCAACAGGATTTAAAGCACTCGACAACATCTTGGCTGGATTTCAAAAGTCTGACCTCATCATTCTCGCTGCTCGACCATCTGTGGGTAAAACGTCCCTCGCGCTCGACATCGCTCGTATGACTGCAATCAAACATGGAACACCAGTTGGAATCTTTTCATTGGAAATGGACTCACAGCAACTCGTAGACCGTATGCTTGCTGCAGAGGCCAAGGTTAACGCATGGCAGCTCCGTACTGGAAACTTACCACAGCAAGGCAATGAGTTTACTGCACTTGCAACTGCACTCGATACACTTTCAAAAGCACCGATTTATATCAACGACGATTCATCAAGTTCAATCTCAAAGATGCGTGCGTTCGCACGACGTCTCAAGGCTGAACATGGTCTCGGACTCATTATTGTCGACTACTTGCAGCTCATGACAACATCAAAGAGCTATGACAACATGGTTAACCAAGTAACTGAAATCTCCCGATCATTGAAAGGTTTGGCTCGTGACTTGGAAGTTCCGGTTATTGCCCTCTCACAGCTCTCTCGTGCAGTGGAATCTCGTGGAGGCAAACCTCGTTTGTCAGACTTGCGTGACTCAGGTTCCATCGAACAAGATGCGGACGTGGTTATGTTTATCCATCGTGAAATTGACCAAGAAAAAGGAGGTAAGATGAATACTGCAGAAATCATGATTGAAAAACATCGTAACGGTCCGACTGGAAAAGTCGATCTCTTCTTTGACGACAAATACACAACATTCGTCGATCCAGAAGAAGGTCATGGATATGAAAAGATGGCGGCACAAGCTGGTCCAAGTTCATTTGGTATTTTCTAAATTATGTCAGAGCATATTGAAAAACTTGCAGAACTTTTTAAAGAATTTCCTGGTATCGGAGAACGACAGGCAAAGCGTTTTGTGTATTTCTTACTCGCCAAACATCCTACATATCTTCGTGAGCTTTCAGACGGGATCAAAACTATTAAAGAAAGTATTTCTCAATGTCAGATGTGTTATCGCTATTTTGAAAAACACGATACACGTATATGCGATATTTGCTCAAATCCCAAAACAGATATGAGTTCCCTTTTGATTATTGAAAAAGATTCTGATCTTGAAGCAGTTAAAAGAAGCGGTACCTACAAAGGCGCATATTTTGTGTTCGGTGGTGTCATCCCCGTTGCTGATGAAAAGACAATCGGGTTTACACGCATCAAAGAACTTGAAAAAAGAATTGAACAAGAAACATCTGCCGGTACACTCAAAGAGATCATTCTCGCCTTCTCACTCTCACCACAAGGAGACTACACTGATATGTATCTGAAACAAGTACTCACACCGTTGTTGAACAACGAAACAACAAAACTCACCTCACTCGGTCGTGGACTCTCCACCGGCTCAGAACTTGAATACTCAGATCGCGATACACTCAGCTACGCTCTGCAAAATAGAAAATAAAAAAAGGTGCGTTTGTATGATTTTCGCAGACCCAAACTGTTTGAACATTCCGCGGGAGCGGACTATCGTGAGTTTTTGGGTTAAGAAAATTATACAAGCGCACCTTTTTATTTTGGCAGTCATAGAAAAAACCGCATGGATAGGACATGCGGTTTTTTCGTAAAGGAGCCACGTCGACTTGGCGAGCCTTATTGATCTTGTGGAAGCCTGCGCTTCTCGTAGAATACTTTTTGCAATCAGTATTCCAGATCGACCTACTATAATTATACTAAGCGATATATTTTTAGCTACATCAAAACAAATAAAACTGTGGAAAAGAATTTGTTAGAGATTTTATTATGCAAGTGCAGATTCTTTTTGTTCGTGCAAAACTTTACATCGTTCACCACAGTATGAAGCATTTTCATTTGGATCGCATGATTCACATACAATCATGTGTTCGTGGCATTGCGGATACGCACAGTTTACATAACGTTCACTCGCGGTGTCGCATTTTACACATCGTCCGATGATTTCGTGTGTTGTTGGGTCATCAAACGTTACAGTTTTTCGTTTATCAAACACATAGAGACTGCCCTTGAAGTGTTGTGACGGAAATTTTTCCATATAGGTCACCATACCGCCATCGAGTTGGTATACATCATTGAATCCTTCTTTCTTGAGAAAGCCTGAAGCTTTTTCACAGCGAACTCCTCCGGTACAAACAGTGAGCACTGTTTTGTTTTTCAAGTTTTCAATTTCAGAAAGTTTTTCTTTGAGGTCTCGGAAATTTTTGAGTCCAGGGAAAATAGTTTTGTCGAATTTTCCAACTTGGAGTTCGTAGTCGTTGCGCATATCAACGATGTAAAATTCTTTTCCTGTTTCGTACCATTTTTGAAGTTCTTCTGGTTTCAAATGTACTCCAGTGATTTCATTTGGATCGAGGTCTTGTTCGTGGAGGTGTAGTGAGACGATCTCGTTGCGAACCTTTACAGAGAGGCGTGGAAAACAGTCGCCCGTACCGACCGACTTTTTCCAGTGGATATTTCGAAAACGGCGATCAGTGTTCATCCAGGCGATGTATTTCTCAGTATTTTCTTTGGTACCTTCTATAGTACCGTTGATGCCTTCTTTGGCTACAATAATACGCCCACGCATGCCTAGAGCCTCGCAAAAGGCCTTCTGAGCGGCCATAGCGACTTCAGGCTGTTCTATATGTACGTATTTGTAATAGAGGAGGATTTGGAAGTCCTGCCCCGCTTGTGCTTCATTCATGATGGATACTATACCCTATTTTGTATGGTTTTTCTAGGCTATTGACGAGATACTTTAAAAGTAGTATAATATATACATTAATTCATTAAAACCACAGTCCAAGGAGGGCTGACAATATGAAACAGTTAAGTTTAGTATTTTTTGTGATTGCACTATTTGTAATCGCTGCTTGCAACAAAACCCAATTTACTGACGTGAAAATTTTGGCTGATGACGGCAAGACTTACACAGCACACGTTATACAGCCACGCATGACAGTTCCTGATACCGGTGAAATCATACCGATTATCAAAACTGAATCTACCACGGGTTGGTTATATAACAGCAAACAGTGGAGCACAAAAGATGCTTACAAAAAAATCGGTGGCCTTAATTACCGTGAAGTGGTAATAGGCAAAGTTATTGAAATTATTCCCCCTGTGGAATAATACAGCGTATTGATTTAAATTTTGAAACATCCGGCCTTACAAGGTTGGATGTTTTTTATTTACTTGACACGGGGCTGTTTATTTTGTTCAATTAAGAAAAACGAAACTCTTATGAAAACAATCTTACTTTTAGTAGCCCTGTTTTCGAGTGAAATCATCGCTGCACAGCTGAACCCTATTTTCTCACAATCAGATATCGCCTGTACTAAAAACTTCAAGGCACTGGTAGAACCATACGTTTCGTATGATGCACGATCAAACAAACGACTGTTGCCACAAATGGTAACCAAGAGCGAAACGCTTAAATCGTTTATCGAGTATCATCAGATGGTACGGCATGAGCCAGTTCCTCAGTTTAAACCAGACGATGTTATTGTTTCTATTTTGGCGCACATCGATACTGTGGCAAATAGCGTTTTATCCAAAACGTCACAAAATATTTTCATGGTTAAGACCAACGGCAACGGCAATCCAGACAATATTATTTGCTGGGTGACGTTTACCTGGAAATCCAATCTTTGGGAATTTGATGCAGAAAGTTTTCTTACAAAACCGCTCGCCATCAAACCTGGAGATATTATTTTCCGACCAACTAACTAACATTGTTTTACACAACTACATTTATTAAAAGCGAACCCGCAAGGCTCGCTTTTTACTTGGAACACCTCATTTGACGGTGTTTTTTATTGATGCTATAGTGCGTAAATTCATTCATTAAAATTTTAAGCCAGTGAAAAACAATTCAGCGCATTCAATGTTTTATTTTTCCGTTTCAGGTTCACAATATAGAGATACCCAAAAATGGAGAAGAAAGTACATCAACGGTAAACACTTTACTCAGGAAATAAAACCCGGTGAAGAAATACCAAAAAACTTTAACGATAGAAAGCCGGTATTCCATGGCGAGTATACACAAAAAGACATTACCTACGTAGAGTATCCGTACACAACAGCTATTGTGTTGTTTGGTACAAATAACACCGGAAGAACGATGTATTTGTATTCAGAAACATTGGCACAACGTCAGGAGGTAGAAAAGAAAGATCGTTTCTTTATGAAAGGCAAACGTTATACGCATACTGTTTCCCCAGAACAAGAAATACCTGATTTTAAGGATACGGTTTCTGTCTTGAGTGGAAGCTATAGCCCCTCAGACATCAAGATTGTAAGATACCCATATAAAATGACTGCGTAACGCTATATGGATGGATTACCTAAATATCCACGAAGTAAAACATACAAGAGACGAACATCTGCGCTCACGCGACTTGTTCTGATCGGCATAGCTTTTACGGTAATACTGGTTGGTGTGTTTTTTGAAAGCATGCCGATTATTATTATCGGAATACTTTTTTTGATTGTGATTTTGATTTTTGTGCAACCTCCCTCATGAGGTTTAGTTATATGTAATATATATTAAAAAAGCGGAACCTGTGTGGTCTCCGCTTTTTATTCTGCCTATTTTCGGTATTTTTTACTTCGCCATTTGTCTGCGATACGCACTCGGTTGAGTGAGCGTTCGAGTTCTGCTTCAAAGTGTTCAAAGTCTACAACTTCACCGTTATCTTTTGCTTTCTGGAGTTCAACTGCTTTTGCCTTTGCTTTTTCTACTGCATCGTCAGATATTTCTGAGATATGTTCTGCAAAGTCTGCAAGCACTGCAACTTGAGTTGCTGCGTCAGATGGTGCAGCGTTTGGTGTAGATTTGATTTCGATAAATCCACCAACAACTGCCATCGGTACGTATTCTCCGTTGGTCATGGCTACGATGTCACCAGATTTCAAACTCGCAATCAATGGAATGTGGTTTGGCAACACAGTGATCTCCCCTTCTGTTGTAGGTAAAGAAACTTGATCGACAAGTTCCTCGAGGATCACTCGTTCTGGTGTTACGATCTTTAGATGTATTTTTTTTAGTGCCATAATTTTTTAGTTAACGCCTATGCAAACCTTCTTTCCTGAACCAACAGCTCTCTCTTAGCGGTCAACCGGTTCAGGAAAGAAGGTTATGCTCCGGCTTCCGTAACTTTATTGTACTTGTTCGATTGAACCCTTCATGTAGAACGCCTGTTCTGGTTTGTCGTCGTGCTTACCATCGAGGATTTCGCGGAATGAACGAATAGTGTCTGCGAGAGAAACGTATTGTCCTGGTGCTCCAGTAAATTGTTCAGCAACGAAGAATGGCTGTGAAAGGAATTTCTGAACTTTACGTGCACGAACCACAAGTTCTTTGTCTTCTTGTGAGAGTTCTTCCATACCAAGGATGGCAATGATGTCTTGTAAGTCCTTGTAACGCTGGAGGACACGCTGCACTTCACGAGCAACTTCGTAGTGTTCTTTTCCTACGATGTTTGGATCCATGATTGTTGAGTTTGAGTCCAAAGGATCAACCGCTGGGTAAATACCGAGCTCAGAGAGAGAACGGTTCAACACCACTGTTGAGTCCAAGTGTGCAAATGTTGTCGCAGGAGCTGGGTCAGTCAAGTCGTCAGCTGGCACGTACACGGCCTGAACTGAAGTAACTGATCCTTTTGTTGTTGAGGTGATACGTTCCTGCAAGTTTCCCATTTCTGATGCAAGTGTTGGCTGGTAACCCACGGCTGATGGGATACGTCCCAAGAGCGCAGATACTTCAGAACCTGCTTGAGTAAAACGGAAGATGTTGTCGATGAAGAAGAGCACGTCTTTGCCTTCTTGGTCACGGAAGTATTCCGCCATAGTCAAACCTGTGAGCGCTACACGAGCACGAGCACCTGGTGGTTCATTCATCTGCCCGAACACCATCGCTACTTTGTCGATAACACCTGAGTCTTTCATTTCATGCCAGAGGTCGTTACCTTCACGAGTTCGTTCTCCAACACCAGCAAACACAGAGTAACCTCCGTGGTTTGATGCGATGTTGTGGATAAGCTCTTGGATAACCACAGTCTTTCCCACGCCGGCACCTCCGAAGAGTCCCACCTTTCCTCCTTTCAACACTGGACAGATGAGGTCGATAACTTTGATACCTGTTTCGAGAATTTCAACTTTTGTTGCTTGTTCTGTAAATTCTGGAGCTTTGCGGTGGATTGGGAGTTTTGTTTTTCCTGCTACTTTTGCGCCATCGTCGATTGCATCACCGAGAACGTTAAAGATACGTCCGAGTGTGTCTTTACCAACTGGAACTGAGATAGGTGCACCTGTTGCGATAACTTCCATACCTCGTGCAAGTCCGTCAGTTGTATCCATGGCGATTGCACGAACAACGTTGCCACCCACGTGATACTGGGTTTCCAAAACGACTTTCTTGTCGCCGAGTGTTACCTCGAGCGCGTCGTAGATTGCTGGGAGATTGTCGCCGAACTCGATGTCGACAACTGGTCCGATGATTGTTTTAATTTGTCCTTTCATAATAATTTTTGATTACGCTATTAACTGACACTTGCCATACCGGCACTAATTTCTGATATTTCCTGAGTGATGCTTGCCTGACGGGCTTTGTTAAATACGAGTGTCAGGTCATCGATCATCTCTCCTGCGGCTTCCGATGCGTTCTTCATGGCGACCATTCGTGAAGATTGTTCTGAAGCATTGGATTCGAGGAGCATCTGATAGATTTGCATTCGTGCGATCTTGTCTACCAGTTGGGTAATCAGTGCGTCGTAACTTGGTTCGAAGACATATGCGGTCTTGGTATCTCGATGAGGAGCATCTGCTTTCATTTCCTCAATCTCTTTTGCAATGTCTTCTTTTTTGATTGGTAGCAACTGTTTGATGGTTGGTGTCTGTGCAAGCGCTGATCGGAAATCTGTATATGCTATGTAAATCTTGTCGTAATCGTTGTTTGTAAATGATGAGAGTATGAGATCGGATATCGGTACTGTATCGCTGAAGTGAATTGTTTCTGGAAGTTCAGTAAATGAAGCGATGATGTGTTGGCCGATTCTTCGTAACGATGCATCACCTTTTTTACCGATAGTGACGAAATCAATTTTCTGGTTTGGATTTTCTCGCAACATTGAGATGACTGCGCGGATGATCTGAGCGTTGTATGCTCCGCAGAGTCCACGGTTAGAAGAAATCAAGGCAACAAGCGTTCGATCCCCGTCTCGAGGAGTCAAAAGTGGGTGTGAGTTTTCTACGAGAGCTTGAGAAACAGACTCGAGAACTTCCCATGAGTATTTTGCATACGCACGTGAAGCAAGCGTGCTTGATACAGCGCGCTTCATCTTTGAAGCAGCCACCAGTTCCATAGCCTTGGTGATCTTCTTCGTGTTCTTCACACTCTTTATTCGTCGTTTGATTTCTTTTGTAGCTGCCATATACTAACTATTCTTCTTATTCCCAAATATTACGTATAATATTGCACGATAAATTATTGATGCCCAGAATATAAACCACCCCAATGTCGCCAATGGTATAAGGTAGACATCATGGAAGAAATACATTGGGATATTTTTAAACTTTGCTCTAATTTGAGCACCCTCACTATTATTACTTAATATTGAAGACCATATCTCATTATCCGTTTTTATTTTACCTTCACGCACTTTTGTAATAATTTCAGATCTAACTATTTCATATTGAGGAGCAATATTTTGTGCCGTATATTTTTTGAAAAGATCTTCTTTGTCGTAAATTTCATTCGCGCCACAGTATACCTCTCCTCCATAATATCCTGTTTTTGGGATGTAATAGCAACTGTAATCCTTACCACGAAGTTCTTTATAATTTGTTTCAAAGGAAAACCCTTGTAATTCTTTGTAGAAACTTATAGGAGAACCATAACTATCTGTCCAGATAACAATTCCAAGGATAAAAATTAAAACCGTAGTACCGCCAATAAGTACTAATGCTAATCTGTGCCACCACTTTCCTTCATAACTATTTCTAAATGAAATTGGAAACAGCAAGCTCTTAATTTTTTCTTTTGAAACAAATTTCATATTACTTCATGAACCCTGCCTTAAAGTCTACAATCGCCTGTTTCAATTCCGCTTCACCATCCTCTTCCCACATACGCTTCTCGCGAACCTGTTTGAGGAATGTTTTTGCGTTTGTTTCAGCGTATTCTACAAGTCCAGTTTGGAATCGAGCGATATCTGCAACTGGAACGTTGTCGATGTAACCTTTTACCAAAGCGTAGAGACCGATGATCTGGTGCTCAACGAGCATCGGAGAGTACTGGTTCTGCTTCAACATTTCAACTGCGCGCTTTCCGCGTTCGAGCTGACGTTTTGTAGCTTCATCGAGGTCTGAACCGAACTGTGAGAAGGCTTCGAGTTCACGGAACTGAGCGAGGTCGAGTTTGAGAGTTCCAGCAACCTTCTTCATAGCTTTGATCTGAGCAGATCCTCCCACACGTGACACTGAGTTACCAACGTTGATCGCAGGACGGATACCCTTGTAGAAGAGATCTGTTTCCAAGAAGATTTGTCCGTCAGTGATTGAGATCACGTTTGTAGGAATGTACGCTGAGATATCACCAGCTTGAGTTTCGATGATTGGGAGGGCTGTGATTGATCCACCGCCGTATTCTTTGTTGCGTCGGCAAGCACGTTCGAGCAAGCGTGAGTGCAAGTAGAACACGTCTCCAGGGAACGCTTCACGTCCTGGTGGGCGTCGGAGGAGGAGTGAGATTTCGCGGTATGCAACAGCGTGCTTTGAAAGATCATCGTAAACGATCAATACATCTTTACCTTGATCCATAAAGTATTCAGCGATCGCAACTCCAGTATATGGAGCGATGTATGAACGAGCTGCCGGTTCTGATGCACCTGCTGAAACGATGACAGTGTAGTCCATCGCACCACCTTCGCGGAGACGAGTTTCGATTTTGCGGAGTTTTGAATCTTTCTGACCGATTGAAACGTAAACACAGAGCATGTTCTGGCCTTTCTGGTTCAAGATTGCGTCGATAGCCACAGCTGTTTTACCAGTCTGGCGGTCACCGATGATGAGCTCGCGTTGTCCTCGTCCAACTGGAACGAGTGCGTCGATAGCTTTGATACCTGTTTGAAGTGGCTGGTCAACTCCCTGTCGAGTAACGACACCTGGAGCAACCTTTTCAACTGACTGAGTTTTGGTAACTTTGAAAGTACCCTGTCCATCGATTGGTTCTGCGAGTGCATTTACAACGCGGCCGATGATTGCATCACCTACGCCGATTTCGAGAATTTTTCCAGTTGCGCGAACTTCATCCCCTTCTTTGATTTTCTTGTAGTCATCAAGCACAATGATACCAACGAAGTCTTCTTCGAGGTTGAGCGCTACACCTGTTTCGCCACCTGGAAATGTCACCATTTCTGAAGCTTTGATATCAGAGAGTCCAGATACACGAGCAATACCGTCGGCAATTTCTGCGACGATACCGACTTTTTCACCTCCTGTTGTTTTCTTGAAGGCGGTGATTTCTTTCTTAAGATTTTCGATAATTGTGTTTTTGTTTGTCATATAGGTTTATGCAACTAACTGCTTATGTAACGCCTTGAGGGTGTGACCGAGACTTGCGTCATGGATCGTATCGCCGACTTTTACTTTTACTCCTCCGATCAACCGTTGGTCAACTTTTTCATCAACTTCAATCTCTTTTGCACTGTGTTGTTTCTTGAGTGCGAGTGCAAGTGATCTGAGAGATTTTTCATCGAGCCGTTTTGCTGTCGTGATCTGTGCAGCAACGATACCGTGAGTTTTATTGAAGAGTATTTCGTATTCAGCGATAATCTCTCGTATCTTTCCTTGCATGCGTTTTTTAAAAACAAGTGCGACGAATTCTTTGAGATATTCTTTTTGGTTTGCTTCGCTGTGTTTCTCTGTCATGTCGAGCAAGAGATGAGCGAAGTCTCGAGGTTTTACTTTAGTCATGATGTTACCTCGTTTATGCTCTTGGTAACCAATGCGCTCTCAACGCCACCTTTGACTGTTCCCTCCAATACTTTTTCGGTTGCAGCGATGACGATATCAGCGAGTTCTTTCTTTGCATCACTGAGCATCTTTGCTTTTTCTGCCTCGAGTTGAGATTTTCCAGTAGTGAGGATGGTGTTTGCTTCAGCTTTTGCGGATTCCATGATGCGATTCTTTTCTACTTCAGCATTTTTCTTTGCACTACTCACGATATCACTTGCTTCTCTGCGAGCTTCTGCAAGTGCATCAGCGTAGGCTTTTTCTGTTTCAGCAAGTTTTGAGGCATTTTCTTTTGCGTCAGAAAGTCCTTTGGTAATTGTCTTGCCGCGTTCGTCCATGATTATTCCGAGTGGTTTGATTGCGTATCGGTAAAGTACAAAAAAGACAATACCAAAGTTTACCATTTGGGCAATAATGATCTTCCAGTCGATGTGAAATGTTGAAATAAGTGAATCCATAATATGTGTTTGATTAATTTGCCTGGCTTCAAATCCAGAATCCGACATCATAGTGATAGGAAAATATGATGCCGATTTCTGAAAACCAAATAATTGCTTATTTGATTGAGAAAGCGATAACGAGCGCGTAGATGGCGATAGCTTCTGCGAACGCAGCAGCGAGCAACATCGGAACGAGCACCTTACCAGCAGCTTCTGGGTTGCGGCCGATTGCTTCCATAGCTTTTGAACCGATCATGCCGATACTGAAAGCTGGGGCGATTGAACCGAGACCGATTGCAATTGCTTTTGCGAGTGGAATGATTTCCATAATGTGTACTTTACTTACTTAATAATCTATTTGACCTACTCCGTAAAACGGATGGGTTCCAGGGACGATAACACTCTGCTCATCCTCGCAACTCAGCCGTCTTACTTTGTTGTTAGTGAGCTTTTACTTCAGCTAACTCGTGCTCATGACCGTGTTCTTCGTCATGTGCATCATGATCGTCTGATGCAATAGTAAAGTACACGAGTGTGAGCATTGAAAAGATAAGCGCTTGGATAACACCAACCAATACTTCAAGAAAGAGGAATGGTATTGGTACAAAATACGCAACAAGAGCTGACATCGAAGCAAGCAATACTTCACCAGCAAAAACGTTTCCGAAAAGACGAAATGATAGTGATGCGATTTTTGCTACTTCCCCAACGATTTCGATGATTCCAACAAAGAACGTAATCGGAGCAACTATAACGATGGTCGGATCTTTTTTGATCTTAGTTGCAATACTTCCGAGTGCCTTTAGATTAACAAATTTATTGAACATTTTCCAGACACCAAGTGACACAACACCAAAGATGTTTGCACCAATAACGGCCATGATTGCAAGGGCTAGTGTGGTATTGATATCTGCAGTTCCACTACGAATGAATGGGATGAAACTTGATACCCCTTCATGTGTTTCAACAAGACCAAATCCAGTCAATGGCAAAATACCAAGCCAGTTGTTGATGAGAACAAAAAAGAAGATTGAAATTACGACAGGAAATATTTTTTTTGATTTTGTACGATTGTTGGTGACTTGATCGGCAAGAGAAAGACCACCTTCGTAAATAAGTTCAAAAAGGTGTTGCAATTTACCAGGTATTGTTTTGAGTTTAAGACGAAGCACTACTGAAATAATAACGATAATAGCAACGGCAATCCAACTCGTTACCAATGCATTTGTGATTGTAAAAGCACCAATGTGTGTAACTGGTTCAGCAAACAAAGTACTCTCGTGCTGAATTTCATGAGTTTCGGTTACTGCATGTACGGATGTTGTTTCTGTGTTATTTGTCGTTGTTGTTTCGTGTTGTTCCATATGTTTTTTCGATGTGTTGTAGGTAGTGCATTGCTTCTTTATAAATTCCAAAACATGAAATCAAGAAAGCAAATGCGGTTAGTGCCAAAAAGATGACTGGTGCTGTATTGAATTTTTCATCGAGAAATTTCCCAAGAAAAAGCGATACAACAACTGGCGTAACTACCCAGCCTGAGATTTTTATGAAGACTTGTAGAGGTTCTCTCCAGAAGTTTTCCGATTGTTCTTTTTCAGGCATGGTGCGCGCGTGAGGGATCGAACCTCAGACCTTTCGAGTATCAGTCGAATGCTCTACCAGCTGAGCTACGCGCGCATGTATATAGGTTCCAAAGAAAATACAAAGAAATGTAAGCGAAAATGCCAGTTAATCTGGCGCCGTTATTCTATCAAAAAAAGTGCGAGAAAGCAATAAATAGCGAAAAATCAGTGTTATTCCTCGTCCTCTGCCTCTCCAACGGTACCAGATTTGAGTGCGTCCATGATCTTTTGGATCTGGCCGTTCATAATACCTGGGATATTTGACCATGATTGGCGGATACGGTGGTCGGTTACACGGTCTTGTGGAAAGTTGTAGGTACGGATTTTTTCACTACGATCACCTGAACCGATTTGGTTTTTTCGATCAGCAGCGTATTTTTTTGCTTCTTCTTCCTCTTTGAGTGCTTGGAGTTTTGCAGTGAGGATACTCATCGCCTTTTCGCGGTTACCAAGCTGACTTCGTTCAGATGTCGAACGCACATCGATACCTGTTGGTTTGTGGATCAATCGTACTGCGGTTTCAACTTTGTTGACGTTTTGTCCACCGGCACCACCAGAGCGTGAGTATTCCATCTCAAGATCACTTGGATCGATAACAAAGTTTACTTTTTTGCGCATTGGCAATACTGCAACTGATGCAGTTGATGTGTGGATACGGCCGTTCTTTTCTGTTCCTGGAACACGTTGTACGCGGTGTACTCCTGTTTCGTAACGAAGTTCACGATAGATGTCCTTGCCCTTCATTTCAAGTGATACTTCTTTGTATCCGCCAACATCACTCTTGGATTCTTCGATGATTTTTGAACTCCAACCTCGTTCTTCACAGTAACGCTGATACATTTCAGCAAGTTCCCAGGCAAAAAGAGATGCTTCGTCTCCACCTGCACCTGCACGGACTTCCATGATGATTTCATTTGGAAATTCCTCCTCTTCTTTTTCACTTTCTTGGATTTGTTTGATCTGACCTTCGATTCCTTCACGCTGGATTTTGAGTGATTCAATTTCTTCTTTACCAAGCTCAAAAAGCGATTCGTCATCGCCGATAGCTTCACGAACTTTTTCTTCCTCAACTTCAAGACGCTCGTATTCATCTACGAGATAGCTCAATCTGTGGTTTTTGCGAAGTTCATCGCGTGTAGTTATGTCTAACATTGCTTGGTAAATTATATCCTAAAATGCAAAAAGAAGCCCACTCGGGACTTCTCTTTGTCAGTGAGTCACTATTTTGCTTTCTTTGAAGCAGTAGCAGCCTGGCGTTTCTTGAACTTATCAACACGTCCAGCAACGTCAAGAATGACTTCTGTTCCTGTGTAGAAAGGGTGTGAAGCGCTTGAGATTTCAACGCGGTAGAGTGGATATTCTTTGCCGTCTTCGAGGAATTTGCCTGTTTCCTTAGTTGCAACAGTTGAGTAGATAAGGAATTGAGCGCCCGAAGTCATGTCTTCGAATATAACCTGGCGGTAATCTTTTGGGTGAGTGTCTTTTTTCATACTGGGCTACTATATCATTTTTTTAGATTTTTGCAACCCTCGGGTTACCGTCTTGAAACACCGTATTGTTTGAGGTAATCAATATCACTCTGAATAGATGCTTTGAGCTTCATAACACTAGTTCCATATCCACAAGATGCTCCCCCACTACCGTAGTATTTACATGCCGCTTTGATCTGAGCACTATAGCTTGTCCCAACAGCTCCGAGGTCGGTGAGATACATCGCTGAAGCCATAAACGCATCTTCTGCTGCCCAAGGGTTACCATCATGACCAAGAGATGCTTTCAAGCGACTCGTAAAGATCTTCCAAGTAGAAGCAATGAACTGCGCAGGACCCATGGCGCCTCCCCATCCACCCGCACTTGGAATTGGGCAAGAAACTGCTGTTTTGAGTGGATCAAGTCCAAGTTTTTCAGTGATATCCAAAAATGGTGGTATGTCACGACTTGGCTTCATAACGTTTGCAAATGTTTTTCCAGTTGTTGGATTGTATCCAGCACCACTTGTTGTATCGCTCAAATAACATTTACCAACATTTGAGCCAAGGTTTGATTCTTGAGTAAGGATAGCCAAAACAAATGCGGGATCTACGCCTGTTTTATCAGCAGCTTCTTCTGCATATTGAAGTGCAACATCAAAACGAATTGCAGATGATCCTCCGGCAAGACTAAAGAGTTTTGCTTTGATTGCCGCGACTTTTTGAGCGCGGTCAGCGAGAATTGCTTGGTATTCTTTTTCTTTGTTTTTACTAATTGAAAGTAACTGGTTTTGCTCAGCCTGGTTTTTTTCTATTTTTGTTTTGCTCTGTTCGATAGCCGCTTTTGCATCACGCTCTGCATCTTGTTTCTTTTCGAGGATTTGTTTTGCTGTTTCTGTTTGGGTTTTGAGTCCAAGAATTTGATCGACTGATTGTTTGACTGCGAGTTTGATTGAATCAAATGCTGCCATATCACTATAAAATTCTGAAATTGAATTATCAGAAAGAATCAAATCAACAAGCGTTGATCGATCCATACTATGAGTATTTCGAAGTAGCTGAGCCAAGGATTCTTTTTCATTAGCAATCTTCTCACTCAAGCTTTCAATTTGGTTTGATTTGTCGGAGATTTCACCAGAAAGCTCTTGAATTGCAAGGTTTTTTGCCTTGATATTGAGTTTTGCGGTGTTTATCTGAGCTTTCAATCGAGTGATATCATTGGTGAGTGTCTGTGATTGCCCTTGCTGGTTTTTGAGATCAGCTTGTTTTTGAGCAATTTCTGCTTCGAGTGCTGCAAGGTCGCTCTGAAGTTTTGCTCGTTCATCTTGTGCTTGAGTTAGCTGTGCTTGTTGAGCATATGCAAGTGGTGCAACAGGAGCAATGAGTAAAACAAAAACCACAAAGGCGCTAAGCCATAGTGTGGTTTTTGGAGCGAGTCTCTGTGTTTTTGTAAAGAATTTCCACATGATGCGATTGGTCCCAAGATGGGATTATTCAGCAGCTGCAGCCTCTTCTTCTTTCTTGCCTTTCTTTTCAACTTCGATTGCGGAGAGATCGACCGGAGCTGATGTTTCTTCTACTTCTTCTACTTGTGCTGCAAGTGATGCGACAACTTCACCAGCATCTGCGAGGGCTGTAACACCAGCTGGGAGTTTCAAATCTGAAATCAAAATCTGATCGTGAAGCGCTGCGAGTTTTGAGAGATCAACATGAACTACGTGAGGCAAATCTTTTGGAAGTGCGCGAACTTCGATTTCATGCATAACTTTGACGAGTGTTCCAAGGTTTCCTTTTACTGCTGCTGAAACGCCGTCGAATTCGAGTGGGATGGCCACTTCGATTGGCTTGTTCATATCAACAACGAGGAAGTCTACGTGAAGTGGTGTGCCCTTGATTGGGTCAAACTGTACTTCGTGGATGAGCACGTCTACTTTTCCACCGTCTACAGTGAGTGTAACTGTTGATGATTCACCTGCTTCTTTGAAAACCTTATCGAATTCTCTCTGACTAATACTAATTGGAGTTGTTTCTTTGCCTGCGCCATAAAAAACAGCTGGTACCATGCCGGATGTGCGGAGGGTAGCGACATTTTCCTTAGGATCGCGTTTTGTTGCTTGGATATTTGACATATTGGGTTAGTTTAGCAGAAAAATGATAAAAAGCAAGATGAGTGTCCCCTTTTTTCTATATGAGGCTTATATTATCGAGCAAATTCAGCCTGTGTTGCTGGACCAAACACTCCAGTACCACGAGTGAGTCCGAGTGGTGCGAGTATTGATGCCTTGTGGGCTTCTTGGTATTTGATGAGTGCTGCTGTTGTTCGGTTCCCAAAGTATGTTGTTTCTTTACCTGGAGCACCGACGCCATTTGCTGCTACTGGGAAGCCGTGGGTATTGAGATATACCTGTAGTAGTTTAACTTCAGCATCCGTCATCCCCTGTTTGAGTGTTTTGGTAAAACGAACAGATGTTGTTGGTACTGAATTTGTGTTTGTTGGAGTTGTTACTGGGGTAGTTCCATTGAGTACACAACTATTGTTATCAATCATTGCATTCGGGTTATAGTTTGCTGCTTTTCTATCCATACAACCAAATACCGCAACCGCACCACCTCCTGATACTGCTGGAGTTGCGACTGTGAGAACATAATCTTCTACTTCACCATCAAGAGCTTCACCTGTTGGTGCGATACTTGGTTCAGAATATGAAGTAAATCGAAATCGCACGGGATATGTTCCATCAGCTGATGGTGCTGTAAATGTATAATCGTGTGCACCTGAGGTAACGGATTCATTAACCACAATATCCTCGTCGGTGTCTTCGAAATCCCCATCATTGTTTGCGTCGAGCCAGATACTGAGGTATCCATTTGTTGATGCTGTTACTGAAGTAGTAACAGTGGCGTTTGGTAAATAAGTTGCTGAATTGAACACTACTCCATCTTTGTCTGAACTATCAACTGAAGTTGGTGTATCAGCATCGACTGTTGCTCCGAGAGAAACGCCTGATGTGATGATGTGGTATGGGCCGTTGTCTTCAAGATCTGTTTCTGTTCCTGTTGCTGTACCCAAATCAACTCCACCAGTTGAGCTATTTGAAAATTCAGATGTTCCACTAAATGTTGAGCAAATACCATCAGTACACGATGTAACTGTTGCTGTTACTCCATCAGCTGCTGTCGCATTAACAAGTGTTGTTGTAAAAACATGGACACCAGAAGATGAGATTGTTTGTTCGTCGTATCCTTTAAATACTTCACCTACACCAAAACCATTATTTACAATACCGCTTGGATTGGTAAAAAATTCTGTACGATATGGATTAGCAGAGACTGGAACATCTAACATATAGGTAACAATCGTATCCAAACCAGATTGTGTCGCTGAGATGATAACCGGACGATTGAGGTAGTCGTTAGGGCCGGTATCAGCGTCAAGATGATCGTTTTTGTTACTACCAACATCAGTATCGATGGCCTGGTCTCCGTTACTGTCTTTTGACAACTCAATAGCCATACTTGTTGCACGGATATTGTTCTGGCTCAGAGTTGTGTATGAAGGTACTCCTGGTGCAAGTGATGTTGTTGCGATTATTGCTCCGGCTGTAACATTGAAAATACGGTTCCCCGTGATGTTTAGTTTTCCTGATCCTCCCAACTCACTCAAGAATCCATTTACGACACCAGCAATGACGTTTCGATCAGATGCTCCGGTACCACCGACAGTATTATTGTTACCACCAACCAATAGTACACCTACAGCACCTGTTGTTGTGGTTGATATGCCATCTGATCCAAGACCAATATAGTTTCCAGTGATTTGTACATTTGATCCTCCATTTATAAATACCGCACCAGAGGTAGCATGGTTTAACCCAAAGATATTTTGCGCAGCGGTGTTGATTTGTCCACCTATAGTAACATCGGTACTGCTTGAGATACGGAGGTCAAATGCGCGGTATCCCTCGGTAGACGCAATAGTTACACCATCTGCGAAATAACCTATATTGTTTCCATATATACCGACAGTGCTTGAGTTACTAATACTTATTGCCCTGGCACCTCCTACTCCAGCAAAAATATTACCCTGCCCACTAACAGCTCCTCCGATAGTAAGATTAGTAACACCATCAAGGCTGAGACCAATTTCTTTGTGAGTACCACTCGCTGGAATCAATGTTGTCCCATCAGATGCAATATCAAATGTGTTTGATTGAATAATCAAGCCTGTCGTAGGTGCTGTGTCTGTAACAACACCACCTCCAGCAAAAAGGTTTCCAGTGATAGTGATATTAGAAACAGTATCTTGATAGATATCAATACCTTGGCCTTCACCACCGATACCGTTTGGAATTGCATTCATACCTGTCTTGTCTACACCAAAATAGTTTCCTTGAATTGTGATGTTTGAAGTAAGTCCTGTTCCGTTCGCAATAAAGACACCCTGGTTATAGAGACTATTTTGGTTTCCTGAAATGGTATTTCGGTCAGTAGCCAAAGGGCCACCAATCAAGATGTTACTACTATCATATATTTGAATACCCTCATCTCCTCCAGCCGCTGTGTTGCCTGCGTCATTGAGACCTATTGTGTTACAAGAAATGATTGTCTGACTCCCTGAAATCCCACTAAGGGTGATACCTGCTACTGAGTAATTTCTAATAATCAATCCTGAAATTCTTGATCCATCCGCATCACCACTCAATGTGATCGCATTTGAGTTTGAATTGGCATTGATAGTCACTCCTTGCCCTGACGGACATGTTCCGGTACTTGTTGCATCAATGATAATTGGAGTAGTGATGGTGATCCCTGAAGTGAGTGTAATAGTCATCGGACTAGCAAATGTAATTGTGTCGCTTCCTGAGACACCACTAGCACAATCGCCTGATGTGGTATCAGAATCGGTATTGGCATTACTGAGTGCTTCACCTAAGGTACACTGTGAATCACCTGAAATGTTTACTGCGGAGTTAGAAGTAACAACAATACTAGTTGGAGCTGCTTGTGCAATCGCCCCCATTGATAAGTAAAAAGCGCATCCAATAATCCCCAAGAACAAAAATAGTTTCTTATGCATTTCTTCATTATACTTTATCTTTGTTGTCTCTGCAATAAATAAAAAAGCGCCCCCGTGCTAAAGCATGGTGGCGCAATGTATTTTAAATACTGTAGTAGTTATTGAACTATAAACTTTCGGGTCTGTGTACTTGTTTTGGCGAAGTACATTCCCTTGTTTACAGTCAGGCTATTCCAGCCTTTGGTAAGTATGGCAATCAATTTACCGGTTACGTCAAATAATTCAGCATTTTCTGAAATATACACCTGGCCGTTTGATGGATTCGGGTATAATTCAAGCTTTTGATTATTTACTGTTTCGGTAATACCAGTCGGCATCTCCACCCAATCAACTTGTGTTGTTACTGTTACGTTGCCTGAAATCATATTCATTGACCACTCATTTGTCGGTCCGATGATGTGTGCGTTTACGGCACAGGTTATATGTGTTTGAGGTACAACAACTGTATGGGCAAAGTTCCAATAATGGTAATCACATAACAATGAAGTTTCTGGGTGCCATAATGGGATATTAAATGGTCCAGTGCTATCACTAAATGCAGTAGCATTATCCACTGACAGAACCACAAGTGGTGCTGAAATGATACCGCTATCGTTAGTAGCGGTATTCCACGTTGGTATGTTGTCTCTATTGTAGATAGGAACCAAGGTTTTTCCATAATCCAATAATGAATTGTATTGCTGGATTTTTCCACGGTTTATCACCGAGTCAACCCATACAAGTGATACGTTGTTCAGCATTACCTGGAATAACACACGTATTGAATCAAAATAATTTTGGTTCCCAGCTTGGATTTCAGTAACATAACTGTCGTAACGAGCTATGGCAGCCGCTTGGCCTGTCGTGTCTTTTACATCAACAAACGCAACAGGATCTTTCTCGTGCTCGACAATAATTGTGTTTGCTGGAAAAGAAAAAATTCCGCGTTCACCGGTACCCAATAGGGAGTAAGTAGTGGATGAATAGTGAGGTGAGTCAACGATGAAAATTTGCTGATAATCACTTTCACTTTTCTTTGGTAGCCATGGTTGTCCATTGTAGTATGCACGCACTGCAATGCTTGGATTATTGTGTACATCCCACGCTGAGCCCAAACCATTTGGACTACCCGCATATGGAAATGTTGTCCCAGGCTCGTCTGGGTCGAAATCATACATAGAGAAATATCCGTCTATTTTGATTTCAACTAGGCTGTGCCCAGTTACATTTTGAGATTCAGAACCCAAAAATGAAACAAATCGAAAGTCAGATTCAGTAAAGTATCCAGTTGTAATCAGTATGTTTGCTGCCAATCGAGCAAAGTTACCGCACTGTGTTGATTGTTGTGAATAAATTGCCCCAATCACATCATGCTCTCTCATTTGCATTAATGAGTCCCACCAAAAATAGTTTGGTGAAAGTGCATTGTTTTCCCAGCGTCCCTGAAACTTTATAAATTCCATAACTTTGTCGATAAGGAATCTTCTTGACGCAGCAGTATCGGCTGGGTTCGGTAATTGATCCTTGAACGAATTTGCTATTTCAAGTATGAGTTGGGGTTGGCCGTTAAATGTCCACTCTGCCGGTTGGTTACCGATAGTCACAGTACGTGTTGCAGTACTCATGATTTTGTTACCTGAAAAATCAATGGTAACAGGTGGCACAATAACGGTGTTTGCTCTTTCAGAAGGCAGTTGCTGTGGTGTTGGGTAATCAATAGGTGCTTCCAGTTGCTCTTTAAGCTGCTGTAAACGTTCCAAACTGATGTGTTGGCTGAACAGTAATGTGTTGCAAACCAAAAAAAGGACGAGTAATGTCGCTGTTTTTTTCATAATTATAGAGTTTTTTGTTTTTAATGAATGATATTCAAATTAAATCACGAAATAGCACAAATAGCAATAGCCTGTGTATAAGTAGCCTTATTATGAATGGTGTAGTACGTCTGTGTGAGGCTGAACAAGATATTTCTCGATGTTCTCAAATGTAGCCCCTACTTTTTTACGAGGGTTAAAGATCACGAATGGATCAAATATTTCCTTGGTTTTTTTGAAGAGTTCATAGACTTCGGATCCATACATCTGAAGGAGAAATGGTGAACGGATGATGCCGTCATTGTGTTCAGCGGTAATGGATCCGTGATATGAGAGCACGAGGTCATATACCTGTCGTGAGAGATCTATAACAATACTTGGAAGTCGCGGATCCATCGGATCTACGAGTGGGATGATATGAAAATTTCCATTTTCTGCATGTCCTGCGATGGTGTACACGAGTGATGGATACTGAGCAATGAGTGCGTTTACTTTCGGTAAAAATGCTGAGAGGAATTCTGGGCGAACGATGATGTCATCAATAAATGGCGCAGTACGGAGACCTTTGACGTGTTTACGCAAGAGATTGAAACTATCTCGGCGCATATCCCAATATTTTTCTGCTTCATTTTCACTTCGAGTGATGCGTGCCTTGTAGCCAAAGTGTTCAATTTTTTGCAAACCAACACGGCATTTGTCATCAATTTCTTTTTCAGTCTCCCCTGCGTATTCGGTCATTAAAACCATTTTGGGAATACCACCAGTGAGTAACATCCAAAATTCTGGAATGAATGAAAGTGTAAATGTGATAGTTCCCCAGAGTCCTTTTGATTTTAGAAAATCAGTAAAGAATTTGAGTGCGAGTTTAAATGTTTTGTCATCATATGACTCAATACTTTCTGGGTTTGTGGTGAGCAGTTCGTTCGCGATTTCTCCGACTTTATTTAAATCAGGCAAAAAGACAACGAGGAGTTTTGATTTCTTTTGTTTCTCAACTAAAGCAAACACGATCTCAGTAACAATACCGAGTGTGCCTTGTGATCCAATGATGAGTTGTGCGAGATCGAACACATCTTCGTCTTCTGTTTTTCCTCGAGTCAAAACATGCCAGAGCATGTAACCAGCCGAATTTTTTGAAACGTGTGGTTTTGATCCTTTGATGAGCGCTTCATGATCTTTGATTAAGTCAAACATCTGTTTGTATGCCTGTCCTTCAAATGTTGCTTCTGCAATTTTTGTATAGAGTTCACGTCGTGTTATTGGTCCAAAAGTATATTCATGACCATCAGCGAGCACTATCTTGAGTTCTTTGACATAGTCTTCTGTTTTTCCATAGCGAAGTGTCAATTCACCACCGGAATTATTACCCACCATGCCACCGACTGCATTCAAACTCTTGGATGCAGTAAAGCATGGTAAAAGTAAATCTTGCTTGAGTGTTTCAACTTCAAAATCTCGGTAGAAACATCCTGGTTGTACTCGTGCTTCACCGACAACCGTGACCGCCTGACTGTTTTCAAAATGTGGTTTGATTGTGTATGGGCGCTGGATTCGTTTTACATCGATGATCTGGTTCATGTACCGAGTCGTATCCATGATGATCGAGTCATTGATTGATCCACCAGACATACAAGTACCCGCTGCGCGAGCAGTTATCGAAAGTGTCGGATACTTTGCTTTATTATCACGAACCCATGAGACAAGCGCTTGTACATCAGCACTGTCACGAGGAAAAACAACAACCTGTGGGCGAATCTCGAAGAGCGACGCATCGTGACTATAGGTATCACGTGTTGCATCGGTTACATCGATATCGCCTTTGAATACTTTTTTGATGTCGTCGAACATTTATGCGATTCTATTAAATAATTTCAATCGATCGCTTACTACTTTTTCTACTGCTTCTACTCCGGGTTTCAAAAACTTGTATGGAGCGACTTCGTCTGGATTATCTGCGAAGGATTTTTTGAGAGCGTCGCGGTACGCGACGCGGATTTCTGTATTGATGTGAACGACATCGATGCCTTCTTTGATACATGCAAGAAAATCTTCATTCATAGTTCCTGATCCTCCATGAAGTACGAGCGGTACTCCTGTTGCTGCACGGATTTCTGCAACGCGTTCTGGATGTAATCGTGGATTGCCACCTTTGACCATGCCATGGATGTTACCGATAGATGGAGCGAGCATATCTACACCAGTTGCGTCTACAAATGCTTTTGCATCAGCTGCAGTTGTCATCGTTGCCTCAGAAACTCCTTCAGGAATTGCATCGAGAATCTTTGACGACTGTCCGATAAATCCAATCTCAGCCTCAACGAGAATATCTCGACCAGTTTCAGCAGAAACTTTTCGAGCGTATTCAACACATTGTTTTGTGATTGCAATATTTTCTTCCATCGAAAGTTTTGCGTTATCAATGATCACTGCGTCGTAACCAGCATCAATAGCGGCTTTGACTCGTTCAAAACTATAGTGATGATCTGCATTTAAAAATATTGGTTGGTGGTTATAGTTTTCTCGGAGTGCTTTTACGAGGGCTACTGCTTCATGCATTCCGACAAAGTCTTCTTCGCCTTCGGAAACTCCAATGATAACTGGAAGATTGAGTTTCTGAGCAGCAGCAGCGATGCCGTGCAATGCCTCGAGGTTTGAGATGTTAAAGTGACCAACTGCGACGCCGTTTTTGTCGGCTTCCATGATGTATTCTCGAAGTGTTTTTGCCATATGTGCCTATTGTAACAACAATGTTTAAAAAATAGAAATCGGGAGACAAATATACAATGAAAGTGATATACTGTTTTCATGGAAAATTACGATATCATCGCTATCGGCGACATTGTTGTTGATGCATTTATCAAAATCAAAGACGCTGCAGTACACTGCAATATTAATCACGAATCATGTGAGCTTTGTTTGAGATTTGGAGACAAAGTCCCCTATGAGTCTGTTGATGTATTACCCGCTGTTGGAAATAGTCCAAACGCAGCAGTTTCTGGTGCTCGACTTGGACTCAAAACAGCACTGGTCTCAACTATTGGAGCGGACTTAAATGGTAAAGACTGTCTAACCTCACTCGCAACAAACAATGTTTCTGCCGAGTATATTGCTGAAAGTTCTGCGTACCCAACAAACTACCACTATGTGCTCTGGTATGATGTCGATCGAACAATTCTCATCAAACACGCACCATTTCCCTACGCACTCCCAGAATTCAAAACTTCACCAAAATGGATCTACCTTTCATCTGTTGGTGAAAGTTCACTTCCCTTTCATACTGTAATTTCCGATTACCTCAAGGCTCACCCTGAAGTAAAACTTTGTTTTCAACCTGGAACATACCAGATGAAATTTGGTACTGAGGCACTCAAAGATATTTATCAGCGTTCAGATGTATTTGTTTGTAACGTTGAAGAATCCCAGCGTATCTTGAAACTTGAAACCCGTGATCTCAAGATATTACTCAAGGCAATGCACGATCTCGGACCAAAGATCGTTTGTATTACCGATGGCCCTGCTGGTGCGTACATGAGTGATGGCGAACATGCATATTTTATGCCGATCTATCCTGACCCAGCACCACCGTTTGAACGTACTGGTTGCGGAGATGCATTTACCGCAACTTTCATGAGTGCACTCATCATGGGACTTACGCCACTTGAGGCACTTGTTTGGGCTCCAATCAACCCTATGAACGTTGTTCAACATGTTGGCGCACAAAAAGGACTACTCACCAAAGAACAATTGCTTGAATGGTTAGCAAAAGCACCGGCAGACTATAAACCACGAGAGCTTTAAGAAAAAAATTATTTATTTTCGTGAGAGCGATTGATCACTTCGACAATCGCTTTTTCGATTGCTTTTTGCCCCATACCATAGAGCTCAATAAGCTCTTCAGGTGTTCCTGATTGGCCAAATTTGTCGTGTACGCCGATGAACTCTATCGGAACTGGATAGGTGCTTGCGAGAAGTTCAGAAACCGCAGAACCCATACCGCCGGCAATCTGGTGTTCCTCTACAGTTACAATTGCTTTCGTTTCTTTTGCGAGAGCAATGATTGCCTCACTATCAAGTGGTTTTATAGTTGGAAGATTCATTACCCTGGAACGAATTCCTTTTTTCTCAAGTTCTCTCGCTGCACACAATGCTTTGTGAACAAGCGCACCAGTGGCGATAATGCCGACATGCGCAATTCCATGATCTGGTTCCCAGAATATTTGCGCCTTACCGATCTCAAATGGAGTTTCAGCTGTAGTTATAATTGGAGTTTTTTCTCGAGCGAGACGGAGGTACGTTGGTTTTGTATTTCCAGCAATTGCGAGTGTAGCTTTTTCTGCTTCGATACTGTCACACGGTGAAATAACGTCCATGTTTGGAAGTACACGCATAATTGCCATGTCCTCAATCGCTTGGTGTGTTCCACCATCTGGTCCAACAGAAATGCCCGCGTGAGAGCCTACGATGACTACCTTGCGGTCGTTGTAGGCAATAGTAGTGCGTATCTGCTCCCAGTTTCTCCCTGGTGAAAACATGGCATATGATGAAGCAAATGGTATCTTGCCCATTGCTGCCATACCTGAGGCAACAGTGACGAGATTTTGCTCAGCAACGCCTATTTCTACAAACCGTTCAGGAAAGCGCTCTTTGAAAACATGCATCTGTGTAGATTCAGTCAGGTCAGCACAAAGAGCAACGATGTTCTCATTTTTTTCACCGGCAATCTTGAGACCAGTGCCGAATCCTTTACGGATTGGAACCTGTTCGACATCGTCCATGAACAATTTTGGATTGAGTTTTAGATTTGGGTTAAGCATATTAAATATTGAGCAATTTTAAGCCAGTATTTTCATCAAGTGCACGAGTAACACGGGTTTCAAAATCTGATACAAATATTTCAACGGTCATATCTGCAACAGCCTTCATTACATGTCCGCCAACAGTTGAAAAATCCTTTCTTCCAAAAATTCCATGGATATGGAAAAACGGCTTATCGTCGTATTCAGTAATTGTTCCGGAAAATGACAGCACTTCCATGTTCTCTTCGTAGTTCGAACGATCATAGTTAGCAAGTTCAGTATCGAAGTAACCAAGCTCCACAAAGCGAACCATACCGATACCAGTAATAGTTCCTGATTGGATTTGATGTTCCGCAGCAAAAATATCAAGCGACTCGTAGAGTTCTTCGCCTTGATCAAGTCGTATTAAAAATCCTTTTGGTGTGCGTTTTACTTGCATGTTATTTTTTGAGCCACTTACCAATAAAGTGTAGCACGATTCCGCCAGCTAAGTATGCGATGCCGTAGTACAGTGGCTGATGCCAATCTTTGAATTCAGCAGTACAGATTCCTTCGCATGGAATGAATGAGCTAGTATAAAACAAATACGCAGTGGCGAGGCTATACAAGCCAAAGAATATTCCGAGCAGCGAGAGAATGTTTGCGATGGAACCAAGAAATTTCTTCATGCCTATTTATGTTCGCTTTTAATTTTACCTCCCAATGTTCGAAGCTCTTCAATTGCCATTTTCGCCTCATCTTTATTTGGAGCTTTTCCGTGCCAATTGAAATCGTATTCAAATTCTTTTACTCCTTTGCCAGGAATAGTTCGAGCAACGATGACTGATGGCTTTTCGAAAACTGCTTTGGCGGTATTAATTGCGTTGTTGATTTCTGTAAAATCATGGCCATTGATTTCCTGAACATGCCATCCGAAAGAACGATATTTTTCACCGAGATCCCCAAGCGGCATAATGTCTTCGGTGTAACCGTCGATCTGGATATTGTTTCTGTCGATGATTGCAATCAGATTGTGTAGTTTCTCTTTTCCCGCAAGTAAAACAGCTTCCCAGGTATTCCCTTCGTTGTGCTCCCCGTCTGACAAAAGTGCGTAAATTGTCTTTTTTGAAGCCTTTCCAGAATCCATTCTGTCTGCAATTGCCATACCCACTGCTTGTGAAAGCCCTGATCCGAGCGGGCCTGAACTGTTTTCGAGCATTGGCAAGTACTCACGGTGTGGATGCCCTTGTAATCGTGAGCCAAATTTGCGAAGTGTCTGTAATTCTGTTGTTGGAAAATATCCTGCATGCGCCATAGTTGCATACAAGACAGGACAGATGTGTCCATTTGAAAGTATTACGCGGTCGCGATCTGCCCAGTTTGGATTTTTTGGATCGTGATTGAGTTGGTGGAAGTATAAAAGTGTAAAAATATCCGCCATGCCGAGCGGGCCAGCAGTATGCCCAGATCCTGCTTCAAGAAGCATAGAGATAATACTTTCGCGAATATCGTTTGCCTTGATTGCAAGGTCAGAGATTTTCAAATCGTCGAGCTGTTCCATGCGATAAGTATAGCAGAGAAATTTTATTTATTACAGGTCGGTACGTAGGTTTTGATAATCCTCAAGTGCGCTTTGGATATCAATTTCATCGAAAAGAGCTGAGCCAATGACGAGTCGAGTTGCGCCGGCTGCCAAAAGTGAATGTGCAGTTTCTTTATTTACTGCACCATCCACACTGATGATCATATTTGGATCTAAAGCTTTCACTTTCTTGATCTGATCAATAACACGCTCATCAAAATGTTGTCGTTGTTTGCCAATTGCTTCAATTCCCATGCATTGTACGAATTTGATGTGTGGCAAAAGTGGAATGAGCTTATCTGTATCGCCAGTCGTATTGATAGCCACACCCATTTCGATGGTGTCTTTGTAGTACTGATCTAAATTTTCTAAAAATCCAAGGAGATTGTCTTCAGCTTCCATGTGAAAAACCAAACGGTTGGGGCCGATTTTCAAAAGGCGGTCAAATTGCTCAGCGGCATTTTTTGCCATGAGGTCAAATTCGTATCCAACATTTTCCCAGTACGGTAATCCAACTTCTTCGTTGACGATTTCGTTGTATGCCATCACATCTTTCCCATTGAAAGGCCATGACTTTGTTGCGACATAGACACCATCACAGAAATCTATCTGGATAGTTTTTACCAAGTTATAGACAAGAGATGACTTAGTTCGTATTTCGCCGACGTTCTGCGGCATGATTGCGGGGATAATTTCTATCATAGTTACTCTTCGATTTTATTGATTCTCTGTATGTGGCGCTCGTCGTTGGAAAAAGCTGTTTCGATAAAAAGCTTCACTGCCTGTTTTGCCTCAGCTTCAGAAAGAAACCGTGCTCCGAGTGAGAGTATATTAGCATCATTGTGCTCACGTGCAAGTTTTACGATTTCGAGGTTGCCGCCATAATATCCAGCCGCGCGAATCCCCTCAATTTTATTTGCAGAGATTTGCTCACCTTCACCTGACCCTCCGAGGACGATTCCGAGTGACAATGGGTCTTGGTTTACTGCAATTGCCGCTTGTTTTATGAAATCTGGATAATCATCCGTAGGATTGAGCTCAAATGCGCCCTTGTCTTCCACCTCATGACCAAGTTCAGCCAAATACACCTTAAGCTTTTCCTTAAGTTCAAATCCGGCGTGATCTGTGGCGAGGTAGATTTTCATAGTTTATATGCCCATTATATACATTTTATAGAAAAAGTCCCGATTACCGTAAGGCAATCGGAACTTATGAAATGTGGTGTACATTAATACACTCTTTTCTTTTTTGTGTAGAAATCTACTTCAAAATATCCAATGCTGAATTTTTGTATCAATGCAGCGTGAATTTTTTCGAAGAATTTTTCGTACTCGGTAGCGCTTCTTTCGTAGTCTGCATCATTGAACACCATAATTTTGTCGTTATGTGTGATTTCAATTCTAACATTAGGAACATTGCCGTTGTAGTAAACATACAGATTGATTACAGTACCCACGCCATTATACAAAATGCTGTGGAATCTTAAATCGTAGTGCAGCCTGTTTTGTATACCAAAGCCCTGGTATAGAATGCTCGTGCGAATATCTTTTACGATATCCAGTGCTGCGTACTGTTGTTTTTCTGTTTCTTGTGCGTTGTTTGTTTGAGTTGTTGCTGTTTCCACGGTTATTGTTTTTAAATGGTTATCAGAAAGTCCCATCAGGAATCTCTGATAACCATTTAAAATATTTCAAGGACTTGAGTAGTATAGTACCATAAAATACATATCAAGTCAATAATACAAAAAAGCCCTAAAATAAGGCTTTTTTACTTCTCAGGTTGTAGTAACTAGTCTCTTCCGAGTTTATCTTCTAACTTATTATTTTCTTCAACCAAAATAGATATTCGTTCCTGCAAACGCTGGTTTGCAATCTTGGTTGCTTGCGGATACTTGAACAAGCTTACTTTTGGCTGAAAACACGGGGCTTTGATGCAGTTAATGACTGGTGATCCATATGGCATTTCAAACATCGGAATACTTCCCAACACAAAAGCCAACAATGCGGCGTGTAAAAATCCGAAGATAAATGGTTTTGTACCTGGTTTTTTGAGAAAGCTAAATACCATATAAAAGTTCCGGTTTTTATTTAATAGACTGACCAGTTTTAATCACATGATCAACAAGTGTATTTGTATATCCCCACTCATTGTCATACCATCCCAATACTTTGACCAAATTACCGCCAACAACACGTGTCATGCGGAGGTCTGCAATTGAAGCATGTGATTCTCCGATTATGTCAGTAGAAACAATAGGATCATGCGTAACTGCAAAGATGCGTGACCACTTTGGATCAGCAGCAGCTTTTTCAAGGATCTGGTTTACTTCCTCGGCTGTTGTCTCTCGCTTTGCGATGAAAGTAATGTCTACAACTGAACCAGCTGGAACAGGAACACGCATTGAGATGCCATCAAACAAGTTTGTGAGGTCAGGAAACGCTTTTGTAACTGCAATCGCAGCACCTGTTGATGCTGGAACGATGTTTTGAGCGGCTGCACGGCCTTCTGTGAAGTCTTTCTTGTTTGGGCCATCAACGATGGACTGGCTGGCTGTGTATGCGTGTACAGTGTTTAAAAGCGCTTTCTCTATGCCAACAGTATCATGCAAAATTGCGATAAGTGGTGAGGCAGCATTCGTAGTACATGAAGCGTTTGAAGTAATGTCGCAAGTACCAAATTTCTCTTCGTTGATGCCGAGCAAAATTGTTTCGCCCGAAACAGTACCGTCACCTTCTTTTGCCGGAGCAGAAATCACAACTTTCTTAGCGCCACAATCAAGATGGAATTTAGCTTTGTCGTATGAAGTAAAAATACCAGTTGATTCAACTACTACATCAATACCGAGTTCCTTCCATGGAAGCTTGGTAGTATCTTTTTCAGAAATAAATTTTATATGATGATCTCCATCAACGATGATATCAGTGCCGTCAGTCTCAACTTTGAAAGGGCTCTTTCGGTATACGGTGTCGTACTGAAGCAAATATGCGAGGTTCTTGATGTCGCCAAGGTCGTTAACAGCAACCACTTCGATTTCTGGTCGTCCATGGGCAATCTTGAAAAATGCGCGGCCAATTCGGCCAAAGCCATTGATGGCTACTTTGATTTTGGTCTGTGTCATAGGGCTAGTATACCCTTTTTTACCGAACTACGACAACATCGCCTTCATATTTTGCCATACGGCGGTCAAGTGTGGCTTTTTTGACGCTATATTCACCATAAAGAGGATCAGAAATAGTGAATGATGTTTCTCCATTCAAAATAGTGTAACCAGAAATAAGTGCGACGTGGTTTCGGAAAAATCTGACTGATCTTCCAGCAGGAGTTTTATAGGTAATGCTTTGTGCTGAATACGAATCTGGTACGTACCAAAAGATGACTGGGTAGTTTCTATCTAATTCCTTAATCACGTCATCAGTTGTGAAGCCAGAGTACGCCTGGCTATCTGGTCGATACTGCTGGGCAACTTTTGCAATAGGATTCTTGTTTACTCCCCAGCCTGTTGCACCACGCATGCCGTCTGTCTTTGTTGAGAAAAATCCTCGAACATTGCCTACGAATCCAAGTTCAGGATCACCCCAAACCATCGAGCCATTTGCATCAGTATAACTTTTATAGGGGTCGCTTATGCCAATCTGTTCCAAAAGTTCATCCTGGGTTTTGCGTATTCCATAAAATTCAAGCGCCATCTGCAGGCTCGCAGATTCACAAGAAAGAGAATATATTTGTTTTCGTAATGTAATATCGAGCTGTACTTGTCTACTCGGTTTTATTGGAATAACTACTGGAGGTATTTTGATTGTTGGCGCCGAAGCAAGTTGGGATTCAGTTATCCAGGCAGGAATCTGAGGCTCACGTGCAAAAAGCCCGCCGTCTCCCACTAGTGGAGAGAGTAATGCGAGCGTAATATGCATGCTGAGTAATGAAAAGAGCACAGTTATTTAAGGAGATCCTCTAGCACTTTCTTTGCAAGAGCTGGGTTAGCGGCACCTTTTGTTTCTTTCATAATCATTCCGACGAGTGACATGAGCGCCTGAGCTTTGCCTCCTTTGTAGTCCGCTACGACTTTCGGACTGATATCGATAATTTTTTCCGCGATTGCTTTCAATTCTTCTGGGTTTTCTTTCTGTATCAATCCTTTTTCTTCCGCAATTGCTCGTGGTGATCTGTCTTCAGATTTTAGAATAAGAAGCATGTCTTTCGCAGCACGTGATGATATTGAACCTTCAGTAAGCATGCCAACAAGTTCAGCCAACTGGTGTGCATGTGGAAATTCAAAAGCAGAATCTTTCTTTTTAAGACCGACGAGATCAGATGTTATGTAGTTTGATGCAATCTTTATTTTTTCCTTATCGCCACCGAGCTCGGTCACAACGTCTTCAAAATACATAGCAAGGTCCATGTCAGTTACATAGCTTTCTGTATCTTCAGCTTTGATGCCGAACTGCTCTGAGTACCGTAATCTTTTTTGTTCAGGAAGTTCAGGAAGATTCTTGCGGAGATCCTCCAAATCAAAGGCTTTTGAAAGCATTAATTTCGGCAAATCTGGATCTGGGAAATAGCGATAGTCCTCAGCGTACTCTTTTCGTCGCTGCGAGACAGTCTTTTGTTTATTTTCGTCCCAGCCGCGAGTTTCCTTTACAATCTCGTGGATCTTTCCAGCTTCAATGAGTTCAATCATGCGTTTCTGTTCATACAAAGCTGCTCGCTCGGCTGCACGGAATGAATTGATGTTCTTTACTTCAACAGGAACGCCAAACTTCCCTTCTTCAGTAGAAACTGAAATGTTTACCTCAACGCGCATCTGGCCTTTGTCCATGTTTGCTTCTGAAGCATTGATGTAACGAAGCAAGAGCTGATATTCGGAAGCAAATCGAGTTATGGTTTCAATGTCGTGAATAACCGGTTCGGTTACAAGTTCCATAAGTGGAACGCCGGCACGATTAAAATCAACCAAAGAATAGTTTCCTTTTTCATGATCTGAGGTAGCAGTGTCTTCTTCAAGATGGATGCGGGTTAGCTTTACGCCAGCAAGTTCTCCACCGGCAACAATAGGAAATTTGTATTGGCTGATTTGGTATGCCTTTGGAATATCAGGATAGAAATAGTTCTTGCGGTCGAATTCGGTAAAGTCTGCAATCTGGCCATTCAAAGCCAAGCCAACCTGAATAACTTTCTTCACGGCCTCCTTGTTGATGACAGGCAAAGTGCCAGGGTGCGCCATACAGACTGGGCACACATTTGCATTTGGGCGTTCCTCATCAGGATCGTTCTTGCAACCGCAGAACATTTTTGAGTTGGTCTTAAGTTCGGCGTGGATTTCTAGGCCGATAGTTGTGTAGTACTGCTGTGACATTGAATTAGTATACAGAATTAAGGGTTTTCCTCATACTTGACTATCCTCTAAGACATGGTATTTTTAGTGTAACTAAACTTAAAAACAGAAGGAAAAATGGAAAAAGAAGAAGCAACTGAAGCAGCAGTTTTGCCTGCAAATCCAAATGTACTGTACAGGAACTTGTTTTCAAATCTTATCTTAAATTATTTGTATGAGCGTGGCGTAGCTTTCTGTGGTGAATTTTCTCCGCACATTCAGGAGATATTCAATGTATCACGTCATACTGCAGCAGATTTATTTCAAGGCAAGGTAAGTAAACAAACCCGAACCGTTGAGAAATTGTATAGGGGCATTTTACTTTTAACAGAGCGGGCTGAAGTGATTGAAGTGTTTAAGGCTTTGTACCAAGGTATAAAGCCTGCCATTTCAAAGAACATTGAACACTTGTTTGTTAACCAAAAAGGCAAAGTTACCCTAGTCAGCGATAATAATTCAAGAGAATTAAGCGGGGTTGAGTATAGCCGTACGGTTATTAGTACAGATGAGGAGTGGGAACGATTACAGAGTTACCTAACAGGTATTTATTTAGGTACCGGACTCACATCACTTGAAATTGCTATGGTGCTTGAACTTTGTACAAATAGAAAAATGATTTGTGCCCAATCGTTTGCTCATGTTGAAGGATTCAGTTATGAAAATGGCATAAGTTTTGCCGTTACATCTCTGAACTCTAAACTTGAGTTCACTGGAAAAACAAATAAATTTTATTTGGCTTCAATTTCTGATACATCTACGCCGCAATTCGACCGCTGCTATGCATTTAAGTATGCGCATCAAAAACATTTTTACACAAAAAAAGAATATGCATTCTAATTAGAAAGCACTCATATTGCTAGCCGAACTCTTCAAGGTTCGGCTATTTTTTTAGTATTTTTATCAACTCCTTCTTGAAAGCCTCCATTGAGTCAGTGTCGTAGAGCGACAATGTCATGACTTGCTTGCCGAGTTTCTCAAATTCTTTTACTCGCTTTGCAATAATCTTCGGATCTTCAATGACATCTGCTTTAGTAAGGAGAATGATTTCGTCTTTTTCATCAAGGCCCTGGCCGTATGTCTTTAATTCCTTACGGATTTCCTTGTAGACTTTCATCATTTTACCTGTTTCGATGTATTCGTTTTCAAACGAAATTAAATGAAGTAGTTTTTTTGTACGTTTTATATGCTTGAGGAATTTTACTCCAAGTCCTTTGCCCTCGCTCGCACCTTCAATCAATCCTGGAATGTCGGCAATAATATAACCGAAAAAATCACCGAGGTTAGGGTCGAGAGTGGTAAATGCGTAGTCGCCGATTTTTGCCGTTGCATTTGTAACTGCATTCAAGAGACTTGATTTACCTGCATTAGGAAGACCAATCAATCCAATATCTCCAAAGAGTTCGAGCTCAATATGAAAATTACTTTCCTCTCCTGGCTTGCCTTTGGTGAATTTAATTGGAGTGGTATGGACTGAGCTTTTGAAAAATTCATTTCCCATGCCGCCGCGGCCACCCTTAAGTAGCGTGACTTTCTGTCCATCAGTATCAAGTGAGATTCGTTCACCAGTATCAAGATTGGTTATGATGCTGCCGACAGGAAGATCAATAACAAGATCCTTTCCGTCTCGTCCGTGCATGCTCTTACCTTCACCAGGAAATCCATTTTCTGCAGCGAAATGCTTCTTGTGGCTGTATTTTGCAAGCGTATGCAAATTACGAACAGCGTGGACAATGATTTTGCCACCCTTTCCACCGTCGCCTCCCGCAGGACCTCCTTTTGGGATAAACTTTTCCTTGCGCCATCGAACAACGCCGTCTCCGCCGTTACCCGCTTTTGCATTTACTTTAATTTCGTCTACGAATGCCATATAAATACAATTCTAACACATTTTTAATAAAATAGCAAAAAACGGGTGTTTGCCCGTTTTATGCAGCGATGTTTTTGCGGAATGAAAGGATCTTTTTACCGTCTGATGTCATGATGTCCTTGAATGTTTCCCGCATGAGTCCAGTATTTAGAACGATCTTGTAACTATCTCTCGCCCCTAGTTTTGTGTGTAGTACCTTTGCGACTTCTAAGCCAAAAAAAGTATTGATGCTGTCTTTCTTAACTTCGGCTGGTTCTGAATAGAAAAAAGAAAGGGGCTTGTCTACCGTGTCCTGCTGCTGAGCAAATAATTCTTTGTACTTGTAGTACTTACCGAGTTTTGCTTCGTAATCAGGAATATCTTCTAGATTTTTTTCTTCCTGCTTCATTTTGACAACAAACTCCTGGTCTTCCAGGCGTTTTTCCGCTTCCTCTATTGAGAGAAACTTCGATGTTCGTTTGATGCCTTCATTCTTTCCTTCCATAAAGTAACTCTATGCTTCGAGGGCGATTTTAGCAAGTGCAAGTATTGCTTCTTTGCTGCTAGCCACTACGAGCCATCTGCCATTGTGACAAAAAATTGCCCCAGGTACGCCGGTGACTTGTTCCAATTCTTGGTCGCGAAGACCTGCCCATGATTCAGGCATGTTTTTTCTACGTTCAAACATGGTCACACCAGTTCCCACTCCAACCATCCGCCAATTCCCGTCAGAATTCGGACGGATAATAAACAATGGTTCGGGAAATTGACGGAGGATGTCTTCTGCAGGTGCGCTGACATCCATGACAATGAGACGCTTGTCGGGTGCGTTGTTATAGGCAGCCAGCGCGACGCCTTCGGCGTCGCGCGTATCTCTCGCAATAGCAATCTGCCGTTCAATCATTTTTTCGGCAAATGATACGAGCTCCAAAAATCGTGTATCTAAAATTGATTCATCTTCTTTCCATGTGGGGCGAAAAGCATAGAATGCATCACGAACAGTGAACGGAGATACATCACCGATTTTTGTGTATGTTGGAATACCGTTATCTTCCATATCTATTGGCTGGAATAGTTCCTGATCAATGATATCAGCTAAATCCTGGTCTCCTGTAAGCTTCGTCCCGTATTCCTTCCACAAAAGTCCGCATGATGAATATGCTACGCCATTTGAGCGAGCTCCCGCGCCGCCCTTTTGGTGGTGGTCGAAACGCATTGTCTTGGGATCGTATACGCCTCCTACATCAAATACGATATCAGCTTCAGCAATTAACTGCTCGTCTCGAGTACGCGTTACTGAGTATGCAGCTCCTTCTCTCTTTAAAACAAGAAAAAGAATTGCACACGCAAAAATATCGTCGATATGAAAATGATAGTTGTGAGTAACCAGCTTGTATGTTTTTTGTTCCATATTATTCCTCAGATTCAAAATACTCAATAATAAAGCCGACGATTCGCTCTAACAGCAGAAAGGCAATGATTCCAACAAGCAGGTAGAGAGCAACTTTTTTTAGATCATGAGAAAACGCAAAAGCGGTCTTACTAAAGAAGTATCCGATCGAAAACATAATCGTGATCCATGCAGTTGAGGAAATGATTTCAGCCGTAACATAGGTGCGGAGCTTTGATCCTGTATACCCAGCGAAAATGATGGTGAAGTGATTCAACCCATAAATAAATTTTGAGAAAAAAAGCGACCAGAAAGGTTTTGCTGTGAAGTGTGGAAATACAATCAGCACGCGTTTTTCTATAAAATCAAAGAGCTTGTTTTGTGGAACAAATCTCTTAATTCCTTTTCCAATCAAGTATCCAAGCACAGATTTTATTATTGCTCCAGAGACAGCCAAAGTAAGAGCTATTTCTACAGGAATTATTTTAGTGTGAGCGAGAATTCCGAGAACTATCAAAGCTACTTCTCCCTCAATGATTACAGAAAGAAGAATCAAAAAGAATATTGCAACATGGTGGTCTGCGGCAAAAAGTGTCGCTGTCTGAATAAGATTCATACTATTCGATAGCCTGTCCTGCAATCCAGTTTATGATTGATACGATAAGTGATCCCCAAAACGCAGCTGCAAAACCATCTACGGTAAATCCTGAAACAACATACGCTACTCCCCAAAAGAAGAGCGCATTAAGCACTAATGAGAAGACACCAAGTGTGAGGATATTAATCGGAAGCGTAAGAATGCTGATGATGGGCTTAATAATGGTGTTAATGAACGCAAGTATCGCGGCAACAACAAGCGCCGTAAGGAAAGTATCAACGTGAATTCCTGGAACAACATACTGTGATGCAATAACTGCGAGAGTAAGAATGATCCAATGTAAAATGATTTTCATACAAAATATCTCGTTTAAGCGAACAATGAATCGACTACTTCTTTAACTACAGTACCGTCTGCTTTTCCTGCAAGATCCTTCATAAGCATGCCAGTAAGCTTGCCAGCTCCTGATTTATCTGTGACGCCAAGTTCTGCCTTTTTTGCTTCTGCAAAAGGTCGAACTTCGTCTGCAGTCATAAGCTTTGGTAGATACTTTTCGAGTACTTCAAGCTGAGCGCGGTCTTCATCTGCAAGATCCTGGCGGCCAGCTGCTTCAAACTGTGAAATTGCGTCTTTGCGCTGTTTTGCGGTACGTGTAATAACCTTCAGCGCCTCCTCGTCAGTCAACATATCCTGGGGGGTTCGATTGCTTGCTACTAATTCATTGGTAAAAGCAGTTGTAAGGCCGCGAACAACAGCGAGACGGACAGTGTCCTTCGCCATCATTGCTTCCTTGATTTGTCCTTTGATTTGTTCGTGTAATGACATAATTAGAGTATAGCAAAAAGTGTGATAAAATTCATCCCATGCATAATCTCGTATTTCTAGACACAGAAACAACAGGTATCGGGCCAAATGACCGACTTTGCCAGCTCGCGTTCAAAACCGCTGAAGAAACATATAATGAACTCTTTAAGCCGCCGTTGCGCATTCCTGCAGAAGCGAGCGCGGTAACTCATATCACTAATAAAATGGTCGCTGACAAGCCGGCTTTTCAAGAGTCAGAGGATTTTTCACGAATAAAAGCGCTCCTTGAAGATCCAAGCACGATCATGGTCTGCCATAACGCGCAGTTTGATGAAGGTATGCTGATTCGAGAAGGAATTAATCCCTCCCAGTATATCTGCACCCTGAAAGTCATTCGATACCTCGATAAGGAGGCAAAGTTCACTCAACATAAATTGCAATACTTGCGATATTTTCTTGAACTTGAAATAGAAGCTGCTGCACACGATGCGCTTGGTGATGTTTTGGTATTGGAAAAGTTTTTTGAGTATGTACTTGAAGAAATGATAAAAGAATGCGGTGGGGATGAAGAGGCGGCAATTGCAAAGATGATTGAAATTTCTCAGAATCCTTCCCTCTTATCTATGTTTAACTTTGGAAAACATAGCGGCAAGAAAATCAGCGATGTTGCAGTCTCAGATCCTGGCTATCTCGAATGGCTTTTGGCTCAAAAGATTCAAAACCCTAATGGCGAAGAAGACTGGATCTACACCCTCAAATTTTATTTAGGCAAATAAAAATGCCAAGCAGTATTCCCTACTGCTTGGCGAACTAATACTATATTTTTAGAGCATAAGCTCCAGTGTTTTTAGCGTAGCTATCGATTGGATTGAAAAATCAACCTGTTCCTTTTTTCGGTCAAGAAGGATTGATTTGATTCCCACTTCGCGTGCAGCTTGGTAATCATTTCTCATCTTATCTCCTACATGCAGGATGTGGTCAGGTTTGGCACCTGTTTTGCTTAACAGTTCTTGAAATAACGCAGGTTCTGGTTTGCGATGACCTACTTGGTATGAAAAGATAACCGCATCTGGTTTGATTGGAAGTAGTTCCAATGTTGGCTGACCGAAATCAAGCGCAAGGTTGGAGGTTACAGCAATCTTGTATCCTCTACTCTGAAGAAAAGTTAGAACCTCAGCTGAGTCCGGAAAAAGCCTTATGCTGTTAATTTCATCCATCAAATATTTTTTGAATAGCTCACTTACTTCAAAAGAAAAATTATTTTCTCGGAAGATGATGCTGGCCAATTCAAGGTTTGTTGTTGTAGAGGACAGAACTCCTTTCCAAAAGATATCGCGATCTTTCTTTAAAAAAAGTCCTGCTCGTAGCATATATATAAACCACAAAGCCGGTGTGTAGTGCACCAATGTGCCGAAAAGGTCGAACGAGACCCAATCTACGTCTTGTTTTTTCATGGTATTAAATTTAGAAATGGAAATGAATTTTCCCTTATATAAAGAGTACTCCTCCTACAGGTCGTGTCAATGGAGCTCAGTGGCCCACTTTCCTGCATTGTAAATAATGATATACTTCTCCTATGCAAACAGCTCTTATCGCAATTATATCAGTCGTTATTGGCCTCGCAATCGGCGCTTTTTTCTTGCGCCGTAAAGACGAGAAGAAAACAGATGATAGTTCCCTTCAGCTACTTCTTCAGCAAATGAATGAACTTTCCCGCACTGTGGACAGCAAGATTGGCGAATCGAGCAAGCAAGTAAATGAATCTCTGAGATACCAGTCTTCAGAATCAAACAAACTCATCCGTGAAATTACCGAAGAACTTACCCGTGTCGCAGAAGGACAAAAACAGGTCATGTCGTTTACCGATCAGCTGCAGGACTTACAGGATATTCTCAAGAATCCAAAACAGCGCGGAATCCTCGGTGAATACTATCTTGAAACACTTTTAAAGAATGTACTGCCGCCAGGAAGTTATCAGATGCAGTACGCATTTCCAAATGGAGATATTGTAGACGCTGCCGTGTTTGTAAAAGATAAAATTATTCCAATCGACTCAAAGTTTTCATTGGAAAACTACAATCGCATCAGCGAGACTCGTGATCCTGCAGAAAAAGAACGCTTTGAAAAGATTTTCTTGAACGACCTCAAGAACCGAATTGTCGAAACATCAAAATATATTTTGCCAGAAAATGGCACTATGGATTTCGCTTTTATGTTTATTCCCCACGAAGCGATTTATTACGACTTAATCATCAACAAGATCGGAGCAGTTACCGAAGACACTGAAAACTTGATCCAGAGAGCGGCAAGCAAGTACAAAGTCATCATTGTCTCGCCTACGTCATTCCTTGCTTACCTCCAAACTGTTCTCCAAGGCTTAAAAGCAATGCAGATTGAGGAATCAGCAAAAGATATTATCCGACGTGTTGGAGAACTCAGCACTCATCTTCAGAAATACGAGGATTACCACAGCAAGATGGGAAATGCACTTACCACAACGGTTAATCAATTCAATCTAGCAACAAAAGAGCTCAAGAAAGTTGATAAAGATGTGCTCCGCATAACTGGAGCATCACCAGAATTGAAACTTATTGAAGTTACAAAACCAGAATTGGAAGATTAATTAAAAAGCCCTCATTATGAGGGCTTTTTAATTTTTTGTTTATTTAAGATATTCTGCTTTTACAATTCCTGATAGTTCAGTGAACGGTACTGGAACCTCAATAATACCTGCTGCATACGGAGCAATCGAATATTGCTGGAAAATAATTACCAAATTCTTGCCACTGAACGCAAATGTCTGATAATCCACAACATTCGGGCCCGCGCTATCTGCTAACCACTCTGTGTTAATCATATCTTTGTATTCAGGCATAGCCAAAACTTTCTTTTGTGCAATATCTGAGAACGCTGCAACAGCAGCTTGATCTATGAACAAATCGGTTGCCTTAACCTGCTTTCCAGAAGCAGTATAAGTGTATGTTTCAACGCCAGTACCTCCATGAGCACCGCCAGTATAAGTATACGTGTCCATTCGGTGTGTAAGGAGGGTTCCACTTGAGTATGCCTTGTAGATTGTTATGAATGAGTATGGTCGCTCTTTTGATGGGCCAAAATTCAGCATCTCTTCTGCTGAAAATTTTGCAGGATCATTTTCTGCCTTGAATTGAGCTAGTTTGGTATCCATCGCCCCTTTTACATATTCCGCACCGACAACACCAACAGGATACTCTCCTTTGATTTCCAATGCTGGATTAGAAGTATCTGAAAATGTTTCAGTTTTAACTTTAGAAACATCGAAAGCAGTTTCGCCCTTTGTTGTATTTGGTTCGACAGGAGCAGGAATTACATTAATCTTCTGACGCGCGTATAAAACTATCGCGAAAACAATTATAAAGCCGAAAAATATCGTGAGTAATGCATATTTTCTATTCATAGTTGAAGTATACGCTCCAACATAAAAACCCGCAAACAAATGCGGGTTTTTATTAAGAAGTTATTACGCCTTAGGTTCATCTTTAGGTGCTTCGCTTGTTTCAGCGTCACGAACCTTTTCATTTTTTACTTCAGCATTTTGAGGTTCAGCTGTAGTACCAGCTTCAGCTTGGCCAGCTTTATTCATTGCTTCGCCAATCTTTGACATAGCAGCTGAGAGTTCCTGGCTCGCTTTAGTGATAGCTTCGAGATCTGTGCCGTCTTTTACACCCTTTAGAGCAGTAATTTTTGCGTTGACTTCGTCTTTTACTTCAGCAGGAATCTTTGCTTCATACTCCTTGAGTTCCTTTTCAGCCGAGAAGATCATCATCTCCGCAGTATTCTTTGTTTCTACCGCTTCTTTCTTTTTCTTGTCTTCTTCTGCGTGAAGTTCAGCATCTTTCTGCATCTTTTCGATTTCTTCTTTTGAAAGGCCAGATGAAGCTTCGATGCGGATAGTTTGAGTTTTACCTGAAGACTTTTCCATAGCCTTAACATTCAAGATACCATTAGCGTCTACATCGAAGGTAACTTCAACCTGCGGCATACCTCGTGGTGCTGGTGGAACTCCGTCGAGGATAAATCGTCCGAGGGACTTGTTATCAGTAGCCATTGGTCGTTCACCTTGAACGATATGGATTTCTACTGAAGTCTGATTGTCAGCAGCAGTTGAGAAAACCTGTGACTTTGATGTTGGGATTGTAGTGTTCTTTTCGATAAGTTTTGTTGCTACTCCACCGAGTGTTTCAATACCGAGTGAGAGCGGGATAACATCGAGCAAGAGCACATCTCGAACATCTCCTTTAAGAACTCCACCCTGCACTGCTGCTCCGAGAGCAACTACTTCATCTGGGTTTACGGTGAGGTTTGGTTCCTTTCCGAAGAATGCCTTCACAGCAGCCTGGAGCGCTGGCATACGAGTCTGTCCTCCAACGAGGATGACTTCATTGATTTCGCCGACTTTGAATGGTGAGGCTTCGATAGCGCGCTTGGTGATCATCATTGCGCGATCGATGAATTCCTGTGTAAGAGTTTCGAGATCTGTTCGAGACATAGTTCGTACGAGGTGCAATGGTCCTGCTTCGCCAGATGTGATGAACGGAATGTTTACTTCAGTTTGAACTGCAGTTGAAAGTTCAATCTTTGCCTTTTCAGCAGCATCGTCGAGACGCTGTCGAGCAAGCGCGTCCTTGCGGAGATCGATTCCGTTTTCTTTCTGGAATCCATCTGCAAGCCAGTTGATGATTTTCTGGTCGATATCTTTACCTCCGAGGTGTGAGTCACCATCAGATGACTTTACTTCGATAACATCATCTCCTACTTCGAGAATTGAAACGTCGAATGTTCCTCCTCCGAAGTCGAATACTGCGATCTTTTCATTTTTGTTTTTGTTGAATCCGTATGCAAGCGCGGCAGCCGTTGGTTCGTTAATGATACGCATGACATCAAGTCCTGCGATCTTACCCGCATCTTTTGTAGCTTGTCGCTGAGCGTCATTGAAATATGCTGGAACTGTAATAACTGCTTCAGTGATTGTTTCGCCGATGCGAGCTTCAGCATCAGCTTTCATTTTCTGGAGGAGCATTGCTGAAATTTCTTCAGGACGCTTCCATTCTTCACCGAACTTTACTTCGATTCCGCCATTCGCTGACTTTCGTACGTCGAATGGAACTGACTTGATGTCATTCTGAACATCCGCTTCATCAAAGTTGTGTCCGATGAATCGCTTGATCTGATAAATAGTGTTCTTTGGGTTTGTAACGCTCTGGCGTTTTGCAACCACACCAACCAATCGTTCGCCGGTTTTTGAAAGGGCGAGAATAGAAGGAGTCGTGCGCATGCCTTCAGCATTTTCCAAGATTTTCGGCTGTCCACCTTCGATGATAGCAAAGGCAGAGTTTGTTGTACCGAGGTCGATTCCAAGTATTTTACTCATAGTTTTTACTCAAATTACTTTTAATGGTTGGTAATAAAGTTATCCACAGCTATTATATAGAACACGTATGCTTTTGACAAGTATTTCGTGACCACTAAATAACTGTTGATATTATATTTATGCGTGCTATAATGTCAAATATGAAGAAAAATAATGATTTTTCAAAGAAAATCCTTAAGGTTCTCTCCGAAAAGCCCGCTATTTCAGTGCCTGAATTGGCGGAGAAGGTGGAAACCGACCCAACTGATAAAAAGCTTTCCTATGCCATTACACGCTCTCTTAAGGGCCTTCGGGAAGCCGGTTTAATCGAGAATCTCCCCTCTGGCCAAGGCGAATACACCCGTCTGACCAAAGAAGGCAAGAAAAAGGCTCTTAGTATTAAACTTGACGCCAGCGGAACGCTTCCAAGTCCAATATGGGACGGTTTTTGGCGTATCGTTATCCTCGACCTTCCAGAAGAACGCAAGAACGAGCGTGAATCGCTTCGTTATCTACTTAAAAAAGCAGGATTTGTTTGTCTCAAAAACTCAGTTTGGATCTCCATGTACCCTTTCGAGCATCTCTTCAAGAACATCAAAAAAGACCTCGGCCTCACCACCGAGTTCATCGTCATTGTGACGAATACCATCGATGAAGAAACCGAAGTCGAGTTTTTGAAAGTGTTTCAGAAATAGTATAAGAAAATCTTTTGACTCATAGGTTTTTTATGCTACTATCGGCGTAAAATAAAATTGCCGATGAGTGAAATTAAAGTAAAAATCCTGCCTGGTCTATGGACGGCAGAATGCACAGAATCAGAAGACACTGAACAAATTGGAAAAACCTACAGCGTAACGAACCCGTATTTTAAATGCGAAAAATTAGTCGGACTCTACCCCGGCAGAAACTACGAGGCAAATCTACAACGAAACAAAAAGATTAAACTCATAAAATGCCTTGATCCATTCCCAACGTGAATGGATTTTTTTATTTTACTCCAAATACAGTAGCCAACTCAGGCTCTAGAAATGTCTTCGATTGCTCAATTAGAGATATGAGTTCTTGCTTATTAGTACTCCCAAATACAGCAATTTCCGCAATACGGTGCAGTAGTGCTTTTTGTTCAGGATACACCTGAATTGCGCCTTCATATGCTGGGTAAACATCTCGGGTATATCGCTGAAGCTTCTCCCCTACAAGATCATGTGCGCTACGAATGATTTGCTTACAAATCTTTACAGAATTTCTTTGTAGTACAGAGGGGTCATTTTCAGTCTCAAGAGCAACCAACATTTCATTCATTTTTCTAATGACAGATTTTGAAGCACCCCTAGTTTCTTTTCCTGGCTTAAGTGGCGGCAAATCTTTTGAAAGATCTTCACCGTATACACACAGCGTCTGATATTTATTAATAGGATTCTTTCCTTTCGTAAACTCTTCCACAAAACTGATGCCTTTGTCTATCTTTGTAATCTCAGGATATTTTTTTGCTAACTCAGCAAGGGCATCATTGAGCTTATTTTCAAGTTCTTTTGTAGTTTTCTCCCTGGTCACAAACTTAAAATCAAAATCCGATATGCCGTCGATAAATGCTCCTTTTGCAACTGAACCTCGTAAATAGACGCTATGTAAATCTTCTCCGAACAATTCTTTCCCAATGACAATACCAGAAGTAACCACTGGAAGAAGTTTCTCTTGGACTTTACTCAGAGAAACTTCCGGAATTAAATATCCATTTTCATCTGTCTTCAAAAAAGTTCCCATAGGTTTTAAAACCTGAGCAGGTTTATTGAAATGGGAATTCTGATTGAATGGATTATTGTTTTCCATATTTATTTTACGATTTTCACGCTCTTCAATATTGCGTCAATCTGCTTGTTCGAAGAACATGCAGTGTGTCCTGAATATTGAATAAATGAAACAGAATCAGTGTCAGTAAAGAATAGTTGCCAGATAGTTCCTCCACCGTTTGCTCCAGCAAAATTGAAGCAGATGGCCGGACGCCCGTTATATGTTTGCTGTGTAAAGCCAGTAATATCACTAAATGTCTGCACCTTTGCAATACATTCCTTTGCGGTAGAACATCCTGCTGCGTTACTTTTTGCAAGGTCTAGTGTTTTTAGCGTGTATACAATTCCTTTATACGTAGCTGGAAAATTAAATGAAGCTTCATTGTTTGCTGTTACAACAGGAGGACAGTCTCCTTCGTATTTTTCAGCAAGGACTGAGAGAGTGTCGTTTGAACACAATCTCCAGTTTTCAGGATACGAAAATGAAATTTTTGAATTCAACACTGTCAATGACAGAGCCTTCACTGTTGGCTTGATTGTTAAAGATTGTTCTTTACCATCATTTGATACTCCAGTAACCTCTGCCACTGGAACAACAACCTCAGCTTGTTTATTTTTTTGTGAAATATATGCGAGCGCCAATCCTCCGATGACAATAACTACTGCAATCACTGCGATACTGATGTATTTTTTCTTGTTCATAAATAAGAGTACTGGTTATTATAGTAAGTCTACGCTTTCTTGCTGTATATATTTACTCGTGCGGGACGGAGAATACGATCTTTTGCCTTATATCCTTTTTGAATTATCTTTGCGATTTTATGATCGAGTGCTGCATCTTCAGTTTCAGTGTTTTGCATAGGCTCATGTAGTGTCGGGTCAAACACGTCACCTTCTTTTGTCGGAATTTCTTCGATGCCATTGTCGTTCAAAACCTTGATGAGCTGCTGATGAATATATTCAACACCCATGCGCCAGTTCTTCTCAACTTTTTCCCAAGCCTCTTTGTTAGCAAATGCCATATCATACGCATCTAAAACAGGGAGCAAATCCTCAGTCATTTTTTCTCGAACATAACCTCCCATTTGGGAAATACGATCAGATTCCCCTTTTTTAAAATTTTGAAAATCCGCACGCTCACGCTGCCAGTTAGTGAGATACTCCATGCTTTTCGCCTTTTCTTCTTTAAGGTCTTTCCGGAGCTTTTTAAGTGTAGCTTTTAGATCTTCTTCACCGTCTGCGTTGAAAACAAACTCGACAACATCGTCGGTGTCCTCTTCGGTATGTTCAATTGGAGCCTCATTTTCAGGCAATTTTGGGTCTTGTTCGTCTGTCATATGGGCTATTATACTCGTTTATCGATAAGATTCAAATGAAGCAAAAAACCGACAAATATGAATTTATTCTGAGATTTTTGTGAGTTTGTATACTGCCCCAATCATGTCATCAGTGATATAGACGGTTCCACCTGGCAATGCTTTAATATCAGCCGGACGTCCCAGCTTTTTGCCATCTGCGGTCAGCCAGCCAGTAATGAAATCTTCTTTGCCAATATATTCTCCTTTTGAGTTTATCTTCAGGCGTTCAACTTTATAACCAACGGGCGTCGAGCTATTCCACGATCCATGTTCAGCAACAAGAAGATTGTACCAGTATTCCTCAGGCCAGCCTTCTTCCTGGATGAATGAAAGTCCCAATGGCGCAACATGTGCACCGAGATCAATAAATGATGGCGTCTCAAATGGTTCCATACATGGATTGCGAATGTAGGTTTTTTTATCAAAATCCGTATCATGAATATTCTTGCCATAACAAATTGGCCAGCCGTAGTTTTTACCTTTTTCAATAATATTGATTTCATCTGGCGGTGTTGTATCACCTAAGCCATCGCGTCCCATTTCAGTAGCGAAGATTTTTCCAAAGAGCGGGTTACGTGTCATGAATACAGCATTACGGAGTCCGGTAGCGTACGTCTCAAGCTTCTTTGTAGTAAAGTCATACGAAAGAATTCTACCTCGCTGCTCGTCAGTCTCTTCGCACACGTTGCACGAAGACCCAACTGACACGAGCAATTTCGCTGCAGATTCAGGACCCCATTCATCCAAAATGAGTGAGCGGGTAAAATGGCGATCAGTTTTTGAAGATTCAAGATCGAACAATTTTGTTTTTGTTCCAAGAGTCCCAGTTTCGAGGTCATATACATAGGTTGAGACCATCGTGCTTTCTGCAACCATTAAAACACACTCACCCTCCTCGCAGCGAGAAATCATTCCATGTGGATTATTTAAGCCGGTAGCAATTATTTTTCTGGTATCTGCCTCACCGTTGTCATCAGTATCTTCCAAAAGAGTTATCGTTCCTTTACTTGTCTGTGCAACAAGCATTCTTCCTTTCGGATCTACTTCCATCGTTCGTGCTCCTGGAAGATCCTTGGCAAAGAAGGTAATCCTAAAACCATCTGGAACTTGTAAATACGAAATTGATTCTCCTGAGGCTACCACGGGGAGTTCTTCCTTTGCTGGTATTGAAATTGAACCAACATTTTTCTTGAGTATATAGACTCCCAAACCGACAAGAACACCTGAAATAATGAGTATAAGTATGAACTTAGAACTGAATGTTTTCATCTATCCAGTATACGTATTTAGTAATTAAAAGTAAATTAAGTATTACGCAGATTTTCCTGCAACAAATCCAGTTGTCCAACAAAGCTGAAGAGAATATCCCCCAGAAGGGCGGTTGATGTGCAGCAAATCCCCCGTCACAAACATATTTGTAAGTACTTTCGATCGCATAGTCTTTGTATCAATTTCATCCAGCGTTACGCCACCGTCAGCAACAACAGCACGATCAAATCCCATAAGTCCGCTGATAGTAAGTGGCAATGCCTTCAGTAAATGTACGATTCGCTTTCTATCTTCTTTTTTTACAGAGTGAACTTTTGTTTCAAAATCGATCTCTGGTAAAAGAGTCTGGATTGCCGGCCCTGTTCCCGCTGGAACAATATCTTTAAAAATAGTCTTGAGCATTTTATTCTTGTTTGCGTCAAAAACAGCAATGATCTGCTTTTCAAGAGCACCATGATCAGTATCAGGATATGCGTCGATTTCAGTATGAACAGGGCCTTCCTGTAGCAAGTCAGCAACTTGCGTTGCGCTATTCAAGATGAGCGGGCCAGATAGTCCAAAGTGAGTAAATAAAATCTTTCCAGTTTTTGAAAATGCACGCTTTCCGTTTAGGAAAAAGTTTATTTTCATAAATGTCAGTGAAATACCCGCGAGTGATGTAACCCAGTCTTCTTCAACAGCAAGCGGTACAATTGTCGGAGTTGGTGTCTTTACGGTATGACCAAGATCTCGTAACCAACGAAAACCATCACCAGTTGAGCCCGTTTCCGGATGAGATTCCCCGCCGGTAGCTAGCACATACGATGTCGCATGGTACTCTCCAGAATTTGTCAGGACACCAGTAATCTTTCCGTTAGAATGAATAATCTTTTTTACTGTCGTCTGTGTTTCCACTGCAACACCAGCTTTCTCGAGCGACTTTTTCATTACATTGAATACATCAATGGCCTTTTCGCTTTTTGGGAATGCCCGGTTTCTTGCCTGAACTACCAATGGAAGCCCGCGGCTTTCAAAAAAAGTAAACGTATCCTTTGCTGAAAATTGCGAGAACGGTGAATGAAGAAATGGTTCTGCTTTGCCGTATATTTTCAAAAACGTACGAACATTAAATTCTGCATTCGTTATATTACATCTTCCACCTCCGGTAATCTTAAGTTTTTCACCGAGTGATTTATTCTTTTCGAGTATCAAGACGCGTTTTCCATTTTCTGCAGCAGAAATTGCCGCCATCATTCCTGATGCGCCGCCGCCGATTACTATGACGTCCCATGAGCCTTGGCTCGATTTCATGTGAGTACTGTAGCATGCTCTGGACATATAAACAAAAAACTCCCGTGAGGGAGCTTGTTGTTTTGAGCTTAACGCTTTGACCACTGTGGGGCCTTGCGAGCTTTCTTGAGTCCGAATTTTCGGCGTTCCTTTGCGCGAGGGTCTCGCTTGAGGTAGCCTTCTTTCTTAACGATTGTTCGGAATGTCTCGTCGAGTTCAACGAGGGCGCGAGCAAGTCCGTGTCGGATTGCTTCAGCCTGTGAGTGGATTCCTCCACCCATAACCTTGACCGTAACTTCGAAGTCTTTCTCAGGCTTAGCGACTGTGAAAGCGTCGTAGATGATCTTGATTAATTCTCGTGTAGGAAAGTATTCTTTTGCTTCCTTGCCGTTAACGACAATAGTATTCTTGGAAGCTTCAGTGATTCGTACGCGAGCAGTTGAAGTCTTGCGGCGACCAGTTGTTTCGATGTATTTTTTCTTTTCCATAATACTATTCAGAAACAGTTAGGTTTTTCATAATTTCAGTTCGGAGCTTGTTTGCAGGAAGCATTCCGTATACTGCAAGCTTGAAGATTTCAGCGAAACCTTTTCGAGTTGCGAGCATGCTCATTTTTTCCTTTGTCAAACCACCTCGGTATCCTGAGTAACGAGCATATGTCTTTGTGTCGAGCTTTGTCTTGTCGATCTTTGCCTGTGAGACATTAATCAAGTTGACTTTGCTGCCAGTAATCATGTGTCGTTCAAAGCTAGCCTTGTCCTTGCCCATCAAGAGCTTTGCAACAGTGCTTGCTGTTCGTCCGAGTGTCTTTCCTTTTGCGTCAATAGTGTGAATCATAGAATTATACAAATGCGATTATAGCCATTGGTGCGCCGTCCGACTTTCGGGCTGGGAGTTTCATAACGCGGATATATCCGCCATTTCGTGTGCTGTATCGTTCTGCAAGGGTTCCCATAAGCTTCTGAACGTCATTGTCATGGTTCATGAGTTTTGCGTTCAAGAGACGTCGATTAGCTGCTCCACCTGCTTTCGCCTGTGTAACCATCTTTTCTACGTATGGGCGAAGTTCCTTTGCCTTTGCTTCAGTAGTGGTGATGCTCTCTTTCTTAATAAGAGAAAGAGCGAGACCCTTCAAAAGCGCGCGGCGCTGGTTCTTGTTTCTTCCAAATTTTCGTACGTTGTTGTGGTGTCTCATAAAATAACTGATTACTTAAGCGCCAAACCGTATTGGTCAAGAGTTCGCTTAATTTCTTCTATACCCTTTTCGCCCAAGCCGTCGATCTCAAGGAGATCTTCTTCTTTCTTTCGAGCAATGCCACCAAGTGTGCGGATGTTTGCTGCGTTAAGAGCGTTAAGGGTTCGAGTTGAGAGATTGAGAGTATCAATGCGTGTCTTCATGACATCAGTGACATCTTCTTTATCTTTCGACTCTTCCTTTGCTGATTCCAAGTTTCCTCCGACTCGTTCAGTCGTTACGTCCTCACGGACGAGGTCGACTTTAAAGTCAAAGATAGCTTGAAGCTGAAGGATCATGATTTCAATTGATCGCTCGAGAGCCTGTCGTGCAGTCAGTGTTCCGTCTGTCTCGATAATAATGCGCAATCGATTGTAGTTTGTCTTGTCACCGTAACGCATGTTTTCTACTTCATAGGCAACACGGCGGATTGGGCTGAAGATAGCGTCAACAGCAATTGTGCCGATGTCTACCTTGCCTTTCTGGTGAGTGTCTCGTGGAACGAATCCAAGACCTTTTTCAATAGTGATTTCGATATTGAGCTTTGAGCTTTTGTCTGTAAGTTCGCAGATGTACTGTTCAGGGTTCAAAACTTCTACCTGTCCAGATGTTGAGATATCAGCTGCAGTAACTTCTTTGACGCCCTTTGCTGAAAGAGTGACAACCTGTGGTTCGTCAGTCAAAAGCTTGAAGCGCAATTTTTTGAGGTTCAAAAGAATAAGAACGACATCTTCTTTGATGCCTTCTACTGTTGAAAATTCGTGTGATACACCTTCTATTTTTACAGACGTAATAGCCGCACCTGGAAGTGAGGACAAGATAATTCGGCGGAGGCTGTTGCCGAGAGTATGGCCATATCCAGGATAGAGGTTATCTATCTCGTAAGTACCCTTGCGATCATCTTCTGAGACAATGCGAGGCTTAGATGGCAAAATGATGTTATAGTCTGACATATATATGTTTTGCTTTGGCGCCGATAGCTAGTCGGCGCAATTAAATTAACGACTATAGAATTCAAGCACTGATCCGATATTGAGGAATCCTTCGGTGTTCTTTGGTTTTCCAACCACTTTACCTTCGATACCGTCTTCGGTAAGAGTAACCCAGTCAGGCTGCTTGTAAGTCTTGAGTCGGTCATTCAAGTTTGCGAAAAGTGAGGTGTTCTTGCTTCCTGCACGCGGCGTGATTACATCGCCAGCCTTTGTTCGGTATGAAGGAACAGTTGTGCGAGTACCGTTAACAGTGAAGTGTCCGTGTGAGATCATCTGGCGAGCGAATCGTCGTGTATGAGCAAGTCCAAGTCGGTATACAACGTTGTCCAATCGGCTTTCGAGGATTTCAAAAAGGTGCTCCTGGATTGATCCTTTCATTGCGCTTGCTTCCTTAACGTAGTTTGAAAGCTGGCGTTCAGTAATACCATAGCTGAAACGAATTTTCTGTTTTTCGATAAGCTGCTGTCCGAATTCAGAAAGAGCCTTAGGACGCTTTGTAGACGTCTTTGTCTTTCGCTGAACTGACTGAAGGAACTTAGGAGTCTGGCATTTTTCAAATACACCAGCACCAAGTCTTCGTCCAATTTTATACTTTGCTTTTTTTTCCATACAATTTAACTAAAGTTAACTGACGACTAAACGCGTCGTGGTTTCTTAGGCTTAGGACCATTATGTGGGATTGGAGTTTCATCTTTAATACCAGTGAGTTCAATTCCGTGAGTCATGAAAGTTCGGACAACTGGTTCGCGGCCTGAGCCAACGCCTCGGATAACAACATCTGCTTCCTTGACGCCAAGTGCAGCTGCCTTTTCACCGATAACATCGCCAACCTTTGACGCTGCGAAAGGAGTACCCTTTTTTGCACCTTTAAAACCGAGAGCTCCTGCTGATGCCCAGAAGAGAGTAGCGCCTTCCTTGTCTGAGAAGACTACTTTAGTGTTATTGAAGGTTGCTTCAATGTGAAGTGTACCTGCAACGACTTTCTTCTTTGGTGCACGTGAGCTTGTAGCGCGAGCGCCTCCGCTTTCAGTACCCTTTTGAGTTGTGATTCTTTTCTTTCCCATAGTAATTTTAGCTGCTGGTAATTAAGTGATTATGTCTTCGATTCCTTTCGGCGACCTGATGCCATAGTCTTTCTCACATTGCCTCGAACCGTGCGTGAGTTTGTCTTTGTTCGCTGACCGCGGACAGGAAGCTTTCGCATGTGGCGAATGCCGCGATATGCCTTGATGTCCTTCAATCGCTTGATGTTTGCTGAAATTTCGCGCTTAAGGTTACCTTCGATTTTGAATTCTTCGACAACCTTACGGATTGCGTTTTCTTCGTCAACTGAGAGGCTGTCTGCCTTTCGGTTTTCGTCGATGCCGACTTCTTTCAATACTTTGCGTGATCGAGAAAGACCGACACCATAGAGTGCTGTAAGGGCTACGTAGAGCTTCTTTTCATTTGGGATTGTTATACCGAGGATTCTCATAGATTATTGTTTCTGCTTATGCTTAGGATTATCACAAATAACACGAAGGTGTCGCTTTCGCAAAACCAACTTACATTTATCACACATTTTTCGAACTCGGGATCGTACTTTCATATTTTTACAAAAAGATAGAAAACCAAGGGAATTACCCTTACGTTTTCGCGTTTAAGTCATTATTTTCTAACTGGTAAACATACTACACTACTTCTTTAAAATATGCAAGTAGTGTGGCTGTTAGTTACGTCGTGTGATTCTACCTTTCCCGCCATAGGGGTCAATAAGGACTTCAACCTTGTCTCCGACCAGTATTTTTATGCGGTGTAAACGCATTTTTCCAGAAAGATATGCGAGCATATCTGTTTCTTCCCCATTAATTTTTACTCGGAAGAGCGTGTTCGGCAATGCCTCGGTCACTACTCCCATTTTTGTTTCTCCTTGGTCTTTTGCCATGTATAGATAGATTGTAGCAGTAAGTATCTGTATGGTCAAACAATCCTATTCAGAAAGAGGATCTTTGATTGATACTTTTATCTTTGAAACTTCAGTCGGAATGCTATTCATCCAGAATGGTCTGATAACAAGCTCCGCTAAAGCAACAGAAGTGATTGTCTGCATTCTGCCTGGAAAAACCATGCGCTTTGTTCCGGCAAGCAGCTTTTTAATAGCTTCCTGATCAACATTCCAGACTGCACTTACGTCACCCTTAACTGTGAATGAAATAGTCTTTGGGACAAATTCTCCAGTAACATCAGTCGTTGTTGTATACACAAGGCCTTCTGTACCACGCAAAGTCACTTGATCAATGTTAATCTCTTCACCCGCTGCAATTGCCTCTAGAAATGCAGCATGAAGTTCGTCTTTCTTTAACAAAATTCCTCGCTCAGTACCGCTGTACGATACCGTAACTGTCGAAGTCTGACTTGGAGTATTTGCGGTGTTTGCTGCAGTGTCTGGAATAAATGACATGCTATCAGGCAAAAGAACATATCCTTCAGGAATTTGCTTAAGCATGTCCTCTTTCAGTTTTGAACCTAGGTTTGCTGAAAGTTCGTCTGATGCTTTTTTATGTTCGTCGTCGCTCAGCATGTATACCGTACCAGATGTTCCACCACTAAATGGTGTTTTTCCGCGGCCATATACCAACTTTTCTTTTGCAGTACCTTTAAATGCAACAATAGTGAAATCTGAAAGTGGAATATTTCCTTCAGGCCCAGCAACATCAGCAACAAGAGTTACAGTGAGTTGTCCAGGCATGTCTTTTCCACCAGAAATAGTCTTCTTTGGGATTGAAACAGATTTTGGAAGACGAAATACTTTTCCGCTTGGATCGGCAAATCGAGTCGTTGCGACAAGCTCTTGGGAAGTAGATTGAAAATTGTATAAAACTACGGTACCACTTGCCTTCATTTTTGCGGATTGTGTATCGGTAGCTACCACATCTTTTGTAACTGTTTCTGGAATGGACATAACCTCAAAATGAAGCTTTGACGATTCTTCCTGTCCAGCAGTTAGGGTAATATCAATAGCTCCAGAAATGTGTTTTGGAGTAACAGTAACTATTGCTCCTCGAAACAAAAATGAGAGGCCATAGAGAGCTCCAGCTGCAACAAAAAGACCAAGCGCAATAAAGCCCGTGATTCTTCCCCAGCTTGGATGTCGTGGTGCAGGTGCTTCGTACCGTTCAGCATGATCCCTTCGTGGAGGCATAGGTGGTGGTACGTTGCGACGATGTACTGGTTCTTCGATTCCAATTTCCTCTTCTGCAATTGATTCCTCTACTACCTTTCTTTTTTGTGGCGCACTGCCAACATGGGTCATTGGGCGAATGTCGCCGAGATAATTTTTTTTCATAATTAGTATTACTTGTTACTGCTCATATATTTAGCGACCAATAATGCTCCTATACTTGATCTCGGGTGGGTTGGCACCGAATGTCTTGCAAATGTATGCCATGGAACTTCTGAGAGCGGAACAACACCGAACGATTCTGTAGATAATAAGTGTTGAGCAAATGATTCGTTGAGAATTGCTTGCTTAAACAGTGGAAGCAGTACAGGATCAGTAATTAGTGCAATAGTGTTTGGGATTGCAAACTTAGAAGCTAATTTCTCTAACGCTATTTCAAAACTCTTCGTCCATTCTTTTACTGCAGGTTCAAGTATTCTTTCTATTTTAACAGCCTGCATGGACTCAAGCTTTCCTGTGCTATAGAGAGATACTAGTGTTTGTGCCACATCAATTGAAACACCAAGTTTAGTCGCAGCGATTCTCAATAAAGTATGCGTTCCAAACGGAAACGAAACTGCTTCTCGGTAAACCGAGTCCCGAACCAACACGATATCAGTCATTTCAGCACCAACATCAGCAAAGAGAAACTGATCATGTGAAATAAACAAGTCCTGAACAACGGCCGAACCAGCGAATGCAAAGGTTCGGAATTGTATGTCTGTGCGATGGAAAATTGCTGAAATTTCCTGCGTAATCTCAGAAATGAGAGCTCGAGGACTAAAACTAATAACAACCGAAAGTTCTATTTCACTAGCTTTTTTCCCATATGGCTCAGTTGTATAGTAACCGTTTAGTCGCAACGCACCGAGTTCCCGTTCAATTATTACTGATTCATTTCCAGATGCTCGATATTGAGCGAGCTCTTCTCTATCAAATAACTCAATTTCTTTTTTTAATAGACTATTGATAAGTTTTTCTGTGACCAAAAATGGCACATTCTTTGCAATACGAATATTTCTAACTTGAGACGCATACCACGGCGACTCTAAAAAACAGATAATTTCATCTGGTGAACCAATTTTTTCGGCAACCATAAGCTCAGCACTTTTTTTAAGGGCTCGCCTCATAGCTAAAACAAGCGTTGCACCATCAAGTTCGGTTGGAATTGGTAGCGGAACGACAACTGAATTTTCAATTTGTGGGATTACTCCTTCTGCACACGGCTCCAAGAGAACATGGGCGGCAATGACGCTGCCGCTTCCGACATGGAACATAAGGGTCCGCTTAGTTTTTTGCGGCGCGCTGAAGAATGACATGTATGTAGTATACACCAAAGAAAATTCGCGCGGAAGCCGAAGGCTTCCGCGCGAATTCACAAACGTGTGCAAAACTATTCCAAAACTGCTTTTATGCGTCGCACTCCTTGAGAAACTGCTTCTTCTTTTTGTAATTTAAAGTGTCCAAGCTCTCCAGTATTTGAAACATGTGGTCCACCACAAAATTCTTTTGAGAAATGTGAACCATCTTTTTCTTGAATGAAGTACACAGAAACCATGTCAGGATACTTTGCGCCAAATTCCATCTCAGCACCGAGCGCCTGTGCTTCTGCAAGTGGCATTTCTCGACGAATAACATCGAGCTTTGCTTCAATTTTATCGTTAACAATCTTTTCAGCCTGTGCTTTTTCTTCGTCCGTCATCTTACGATCAAACATAAAGTCCATGCGAAGACGTTCTTCAGTAATATTTGATCCGCGTTGCTTCACTGAAGGGCCAAGAACCTGCTGGAGTGCAGCAAGTAGTAAGTGGTGAGCAGTATGAAGCTTTACTGTCTCAGGATTGGTATTAGCTAATCCACCTTTGAATGTACCAGCTGAAGAAGTTCGTGATTGATCCTGGTGTTCTTTGAGTTTGATGTCAAAAGCCTCACGGTCAATACTTGTACCGCGTTCTTTTGCAAGTTCTTCGGTAAGTTCTACAGGAAAGCCATACGTAGTGAACAAAATGAATGGATCAGTTCCCTTTTCAAATTCTCGGAGCCCTTGATCAAGTGTTTTTTTGAATTTCTCTTCTTCTTCCTGAACGACTTTAAGGATATGATCCTTTTGCTCACCCAGCTTTGGGTACACGTCTTTATATGACTCCAGATACCACGAGACGATTTGCTCTATGGTTCCCTTGGCCAATCGAAGTTGATTGCCACGCATTACCGCACGTCGAATCAGACGTCGAAGAATGTATCCACGATCTTTATTGCTTGGAATTACTCCATCGCCGATCAAAAAAACCGAACTTCGAATGTGATCTGCAATAATTCTACCAGAACGAAGCATCGTAGCCTCATTCCATGAAGGTGCAGTGTTTCTAATGACATCCATCACACTGGAGAATAAATCAGTATCGTAGATATTATCTTTTCCCTGTACTGTCATCGTCACACGTTCAAGTCCTGCACCTGTATCAACATTTTTCTGAGGAAGTTCTCCAGCAACAGCGCCGTTTTCTTGGCGATACGCCATGAATACGTCATTCCAAATTTCAACAACTTGCTGAGCATCTTCTGCCTTTTCAAATGCTTTCTGATCCATATCACCAAGTGTTCCGGTGACATCATAAAACATTTCTGTAGACGGTCCTGCGGGTGAATTTGGACCTGCGCTCCACCAGTTTGATTTTGAGCTCTTAAAATAGATTCGGTGTTCAGGTACGCCCTGTTTTTTCCAGATTTCAACTGCTTCAAGATCTCGTGGAACTGCATCACTACCACCAAAAACGGTGATATAGAGTCGCGCTGGATCAAGACCAAGACCTTCTTCTTTTGAAGTTAAGAAATTCCAGCTCCATGAAATTGCGTCTTCTTTAAAATAGTCTCCGAGAGACCAGTTTCCAAGCATCTCAAAAAATGTCAGGTGTGTTGCATCACCAACCTCATCAAGGTCTACCGTACGGAGGCATTTCTGGCTATTCGCGAGGCGTTTTCCAGCTGGATGCGGTTCACCCATGAGATATGACACAAAAGGCTGCATGCCTGCTGTGTTAAAAAGTGTCGCATTTGTTGCACTTGATTCATCTGTAGTAACGAGAGAAGCAGAAGGAACAACGGCATGTCCACGCTTTTGGAAAAAGGCTAAAAACCGGCTTCTAATTTCATGTGATTTCATAGTGGATTTCATAATGGATTGACTGATGGTGAGTATACCAAAAAGAGATTATTTTGCATCTGAAGAGCTTTCCTCGTGTTCTCCCCAAGCGAAATTCATTTTTTTGATGCGCTGTTCGATAAACCAGAGAACAATGAACACAAACAAGGTGAAAACAGTAGCCAAGAGGGCAAGGTCATATGCTCCATAGCCTACTGCAAGACCAATACCTGCAGAAACCCACAAACTTGTTGCTGAAGTGAGACCTGAAAGATGGTCTTTGTCTCGCCAAATCATTAGACCAGTACCGAGAAAGCCAATACCTGAAATAACAGCAGCAGTAATGACACTTGGATTATAGCCTTCAAGTCCTGAGTAAAAATCTACAGTCACATTTGCAATCATTACAAAAAGAGCTGCACCCATCGATACTAGAGCGTATGTACGCATGCCAGCAGTCTTGTGAGCGATAATGCGTTCAACGCCGATGATAAGGCCGAAGAGCATTGCCAAAAAAAGTTTTATAACATGATCACTAAAAAGAGGATTCGCGAGAAAAATGTTTTCCATATAGATAGTATTCTATCACGCAATAATGCCGCCTCCAAGACAAACACCATTTTTATAAAAGACGAGTGATTGGCCTGGCGATGCAGTGATGTCGGGATTTGAAAACCTGACCTGGGTTTTTAGTTTGTCTGAATACAGTATTTGACACTCCTTCAATTCAGCACGGTATCGAGATCGAGCTTCTAACTTTTCGCCAACCTGGATAGGTCGGATAAAATTCGTTTCTTCAATGGTAATCTCTTTTTTACTTTCTGCAGCCAGAGACTTCGCAGGATTGTCTGAGACAATAATTGTATTCGTCTTAAAATCCTTTGCGATGATGTAAAATACTTTTCCAATCTCTTTTTTATCAGTAATAGTAAATCCATGACGTTCTCCTAATGTAAAGAAAACTGAACCTGGGTGATTACCAATGACAGCCCCCTGCTCATTCAACACTTTTCCCTCTACTGGCTTAATATATTCCTTTAAAAAATCCTTCATATCGACTGCTCCGAGCATACAAATACCCTGGCTGTCCTTTTTTACTGCAGTTGAAAGATTATATTTTTCAGCAAGTTTTCGGACTTGTGCCTTTTCTAAATGACCGACGGGAAACATAACATGCTTCAAGTCCTCCTGTGTGAGTTTCCACAAGAAATACGTCTGGTCTTTTTCTGAATCTTTTGAAACCTTCAATTCAAACTCTTCGTTCTTATTCTGCTTTATTTGCGCGTAATGGCCGGTAGCAACGAAATCTGCTCCTTGTTCGAGCGCCCATTTCTTGAATCCGCCAAACTTAATTTCGCGGTTACACATGACATCAGGATTTGGAGTGCGACCTCGTTTGTATTCATCTATCATATAGTCTGCGACATGCTTCTTGAATTCTTTTTCAAGGTCGAGCTCCTTGAATGGAATATCAAGCTGCGCCGCGACGCGCATCGCGTCGCGGCGCTCGTCTCGCCAGGTACATTCGATGAAATCAGGCTGCCAAGTACGGATAAAAACCCCGACTACATTGTAGCCATGGTCTTTGAGTAATGCCGCTGAAACGGACGAATCTACACCGCCAGAGAGGCCGACGTAGACTGTTTTAGTATTTTGATGCTTCTTTGCTGGCATATAAGACCTTGAGATTACAATGACATGAGCTTTTTGTACAGCTCTACCGTCGCTCGCACATCTGCTAATGCCTCATGCTCTGCTTCCCTTCTAATATCAAAATAATTACACAACGCACGAAGTGAAAGATGATCGACGTCTTTGTTATTCTTGAGCAGCGCATAGGCCATCGAAACCGTATCGAGACGATGATAGTGCATGGTATTCACTAGCCCGACGTTCTTGAAAGCCTTTTCCAAAAAAGCTGAATCGAAGGCTACATTGTGTGCAACCATAACAGTATCTTTTGTTTTAGCATTCACTAGCATCATCGCTTCTTTTAAAGACAAAGCCTCTGACCACTTACTTGGATCATAGTGATTGATTTTAAGAGAAATAGGATCGGCATCGCGAATGCGCTCCGGCTTGATTTTGTATTCAAATTCTTCAACTACCTCATAGCTCGAAGGATCGCTCGGATTGGCGATACGAACAACTATACCAGCGATCTCAATAAGTTCATGTTTGTCAGGATCAAGACCTGTGGTTTCAGTATCGATAAAGGCAAAAAGCTGTGGTTTCATACGCACTAGTTTATCAGATAACGCTGAATATTGCTCTTATGTTGCGCAAACGTATTTGCATAATGCACGCGCCCATTACTGTCGTGAAGGTAAAAAAGATAGCTCGATTTTACCGGGTAAAGTACAGCTTTTATTGAAGCGAGGCCGGGGCTGCCGATTGGACCAGGTGTCAGCCCCGGCCGAGTGTAGGTGTTATACGGAGAATCAGTACGAATAATTTCCGGTGTCAGCTCTGCTTGGCCAATATTATATTCATACAGAAATGGTGCGTCCACCTGAAGTCTCATGCCAGTTTTAATTCGATTGCGCAAAATTCCCGCAATAGTTGCCCGATCCACAGCACCAGCAGCTTCTTTTTCTACAATCGATGCAAGTGTAATAACATCATGCTCTGTCATTCCGCTTGAATTAATTGCTTCTCGTAATGGAGCAACATTTGCTTCATATGCATTTTGAAGTATGGCAATAACATCGTATGTATCCGCGGCAGGCGAAATAAAATAGGTATCGGGAAACAAAAAACCTTCTAGATCTTCCGTTTCTTTCATAAAAAGATCGCTATCGAAGTATGGCAGGTCGCTCGCAAAGATCTTTGACATACGCTCGCGTGACATTCCTTCAAATATCGTCACGCGAGCGGGGGTTATGTTGAAGTTTCCAGTAGCGATGTATTCGGCAACAGTCCAAAACGAGACTGGTCTATCAAAATAGTAATCTCCGGTTTGTAATTTTTTATCATTGCCGAAAACTTTTACTGCAATTTTAAGCATAGTGCTTGATCGGACGAGATGCATTAATTCAGCTTGTTCAGTTACTTCAACAAGTGTTGCACCTTCTTCAACTCGGAGGAAGGTTTTTGAAGGAAAATCTTCAGGTGCTGATGAAAGATGCCATCCAAGCATAAAGACAATAAGAACGCAGAGTGCAACAATAGCCCACGCAAAGCGTGAGCGCTTGGGAATTTCCTCCTCGAGCTCTATTGGTAGATGTTCCTGAAGTTCATCCATATATTAGAAAGGCAAATTGGAAGGTGGTTTTGCTGTCTTGGAATCGATACGCTTGAATGAAGGTGATTCCGAAACGAGACCAGGGAAATGGAATATAGTTGCAAGTTCTTCTGTATTAAGCACAAACACATTTGGTGGGTTCGATGGAAAGAACCATTTAAGCGGTGCCGGAAAATCAAAAGACAACAATAGAGGCGGGTAAAAACAAGTACGCAACTTATAATAAGTAAGCATGCGGCCTTTAAGTTTTTCCAAGAGTTTCCCTGTAGGATCGCCCCAAGTATTATCGTATTGAGATGAGTTTACACGCTGAAATTCATTCGTCTCAATATCGGCATACTGACGGAACATCAAACGAGAAGCACGACGAGTATTATTGAAAGTATGAACATCAACCAAGCGCTTATCGGCTAAGACTACCTGACGAATAAGAACATCGAAGGCTAATTTCGACTGCTTTTCCCTGACTGCCTTTACGATATCTTTGTAATATTCAGGAACACGGGCATCAAAAGCAAATGTCGCTTTATTGTTATCGTTAGATTGCGCACGCTTAAAGGGCGCAAGAAAGCGTTCAAGTTCTTCTTGTGAAGCATCTTTGAAACCAACTTTGTGTCCATGGTGAGCCTCACTCACGTACTTTTTCTCTGATTGGCGAACAATGATTTGCATCCAGACCTGCTCTCCTCTTTCCAGGCTACCCAAAAATTCAATCGTTGAAGTAATTGGATCAACTTTATCTTCTTCTTTTAATCCTTGCTTGTCGAGTCCGTAATCTTTATACGTCTTAATCGGGTATGCGTCGTGATTCAAAAGCTTGAACTCACAACCCCACAAATACCAGTTTCCATCATTTCTATATCGTGGAATTGAAAGTGTATAATCTTCAACTTCCGTTACGCGAACCTGGGGGTACTGCGCATAGAGCTGCGTCTCAACTAATTTTTTCAAACGTGACGGCACGCGAATTAAAAACCTAACCTTCCCGTCGATACCGACGATTTCAAGTGAATACCAAAAGTGAATAGCTCCTTGCCAATACACTTCCCAGACTCCCTTACTACTCATATGATAGAGTGCATTGCTTAGAAAAAGTTCCATTGCAAGCGGAGTTTTTTGCATTTCTCGAGGAACAGTAATTTCCAGCATTGTCCATTCAATGCCTCCGATGAATCGTTCGCTCACAAAATGGTGCCACAAGAAAAATGCAAGCCAGCCTAAAAGAAGTGGAGCCCAGATGATTGAGGTTTTCCAAATAATTGCGAGTATGACGGAAAGAACTGCAATAACAATTGAGCCAAACATGATGTAAGTATACTACAGATGAGAAACGAAATGAACAGGAATGTTGATAAACTTGCTTTGAAGTCCAGGCAAAAGATTCTGTATCATAATCGTTCCTTCTTCATTAAAAAATGATACGGGGACATCTATCGTTGCTTCAAAATAATATGGCTTTCCGTCAGGCACATTACTTGCTGGCAACGATACTCTACCAAGTACGAGTCCATTCGAAGCCAAAATTGTAGCTGTACCAATTATTCCATCTACCGGTTCCCAGTCACAGCCATTTGCATAGCCATATATTTTATACGGAAATGCTATTTCAGCATTAGCTTTTGGCGCATACATAGTAAGGCCGCAATCAAGCTTAAGTATTTGTTCATAATTTTTTAATCCAAACGGCTGTTGTTCAGTAAAAAATCCCATAGCGAAAAGTGCAACAAGAATACCAACAAAAGCTAGTAGTAGAAATGGGATTATCCCTCGATTGTATGAAATGTGATTATTCATTGTATTTATTCGACAATTACATCTGTAATTACAGGCTGCTCAATAACTTCAAGAGGATTTTCAATTATTTCTGGGGCTGAATCTAAAACTAACGGGGTTTGCTGTGCTGGAGGTATAGGTTGAACTGTCTGTGTTTGTAATAGTTGGTCTACTTGTGCTCGATTTAAACAAGTTTCTCCATTTGCGTCTGTAACGCAAATCATATCAGTGGTGAGTTTGCGTGTAACAATATTTTGAATTCCATTACTTGCACTGGCAAGCCATTCAGTTAACCGAGAAAACAATGTCGGCGACGTGCCATTTTCTACTGCGGTAATTTTCATATTGAGTTCACGCACAGCTTGAACTAAGAGTGGAGTCATACCGGCATAATTTGCCTGAAGAAATCCATTTGGTGCAGTCGATACTAATTCTGGATAGACTTGCTGAAGATTCTGAGCGATAAATCCAATATGATTCTCAGTGTCCTGTCCTTCATTCCAATTAAATGTTACTGTTCGCAACCTCATGAGATTATCCAACGTGGAACTTGGCAGATCAGTAATATTTTTCTTGAGGCGTTCGTCAGACGAACAAGTGAGCCCGTTGATGTCTTGTGCACAGCTCGTGCCGCCGTTTGATACCATGTATATTTCATTTATTGGGTAGTTTGTAGATCCGATAACCATCTGATTACTTGCAGAGATCTGTGCTTCGCGACCCATGGCAATAGAAGCTGATAGCCCCGTTGCACTGGCTGCAGAATTGGAACCAATATAAATATTACTGCTTCCGGTTTGGTTGACTGCTCCTGCAGTATCTCCGATTGCGATATTGTATGATCCAGATGTATTGTTTGCACCTGAAAGCGCACCGAGAAACATATTGTTTGATCCTCCGGTATTTAAGTGTCCCGACTGGTATCCAATCATGACGTTTGACCACGGCGTTGATGTAAGCACACCTGCTTCGTAACCAATCATCACAGAATTACCCCCTGTAAGCTGATTTCCTGCAGACCAGCCAACAAGCGTGTTCGCGCCGAAAGCATCTTGATTTTGCCCTGCGTATGCACCAACTGACACTGAACGCTGATATACTGCTCCATTAGCTCCTGTTCCTGCGCTTAATCCCACAGAAACGTTATCAGCACCACTAGTGTTCATTCCAGCCAGCAATCCAATTCCAAGTCTTCCTGCAAATGTGAGGTCTATAACTTTTTCCGTACCCATGGTTACCTGAAATGCTCTCGCAGCATCATCAACGACAACTTTTGTACTGTTCAATCCACCACTCAAGTCCCCAAATCCGTACAGTCCACTTACTGAATTTAGTTTCAAGTAGTCTGTACCTAAACTTGTGTTTGAGAAATTGAATCTTCCATCACCAAGATACACTTTATATGTTGATGATAAAGAGTCAGCTACAAAACTCATGAAAGTTTCGGTAGGAGTAACACTAACCATTGCTTCCTGCCCAACTCCACCTTGAGTTCTATAGTTTAAAATACCATCAATACTACTTAAAGATAGATTTGTTCCAATATTTCCATTTTGTGCAAATGCACCTGCATTCATTCCATCAATAGGGTCATTTGCAGTAATAAAGGCAGCTTGATATCCAGTTGCTGTATCTAGGGTTGATAAGATGGCATTACCAGGTTGCCCTCCACCAGAGGTTGCATCAGCTACAGCTACAATTGCTTGTATATTTGTACTTGAGTCTTCCCATGTTAATCCCGTTCCTGAAAAAGAACCTAATCCAAATAAGTCTTGATTTTGTTCGATAGTTGTTATGATTGTATCAGTAGTATCAGCGTCCCATGAAATAGTGTTTCCTGTTACTTTTTGTAGAATCTGACTTTTAATATTTCCCACGATATCATAGTATTCTGCTTTTAATCCGTCATCATTAACAATATATGCAAAAGCCCCGTTAATTCCTCCTGGAAGAACATACGACATGCTTACCTCATATGGATTACCACCAACAGCAGTAGTATCTCCCGCAAATAAAGAAGCTGACTCGAAAGTTGATGTATTACTATGAGCCAATGCATTTCCTTTTATCCCAACTCCACTTAGATTATTTCCTTGAATAAATCCGTCTTGAATATCATCCGTAGTATCTGCATCCCATAACAGCGAGTTCCCTGTAGCTTCAAGCTGAAGTCTTCCCAAAAGACCATTAGTAAGATCACGGTATCGAATTCTTGCGAGAAGAGCTGTATTGGTGGTTGTGCTGTCTAATCCTGTTCCTGTGTCGCTATATCGGATTGAAGAGCCGGCAGTATTTGTTGAAAAACCGTTTAGAAGAGTTCCACTCCCTGCGGTTATCAATGTTTCTTTTGTAACAGAATTGCGGGTAAAGTACGAATCCCCGACGACACCCCCAGTGGTGGAAGTATAGAGTATATGGTCTTGCGTTCCACCCCCAACACTTTGCCCAATATATACCCCTGCATTTTGATAGCAGTTCGCTGCTCCTGGAGCACATCCTGGATCAAGAATACTGTCTCCAGCTGCGTATCCTCCTGTCGGAGGGGGCGTTCCGCCAGTTAGCTGTGCAGAAAAAACCACAGCCCCATATCCAATTACGGAAAGAAGTGCTATGAAAAAAGAAAAGATTTTCTTGTAGGGAAAAATCATGCGTTCGTGAACGTAGTATATCAAGAATACCCTATTACTCCCAACAAAAAATCACCCTTTCGGGTGATTTCTGTGGATTAATCAGAGCTTAGACTGCTGAGTACAATCCCTGTTTGTTCTTTTTGAAATATTTTGGATTCTGGAGGTTAACGAGGATTGTATTCTTTTTCAAATATCGTTCCTTCATCACGCGATCAACAACGTCGTCCTTTGAAAGCGGTCCTTCTTTTTTGATAATTTCAGCGATAACATCGCGGACAACACCAGCCTTG